>Ga0302278_10001045_pt1 | contig 34711 bp, 30 predicted proteins | sample III_Bog_N3_2_FD_194543 | JGI IMG/M metagenome (GOLD analysis project Ga0302278, IMG submission 194543) | Peat permafrost microbial communities from Stordalen Mire near Abisko, Sweden - III_Bog_N3_2 | ecosystem: Environmental > Terrestrial > Soil > Wetlands > Peat | place: Sweden: Abisko... | reverse complement strand
ACTCGCCGCGTTCTTCAACCGGTTTGCCCGCGCCTCCACCGTATCCGGCTGCGGACGCGTGTCGCAGAGCACGAGCGCCGTCATGCGCTCGCGAAAGCGGCGCCAACTTTCAAACATAATGTATCCACCGATCGAACACCCGACGAAAGCCGCTTTGCGGATGCCTACGGCGTCGAGCAGTTTCTCAATATCACGCGCATGTTTCTGCATGAGCGCGGGACCTTCGCCGGCATCCGAATCGCCGTGGCCGCGCAGGTCGGGAAGAATCAAGCTAAAGCGCGATTCGAGTGCAGGCGCTATGGGATACCAGAATTCATGATGAGAGGGGAAGGGATGAAGTAGAACAACCGGCGGGCCGCTTCCTCTCACTTCATAGACAATTTCGGCGTCATCGCTGCGCAGGCGTTGCATGAAACGAGATTACAACAGAATCGCGTGGAGACGCGGCTCGTCGGCGTCTCCACTGAGATTGAGACTTGCGTCGCGGGGCGAGACAAGGCTCGCCTTTAGGGCTGGCTGGTAATCGGCTGTTGCGCAGGGACTGCGGGCAGCAGAAGTTGTTCCTGGGGAATGATGATCCAGCCCAGAATGTAGGCCACAACTCCCGGAAAAATTCCGCAAGCCAGGGTAATAAAGAACCACAGAATTCGTACCAAAGACGTATCGAGTTCGAGATACTGGGCAAGCCCAGCGCAGACGCCGCCGATTTTACGGTCGGCTCGGGAGCGCATCAGTTTCTTCGGCGGCGCCGGAACACCCACAACGTTTCCACAATAGGAGCAAAAACGTCCATCTTCGGCAATGGTCTTTCCGCAGGCGTTGCAATACATATTGGTCCCTCTCACTGCTTAAGGATACGACGAAAGGGGGGAAAAAGTTCCACAGGGCTCTGGCTCTTTGGGTAGGGTGCGAATAGCCAGGCGCAGCTCACTCCCGATACGCCTCTTTGATCCTTCTGCGGGCCAAATCCGCCTCGGCGTTCCCCGAGTTTACAGCCACCACGGCCTCGTACTTTTTCACCGCCAAGTCACGCTTCTGGAGCTGGTCATACATTTCTCCAGCGCCCAGGTTCGCTTTCTGGAGCAATTCCGGATCGGCTCCCGCAACTTCACCCACAAGTTCATAGGAGGCGGCCGCCGTCTGATACTGCTTTTCACTGCGGAGAAGATCTCCGAGCGCCAGCGCCGCGATCTCATAGTGGAGGTTGCCGTACTTACCTTCGCGGCCGTTTTGCCAGACGCGGCGGTATTGCTCCGCGGCCTCCGTGTTCTTACCGGAGGCGCGCAACAGATTCGCCTCCTCGAGCGGCAGAAGATAGTTTCGTGGAAACCGTGGAGCAATCTCGTTTGCGATGTGCAAGGCTTCGTCGTAGCGGTGTTCACGGCGCAGGAACACCATGAGCACAACTCCCGCATCGACGCTGGTTTCGCCATTCGAGTGGTAGGCCTCGCTCAGGTAGCGCAATCCCTTATCTTTGTCGCCGCTCAGCCCCGCTAGGGCAACCGCCATCTTGACCGCAAATGACAGGCTCCCCATCACGTAGTAATGCGCGCCGACCACGAGTTTGGCGTCGGTATATCCGGGAGACAATTCAAGAACGCGTTCGTGATCGCGCCGCGCTCCGACGGCGTTGCGAAGAGACGAAAACCAGGCCCGCTCAATCAAGGCGGTGTAGAGGGCAAACTGTCCACGAGTCACGCCCCGGGCGTAAAGCATGTCCACGTTGTTTGGATTTGCAGCCAGCGCGTCGTCTTCGAGTCTTTCGGCCTGCTGCACCAGTTGCTTGATGCGTTCTCTCTGGGCTGGATCGGCGGGACGGTGGGCTTGTCCGATAAAACTGTCGTTGGCATAGTCGCCGGTGTTCATCGCGCCCATCCGATAGAGTTCCCGCACCTGGACCGCGGAAAGCAGGTGATTCACGGCAAAGGGATCGTTCGGATGACGCGCCAGGATGCGTTCGAAATCCTGAATGGCCGCGTCGTAGTCGAGGTTGTAATAGTGCTCGAAAGCTGCCTGATTCAGGGGGTCCGAAGGGCGAAGCGGAAATGACTGGGAAGAGTCCGCAGCCCGGGCCAACGAAGCAAGAATGAGCAGGATAATGGCAGTGAGGAAAGGGCGGTGCCAGGGGAAGGAGGAGACCACGCTCTACTAGTTTAACCGAAAGCCGGAGCGGGCGGCTGTCAGCTATCGGCTCTCAGCTTTCAGGGATACAGCCACCGGTTGTTTTTCCGGGTCAGTCCTCCGGCAGCCACTAGGAGTTCATTAAAGCCCCGCTTTACTCGACAGCTGATAGCCGAAACCTGACAGTCCCCGGGGGAACCAAACCGGGTACGTCCGCAATGATGCCTAGGTCGGGCAAAATGGGAAAATCGGATATAGAGAACGTAAATCTTGCCTTGTCGGCCGCCCCCTCCCTACAGGCTTGCTCGTAACTGTCCGTAATTACGGAAGAGTGCTTTGGTGATTCGCGTGCGTTGAGAGAAGGAACGTAAGAAGAAATCCCTTTATGGCGGAAGCAGCCGATCAGGCTCAGCACGAATTTTGGCGTCCACCGATGCCGGCGTCGAAGGTAAGCGCCCAGGCGGAGCGAATCGCCACTTGCCGCCGCTGTGGAACAGAGTTTATCGTCAGTTCCCTCTATTGCCACGCCTGCGGCTCGACGCGCCCCGATTCGGATACAGCGCAAGCCCTCGAGGTTCCGGGTCTGGCCGAACTCACAGGGCTCGGCGAACGGCTGGGACTGAACATGCCGGCACTGGTGGCCTTTCTTGCCGGAGCTCTGTGCGTCGTGGGGGCGTTGGCGGTTGGCGTATTTTTCAGCGCACGGACGGTTCTCGACTGGCAGGCAATCCAGATTTGGCGGATCGAGTGGCTCGTCGGTGCCGTCGCCGCCTTTGCGGCTGGCTTGTTGCTAAAGAAGTAGGCTGCGGCTCCCCGCGCCCTTCACTCACCTTATAAGTCGGACAATTTCCCCGGAAGTTCGTCGTTAGTTGCGCGAATGGGCGTGTTCCGCCTCGGAGACAATCGCTCCCTGCCTGCGTTGCTGTCCCATCCGGTAGAGGTGATGCAACGGTCCCACCCCGGTCCCTAGCGGATGAGCGTGAGCAATTGCTGCCGAGACGTAGACCTTGGAAAGAAGAACGGCTTCGGGAAGGCCGCGCCCGTGGGCTAAGTGGCAGGCAAGAGCGGTTGAAAATGCGCATCCCGTACCGTGCGTCGAATTCGAGCGCAGTCGTTCCGACTTGAAGACCTCCTGCTCGGTTCCCCGCGCGGTCCGAAAGCTCAAGAGGTCGATCGCTTTTTCCAGATGACCACCCGTAACGACGACGTTGGCTGCCCCCAGCGTGTGAAGATGGACTGCGGCAGCGCGCATCTGGTCTAGATTCTCAACCTCCAGGCCGGTTAAGGCGCTGGCTTCGTCTAAATTGGGCGTGATAAGTTCGGCTAACGGGAGCAGCCTCTCGATCAGAAGTTTGCTTCCCATCGAACTTAATAGGTCCGCTCCCGAACTCGACTTCAAGATCGGATCCAGCACGACGTGAGGCAGCCGCGCTCTTTCCAGGAAGTCGGCAACGACCAAGACTACCTGCTCGTTTCCCAGCATTCCGATGTGGACGGCTTCGATGGTCACATCCGAGGCGAGCTCTCGGAGAGTGTCGGCAATCAGTTTCGGATCAACCGCCTCGACCCGCCGCACTCCCTGCGTCGATTGGATCGTAAGCGCCGTGATGCAGGCGACGCCGTAACATTCGTGCGCGGCGATCGTCTTGATGTCCGCAGTGATGCCCGCACCCGAAGAAGGATCGAAGCCAGCGATCGTCAGAACTACCGGCGGAGTCACGCCCATATTCTCACTCTAAATCGAAAGTACGATGAGGGGAACTGCACTTCCGGGCATATCTGCGATCCCGTGAAAACAGCTCGCCCTCGCGCCTGCAACAAAAATATTGCGCGAAGGGGTTTACCTATCCGCCACCACCATCAGACTTAAGTATATGAATCCAAGACGTTTATATCGATTTTATTGTAAGTGTAACAATTCACAGCCAGTTGCACGAATTCCCAAAATCTCTTCTTTAGGACGATTACTACATGGTAAATATCTAGCCTTGACTACTTTCAACGACATAGAGAACAAATCCCTATCTTTCAGCAGGCTAAGTCATTGATTAATTACCACTTAGTACATAAAGGATCGCCGATTTACGGTTGACACACCCGGTACGCGTGCGTAGCATCAGAAGATTGTTCGTTATGACCAAAGGAGCATACGACCAGAAAACGACTTTCCACGATTGAGAGGGAATCGAATGCGACGACGACTAGCCGAAAGCCTGGCGATCTTGTTATCTGTAGCCAGTCTGGGTGCCGGAGCCGCATCCGGGCCAAGCAGCCTGGAAGCCGCCAAGGTCACACCGCCACCGGTCATGCATGACGCAATGACGACCGGAGGGCATAACTCAACAAAACGCCCCAAGTCGAAGGCCTATCAAGTAGGGACCGCCTCCTGGTATGGAGAACAGTTTGAAGGTAAACAGACTGCCAGCGGAGAGCCCTTCGAAATGCGCGATTTTACGGCCGCACATCCCACACTACCGCTGGGATCGCTCGTCAAGGTAACAAACTTGAAGAATGGCAAGGCCGTGGTGGTTAGGATCAATGATCGTGGTCCTTTTGTGGACGACCGGATCATCGACGTCTCCTACAACGCCGCCCGCGCGCTGGGCTTCAAAGAGCGCGGAGTGCAGAGGGTTCGCCTGGACCTGTTTCAGCCAACGCCGCAAACCGTTGCGCTGCTGCAACCTGTAGCCAAACTAAACTAAACCCGATACACTCGGCGACGAGATCCAGAAATATGGACCCGCGAGAGCGTCTCATCGTTGCCTTGGATGTATCGAGTGCCGCGGCCGCCCGGAAGATCGTGGCGGCCGTCGGTGACTCCGCCCTCACCTATAAGGTCGGAATGCAGCTTTATACGGCGGAGGGTCCTGCCCTCGTTCGCGAATTGATCGATTCCGGACGCCGCGTTTTCTTGGACCTGAAATATCACGACATTCCGAACACCGTAGCGTCCGCAGTTCGTGAGGCGGCAAGACTCGGCGTCGGCTTCCTGACAGTGCACGCTTCCGGAAGCAATAAGATGCTACAAGCCGCTGTGGATGCAGGGCTTAGTGTTAATCCAGAGATGATGGTGCTGGCCGTCACCGTCCTCACCAGCTTCGACGAAAATCAACTCACTAAAATTGGAGTGCGCGGCGGGATTACCAGCCAGGTCTTGCGCCTGACCGCACTGGCAATCTCCAATGGTTGCAAGGGGATCGTTACGTCGGCGCAGGAAGCTTCGGCGGTACGGGCAGAGTTTGGTCGAGAGTTGACCATTGTCACGCCCGGCGTACGCCCGGCGGGGAGCGGAAATGATGATCAGGCGCGGGTAGTCACTCCGGCGGAGGCGATTGCGGCTGGAGCTTCGCATATCGTTGTCGGACGCCCGATAACGGCTGCGGCCGATCCGGCGGTGGAAGCGCGTGAGATTCTGGCCCAGATCGAGTCGGGCCATCACAGTGAAGCTATCAGTTAAGCTTTGCGGGTGACGGTTGTGAGCAGGCAGGGCTCGCCCCAGGCCACGAAAAAGACCACCAAAAATGCAAAAGGCGCGACCTCTACAGTCGCGCCTTTTTGATTTGGACCTGACTGAGAACCGGGAACTTGCGCTTAGAGTTTTTCGAAGAATTCGCAGCCGGAGCAGGAGATGTAGATTCCTCCGGGGACGCCGCGCTCGCGATCTTTCATACGTTTGACGATGCGGGTTTCCTTGCCGCACTTCGGGCATGCGGTGGATTTCGTGGTGTCCATGACCTTTTTCCGGTCGGCTGTCTTTGCAATTTTCGCCATTGAAGTTTCTCTCTTGACAGGAATATTCCATCAGCCCGAAGGCCGTGGTTCTACCTGGTATTTGGGAGTTTCGCTTTGAATGATCGTTTTCCAACGATCATTTTCCGACGACCAACGAATGCCGGCGGATGCGCGCGGCTTTAGACTCGCCTCTAGAATCTTACACGAAACGGGGCAGAAGTTGGGGATGCTGTGATCAGCGATTAGCTCGATTTGCGAAAGCATCCACAACGAAGCTGCACGAAGGATGTTAAATCCAAGGTTTCTTACGTGATCCTTAGTGGCCTTGGTAGTGGCCTTGGTGGTGGATGCTTTTCCATCGGAATTACAGTGGCCGAGTTTCGGTTAGCGCTCCAAAACTTCTTTGGCGCGAAACTTCGCAATGCGGGCGATCAAGCGCTCGGGAACCGGCTCCGAAAATGGGAACCGGACCGTGGCTTTGTTGATTTTGTACCTCGAAAGGTCTTCCTTTAGGGCCGCGACGACATGGTCGCTGACCGGATAAAGCGAATAGTGACGCTTCCAGCCTGCGAAATAGAGCACCGGCTCGCCGCGCAGTTTGTAGGTGGGAATCTTATAGGAGATCACTTCGTCCGCTTTCGGTAACGCTTCGCGGATCGTTCCGCGCACAAGGGCGAGCACGTCCTGAACTGCTTCGGGCTGTGCGGCAATGTATTCGTCCACCGACTTAAATTCGGTTTTGGGCATCGCGGTTTTTCAACGGGAGACTATATACGAAAAGATTTTATACAAAAAAGCAACGGGGCTGCTCGCGCAGCCCCGTCTCAGTAGTGCAAGTTGCAACAGAGTTACTTGCCGGTTCCGGACAGTGGAACCTGCTGCGGGCTGTTCGGCGCGTTGTCGGTGATGGTGAGATCACCGGTGCGCGGACCAGTCTGGGTCGGCTTGAAGACGACCTTAATTACGCACTTCGATCCGGCTGCCAGTGTCGATCCGCACTTCGTCTTTTGGGTGAAGACGAAGAGTGCGAAGTCGCCGCTGGTGGCAACGTTGCTGATGTTGAGCGTGCCGGTGCCGGTGTTGGTAACGGTGACGACCTTCGTTGTACCGGTACCGCCCACGGCAATCTTCCCCCATTTAAGCGAGGTCGGCGTCAAGGTGACGGTCGGGCCACCCTGGCTCGACGTAACCGTGAGGCCTACGGTCGTGGTCTGGGTGATGCTGCCGGAAACGCCGGTCACGGTCACGGTTGAAGATCCGATGGCCGCGCTAGCGCTGGCTGTGAACGTCAGACTGCTGGTGGTGGTGGTCGGATTCGGGCTGAATCCGGCGGTAACGCCCGAGGGCAGACCGGATGCGCTTAGAGTCACGCTACCCGTAAAGCCGTCGGCCGGAGTCACTGTGATGGTGGTGGAGGCGGTGTTGCCCTGAACTACCGAGACCGATGCGGGCGACGCGCTCAGAGAGTAGCTTGGGCTGCTGGAGCAGCTGTTGAAGGCAAAGGACGCGATATTCGTCTGCCAGTTAAATACGCCAGTGACAGCCTCGTACTGATCCACGTACCAGAAAGTGCAATCGTCGGCGGGATCGACTTGCATCGCAGTGTAGTCTCCCCAACGAGCCACACCTTGACCACTTTGCGAGCCAGCGCCTTGAATGATGGTGTCTTCTGTCTCCATCGACCCAAGAGGATCGCTCGGTACGCGTCCGGTAAAGCGAATTGCGGGGTGGATGCTGCTGCTGGACGCGCTGTAACCCATGCCGATATTGGCACTCTGATCTTCAGCGAGGCTGGCCATCCAGCGGAAGGTGGAATCGGGAGCGAAAGTTCCCTGTTGATTGAGGGTTACGTTGCCCGCAGGATCGTAGAGTTCATACCAACGAATTCCCACCGAAGTGCCATTGCCGACCGCGTGATTGAAAACGGCGCGGTCGTGATCGGCGAAGTGACGGATGGCGAAACGGTACATCATGCGGTCGCCCAAAGTATCGAGCGTCTGCGTGGTTCCGGCTTGGGGCACGCACTGCCCGCCATTGCCGCAGGCGTACGTATCGTTGGCGACACTGATGGTGGTAGGAGCCGCCAAGGTTGCCGTCGCGGTCGCGAAATCCAGAGTCAGTTTGCGAAGGTACAACTGCCCAGGATTATTGTTCTGCCAGCTGATGAAGAGTCCAGGCGTGCCGTCCACGGGTGGCGTAGGACCATCCATGTCGGAGGGCAAGTAGCTAAACTCATTGCTCGTCGTCTGTTGGCAGAGCTGAGCGGCGGAGGCATCGCCCGCCAACATCTTCGTGCGGTCGAAACCGCACAAGTCGGCATAAACGAAGTTCGAAAAGTTGGCGAAGATGTTGTAGGAGGAGAGATAGGCGCTATTGCTGGCGGTGGCCCAGGTGCTCAATTTTGGATAGTCATTGAGGTTGGCGCCGAAGGAATAGCCGTAGAGGTAGTACGCGCCGGTCGGGTCGTTGGTTTTGGAAACGGCAACGCACTCCGCGCCGACACTGCCACCATTGTTGGAGCCGATGAAGCTGATTACCCAGCGGTCAGCCGCGCGATCATAGAGCACAACCGGATCGCCAAAGGTGCTGGCGCAAACGCCGCCGAGCGGATTGAAAAGCGTCTGGATGTTCGTGGGTCCGGCGAGAATCGCTCCAGACTTGTTGTAGACGGCGAACTGAATGTTGACCACTTCGACGATGTCTTTCGGGCCAACGGCGAGGTTGGAATCGGAAGGAACGTAACCGGGCGAAGGGATTCCGGTAAAGTCAACGCCGGGTGTGGCCGAAACTTGCGGGAGGGCCTGCTTTTGAAGAACCGGGTCTTCCAGTTGATAGGGTCCCACCTGCTTATTGAAGCGCATGGGGCCAGGACCAGGTTCATGAATTTCTTGGCCTTCAATAAGTGGCTGATCGATGGGCAACTCGGAGACGCGCTGCGATTGCGCGAAGCCGGAGGGGTAAATCACCGTGGTCTTGTTATTGGTTTTGGCGAAGGCCAGCGTTGTTGCTGCAAGGCCACACAGGGTGAAAGCTCGAACAAGCGATCCTACTCGAACCATTGGTTTCTCCTGGAAACTCGTTTAGGGACGAACTGAAAAACCGAAGCGCACAAACCGTTCCACATCTGAAGTGGGGCCAGACCTTTCTCCAGATTCAAACATTCCGTCGATTCAACTCTGTGGATCTCTCTTTAAGAAGCAAATGGGTTGACTGCGTCTTCGATCAGCTGCGCTGCGTTTTGAAGTTCGCGTATCGCTGCTGGCCAAAACCCGCGGGGGCGTGGGCGGGACTTCGCAGTTCTACTAGCGTTGCTAGTTTATACAACGGATTTCGGAGAAAAAGAAAGCAAAATCGGCGAGCCCTACATGTTGCATGAATGTTGAATTAATTTTCACTCACGAAAGCGAAAGGGATTCTTGCTTAACCAAGTTAATCGCATGGTTGAAGTTTGAAAAAGTATCGAGATCCCGAGTCCGCGTTAGGTTAAGACAGTTTTGGCAGACTTCTCCTCGGACCACGGACCACGCACCTTCTCCAACCTCGCGGCTATGGCCAAGACTAATTCTTCTTGCCACGCACGCCCTATGATTTGCACTCCGATGGGCAAGCCTTCTGGGGAGTAGGACACGGGAACGACCACGGCGGGAAATCCCAGCAAGTTGAACCACTCGCAGTAGCTCCACGCTTCGAGATATTTCACTGTCTTTCCATCGACCTGCCATTCGCGTTCGCCGTGGCGAAATGCGGGCACGGCGGCGACAGGACAAATCAGCACGGGATGCTGGCGCATCTGCGCGAGAACTTTTTCGCGGAGCGTATCGCGACTGAGCCATGCATCGAGTAGCGAGTCGCCACTGTGCGGCGGCGCGGCGAGGGTCCAACTTAGAAACTCTTGCAGGATCGGGCTCAGTTCCGATTCGCGCCCGCGCAACTCGCGATTGAGAATCATGCCTCCAGCGATACCGAAATAGTCCCACCACAAGTTCCGAGCCTCTTCCAGGCCATCTGGGCGGAAGTTGTCGACGTGAAATCCGGCATTGGATAGTAAGGACGCGGCCTTGGTGACCGCTTCTTGCGTTTCTTTTGTGACGGGTGTCTGCGCGTCGTCGACGAAAAATGCGATGCGCGTGGAGGCCACTTCTTTTTCTTCGAGGTTGCGCACCGGAACGGGCGCGGAACTGGGGTCGCCGTCCCGCGTGTCGCCCTCGTCCCAGCTCGCCATCACTCCGAAGAGAAGTTGGAGGTCTTTGACGGTGCGTGCCATGGGGCCCACGACTCCGATCGTGGCGAAAGGGCCTCCCGATTTCGGGAAGTGTCCCGCGGAAGAGATGCGGCCGGGTGTGGGCTTCAGTCCGCAGATGCCGCAGAAGTGGGCGGGAACGCGGATCGAGCCGCCGCCATCACTGCCCAACCCTCCGGCGGACATGCCCGAAGCGATGGCAGCAGACTCGCCACCGCTCGAGCCTCCGGCGGTGCGGGTGAGGTCGTAGGGATTGTTGGTGCGTCCGTATAGAAGATTGTCCGTCTCCCAGGCCATGAGGTATTCGGGAGCATTGGTGACGCCGAGAATAATGGCTCCGGCAGCACGCAGGCGAGCGACGACGGGAGCGTCTTGGTTGGGAATGTAACCCGCGCGGAGACGGGATCCCGCTTCACAGCGGTGGTGCGCAACGTCCATGGAAGACTTGATGGAGAGGGGGACGCCGTGCAGTGGCCCAAGCGAATCGCCGCGCTGGATAGCCGCTTCAGCGCTTCGCGCTTGCTCGAGGATGAGTTCAGGGTGGTAATCGACAAAGGCGTTCAACGCCGGATTAAGGCGGCCGATACGATCGAGGTGGGTGCGAGCGACTTCGACTGGCGAAATTTCTTTGTCACGTATCTGAGCTGCGATTTGTGAGGCTGACGGAAGAACAATGGGCGTCATGATTCGGAAAGCGGCGAGTTCCAAGAATATCAGTGTTCGCCGAACCGACGCCCGGACGCGGTCGGCGATTGGCTGTCGGCGATTGGCTGTCGGCCATCCGTGATCGGCAGTCAGCGACTGGCAACTGGCGTTCCGTTTATTTTCCGGTAGAGTATTGGGTTGCTCCCGTAGTGCGAGGAATATTCTCCAGGTGAACCTTCGGCTTGCGGTTTGTATTTTTCTTGTGAGCGTCATTCTCACTGCTTCCGGGCGGGCCCGAACCCGCCATCCTGCGAAAGACGACTTGTCGGATGCTGGATACGTGTATGCTCTCGCGGCGGCGAATCATTTTCTGCATGCCTGGCAGACCGGTGACATGGAAAACGGGATGGTCGAATTGAGCGATGGCCTCCGGCATTTGCAGAACGCGGATCAATTGGAAGAATACTTTTCCAGCGGAAAAGGCCGTTCGTTCGAAATTGCCCGCGGGACGGGACATACGGGACGTTACGATTTTCCCGTGGTGCTCGTGATCGTGCACGGTTCGCGCGTGGCGCGCAGGGCTTCTGACATCATCATGATTGAGAGTGGAAAGAACGATTGGGTGGTGGATAAGCTTCCGTAGTGCTGGCGCTGGTCGATGGCAGTCGGTGGTTCGTCGGGCCGACTGTTTGTTCGTTGACGAAACATTTTTCTGAGGAGTCGCAATCATGAAGCGGATACACAAGGTCGCAGTACTGGGTGCGGGCACAATGGGAGCGCGGATTGCCGCGCATTTCGCCAATGCGGGAGTGCCTTCGTTATTGCTGGATATCGTTCCTCCCGATGCCGAGGCGGGAGATCGCGCGGGGCGCAACAAGATTGCCGCAGCTGGACTGGATGGGGCCAGGAAGTCGAAGCCGGCAGCATTTTTTGATCCGTCGCTGGCGCGACTGGTGACGGTGGGAAACTTCGAAGACGACCTGAAACGGCTTGCGGAGGTGGATTGGATCATCGAGGCGGTCGTCGAAAATCTGGAGATTAAACGGGCGTTATTAAAGAAGGTTGAGGCGATTCGCAAGCCCGGAACGGTGGTTACGACGAATACCAGCGGACTTCCAGTGGGAAAAATTGCCGAGGGATTTTCAGAGGACTTCCGGCGGTCATGGTTCGGGACACACTTTTTTAATCCGCCACGCTATATGCGGCTGCTCGAGCTGATTCCGACGCCGGATGCCGATCCGGCCCTGCTGGACGCGGTCACGCACTTCTGCGATGCGCAATTGGGCAAGGGAGTGGTGCTGGCGAAAGATACTCCTAATTTTATTGGCAATCGCATCGGAACTTTTTCCGTGCTCAACGTGATGCGATTGATGCGAGAAATGGATTTGACGATTGAAGAGGTTGACGCGCTGACGGGATCGGCGGTGGGATGGCCGCGTTCGGCAACGTTTCGAACCATCGACCTGGTGGGTCTCGACATTCTGGGCCACGTGGTTTCGAACATGACCAGGAACGTGAAGGACGAGCGCAGTGAATTGCAGGTTCCAGAATTCTTTCGGCAAATGCTGGAGCGGAAATGGCTGGGCGATAAAACGAAGGGAGGCTTTTATAAGAAGGAAAAGGGCAGCGACAGCACTAATAAAGACAAAGAAGATGAGCGAATGGCGATCGACTGGAAGACGCTGGAATATCATCCGCGGCAAAAGCCGAAGTTTGCGGCCCTCGACATGGCGAAGAATGTCGACGACACAGCGGCGCGGGTACGAATGCTTCTGGGGACGGAGGGCGGGGCGGCGAAGCCCGACAAAGCCGCCACTTTTCTGTGGACGGCGCTTTCAGAGCTGTGGACGTATGCGGCGAATCGTATCCCGGAGATTGCCGACTCCGTCGTTGAGATCGATCGGGCGATGCGGCTGGGCTTCAACTGGGAACTTGGTCCATTTGAACTTTGGGATGCGGCCGGAGTCGAAGCCACTGTGGCGCGCATGAAAAAAGAAGGGCGCCCGGTGGCGGCGAATGTGGAGAAACTTCTGGAAGCGGGAAAAAAGTCCTGGTATGCCGATGATCCGAAGACTGCGTCGGGACGCGCTTATTTCGATCTGCTTAGCGGTGACCACAAAGCGATCGAGGTGCCGGCCGGAGTATGGTCGGTCGAAGTCGCCAGGAAATCGAATGGCGTCGTCAAGAAAAATTCTGGGGCTTCGCTCGTCGATCTGGGCGATGGAGTGGGATGCATCCAGTTCCATTCGAAGATGAACGCGCTGGGCGCGGACATCATCTCGCTGATTTTGCAGACGCTGAAGCAAGGTGGTCCCGGAGATGCGTTTGACGCGTTCGTGATCACTAACGACGCTGTCAATTTTTCAGTGGGCGCGAATTTGATGTTGCTGCTGATGTCCGTCCAGGAAGAAGAATGGGACGAAGTGGACATGGCAATCAGACAATTTCAGGGAATGACACAGGCCATCAAGTTTTCTCCCAAACCGGTTGTGATTGCCCCATTCGGACTGGCGCTCGGCGGGGGATGCGAAGTTTCGCTGCACGCGGCTGCGCGTCAGCCTCACGCCGAGCTCTATATGGGACTGGTCGAGGTCGGAGTGGGATTGCTTCCCGGAGGCGGCGGATGCAAGGAGATGTTGCTGCGCGCACTGGATAGCGCGGTGTCGATTCGTCTCGATGGACGTGGTGAATCGGTCGAGTTGCTGGAGGCGATGAAAAAGGCTTTCGAAACAATTGCCACAGCGAAGGTCGCGACTTCGGCGAACGAAGCGCGCGGATATGGATTCTTGTCGGTTTCAGATCGCATCACGATGAACCGCGAGAGAGTTTTATCCGACGCCAAGGCACGGGCGCTGGAGCTGGTAAGTGCGGGGTACGAGCCTCCCGTGATGAGAATGGATATTCCGGCTCCAGGTGAGAATATTTTCGCGACTTTGAAGATGGGCGTGCATTTAATGCGGCAAGGCGGATTCATCAGCGAGCACGAGCAGAAACTCGGGACCAAGATTGCCGAGGTTCTTTGCGGAGGAAATGTGACTCCTGGAACTCCAGTAAGCGAGCAGTACGTGCTCGATCTGGAGCGCGAGGCGTTCAAGTCGCTGTGCGGAGAAAAAAAGACGCAGGAGCGGATTCAGTTCACACTCAAGACGGGCAAGACACTAAGGAACTGAATCGGCGCTTGAACATGGGAACCGCCCCTGCGGCGGGTTTCGGGAGGACGAGCGACACCGACGCTCCTCCTTCGTCCAATCAATCAAAATTATTTCGATAATGCGCGGTCCAGCGAGAATGCGCCCGCACCTCGCAGCAGAACTGCGGCGGCCATGGCCAAGGCCAGCAAGTGGTATTCGAAACCCTCGCCCTTCTGAGTGCCCATCCAGTTCATGAAGAAACCGTTTTGCAGGTGAACCATGAAGATGGCGCCGATCATGAGTCCGGCAATGCCGAGCGCGGGGATGCGGGTGAGCAGTCCAAGGACAAGGCCGAGACCGCCAAAAAATTCGGTACAGATGATCAGGAACGCAAGGGGCGCGGGCATACCCATGTGGGTAAAGAATCCCATGGTGGCGTGAAATCCGAAGCCCCCGAACCAGCCCAGCATCTTTTGACAGCCGTGAGCGAGGAAGACGATTCCGAGCACTACGCGAACGATGGTGAACGCGACGTCGTTGTTGGTAGCCATCAGTTTCTTCAGCATTGTTTATCTCCGGCAGAGCCTGACGCCTTGGCGTCCCGCGCCAGCTCCGATATTGTCGTTATAACGACATTTTACTTCGATTCCCTGCCCTGTCGCAACGATTCACTTTTTCAAGCGACAGTAAACACGGCCCCATGCGATGTTCGAACGATGTTCGCCGCAATCCCAGCCCGATTCCGGATGCGGGGTATAATTTCTGAACGAGACTTCGCGAAGGGTGGTACAAGAATGTCCGCAAGCAATGGCGATTCGAAAAACGGCGCAAACGGCGGTGGTTTAGACGCGGTGCTGAAACCGCGGGCAGAGTGGCTGGCGAAGCGAAAAGCCGACAACACGGACGGCAACTTCTCGCAGATGCATTACGCGCGCAAGGGCCTGATCACCGGCGAGATGCAGTACGTCGCGCAGCGCGAGAAGATTACGGCGGAACTGGTCCGTGACGAAGTGGCGCGCGGGCGCATGATTATTCCCGCCAATATCAATCATCCAGAACTGGAGCCGATGGCGATTGGAGTGGCGTCGCTGTGCAAAATTAACGCCAACATCGGAAATTCCGCAGTCACTTCCAACATTGACGAAGAACTGAAGAAGCTGCATACCGCCGTGCACTACGGCGCCGACACGGTCATGGATCTCTCGACCGGCGGCGACATTCCTACCATTCGCGAAGCGATCCTACGGCATTCGCCCGTCCCGATTGGGACGGTTCCTATTTATGAGGCGATCTCGCGCGTGAAGCGAGTCGAAGATCTCAACAAAGACGTCATGCTTGAAGTCATCGAAGAGCAAGCGCAGCAGGGCGTCGATTACATGACCATCCATGCCGGGGTGCTCATTCAATATGTCCCGATGGTTTCGAAGCGCATCACCGGTATTGTGAGCCGGGGCGGGGCGATCTTAGCGCAATGGATGACGCATCATCATAAGCAGAATTTTCTGTACGAATGTTTTGAGGACATCTGCAAGATTTTCGCGAAGTACGATGTCAGCTTTTCTTTGGGCGATGGACTGCGTCCCGGATGCCTCGCGGATGCCAGCGATGAGGCGCAGTTTGCGGAACTGAAAACCCTGGGTGAACTCACCCGCATTGCCTGGAAGCACGATGTGCAGGTGATGATCGAAGGCCCCGGGCATATTCCGCTGCACAAGATCAAAGAGCAGGTGGAAAAAGAGAACGAATGGTGCGACGAAGCCCCGTTCTACACCCTGGGGCCGCTGGTTACCGATATCGCTCCGGGATACGACCACATCACATCGGCCATTGGAGCGGCGATGATTGGGTGGTATGGCGCGTCGATGCTGTGCTATGTGACTCCCAAAGAGCATTTGGGATTGCCCAATGAGAAGGATGTGAAGGACGGCATCATCGCTTACAAGATTGCTGCGCATGCTGCCGATATTGCGCGGGAGCGTCCCGGGGCACGGGATCGCGACGATGCCCTCAGCTACGCCCGTTACAAGTTCGATTGGGAGAAGCAGTTTGAACTGTCGCTTGATCCCGAGACGGCGCGCGCCATGCATGATGAGACGTTGCCGGAGGAGGGGTACAAGACGGCGGCGTTCTGCTCGATGTGCGGTCCCAAGTTTTGTTCGATGAATTACTCGAACAAAGTGGATGAATACAACAAGGATGTGCACGGACTGGAGAAAAAGGACTATTCGGAACTAATTGAGAAATTGGTCACGATCAAGTAGAAGGATCGCGTCTGCAAATCCGCGCCTTACTCTTGCCGGGCAATCCGTTGCCGGACAATCCAAGGAAAAAATCGGTAGTTCCCATGTCGAAGTACGAAGAATTGCTGGCCGAGTTTGAGGCCTACGGAAAGTCCACCTCCGGAACCAAGGCGCTGATGCAGCATATCTCAGGGCGGCTGCACGAAGAGCTGACACGCTACAACTGGGTGGGGTTTTATCTTATGGAGGCTCCGGCATTCGACGCGCTCGTACTGGGACCTTGCGCGGGGAGTTTCTCACCGACGCTGCGGATTCCGCTCGATAAAGGGTTGTGCGGCGCCGCAGCGACTACGGGAAAATCGGTGGTGATCAATGACGTGCGGACCGACGCTCGCTACCTGGGATCGGATCTGGTGAAATCGAATATGGTGGTGCCGATTCTGGTGAAGAAACAGGTTGCAGCTGAATTGTGCATCGAGAGCTATTTCGCGGACACGTTCACTCCAGCGGAACAGAGATTTGTTGAGGACTGCGCCGCAGTGGTCGGATGGTTTATGGCACAAGAAGCGCAGCGAGGCGGAGAAAAACTTTCTGCCGGCAAGTAAAGCCCCAGCGGCAAACGACCATTTCCACTCTGCTTGGCGAATCTTTCCTTCACCGGTGAAAGTCCGCCATGCCGTTCCACACCAATTGGACGGCGATCGCTAAAATCAAAAATCCAAAGATGCGGTTGATGGCGCCGACTGCGCCCGGGCCGAGGCGTTTCACGAAAGGCCCTCCGAGGCAGAGTAAGAGATAGACGACTAGTCCGAGAGCGACGATGCCAATGATCATGCCGACGTAAGACAGGAAATGGTCGGCATGGGCCGCGAGTCCCATGACAACGCCGATCGAACCCGGGCCCGAGAGCATGGGCATCGCCATCGGCGTAAGTGAGATGTCTTCTTTGGTTAAAGCCTCGCTGCTTTCCGCAGTGGTCATGCGACTGGAACCTGTGACCATCCCCCACGCCGTGTTGGCGACGATCAGGCCACCCGCAATTTTTAGCACAGGCAGGGAAATCCCGAAAAAGCTCAGCACAAATCGGCCGATGAGCATGAAGGTAATCAGGATTGCAATGACGTAGACAGCCGTTTTGAGGGCTGTGTGGCGGCGCTCTTCCTGTGAAAAATCAGCAGTGAGCGTGAAGAACATCGGAATGCCGCCGAGTGGATTGACGATCGGGAAAAGGGCCAGGAATGTTGTGGTCGCCGCAGCGGGCAAATCGTGAAGCAGTTCGGCGATAGCGGCCTGCGCATTCATGACGTGGAACTGGGAGTATAACGCGAGCGGGGGACGGACAGCGGGGGCTTCCCGCTCTCGAACGCGGACGAGTTGGCTTTACTTCGCCGGTTTTGGCGCGGGCTTGTCGAGATAGGTGACTTTGTTAGCCGCGATCACTTCGCCGTTATGCTTGCGGGCCATTGCGCCGCGGTGAGGCGCTTTCTTCGCCACGCCAACTCCAGGTGCGGGCTTATAGCGATCGTCCAGATAAGTAACAGTGTCACGCGCGACGACCTCATCGCCAGTTTTGCGCGAAACTCTACTTCCCCCTCTTGGGGAAGTTCTTGCAGTTGCGGTTACACTCGCATGATTCGCCACGCTCTTGTCGTTGTTCGATTCCGTCAAGGTTGACTTTACATTGGGGCGGATCGCATCCGGTTTGACAGTCTTTTCGGAAATCACGGCCGTATGGGTTTCGTTTTTTGAATCTTCGACCGGCACAGTTGCGTTCAACAGCGCGACGGAGTTGGACGCGACCGCTGCATCCACGGTGGCTGCTTTGGCCGAGTCTTGCGCAGCGACCTTGCCGGGCCGATGAAGAACAATCGCGGTCGCTAACGCGAGCAAACCCAGAACGGTAATTGCCAGCGCCGGCTGCCAAGGCCATCCGGCGGAGTCGCGGCGGGCAACCCGAATCTCGCTTAGCCTCACAGACACTCGATGAAGAAGCCGGGTGAAACCGGAGGTCGCCTGAAGAGCAACCCGCCACGAAGCTCGCGCCGCGACACTCGGACCAACAGCCGGATCGACCGCAACGAAATCGGCAGAGAGTCGATCTTCGCAGGCATGATCGTCGTTATGATCGAAGTTACGATCGTCGTTATGATCGAAGTTATGATCGAATTTATGATCGACGTCATGATCGAAGTTATGATCGAATTTATGATCGACGGTATCAACGAAGCTGTGAACGGCGACCGGTTCGTTCGCGATCGTGTCTTCCGCGGACCGATCGTCGAGATTCACATTGATAATGTCATCCTCGCTGTCAACTTCGAATCTATGGGTGTCTTCTTCATATCTACGCCGTTCATCTAATATCCCGTCCGACGCCGAGACCATCCCAACCGGACCCTCCACAGTTTCGGTGAAGGTGGGGGCAGAAACATCCGAAGTAAAGAATGAATCTTGAGCCTCCGGCGTCCGGCGAATGAAATCCCCCAACGGCGCTCGTAAGTGATGAAGGAATTCGAGCGAAGATGAGTGGTTTCCGTCCTGCGTAGGGACGTTGGCGGTGACGTTCGCAGTCAACTGGTCGCCGGGGCCCGCATCGACGCGCAACTCCAGGTCGGCAAGGCTGTCGGGTATGGCGTCGGGAGAGACGATCTCGACGGCGTATCCTCGGGCAAGCAGATCAAGCGCGAGTTCTCGCGCGCATGCTTGCGAACGCGTAATAATTCTTGCCAGTGCCATAACTCGTGTCGCCTCGGCGTTTTTACTGCCGCACGGTTGGCCGATTTGCAGACCGCTTAAGACCCCACGTCCATCTTTCCTACAAATATAACTTCCAAGGAAGACGTGCGCAGATGACTAGAGAGTGACCATCCCCTCTACCCTATTACGCCCACTGTTTCCCCAACCGACAATCGAGCCTGCCACATCATAGTTGTTCTTAGCGGTACGACTCCAGCACCTGAGCGGAGCGCTTCAGAGCGGCGGTCAAAGCCGAAACTTGCTGCTCGGTGCGTTCCACATCGCCCGCGTCGATGGCTTCGTTTACTCCTGGAATCACAACTGCAGCGTAACCGGTGTATTGCCCCGGAGCGTAAATCGCATGGTGATACCACGGGCGGTTTGGAAGTCCCGCGGGAATCAGAAGCGCCCGCTCCGCCTCACGGAGTTTAGCATTGAGGTGATCGGGAGCGGTGGGCAATTTACGCTGTTTTTGTAAAATTTTTGCCCCGGCTTCCTGCAGGTGGCGTGCGGCTTCCACGGCTGCCGAGAAGTTCGGCGACTTCTCCCGGAACCGATCTTTGCTCTTAGTCTGCGCGGAATCGAGATACACGACGATTTCTTTGCCGTATGTTTCGTAGTCAAAGGGCAAGACGTCCGCGTCCGCCATCCGCAGAAGTTCCAGCCCGTAGACACGGGACATCTGCTGCTCGTAAAGAAAGTCCGGATCGCCAAATTTCTTGAACCAGGTAAAGTCATCGAAGGTGGAGTGATAGACGCCGTAGTCGCCGCTGGAACTGATGTCCGTCGACGGTACTCCGAGATGTTGCAGGAAGACGGTGTAGTCGGAACCGCTGCCGAGATCGCCCACGGGCACATCGTTGTGAACGGCGTTCGGTGGCGCGCGAAACGTTGCGGTTTCCTGTGGATGGTCGCGCTCGGCGCTGGGCTCGGTTGACTTCTTCCACGCGTCGTAAACCGTGCCTCCTTGCGGCGACGGGACGGCTTTCGCAATCTCGCGGATAAATTCTTTGAGCGTCGGGGTTCCCGAGGCGCCGAATTTTTTTCCGGCTACGGCTACATCCATATTGAAGTAGGCAGCAGCGTTGGCAAGTTCCTGCGCGTGATCTTCGCCCCACTCTGTGGAACCGATCAAGCCCTCCTCTTCGGCATCCCAGCTTCCAATCACGATGGTGCGCTTCGGCTTCCAGCCCGATTTCAGCAACACTCCCAAGCCATGGACGGACTCGAGCATGGCGGCGGTGCCGCTGTTCGGATCGACAGCCCCATACACCCAGGCATCGCGGTGATTGCCGGCAACGACCCATTCGTCGGGCGTGGTCGTGCCGCGAATTTTGCCAATTACGTCCCAGATGATGCGGTACTGGTAGTCCTGCTTCAGATGCACCTTGACTTTTGCCGGCCCGGAACCAAGGTGATACGTAAAGGGGAGCGCGCCCTGCCACTCGCGCGGCGACTGGGGCCCTCCGAGGTGCTCGAGAATGGGTGAGGCATCGGCATAAGAAATTGGAGTAACCGGAATTTTCGGCAACTGCGCGGATTCGCTCGGCGGCGTACGCTTCGAATCCGGAAGATTGGGAGTGGAGGCGATTCCGGGTGTGGTTGGGTCTCCGGGAAATTGAAACATGTAGCCTACCGACCCGCGCTGGACGCCGGTTGCAGGACGCCACGGACCCTTCGGATAAGCATCGCCGCGATAGTAGCCGTCATCCTTCGGATCGGAATAAATCAGGACGCCGGCGGCGCCACGCTCTTGCGCCACAAATTCTTTTACCCCGCGAAAATTTTCTCCGTAACGCACGATCACAATCTTGCCGCGCACATTGACGCCAAGTTCTTTCAGCTTGTCGAAGTCGGCAGGCGAGCCGTAGTTGGCATAGACGACATCGGCTTCAACATCGCCAGAGGGAGACATCCCGTTGAAGGGAGTAACGACGCGAGGATCGTCCTGAAAGGGATCGTCGTCGACATGCTCGCGGTGAGGGCCATGCATCTCGACACCTGCGGGAGCGGTCATATCGACGCGGATTTCGGCTGGATAATTCATCCAGACTTTGTACTCGACGATTTCAGTGTCGAGTCCGGCGTCCCGAAATTTCTGCGCCACATAGTCAGCTGTAGCCTTATCTTCTGGAGATCCGGCGATGTGCGGAACTTTGGTGAGAATGCGCAAGTGCTCTTCGGCGAGCTTCGCCTCGGGCACGGCGATGAACTTTTCTTCAAGCTGGCGCTCGGCGGGGACGTCGCGGAATCCGGTGATCGACCAGTTATCCGGCTGGGCAGCGGTTGCGGCCTTGCCGTTGTCTTTATCTCTATCTTTGCTCTTGCCGGACTGGACATTGCTCGTTTGATTGCTCGCTTGATTCACAGCCTGCAGGTTTGAAACGATTAACACGAAAAACAGGATCGCGCCGGAGAGAACTTTCATGGAACTCCTTACCAGAAATCAATTACGACGTGAAAAGCCAAACGAGGATTGTAACGTGCAAACCGCGCCGAATTGAACGCGGTACACTAAAAAGTCATGACTCAGTCGCCAACTGCTCGTTTTTCTGACCGGGTGGAAAACTACGTGCGATATCGACCCGGGTATCCTCCCGAAGTGCTGCAACTCTTGCGTGCCAAGTGCGGGCTGCGTCCAGAGCACATTGTGGCTGATGTGGCTTCTGGCACGGGGATATTTACCCGACTTCTTTTGGAAAATGGGAATTCCGTCTTCGCGGTCGAACCGAATGCCGAGATGCGGGAGCGCAGCTTGCATGAGCTGGAAAGCTATAGCCGGCTGGTCTCGATTGCGGGAACGGCGGAAGATACAACACTGAGAAACGAGTCAGTAGATTTTGTGACTGCGGCGCAGGCGGCTCACTGGTTTGATCTGACGCGGGCGCGAGCGGAATTTGAGCGGATATTGAAGCCGCATGGGTGGTGCGTCCTGATCTGGAACGAGCGGCTAACATCGGGCAGCGATTTTCTTCAGGACTACGAAAAGCTGTTGCTAACGTACAGCACCGATTACAAGGAAGTGCGTCACGAGCGCACGACCGCGATCATCGACGAATTTTTTAAGCCCTCGCCCCACGTGGAACGCGATTTTCCCATGAGCCAACGGTTTGATTACGAGGGGCTGTCCGGACGACTGCTGTCTTCGTCTTACGCGCCGCTGCAGGGGCACCCGGGTCACGATGAGATGATGCGGGAGTTGCAACGGATTTTTGTCGCACACGCGCAAAAGGGCACGGTTGCAATCGATTACAAGACTCGAGTCTTTTACGGGCATCTGTGATTCGTGATTCGTAATTTGCAATTTCTTGTTACATGGGTTGCGTTTCCAGTTACAAATCAGAAATAACAAATTACAGTTCTCTTTTCCCATGAATGAAAACAAGTCTTTTCACATGACACCCGAGGAGTTTCGGCGGCAGGGCCATGCGCTCGTCGACTGGATTGCGGATTATCACGCGCGGATAGAAGGTTTTCCAGTTCTCTCGCAGGTGAAGCCCGGGGAAATTCGCGCGAAGCTTCCGGCAATTGCTCCGCCAGAGGGCGAGCCCTTTGAAAACATCCTCAGCGATATTGAGCGCGTGGTGCTCCCCGGGATCACGCACTGGCAGTCTCCGAAGTTCTTTGCTTACTTTCCGGCAAATGCTTCCGGGCCAGCGATTCTTGGCGATCTGCTGTCGTCGGGACTCGGTGTCCAGGGCATGTTGTGGTCAACGAGTCCGGCCTGCACGGAGATTGAAACACATGTTTTGGACTGGCTCGTACCGATGCTGGGCCTGCCGGAGAAATTTCTTTCGACCAGCAGCGGCGGCGGAGTCATTCAGGACACCGCGTCGAGCGCCGTGCTGTGCGCGTTACTGGCGGCCCGCGAGCGTGCGACAAAGTTCGTCAGCAATCGCAAGGGATGCGATGGACGGCTGATCGCCTACTGTTCGACGCAAACCCATTCTTCGATCGAAAAGGCGATGAAGGTTGCCGGGATGGGCTCCGACAATCTTCGGCTAATTGAAGTAGACGAGAAATTTGCGTTGCGCGCTGGTGCGTTGCACCGGCAAATTCAGCAAGATATCAGCGAGGGGCTGGTTCCGTGCTTCGTCTGCGCGACGGTCGGCACTACTTCCTCCAATGCGATGGATCCGATTCGTGAAATTGCCCGCATTTGCGCCGACCATAACCTCTGGCTGCATGTCGATTCGGCGATGAGCGGGACGGCGGCTCTGTGTCCGGAATTGCGCTTCATACAGGATGGAGTAGAGTTTGCCGATAGCTACGGTTTCAATCCCCACAAATGGATGTTTACGAATTTCGATTGCAGCGTGTTTTATGTGGCGGACCGGAAACACCTGATCCAGACCCTGTCGGTGCTGCCTGAATATTTGCGCAACCAAGCTACGGAATCGGGAGCCGTGATCGATTATCGCGACTGGCACGTTCCGCTGGGACGCCGTTTTCGGGCGCTGAAACTCTGGTTCGTGATTCGGCACTACGGCATCGCAGGCTTGCAACACCATGTCCGCGAGCATGTTCGATTGGCGCAGAAATTCGTGGAATGGGTACGAAATGACTCGCGCTTCGAAGTGGCCGCTCCGGCCGTTCTGAACCTTGTTTGTTTTCGTTTGCGCGCCGGGGACGCTACAAATCAAGCTCTGATGGAGCGACTCAACGCCAGCGGAGATCTTTTCTTGACCCACACCAAGCTCGATGGAAAGTTCACGCTGCGCTTCTGTGTCGGCCAAACACAGACTCAGGAGCGTCATGTGGAGCGAGCTTGGGCGAGGATCCAGGAAGAGTCGACGAAATTGGAAGCGAGCGCGTAGGGGTCGTATGCCAAGGGAAATTTCAGCAGGCGGGGTCGTCCTACGACAGATTGCGGGAACCTGGCACGTGGCTTTAATCGAGCCGCAAAAGAATGAGGCGTCGGCGTCGGAATCAGCGGCAGGCGCGATCAAACGCGTAGCCAGGAAAACGACAAAGCCCAGACGCGCGATCTTCGGACTGCCGAAGGGACTGGTTGATCCGGGGGAAAAGCCTTTGGCGGCGGCGCTACGCGAGGTTTTCGAAGAGACGGGATTAGTGGCCGAGCCAGTCACGAAACTTGGGGATAACAAGTATGTATACGTTCGGACTTGGGGAGACGGCGCACGCGTTTTCAAGGTCGTGACGTTTTATCTCATGCGCTACATTTCGGGGGAGATCGACGACGTGACTTCGGCAATGCGAATCGAAGTAAAACGCGCGCTCTGGGTTCCGTTGAGCGAAGCGGCGCGGCAAATGGCCTACGGGAATGAACGGAAAGTGTTGCGGCAGGCCGCGGCGTATGCGGACGCCAACGACATCAGTGCAATGACATTAGTTAAAGAGTAGCAAGAGTCTGAAGTAGCTGCGGCATCGCCCGCAGGAAACGAATGCGTGCGTTCCTTGCATTTAACCCGACTTCTGCAATCCACGATCCAGGGCATGTTTCTCTTCGGGCGTCAGCGAACGGACTTCTGATTTTTTTAAATTCCCTAACGCCAGCGGGCCAATGGATATGCGGACCAGCCGCAGGACACGGATTCCCTCGCCCTCCAAAAGGCGCCGGATCTGCCGGTTCTTTCCTTCGTCGAGGGTAATCTCCAGCCAGCTGGTTTTTTCTCCGTGGCGGAGCAGGGTCGCCAGCCTCGCGCGCAAGCCCTCGTTTTGATTTTCTGCCCCTGCGTCTGACTCTTTCGCGCGGCGCGTGATTCGGGTGAGAAGATCGGGATCGGCGACACGATCGATTTGCACGTGATATTTCTTGTCCAGATGGGTGGATGGCGAAGTGATTTTGGCGGCCCATTCCGAATCGTTGGTCAGCAGCAAGAGGCCTTCGCTGGCTTTGTCCAGCCGTCCGACCGGTCCGACCCAGCCGAGAGTGGGATCGAGCAAATCGCAGACTGTGCTCCTGCCTTTTTCATCGGAGGCGGTAGTTACGATCCCGCGCGGTTTGTTCATCATCAGGTAAATTCTCGGGGCCGAATCGACGAACCCTCCATCGATCGCAATGCGATCTTGCGTCAGTCGCACTGGGCTCTCCGGATCGCGCACGATGCGTGTATTGAGGGCAACACGTCCGGCACGGACCAAAGCGACAGCCTGCGAACGCGAGCAATGGCCTAGCTTCGAGAGGGCACGCGCCAGTCCGACTCTCTTCCCTTCGCTGGCTCTGATTTTCTGGGTCCGATCATTCATAGGGATAGTCCATAGTCTCAGTCGCGGATTTGAACTTCAGGCTCCGCTACGGCTTCCGGGACCACGAAGCAAGACTAAAGCGCTTTGGACATTCTGATCAGGTGGACGGGAATTTTTGTGACTTGTTCCGGCGGAAATGGAAGTGTTCCGTTCTCCGAATATCCGTGGCGCCGGTAATAAGCAGGCAATTCCTGGCGTACGTTAACGAATGTGAGATCCATAAAGCGACAACCGGCGGAGCGGCAGCGATCTTCGGCCGCCTTGATCAGCGCGGTGCCGATGCCCGAGCGCTGCTGTTCCGGATCCACGGCCAGCATACCGAAGTAGCCTCGCTCGCCGCGTATTTCCGTGTAGACGCATCCGGCCAGCATGTTGTTTTCAAACAACATCAGGAACGTACCTTTCTCCATCAAAGCCAGGACTTTTTGGGAATTTGTGCGGTCGGCTGCTATGAAAAAGCGCTCCGAACGGAAGGCATCGTTAACGAGCCGGGCGAGCGCGGGGGCGTCGACAGGTTCCGCGAGACGAATTTGCGGAGGGGTGGGCAATAGGGAATTTTACTGCAGCACGCTACATTGACATTGGGTACGAGGGTTGTATCCGGATGGGTTTGCTCCGCGGCAAGCCGAGACACACAGCCGCTACAGCCCTAGTTGGGCTTGCGAAATTTGCTGTCAGCCAGGTAGCGAAGCATGATGGCATCGGTCGCACTCTGGAACTGCTGCTCCATTTCGGGCGGGCGAACCGGAACATCCTGACGGAGCGTCTGACGAAATTTCTCGCCCATCTCAGAATCACTGGTCACAACTTGCATGTAGAACCAAAGAAAGTGGCGCATCTGGTCGAGAGCAGACTTGAGAACCTGGATCGTCTCCATCTCAGGCGCGTCGGCCAGAGCCTCCATCAGTTCGGGATCGGTCGGAGCTTGCATGGCGGCGCAATTGAGTTCGCGCTGAATGACGCGCAAATCTTCCGTGACGCGCAGAATGCGGAGATGAATGTCGTCCATGCTTTCGCGGTTCTCGCGATCCATAAGGCCCTTTCCGGTCGAACACAGCTAACGGATTAACTCTTCCTAACCAACATCGCATTGTAAGACGCTAGGCGAAAGGTTCCCCGTGTTCATGAGCTTCGGTAATTGAAGTTACCTTGGGTCCAAAAGCCGCTTGGGACGGGCGTTTTACGCTGCCTCACCGGTCAGCAGCGCGGCCTATGCGGTCTGCCGGGCCGCTTCACGGGAAAGGTGAAGTCCGGCGCTGCGAATCTCGGGCACTTCGACGATGCGCGTGCCTTGCACAGGTAATTCCACCGCCTCTACCAACGCCAGGATAAGGTGATCGAGGGTAACTGGACCCAGGCGCAAGGCGAATGCGCGAGTAAATGGGATCCACTCCGCAACCTTGTAGAGAGGCGACAGAAGGTAAGGCCAACGACGTTCGGGTGTGAGAACGGTCCAGGGGCGGAGGATGGTCGCATTCAGGTGGCGTTGCTCGATCTGTTGTTCGCACTCGATGCGCGCCGCAACGTACTCCCGTCGACGCGGAGCGGGATGCGCGACGCTGAGATAAATAAAATGACGAATACTTAGCTCCGCGCAAGCAGAGGCCGCTTCACGAGCCGCGACCAGATCGATGGCGCGAAAATCGGCCGCCGTGGCTCTCGCTGGATTCGAGGTCCCCACCAGATGGATGAACGTGTCGGCGGGGCGGATGAGTTGGCGGTAGCTGTTGGCATCGAGGGCATTGCCGGTCACCACTTCGCAAGCCGCCGGCATTTTCGCTTTGGACCCGGGTCGAACTAAAGCACGAACGCGGTGATTGCGCTCCACCAGAATCGGGATGAGATGGCTGCCGATGGAGCCCGTCCCTCCGGTGATAAAGACGCGGCGGGAATCCGACGGACGGGGTAGAGACTTCACTTTTAGCAGGAGCCGAATATCGGAAATGGAAGGCCCCATACGGGGAGTACGAACCTCGCGTGGGCTTTGGATGGACGACGGCAAGTCGAAATTTCTCCTCGCGAAGAAGTTTAATTCAAGGTCGGCCAGGTGTGGTACAAACGGTTTCGCGATGATAACGCCTCCTACTGGCCAGGGGCAAACGGCGACGCGGCAAACTGGATTGGTGCGGGCGATTGGGCGCTGGAGCCTGGCCGCGCTGGCCGTGAACTCCATCATTGGCAGTGGAATTTTCGGCTTGCCCGCCACCGTCGCCGGGCTGCTCGGCAAACGCAGCGTGCTCGCGGTATTACTAGCGGGCGTCGCGATGGGCGTGATCATGGCCTGTTTTGCCGAAGTGGCTTCGCAATTTTCCGAGGCGGGAGGGCCGTATCTCTATGCCCGGACCGCCTTCGGGCGGCTGACGGGAATCCTGGTGGGCTGGATGCTCTATCTGTCGCAGACCGCAGCTCCCGCGGCCAATGCAAATCTGTTTGTCATTTACCTCGCAGAATTCTGGCCGGCGGCGAAGTCTCCGTGGCCGCGATTCCTCATTCTGACGGTATTGGTGGGCGTGCTGGCAGTCATCAACCTCCTCGGTACGAGGCAGGGGACCGCGGTCAGCAACCTGTTCACGGTGGCCAAGTTGCTCCCGTTGCTGATGGTGATTTCCGCGGGAGCGGCTGTGGCAGTGATTCATCCTGCGCCGTGGGGCGCAGCCGCTTCGTTGCCCGCGACGGTTTGGATGAAAGCGATGGTTTTGCTGATTTTCGCTTATGGCGGATTCGAATCGGCACTGGCGCCCATGAGCGAGGCCAAGAATCCAGCGCGGGATGCGGCCTTTGCACTGTTCGTGGCTCTGATCGCGTGTACTCTGATTTACACCCTGGTGCAGTGGGTCGTCGTAGGCGTGCTGGGGCCGGGCGCTACCACAGATCGTCCGCTGGCCGAGGTGGCGCGATTCACCATGGGCAATCGGGGAGCAGCCTTAGTTGCGCTCGGCGCCCTGGTCTCGGTTTGGGGATATCTGAGCGCGAAAATGCTGGCCATGCCCCGTGTGACATTCGGTCTGGCGAAGGAAGGCGATCTGCCATCTCTGTTTGGAGCGGTGGGGTCGGGGTCGCACACCCCCTGGTTCTCGATTTTGTTTTACGCGGCTGCGGTTTATGGACTAGCCTTGGTCGGCTCGTTTGCCTGGAATGTGACGCTCTCGGTGGTGGCGCGGCTTTTCTATTACGCAGTGGTTTGCGCCGCCTTGATTGCATTGCGCCGGAAACGAACCGCAAGTGTCGGATTTCGCCTGCCAGCCGGATACCTACTGGCGGTGTTAGGGATTGCAATCGCGGTTGTTCTCGGCGTGGCCGCGCAGATTTCGAAACAAGTGGATTGGGGCAAGTCCGCCATTCTAGGGGCGACCGTGGCCGCGGCACTGATGAACTGGGTTTGGGCACGCCCGAGGCGAGCGGGGTGAGGCAAGCTTCGCCGCAATGTGTCCCTTATCCCTCCCCCACTTGCGAGTATCGCTTTTCACAAGCGCGGCGTGCGACACTCTTTCGGGAGCTTTTTCGAAGACAAATTCATGCGCGTGATAATCGCGGGTGGCGGCACCGGTGGGCATGTGATCCCAGCCCTGGCCATTGCGCAGCAGCTCAAGAAACAGTTCGACGCTGAGGTCCTTTTTATCGGCACAGCGCGCGGGATTGAGACTCGTCTCGTGCCGGCCGCTGGCTTTCCGTTGGAACTGATCCAAGTGGGCGCTCTGAAAAATGTCAGCCTGACGACTCGTCTGAAGACGATGTTTGATCTGCCGCGCGCGATTGCGGCTTCTTCGCGAATGATCACGGCCTTCGACCCGGAGGTCGTGATTGGCGTTGGAGGATATGCGTCGGGTCCGGCCATGGTGGCGGCAATTCGGCGGCGCTTGCCTACCCTGGCATTTGAGCCGAATGTCGTCCCGGGATTCGCGAATCGAATGATTGCGCGCTGGGTGTCGGCGGCGGCGGTGCACTTCGAGGAGACGTGCCAGTACTTTCCGCACTGCCGCGTGACGGGCGTTCCAGTGCGATCGGCATTCTTTTCGATTCCTCCGAAGGCCGGCGGAGCGCCAACCCTTCTCGTGTTTGGCGGGAGCCAGGGCGCTCGCGCGATCAATCAGGCGATGATTGAATCGCTGCCCGGGCTGCATGCAAAGATTCCGGGGATCCATGTGATTCATCAGACTGGACAACGCGATTACGAGCATGTGCTGGCGGCCTATCAGCAATCGGGAATTTCGGGCGAGGTGCACAAATTCATTGACGACATGCCCGCCACCTTTGCGCGCGCCGATCTCCTCGTGTGCCGATCCGGCGCCAGCACGGTGGGAGAGATTACGGCCGCGGGAAAGCCTGCGATTTTTGTGCCCTTTCCAGCCGCCGCGGACGATCACCAAAACGTGAATGCGCGGGCGCTGGAACGCGCCGGCGCCGCCGTGGTCGTAGAAGAGAGCAATCTCGGCGCGGCCTATCTGGTGGAAACGATCGTGGCGCTGATCGGCGACGCAACCCGCCTCCGAACTATGGCGACGGCAGCGCGGTCGTTGGCCCATCCTCAGGCCGTGGAAGATATTGCGGAGATGGTTGGAAAACTGGCGTCCAGCGATTGAGACCGCGCGCAAACGATGGCACAGTTGCCGGCGAAGATTTAGCTTGGCGGACTCCGCGTCTCGGCGGTGAAATGCTTTATCTTTAATCCTTAGCCTGCATTCAAAGACGAGTTCCATGTTTGCCAAAATTCAGCGCATCCATTTCGTGGGCATCGGCGGCATCGGCATGAGCGGCGTTGCTGAGGTGTTGCTGAATCTTGGATATGGCATTTCCGGCTCGGACCTCAGACATTCGGCGGTTACGCAGCGCCTGGCAACTCTGGGCGCGACGATTTTTGAGGGACACGCGGCCGCCAATGTTCCCGGCGCGGACGTTGTCGTCACCAGCTCTGCCATCGCCGTCGAAAACCCCGAAGTGGTTGAGGCGCGCCGCCTCCATGTTCCGGTGATTCAGCGGGCCGAAATGCTGGCGGAGTTGATGCGGCTGAAGTACGGGATCGCGATTGCCGGCATGCATGGGAAAACAACGACAACCTCAATGGTTGCGGCAGTCCTTGCGGCGGGTGGGCTGGATCCTACGGTGGTTGTAGGCGGACGAGTGGGTGCCATGGGCTCCAATGCGCGTCTGGGGAAATCGCAATATCTGGTGGCGGAGGCGGACGAGAGTGACCGCTCGTTCCTGAAACTTTCTCCGATTCTGTCGGTGGTCACCAATATCGACCGCGAGCACATGGATTGCTATCGCGATATGCGGGATGTGCGACGGACGTTTCTGGAGTTCATGGAACGCGTTCCTTTCTATGGAGTCGTAGTCGGTTGCAATGATGATCCTGTGCTGCGGCGCCTGCTGCCGCGTGTTCATCGGCGGGTCACGACCTACGGGACGGCGCGCGATTCGGATTTCCTGATTCAGCGCGTAGAGCCCTTGCCCGCGAGCCAGAACGGGCCGTTGATCCGGTTTCGAGTGCGGTACAAAGACACGGACCTCGGGGAGTTCACCCTGCATGTCCCGGGAATGCACAACGTGCTCAACGCGACGGCAGCGATTGCCGTCGGAACCGCGCTCGACATATCCGCCGATCAGATTCGCGGTGCCTTGGACACTTTTCGCGGGGTGGATCGGCGCTTTCAATTTAAGGGATCGGCGAGTGGCGTGAAGGTGATTGACGATTACGGGCACCACCCAACGGAGATTCGGGCGACCCTGGCGGCGGCTCGGCAATGCGGATTCCGGCGCATGCACGTCATCTTTCAGCCACACCGCTTCACCCGCACACGCGATCTGATGGACCAGTTTGCCAACGCCTTTGCGGATGCGGATACGATTTGCCTGGTCGATATTTATCCTGCCAGCGAGAAGCCGATTGAGGGCATCACCGCGGAAGCGCTTGCCGGGCGAATTCGAGATGCGGGTAAAGACAAAGTGGCCTATGCGGCATCGTTTGCGGAGGCGGTCTCGGCTGTGGCAGCCGTAGCTCGTCCAGGGGATATGGTTCTGACCCTGGGAGCGGGGAGTGTTTCGCAGTTAGGGCCCATGATACTGAAGGCACTCGAAGGACCAGTGACCTCGTAGTCGCGTTTGACCCGACTTTAGGCACTGGAGCCGCAGTCCTATCCAATCTCCCACAAAACACTTTTCTTCGTTGACGTTTTGTCCGCACCTCCGTCCAATGTGCATGCGGCAAGGAGCATCTCCCATGGACACAAACAAGACGGCTTACTGGATTGCACTGGGCGTGCTGGCGCTAGGCTTGCACAGCGAGTACCGGCGCGGTAACTTTCTCCCCCTGCATCGGGTCGCCGACCGCGCAGGCGCGGTGATGTGCCGGGTCTCGACGCAGGCTGAGCGGATTTTAGCCCCCGCAAAAGGAACTTCCGCCGACCCGCAACGAGAGGACGACGATCTGGCAGTCTCCGACGGGGTCGACTCGGCTCGAACTCGGGTGCAGTCGATGCGAGCCGATGCACGAGCGAACGCTGAGGCGATTCGCGACCAGGTTCGGGCTCAGATGGCGGAAATCCGTGCCCAGCGGGAAGTGCGGCGCGCCATGATCGAGCAGGCTCGCTCCCTCTCGTTCCGCGTGGTTTCAGACAAGAATCCAAAGACGGCCGTTTTCTGCCCAAAGACGGGGATGCGAGTTGTGGTGACCCGCGATTCGGATTTCGCGGATGCTTCCCCGGAAGTGGAAGTGGACGACTCGTTCTAGGTTCCTCTCATTCGTACTACCGTCGTTCTCCGCAAGAGCTTCGGCTTGCATTCATTTTCCACAGAAATTTGAACCAACTTGGGACTGTCTCAATCCGCGAAAAGAAGTTATAGTAATTTTGCTCAGCGGTTTTCTGTCGACAACTGACTCTTAAGCGTGGCGCGGAAATCAAGTTCCACCGCCTTACAGGAAGAATTGTATCCGCTTCCTCGCGAGGTTTCTGAAGAGCAGGGTCGCGATCGCGAATCCTTCGACGACGCGCGGCTGGTCGATCTTGAAGCGGAGCAAGAATCCCCTTTTCTACGCGGGCAAAAAAGAGTTTCTGTCCGGCGCGGGACCCTTCCCAAAAAAGCTGCCTACCGGTTGAAGTGGGTTGGACTGGCGCTCGTCGCTCTGGCGATTCTAGGCGCAGCCGCTCTCGGACTCTACGACTACGGCGAACATTCCTGGCGATTCCGTGTCGATTCCAGCGATCAGATTGAAGTCGCGGGCGCGGAACATGTCTCCCACACGCAGATTATGGACGTGATGGGCGGGGACATCGGCCGCAATATTTTCTTCGTCCCACTGGCGCAACGCAAACAGCAATTGGAGCAGATTCCGTGGGTGGAATCGGCCAGCGTCATGCGCTTTGTGCCGAACCGGCTACGCATTGAGATTCATGAACGGACGCCAGTGGCTTTTGCCCGCATCGGATCGCACATTTCGCTGATTGATGCGAGTGGAACGCTGATGGAACTGACGCCAGGCGGCAAACACAAATATTCGTTTGCGGTGATTGCCGGGATGAATGCTGGCGAACCACTCTCGACGCGCGCGGCTCGCATGAAGAATTACAACGCTTTAGTGCGCGAGTTGGACGCCGGCGGCGCCCATTACTCGCAGGAACTGAGCGAAGTGGATATCAGCGATCCAGAAGATGTGAAAGTGATTGCGGCGGATTCCAATGGCGAGGTTCTGGTTCACCTGGGGTCGGGGAACTATCTGCAGCGTTACCGCACTTACGTGACGCACATACAACAGTGGCGGCAGCAGTTTGAAAAGCTCGAGTCGGTAGACCTGCGCTATGACGGACAGATTATCGTGAATCCCGATCTGGACGGAGTCGCTCGCCAACCGGCGTTGACTCCAGCGGCAGCGAAAGCGGCGGTGGCCGCGGGAGTGAAGACGGCAGCCATTGTGAACTACGAGAAGTACGTGACTCGGCCGGGCGCTCCGGTTGCGCCAAAGAGCAAGGCCAAAGTTCCGCCGAAGGCCGCTCCGCATAACGCCTCATCCAAGCCAGCGCCGGCGAAAGCGACGGCTATCAAGAAACCGACTGACAAGCCGGCCGCTCTCAAAAAAACGTCAGCCAAATCGGTACCGCAACCTTCGGCCAAACAAATGCCTCAAGTATCCACGAAAACTAAGACCACGAAGAACGATGCGAATACGATAGCGCCGAATGCGAAAAGCGCCGCCACTCCGCATGCTACGGCTGTCGCGCCGCCGGTCGTAGTATCCGCGGGACAGAAAAAACCGAGCGCCGGAATTTCGAAGGAGACTCCGCAGAATTAGCGGGCACAGGCATGCCGAATCACGAGCCCAATTTTATTACCGCCATCGATGTCGGTAGCGCAAAGACATCGGTGCTCGTCGCCGAAGTGAGCGAGAACGGATTGCGCTATCGCGGGCATGGCATCAGCGAATCGCGCGGCTTGCGCAAGGGCGTGATCACCGACCTCGACAAGGCTGTGAGCTGCATACAGAAAGCGGTGGAACACGCAGAAGATGTGGCCGGGATTCCCATTGAACACGCCTTGATTGGAATTGCCGGAGCGCACATTCGCGGCATGAACAGCCACGGCGGAATCGCGTTCACACGGGCACGCGAGATTGGGCGCGATGAGATTCGCCAAGCGGTCGATAAGGCGCGTACGGTGCCCTTGCCCGGGGATCGCGAAATTCTGCATCTCTTGCCCCAGGAATTCATTCTCGATGATCAGCCGGGCGTGCAGGATCCGACTGGGATGATGGCGACCCGCCTTGAAGTACGCGTGCATATCGTGACCGCATCATCGAGCGCCACGCAGAATCTGGTAACGGCTGTGAATCGGGCGGGCGTCCACGTGGATGACACGATTTTTGAGCCGCTGGCTTGCGCCGACTCGGTGCTGCGCTCGGATGAGCGGGAGTTAGGTGTCTGCCTGGTCGACCTGGGCGCGGGTTCCTGCGACCTGATTGTTTTTCAGCAGGGGGCCGTGGCGCACACGGCGGTGATCCCGATCGGCGGCGATCATTTCACCAGCGATCTTTCGGTGGGCATGTGTACCGGCTTGGCGGACGCGGAAACCCTGAAGAAAAATTTCGGCAATGCCGTCCCCACGCTGATCCCTGAGGGCAACGAAGTGGAAGTGCCTTCGGTGGGTGATCGGCCGTCGCGCATGATGTCGCAACGCATGGCTGGGGAAATCCTGGAGCCACGCGCCCGCGAGCTTTTCGAGTTGTTACGCGAAAACCTGCGCCACGCGGGCGTTCTCGAGCACTGCATCGCGGGACTGGTGCTCAGCGGCGGGGCTTCGCGGCTTCCGGGAATTATGGACGTGGCGGAATCGGTGCTACGCAAAGCGGCACGACTGGCGTGGCCGACACCGATGGCGCGAATGCCATCTTTTATGGCGGAGCCGGAATTTTCGACCGTGCTAGGGATGGTCTATTACGGGCATCGAGCACGGCTGGCGCGCGGTTTGCAGGAGCCGGGATTCGGATCGCGCATGAAAGCGTTGTTTGCGCGGAAGGGCGCTTGAAAGACGGCCGAACGAGTTTCCTTCGCATTGCGAAGGACGACAAGCTTAGTTTGGTGAGTTTGTCTTTTCTGGGAACTGAGAACTGAAAGCTGAGAACTGATCTTACGAGGTGATGTATGGAAGACAACGGACTGCGCATCAGT
>Ga0302278_10001037_pt1 | contig 34862 bp, 39 predicted proteins | sample III_Bog_N3_2_FD_194543 | JGI IMG/M metagenome (GOLD analysis project Ga0302278, IMG submission 194543) | Peat permafrost microbial communities from Stordalen Mire near Abisko, Sweden - III_Bog_N3_2 | ecosystem: Environmental > Terrestrial > Soil > Wetlands > Peat | place: Sweden: Abisko... | reverse complement strand
GAGTTTGGGGGTGGTGAGTCCAAGGATCTGCGACTGCACTTCGGAAATTATGCAACGAACTTTCGACTCAGGACACTGGCAAGAAATCATCCGCGATCAAGTCGCTGCCGCAAAATCAAGCACCTGCGCGGAGGCCCATGAGAATGCATCCTCTTGTTTTAGGTCAGCTCCGATACAGCCCCCTGCAAGCGGCATTGAATGCAGTGGGTGTCAGCTTCGAAGTTAGGGCGCTGTTGATGCTCGCTGGAATCTCTCGCAATCTCAGCCCTCATCCGGATGCTTCTCTGATCATTGGCTGGGCTACGGTTTTGGTGATGTTGTGGTTTGTACTCGTTGTTAGCGTCGTCTTTGTCGTTATAAGCAGGTATTCCCAGATAAGGGAGAGAACTCAGGAGGAGGAGTAGCCACCCAGGCCGAACTCAACAGCCTCGCCTGCCGTCGCCGAGGGGATACTTATTTTGGCGAAGATCGTCCGTATGCTATCGCTTGAGCGTGTGACTGCCTTGAGAGCGTTTATGAGCGCCACAAGTTCTTCGATGAAATTCCATCCATGTTTTCTCCGATCGCTTGCACTGCAACTCGAAATGCGTTGACTGCAAAATCCAGGTCAAAAAAAACGGGTCTGCTCAACGCGCCAGATGAGCGCACCATCGAGCAGCCATTCTTCACGGACAAGCTGCCCGTAAACCAGGGAGGCCCGCAAAATCCTTGAGGTTCGCGGTTAACAGGGCATAGTCATATTCAATTGCCTGAGCACCTATCCAGATATCGTTGACCCGTGTTCTTGGCGACCGGCCCAACTGTTTCATGAAGGCGCCCAGGATGCCGAAGGCGGAGGCTGTAAGGGAAGAAACATCGAGAACCGGCCGCTGTTGCAAGCTGCTCAGGTAACGGATGCGCACCATCCGTGTTGCTGGATCGCTGCACGATTCGACGCCAAAGCTCAGCTCTCCGAGGGAAATAGCTGAAATGTAGATCTGCTCGCCTCCGGCAGCCTTATCGTCCACGGTCCCTGCGCCTCGCCACGGCGAGCAGGCGCGGCGGACGAGGGGCCGGGGCAACCGCAAAATCAGGCGGTCAGAGACTTGAGTCTCTTGCGAAAACGGAAAAGGGCGGCTCCGCAGAGACTGGCTCCGCTCAGCAGCAGAAATGCATACGACGGGCCACCCTCCGGTACCGAGGTCGGCGGTCCCAACCAGGAGCCAGGGGGAGTGCCGTTGGGGCCAAAAGAGGATCCGTCTCATCCTCCGGTGAAATAGTCATATGCATAGTTGGAGTCCTCCGAAGCGCCGTCGTAAAACGATTGGATAAATTGGCTGGAGTTAATATCGGCGACTATGTCCCAACCCACGATCTGCCCGCTCGTGTTGGTGGCGACTTTGAAGGTCATACCATAGACGGATTCCGTGCTGTTAGCCGATTGGAACCCATCAGTGAAGCTCCAAGAGAGGGGAACGACACTGCTGCCGAAACCCCCGTTGCCGAAGCTGTCTGTCAAGGGCTCGGAGAGCGTGAAGGTTGCGGACACGAAATCGCTCTTTTTGTACGAGCCGTCGACATTTGTGAAGTCGAGACCGGTGTAGGTGTAGTTCTAGGTTTGTGCCGCCAGGGGCAGGGGTAGCAGGAAGGTTGCCAGCAAGGCAAACGTGCGTAGGCGCATTCGGGTTTCCCTCGAGAGTTTCCTTGGATGTCCCAGAATACTACTACTGGGACAATTCGTAACTCTCTTCATCAAATTCACCACGACTGTCCTTGAGCCAGGAATCGCCTTGGCTCGGGGTTAACTTTCCTCCAAGGCCAGCGATGGCTTGCGTAGCCGTCATGGTTCGCTTGGCAGGGACGATATGCGCTATTTCAGTGCGATTCCGCATCACGCTGACCGTTTCGCCAGCGAGAATACGTTCCAGGATGGCGCTCGTGCGACGTGCCAGATCGGAGGCGCTAATGATTTGCATTTTCATACCTCACCACAAGAAATACACAACAATATGTACAAATACATATTATTCGGGTTTTCAGCAAAAGAAAGGTGCGGACCGATCACCTACGCCGAACGTAAGACCTAGCTCCTGTGGAAATCCGAGCTGGACGACTACCCAAACCCCTCACCCATTGACGGATTTCCGGGTTGTGCGTATAAAAGGGGCCTGAGCAGCGTTTTTCTGAAATAGGTACTCTGTGCCGGCTTTACGGCGCTCCCCTCTTTCTGAAATCCCCGCTCATGGCAAAACAAATGACGCAAGAGGCCCGATCCGCGGCTACCGGCCGCAAAAAAACTCCTCCCGCCCCCCCCAAGTCTGGCGCTCAGTCCAACTCGGGAACCGGCCCTGCCTTCAATCAATATCAAGCCGCCGTGCAGCTACTCCAACAGGGGAAATACGAGAAAGCCGCCGCTGCTTTCGAGAAGCTGCTTCCCAACGCCCCCATGGAAATCATGGAGCGCTGCAGAGTCTACATCGTCACCTGCCACCGCCAGATGGAGAAGCATAACCTCAACTTCGCCACCCCTGAAGAGCACTACGACTACGCCATCTCCCAGCTCAACACCGGCTACTACGACGATGCCCGCGAGCAATTCCTCACCATTCTCGATAGCCACCCAGACATTGACTACGCCTTTTACGGTCTGGCCGTCCTCGACTCCATCACCGGTCGCGCTCAGGACTGCCTCAACAACCTCGCCCGTGCCATCGAGCTCAACCCAAGAAACCGCCTCCAGGCCCGTGCCGACAACGACTTCCAGAGCATGGTCGATGATCCGCGTTTCACTGAATTGCTCTACCCTGAAATCCCTTAACCACGGTTTTGCGGTATCCTGAAATTCCGTAAGGTCCCCCCAACGTGAATGTTTCAGCCGCATTGAGCCACAATCTGACCCAGGAAGACCCTCTGCCAGTACCCGATCATCACGCCCCCAACTCCCGTAAGGGAGGTCTGCGCGTCGTGGCCCTCGGCGGTGGCACCGGCCTTTCCACGCTTCTCCATGGCCTCCGCGAGCATGTCGCCCTCGCCGGACCCCACGCTGCCGCAGCCCCCATCTCCGATCTTGCTGCCGTCGTCTCCGTAACCGACGATGGTGGCTCCTCCGGCCGCCTCCGAAAGCACTTCAACATGCTGCCCCCCGGCGACCTCCGAAACTGCATGGTTGCGCTCAGTGAAGAAGAAGACCTGCTCTCGCGCCTCTTCAACCACCGCTTCCGCCAGGGCGACTCCCTTAGAGGCCACAACTTCGGCAACCTCTTCGTCGCCGCACTCACTGAAATCACCGGCGACTTCGGCCAGGCCATCCAGCTTACCTCCAAGATCCTCGCCACCCGCGGACGCGTCTATCCCATCACCACCACCAACACCACCCTCGTCGCCCGCATGGACGACGGCTCTGAAGTCCGCGGGGAAACCAACATCACCGCCAGCAGCCTCCGCATCGCCGAGCTCATGCTCGAGCCTAGAGATGTCCAGCCCCTGCCTGAGGCCCTCGAGGCCATCGCCCTCGCCGACCTCATCACCATTGGCCCCGGCTCTCTCTATACCTCGCTCATCACCAACCTTCTCGTGCGCGACATTCCACACGCCCTGGCCACCGCGCGCGGCATTCGCGTCTATGTCTGCAATTTAATGAGTGAGGCCAACGAGAGCCTTGGTCTCACCGCTGCCGAGCACATTGAGCGCATCTACGACCACGCCCGCGAGCCTATCTTTGACTACGCTGTCGTCAATACCGCCAGCTTCTCGGCCGAAACCCTGGCCCGCTACGCGGAGGAAGGCGCATCGCCCGTTCTGCCCGACGTGGACCGCATCGAGGCCCTTGGCGTTCGCTGCATCGTTGGCAACTTCAGCCGCGAAGACACTTATGTCCGCCACGACGCCAACCGCCTCACCGCCGCTCTCCTGGCTCTGGGCAAGCAACCCCGCCAATAGCTCACACCTCTCCAACGGGCCGTCAAATCCTGGCACTAGCCTCCGCAAGCTGCGGAAAAACTCAATGAAGACGAGGCTTTGTATCAGGGCACGACTTCAGAGCCTGCCCTGAGCGCAGTCGAAGGGTGCCGCAACATACCCAATAAATCCCCGGGCTTTACAGCACGCGGAAAAACTCACTGATTGCGGCTTTGTCTCAGGACACGGCTGAAGCCGTGCCCTTTCAAAGCCTCGGCGCGGCGGAGTTTTTCCGCGGCCTGTTTAGCCGCTGAGGAGCGGTTTTCCCCTGCGCCCGGGAATCTCGCCCTTTTTCCGCAACCTGTTTAGATGGGATGAGACGGCTGGCCTCGCGGAGAGCTAAGCTTTCCGTGGCGCACTCGAGGTGCTAGAAGGAGACCAGCCAATGAAGAAGGTTAGCAAACAAATGCGAAAGATGGAAGCGGCCGACAGACCGGAAATGACCGTGGGCCTGGATTTGGGCGACCGTTACAGCCACTATTGCCCTGCTGAATCCCGCGCCGTAGGCGCCGCGTTTGTTAGCCCCGCGCTTCAGCGTGGGGAAATCGCATCCCAACAAAGACCACTAGTCCCGTAGGGACGGCCCCACCCCCTTTGCAGACCACGTTTCAGACACTGTCGAGCGGCGGATACCCCACCCCTTCAGCCCTCCCCATCCCCCATTCCCCACACCCCATTCTCCAGAAAGTCCCCCGGTCTATCGGTCCCTTGGTCCGCGGGTCCCTCCTTCCTTTCTCCCTCTTTTCCCGTCCCTCGCCTCGAAGCTGAGAGCTGAAAGCCGGCAGTTGGAAGCTGTCTTTATAACAACAATTGTTATACCGTCAGTTCTGAAATGCCAAAAAGCGCCGATTTCAAATACGTGTTTTCCTCAAATTTGCTGGAAACGTGTCACTTTGATTCTCCGAAGAATTCGTTCGTTACCCATTGATTCCACACAACTTGGGCCTCACGCATGAGCCCTTCGGCGGTTTTCCCTTTCTTCCGTTTTTGCCTGAATTTCCACGTGCTTTTCCCACCGTGTTCTCATCTCCCTCTTCCCCGCTTCCCATTCCACCTGTCCTTTGCACATAATTACGAACTCCCGGTGCACAATCTTCCTATCAATGCCAACACCCCACTCAGCGCCGTTGCACCGCCGTCAAAACCAGTTGCGCCTACGCTCCCGGGCCGCATAAGTCATTTTCATCCGCTGAAAACAAAAGACTTGCGGGGAGCCTTTTCACAAACCACAGAAAAGACATGAGTTAGAAACTCCCAAATTTCGAAGAATTGCCAGTTTTCATCAGAGAATTGCCTGTTTTTAAGAAAAATCCCCAAGCCCGCCCGCACTTCTGTTCCCTGTTCCCTCCGCCCTCGCTCCAATACCCGACACCGCTTACGCATTTTCTCTTCCCCATCCCGCCATCCTTCCGCTACATTTGATCGGCGCGCTCCCCGCCTTCTGTACGGCTGGTCTGCGCGCGATCCAATTAGGAGAATCCATGCATAAGTCTAGAGTTTGCTTCACCTTGACCTGTTCCATGGCCTGTTCGTTCTTGCTGGTCGGCCTCGCCGCCAACGCCCAGTCCTCCCGCAAGCCCGGCCTCTACGAGGTCACCACCACCATGAGCATGGGCGGCTCCTCCATGTCCCCAGGCGCGCAAATGCCGCAAAACGGCCAAATGCCCTCGGGCCAGCAAATGCCCCAGATGCCCTCAGGCGGCCAGATGCCCCAAAACGGCCAGATGCCTTCAGGGATGCCTCAGGGCATGCAGATGCCTCAGGGAATGCAGATGCCCTCCGCCTCCAGCCCCATGGGTGGCCCGCACAAAACGCAGGTCTGCGTCACCCAGGAGATGATCGACAAGTACGGCGGCCCCAACCCGGCTCCGCAACACGGTGACTGCCAGGTCACCGACATCACCCTCAAACCCAACAGCATGAAAGCCAGAATCACCTGCACAGGCCAAATGGAGGCCAACGGTAGCGTCGAATCTACCTGGAAGAGCGACAGCTCCAGCAAGTCCTTCGTCCACATCACAGGAACCATGGAAATGGGTTCAAACACCCGCCCAGTCGACATTACGGTCCAATCTTCTTCGGCCTACAAAGGCCCCGACTGCGGCAACGTCAAGCCAATGGCCATGCCCGCACCCAAGTAAACCTCAAAGGCTTTACGCGGCTCGCCGCCGGTTCAATCCAAACCTGTCCGGCTCCCTGCACATTCCACGGAATGTCCCCAGCGGAGCCGCTTCCCCTCTTCTGGAAAGAAGATCGCCTCGCCCTCTAAACCTAGAGCGGGTCTGCCTGGTCCCTATTCGCTGTTCCCTATTCCCTATTCCCTGTTCCCTGTTCCCTGTTCCCTGCCCTTCACCCTTCCACCGTTCTCTTCAACTGCCCGCACGCCGCAAAGATATCCCTCCCCCGCGGCCTGCGCAGATACGCTGGAATCCCCTCCGCCATTAGCACACTCTTGAATGCCTCCACAGCCCCAGCCTCCGGCATCGTGTACGCAATCCCCGGCCCAGGATTCCACGCAATCAAATTCACCTTCACCGGCAGCCCCGTCCGCCGCGCCAGCCGCGCCACCTCCCGCGCATGACTCGGCTGATCCGTCACGCCGCCTAGCAGCACGTACTCAAACGTCACGCGTTCCCGCGCCCGCAGCTTTACACCCCGCACCGCCGCCATCACCGCCTCAATCGGCCACTTCCGATTGATCGGCATCAGCTCGCTCCTGACCTCATCGTTGGGCGCGTTCAGGCTGATCGCCAACTTCGGCCTCATCTCCGTCGCCTCCCCTGCAAACCGCTCGATCCCCGGCACAATTCCCGAAGTCGACACCGTCATCCGCTGTGGACTCAGCCCAACCTCCTTCACCAGCAGCCGCACCGCCCCCATGAAGTTGTCGTAGTTCAGAAACGGCTCCCCCATCCCCATGAACGCCAGGTTCACCCGCTCCTTGCCCACCTCCACACCCTGCCGCTCCAGCACCGAAACCACCTGCCCAGCAATCTCCCCCGCACTCAGGTTCCGTTGCAGTCCCAGCTTCGCCGTCAGGCAGAACTGGCAATTCACCGCGCATCCCACCTGGCTCGACACGCAGATCGTCGCCCGCCTCCACCGCCCCCCGTCTTTGTCTTCCTTTTCGCCTTCACTCCCGTCTCCAGTCTCCCCGTCATCCCCCTCCGGCATCCACACCGTCTCCACCGTCTGCCGATCTGCACCCGCACACTCCACCAGGTACCGCTCGGTCCCATCCACCGACGTGAACACCTGCGCAATCCGCGGCCTGCCCACCGCCCAGCCCGCCTTCACCAGCTTCTCCCGCAAATCCTTCGACAAAGTACTGATCGAAGAAATCTCCGCAACCCTTTGACTGTAGATCGCTTCTGCCAACTGCCTCCCACGCCACCTGGGCTTCCCCGCCGCCACCATCACCTCAGCCAGCTCTTCGCCATCCAGACCAAACAACGCCTGCGGCCCCAGTTCCGCTGCCCGCGCGCTCACTTCTGCGCCCTCTCCAGCATCTAATCGAACAAGTCGACTCGAACCTTGATCCGCTGTCTGCGTCATCTCATCTCTCGGCTTTCATTATTTCACTCGCACTCTGCTCGTATCGCCAATCCCGCACGCCCCCACCGATTGCCCTACAATCGAGCTTGACACTGATCATGAACAACGAGCGCAACATCCGCCGCACCGTATTGCCCAACGGCCTCATTATCCTCACTGAGCGCATGGACCACCTACGCTCCGTCGCCATGGGCGTCTGGATCAAGTCCGGCTCCCGCTGCGAGCCTGCCGAAATCAACGGCATCTCCCACTTCGTCGAACACATGCTCTTCAAGGGCACCCGCTCCCGCTCCGCCCAGGCCATCGCCCGCGAAATGGACTCCATCGGTGGCAACCTCGACGCCTTCACTGGCAAAGAGACTATCTGCTTCAACGTCAAGTCCCTCGCCGACCACGTCCCAATCGCCCTCGACGTTCTTTCCGACCTCGTCCTCAACCCCGTCTTCGCAGCTCCCGACATCGAGCGCGAACGTGGCGTCATCCTCGAAGAAATCAAGATCGACGAAGACAATCCCGACGTCCTCGTTCATGAGCTCTTCACCCAGAGCTTCTGGAAGGACCACCCCCTCGGCTGGCCTATCCTCGGCACCACCCGCACCGTCGCTAGTCTCGACCAGCACAAGCTCTTCAACTACCACAACGACCGCTTCCACGCCGGCAACATGGTCTTCTCTGCCGCCGGCAATCTTGACCACGACCAGTTCGCCGCGTCCATCGCCGCCCGCTTCTCCAATCTCTCCGCTGGCGCATCCGTCACCGAACTCGCCGCCCCCGAAGCCAGTGCGCGCGTCGTTCTCCGCAACAAGAAATCTCTTGAGCAGGTCCAGATCTGCCTCGGCGTCCCCGCTCCGCCCATCACCGACGAAAACCGCTACGCCACCCTCATCCTCAACACAGTCCTCGGCGGAGGCATGAGCTCCCGCCTCTTCCAGACCATCCGCGAAGAGCGCGGCCTCGCCTACTCCATCTACTCCGATCTCAGCCCCTATCGCGACACGGGCACTCTCTGCGTCTACGCCGGCACATCCTCTGCCAATGCCCTACAGGTCGTCGACCTCATCCTCGCCGAATTCGCCCGTCTCAAGCAGGAGCCCCTCAGCGAAGAGGAGCTCACCCGTGCCAAGGATCAGGTCCGGGGCAACATCCTCCTCGGCCTCGAGAGCTCCAACTCCCGCATGGCCAACCTCGCCCGCCAAGAGATGTACTTCAAAAAGTTCTACTCGGTCGACGAAGTTATCGCGCGCATCGGCGAAGTCAAGGCTTCTCAGGTCCAGGCCATGGCTCAGCGCCTCTTTGTCCCCGACCGCATCGCTGTCACCCTCCTCGGCCGCCTCGACGGCGTAAAGCTCGAGCGCGACCGCCTTGTTTGCTGAAACGCCAGTTCTTAGTTCGCAGTTCGCAGTTCTCAGTGCGTTGACTGGTCAGGCAATCTCGGCTGTGCATCAGGGCTGGTCGTTTGAGGAAGATGCCGCAGGGCTGTGAACTGTGAACTACGAACTATGAACTGCTTTTCAAACGTTCCATTTCCCTTCTGCGTCTGTACGTTGTAGCATTCTTTTCGGGCGGGCCCATAGGGCTGCCGCATCAGGACGTGCATGCCATGAATCCCAAATTCTCTCTGCTCCATCGCGAAAATGATCAGCATCGGGCCCACCACTCCAACGGCTTCACCCTGATGGAACTGCTCATCGTCATGGCCATCATCGCCATTCTCATGCTCATCGCCATTCCGACCGTGCAGAGTCTCAAGAAGAAAGCCAACGACCTCTCCGCGCAGAACTCCGTCCAGGTCATTTCCAAGGCTGAGCTTCAGTACTCTGACATGTACCCCTCCAACGGCTTCGCCTGCACGCTGACTGCCCTCGGCGGCGACCCCAACTCCGGCGCGCCATCTGCCGCATCCGCCCAGATCCTCCAGAGCGACCTCGTCTCCGGCTATAAGTCCGGCTTCATCTTTACCGTCACCTGCAAAGACAAAGTCACGGTCAATGGCGTCGACCGATTCAATAGTTACGCCATCACAGGCGTCCCCCAAACCGTCGGCAAGACCGGCGACCGCGGCTTCTGCAGCGACCAGTCCGGCATCATCAAGTTCGACCCCGCCGGCGGCACCAACTGCACCCAGACCCTCGGCCAATAATCGCTGAATGACGAGCAAACCACGCGTGTATGTACTCGGTTCTGATTGTCGTGAGTCAGTGCACAACTTCAGTCGTGGCTCACAGAGCTTTGTATCAGGGCACGACTTCAGTCGTGCCGATAAAGCCAACAAAATGACTAGGGCTTTAGCCCCTGCTCAAGCTCGGCTGCTGGAGAGCAGATTCCTAAGAAGACTCAAGCCTCTCTTACCGAAACTCCTGGCCTTTTTTACAATCTCTTTCGCGACGAGCCTGCCCGCCCAATCCCCATCACCCCACGCCCTCGCCCAGCGCATCGACAGCCGGTACAACCATCTCCACGCCCTCCGCGCCGCCTTCACTGAGACCTACAACGGCCTCGGCATCCGCCGCTCCGAGAGCGGAACCCTCACCCTCCTCAAACCCGGCCGCATGCGCTGGGACTATTCCTCGCCTGCCGGCAAGATCTTCCTTCTCGACGGCAAATTCGCCTGGTTCTACGCCCGCGGAGACGCTCAGGTCCAGCGCATTCCCAGCCGTGACCTCGACGACCTCCGCTCCCCGCTCCGCTTTCTCCTCGGCCACACCGAACTTGAAAAGGAACTCCTCAACCTCCGCCTTACCCCCGCGCCCAATGGCCAGTTCACCCTCTCCGGCCAGCCCAAAGGTCAGGACAACAAGCCCGACCAGCGCGTATCCCGCCTGGCGCTGACCGTCACCGCCGACGGAACCATCACCGCAATCGAAATCGAAGAAACCGACGGCGCCCTAACCCGATTCACCTTCTCCGGCGAATCGGACAACCCCTCAATCCCGCCCGCCCAGTTCCACTTCGCCCCGCCCTCCGGCATCCCCGTCGTCGACGCCACTGCGCCGGTATAAGGGCACACGGGCCTGGATCTCAGCTAAAGCAGCCTCATCCCGGCAAGTTTCGCCGCAATCGCATCGAAGGTGACCGTCTCATGGCAACCCGAAGTGTGCCCCGAGCGCTCGATCAGGCAGTCCGCAAAATCGACCTTCGCAGCTGCAAACCTGCGAACTGCCTGCTCCACTGCAGACTGATTCTCCAGAACCAGCTCTGTTGAATCGAGCAGTTGCTCCAACATAGGAACGAGCTGGGACTTGTCGAAGCGATACTGGCTGCGGAGAACCCAGACGAGTTCAATCAGGCTGATGAGCGAAACAAATCCGGGGGACGCGGGCGTTAGCGTCAGCAGGAAACTCTTCGCCCGACTTGCCTGAATGGCATCGTCCTTGGCGAAGTACCGAACCAGAATATTCGTGTCGATTCCGGTCATAACCGGCTCAGTCCTCGAAAGTCAGCAGCCCTGCCCAACCCTTGGCGATAGTTTCATTCATCTCCTCGATCGTGACCGGCTTGCCGGTCCAGGGCACACACCCCTCAAGGTTTCTGATTGAGCCTGTTTTCGGCCTCAGTATGATTTCGCCATTTTCGCCTTCGATGAATCGAACCTGGACCCCGGCTTTGAGACCATATTTCTTGCGAAAATCTACTGGAACTGTGATTTGTCCCTTGCTTGTCATCGAAGCTGTAGCCATCGCTCTACCTCTTTCTCCTAGGCTACCATCATTCCTTACCTGATGTAAGGAATTGCCGTCGAAGGAAGATTCGGGATCGGCGCTCACTTCCCATACTCGTAAAACCCCCGCCCCGTCTTACGCCCCAACTTACCCTCTTCAACCATCCGCACCAGCAGCGCGCATGGGCTGTACTTCGCGCTTCCGAAGCCCGCCTCCAGCACGCGCATGATGTCCACACATACATCTATCCCAATCAAATCCGCCAGCGTCAGCGGCCCCATCGGGTGCGCCATCCCCAGCTTGAACACCTGGTCCACAGCCTCCGCCGTCGCCACGCCATCCATCACCGCATACGCCGCCTCATTGATCAGCGGCATCAGCACCCGGTTCGAAACAAACCCCGGCGCATCGTTCACCGCCACTGGCGTCTTGCCCAAAGCAACACTCAACGCCCGCACCGTCTCAAACGTCGCATCGCTGGTCTGCGGCCCGCGCACCACCTCCACCAGCGCCATCACCGGCACAGGATTGAAGAAATGCAGCCCGATCACCTTGTCCGGCCGCATAGTCTCCGCCGCCAGCCGCCCAATCGAGATCGATGACGTGTTCGTCGCCAGCACCGCATTCGATCCCATCAACCCATCCAGCGCGCGAAAGATCTCCGCCTTCACCTCGAACCGCTCCGACGCGGCCTCAATCGCCAGTTCCACCCCGGCCAGCGCCTCCCGCTCAACCGTCGCCTTGATCCGCTCCAGCGCCGACTCCACCTCTAGCTCAGTCAGCTTGCCCTTCGCCGCTTCTCGATCGAGACCCGCGCGAATCCGCTCCACCGCCCGCTCCAGAAGAGCCATCTCCACATCGCACAGCACCACGCCGAACCCCGCCCGCGCAAACACCTGCGCAATCCCGGAGCCCATCGTCCCCGCGCCCACCACTCCAACTGTTTTGATCTCGTTGCTCATCTGCCTTTACTCCCACTTCGATGCATGAGGGAGTCTAGCAGGCCATCAAGGGTATCCGACAAATCGGCCCTGAAATGTCGCAAATCCAAATCCTCCGGAAAATACAGCCTGGAGTCGAGGTCTTGAAAGGGCACGACTTCAGTCGTGCCGAAAAGACTCCCAAAAGGACGAGGGCTTTAGCCCCTGAGGGACGCTCTTCAACGGTCCTGCAACATCTATGCGACCCATTTCAGTACGTGCTCGCACCTTCCCGTACCGCGCCTTCCCGAACTGCGCCATCCCTCACCAGGTCCAGCGGCTGCGTCAGCATGAACATCAGCGAAGTCCCCTCTTCCAGCGTCGCCTGCGGATGATCCACCAGCAGATGCACCGTGATCACGCCAGCCCCCACCAGCCCGCCTGCCGCCGCGCCCACCGGCCCGCCAACAATCGCGCCAGTCACCACCCCCGCGCCTACCCCGCCGCCATACTCAATTCCATCTTTCTTCAGCCGCGATCCCGGACGAATCGTCCCCTCGCCGATCACTCGCGTATGCGACCCCGGCGTCGACGTCACATCGGCAGACATCCTCAACCGCGACCCATCCGGCAAAATCACTACCTCCGGCTCCAGGCGCATCGTCCCGTACCCTGCCACGTGCCCCCTCGAAACTTCCGCCACCCGCCCGTCAATCTCCGACCCCGCGGGAATCAGCACCTCGCCATTGCGCAACACATCCGTCGCCACGCGCGTCCTGAATGGCTCGCCCTTCTCGCTCGTCGCCGTCGACAGCCGATCGATCAGCCGCACGCGGATCATCGTCCCCTCGCCCAGCATCCCCGGCCGCAACGCCTCCGGATGCACTATGTCCCCATCCGGATCAGCCGTCCGCATCGCCAATCGCGGATCCTGTGGGTTCGGAGCCACCCCCACCAACCCGTCATCCGTGCCGTCCCGCCCATCCGCCATCGGTAGTGCCGGTTGCGAGTTCACCACCCGCTGCTGTGGCGCAGGATAAGCCGGATACGCCTGCTGGCCAACATTCAGCGGCTGCGTCATCGGCTGCCCCGCCGGAGGCTTCGCAACCGGGGGAGCCGATGTCGTGATCGTGTCATCCGCTGGGGGATGCGACACGCCCTGGTAGGAACCCTGGTCCTGCCCCGAGCCCTGCCCGGCCGCCTGGCCCCAGCCCTGCAACGCGGCAGGCGACATCCCAACCAAAAAAACCAAAACTACCTTCGTCGCATTCTTCATCGCCAAGATTCTCCTCCGGGCACACCCGTCCCGCGCAGCTTCATACCCAGTTAGACCCGCAATCCATCGGAGAGTTTCTTGCGCCGCCATATTTCGCCGGCGCCCACACCGCTCTCTCTACTCAGGTCTCGGCCCGACTCCAGCAGATTCGGAACCAAAATCCAGTTACGCAGAAGCCCTCAAATTAAGCCTAGACTCGCTCGCATTCCGCGCATACACATCTTCCAGGCCCATGTTCCTCCCCTGCCACGAATCACATCTGTCACCCCGCCAGCCCCCCGCCTCTGCCCCAACCTGAACTCAAGCTCAACTCCTGCCTCACCAGTCTCTTCCCCGCTCTGTGACAGCCATTACACAGTCCCGTCCCCTCCGGTTTGTTAGAATCCATAAGAAAGATCAATCGATTTTCCGCTGAACATGAGGAGATTCCACGCGTGCAGGGGCTTCTGAATACGATTCACAGCGCCGCCGGAGAACCCCTTGCCGTGGATCGCCGTCCCACAATGAACGACCGGCTGCAGCACCGCATCATGAGGAATGACATGACTGAGATTATTGCTATTCGTGCCCGCGAAGTACTTGACTCCCGCGGAAACCCTACCGTCGAAGCTGACGTGATCCTCGAGAGCGGCGCACTTGGCCGCGCCATCGTCCCTTCCGGAGCTTCCACCGGCGAGCATGAGGCCGTCGAACTCCGTGACGGCGACAAGACCCACTACGGCGGCAAGGGCGTTCTCAATGCCGTCGCCAACGTCGAAACGGTAATCGCTCCCGAGCTCGAAGGCATGGACGCTGCCAACCAGCGCCTCATCGATCAAACCATGATCGCCCTCGACGGCACGCCCAACAAGAGCAAGCTCGGCGCCAACGCTATCCTCGCCGTCTCCCTGGCCAGCGCCCGCGCCGTCGCGCAAACCCTCGAGATTCCTCTCTATCGCTATCTCGGCGGCGTCAACGCCTGCATCCTGCCCACCCCAATGCTCAACGTCCTCAACGGCGGCGCGCATGCTGACTCCAACGTCGACTTCCAGGAATTCATGATCATGCCCGTCGGCGCAGAGCGCTTCTCTGACGCGCTTCGCTGGGCCGCTGAAACCTTCCACACCCTCAAGGGCGTGCTCAAGAAGAAGGGCTACAACACCGCAGTCGGCGATGAAGGCGGATTCGCTCCTTCGCTCAAGTCCAACGACGAGGCCATCGAACTGATTCTAGAAGCCATCGTGGCCGCTGGCTACAAGCCCGGCGAACAGATCGCCATCGCCCTCGATCCCGCCTCCAGCGAGTTCTACGACAAGGAAAAGAACAAGTACGTCTTCAAGAAGAGCGACAAGCGCGAACTGAGCAGCGAAGAGATGGTTGCCTTCTACGACAACTGGACCCGCCAGTATCCCATCGTCTCCCTCGAGGACGGCCTTGCCGAAGACGACTGGGCAGGCTGGAAGATCCTCACTGACAAGCTCGGCAGCCGCATCCAGCTCGTCGGCGACGATATCTTCGTCACCAACATCAAGCGCCTCCAGCGCGGCATCGACGAGGGCGTCGGCAACTCCATCCTCATCAAGGTCAACCAGATCGGCACCCTTACCGAGACCCTCGAAGCCATCGAGCTCGGCCGCCGCTACGGCTACACCTCGGTCATGAGCCACCGCTCCGGCGAAAGCGAAGATACATTTATCGCCGACCTCGCAGTCGCCACCGGCGTCGGCCAGATCAAGACCGGCTCCGTCAGCCGCACCGACCGCATCGCCAAGTACAACCAGCTCCTCCGCATCGAGGAAGAGCTCGGCGCCGGCGCCGTTTACCTCGGCCTCGAAAGCCTCAACTACGAAGACTAACCACCCGCGGTCAATGAACCGTCGGCTTCACGCAAAGGGAGAAGACCTCAAGCTTCTCCCTTTTATTTTTGTTCTCTGTGTCAATTTCAAAAAAAGTGTCATCCTGAGCGAACGGGGCCCCGAACGCTTTTCAGTTCGGGGGTGGTGAGTCGAAGGACCCGCAGTTGCTCTCGCAGTTGCACTTGCTTTTGCAGTTGCACTTGCTTTTGCAGTTGCACTCGCTTTTGCAGTTGCCGTTCTTCAATTACAACCAAAATCTGTCATCCTGAGCGAAGCGCACTTCAGCGGAGTCGAAGGACCCGCAGTTGCTCTTGTCGTTGCTCTTGTACTTTCTCAACACAACCAAAATCTGTCATCCTGAGCGAAGCGTACTTCAGCGGAGCCGAAGGACCCGCAGTTGCTCTCGCAGTTGCACTTGCTTTTGCAGTTGCACTTGCTTTTGCAGTTGCACTCGCTTTTGCAGTTGCCGTTCTTCAATTACAACCAAAATCTGTCATCCTGAGCGAAGCGCACTTCAGCGGAGTCGAAGGACCCGCAGTTGCTCTTGTCGTTGCTCTTGTACTTTCTCAACACAACCAAAATCTGTCATCCTGAGCGAAGCGTACTTCAGCGGAGTCGAAGGACCCGCAGTTGCTCTCGCAGTTGCACTTGCTTTTGCAGTTGCACTCGCTGTCTCCCATCAACTCCGCCGCAAAAGCGCACCCCCCTTGTCCACCGTCGGATCCGCCCCGTACCATCCCTCGCTCAAGTCCCGCCACGTCGGATTGCACTTCTCGATCAGCGCAATCTTCTTCGCGCGAGCCCACCCCTTCAGCTGTTTCTCCCGCGCAATCGCGCCCTCCGGAGACACAAACCGCTCAAACCACACAAGCCGGTTGCAGTTGTACGTCGATGAAAATCCCTCACGTGTCCGCTTCTTATGCTGCAAGACTCGCGTCCGAAGATCCCCTGTCATCCCGATATAAAGCGTGCGGCTCCGGCTGGCCACAATATACGCAAAATAGACTCTTTCATTCACGCGTGGAATCTATCGCACATCACGAATCGCCGCAACATTACGAATTGACAACAACTTGCGTCCCCGTTCTTCGGGGCGCGCCGGTAGCTCGCTGAGCCTTCCCACGGGCCCTCGGTGGTCGAGCAAATTCAACGTCCAGAGATTGCCTGCGATGGAACAACCTGTCTGTATCCATACTCCCAGAGGATAGGAAACCACGGATGGATTGATGGGTCTGGGAACCCACCGCAACATTCTGAAAGGCACTCTTCGCAAAGTGCCATTCGAAGCTTGAACATTCTCGTGGTGGTCGTCTTGCCCGGCAATCGAACCATCCCAAAACCGATCAGGGGGAGCGATACCGCTGAGACGGCTGCAGAAGCAATTGTCTCAGTCCAGTTTCGAGTCACCTTTATCCTTGCGAGTCCGAAATCGAACAAAGCCAACTCCCCGTTTGTCGAACAGATCACGCACCGATCAGCCCTCACGGGCGACCGGCCTAGGAGATCTTCCAACTCATCGTCCTTTGATCGGGCGGGGTTGGACCTCTGAACGGCTTGCTCACTCCTAATTGGTCGCGTTAGGGGCGACACACTGCGCCCGCAGATTTGGCAAAAGCTCGTCGCTTCCGGCATTCTGGCGCCGCATCCAGGGCAATACATCTTGGGCAACCTCCGCCCTTATTCTGTGGCCCCAATAATAGCAAAGGAATACTCGGCCAAGCGGCCCCCGAGCAGCCAGTGCCCGGTCTTCGCGGGCGACTGATCAAGTGTGAGAACCAGCACACCTGATCGCCAGCTCCAGCCGGTTATCCTAGTAGAGAAAATCGATTTGAATTCGAGGTATCTTCTTCGTGCCCAAGCGTCCTCTCGTCCTCACCATCCTCGACGGATGGGGCTACCGTGCTGAAACCGCCGACAACGCCATCGCTCTCGCTCGCAAGCCCACCTACGACAAGCTCCTCCGCGAGTATCCCAACACCCTCATCCGCGCCTCCGAACACTTCGTCGGCCTCCCCGACGGCCAGATGGGCAACAGCGAAGTCGGCCACCTCAACCTCGGCGCCGGCCGCATCGTCCATATGGACATCACCCGCATCGACGAGCTCATCGCCAAAGACGAATTCAAAAAGAATCCCTCCATCGTCGCCGCCATGCAGCGCGCCCAGGAAGGTGGCCGCCAGCTTCATCTCTTCGGCCTCGTCTCCGATGGCGGCGTCCATTCCCATCAGGAGCACCTCTACGCCCTCCTCCGCACCGCCCGTGAATACGGCCTCCAGCGCGTCTTCGTCCACGCATTCATGGACGGCCGCGACACCGGCCCCACCTCCGGCGCAGGCTTCATCTCAAAGCTCGAACAGAAGATGCGTGAGTACGGCGTCGGCAAGGTTGCCTCAATCAACGGCCGCTACTACGCCATGGACCGCGACAAGAGATGGGAGCGCGAGCTCAAAGCCTTTGACGCCATGGTCAATGGCAAGGCCGAGGGCGGTTCCTACCCTGACCCCGTCGCCCGCATCAAGGAGAACTACAACAACGGAGTTACCGACGAGTTCCTCATCCCCTTCGTGGTCGTCGACGCCGCTGGCAAGCCCGTCGGCCAGATTCGTGATGAAGACGTCTGCATCAACTTCAACTTCCGCGCCGACCGCGCCCGCCAGATCACCCGGGTCCTCGCCCGCGAAAGCGGCATCAACAAGCAGGGCGGCCGCGACCTCGAAGGATGGGAATCCCTCGACCAGACAATCCCCCGCTCATCCATTCCCAAGAACCTCCACTACACATGCATGACTCGATACGACAAGCTCTACGAACTGCCCCTTGTCATTCCGCCCGAGTCCATGGACAACATCCTGGCCAACGTACTCAGCTCCCATCAGCTCCGCAACCTCCGCGTCGCTGAGACCGAAAAATTCGCCCACGTCACCTACTTCTTCAACGGCGGCATCGAAGTTCCCTTCCCCGGCGAAGAACGAATCATGTGCCCCTCGCTCAAGGTTGCCACCTACGACCTCGCTCCCCAGATGCGTGCTGAATGCATCGCCGACACCATAGTCAAGGCCGTCAACGACACCGCCTTCGACCTCATCGTCGCCAACTTCGCCAATGCCGATATGGTCGGCCACTCCGGCCAGCTCGAGCCCACCATCCGCGCCTGCGAAGTCGTCGACGCGCAACTCGACCGCATCTACAAAGCCGTCCGCGAGCGTAACGGCGCATGGCTCATCACCGCCGACCACGGCAACGCCGAACTGATGAAGGACCCCGTCACCGGCGGCCCACACACCGCTCACACCACCAACCCCGTCCCGTTCATCTACGTCGCCGAAGACGCCCCTCACTTCCGCCTCCGCACCGACGGCGCACTCCGCGACATCTCGCCCACTCTGCTGGCAATCCTCCAGGAAGGCCTGCCCAAGGAAATGACCGGCGGCGACATGCGCGTCCCGCTCGCCAAGTAGGGTGGCGAAAATAAACCAGAAAGTGCAAAGCAAATCTGCCTTCGCTCCGAAATCATGAGCGGGCAATCAGCACCAACCGACATTCAATTGAAAATTCTGGGGCCAAACTAGATTGGGGATTCGGTATCGTTAGTTTTGCCGACAACCGATGGCAAGAAAGGAGCGGTCAACATTGAAACGCCTCCCATTTGCACTCCTAATTCTGCTTGGAATCCCAAGGCCTCTTGCGGCACAAGCATCCTCAGACGTCCACCAAAGGACGACAGCCCCCTCAAACGCCCGATTCGAAATCGTTCAGTCGGAACTCGCTGCAAAATGGACTTTTCAACTCGACAGATTCACTGGCCAGGTCTGGCAACTCGTGAAGACCAAAGAAGATGATGATGCCTGGCAGAATCTGAAGGTCATCGGCCTACCCCAAATCGCGGCTCCTGCCCGCGCTCGATTCCAAATCTTCGCTTCTGGGATCGCAGCGAAGTTCACCTTCCTGCTTGACACAGAAACGGGAAAGACCTGGGTATTGACCACCAGAACCTACAAAGATAGCGATGGGGCAGACCAAGAGGAGCACGTCTGGCAGCAATTCGTCGAGTGATAGAAAATTCCGAAAGGTTACATCGTCGCGCCGAAAGGCGAGGTAATCGATAATCAATGCAGCCCGTGCACCACACATTAATCATCGGCAAAGTATCAAACCTCTACCTCGGCTTCAAACTCTTGATCGCCTCAGGCAGCCGCTCTTCCAGCAGCTTAGCCCGCTCCGCCGCGAGCCCGCCCAGGTAGGTTGGCGCAGGCGTCGCCGTCAACACCAGCAGGAACGCGATCACGCTGAACACCAGCCCCGCAAATCCGGCTGAGATGAACATGTGATACATGTCCTGAAAATCAAGTCCAAAGATGTTGATCGCCACATGCTCCAGCGGCTTGATGTGGTGCAACACAGCCAGCGCAAACAGGAAAAACAGCACCGCCGTCGATGTCAAAATCGCAAGCGCCACATCCACGCCGCGATGGAACTTCTGCCGCGAGCTGCAATGTGCGCACTCCGCAAAATGCTGCTCGTAGTCCCTGCGCATCTCCGGCGTGATCCCGGAAATGTCATACCGCCAGCTTGCCAGGATGGCTCCTACCACTCGATCGCTGCATTGGGTTCTTGCCATATCCCTGAATGACCTGCTTCTCAATGGTTACGCTCAACCACGCGCTCCGCGCCGTAGCTCTTGAGCTGGAATTGGCACTCTTACCTTTGGATTCCTCTCGGCCACGCAAGTTTCAAGGCATTTCAGTCTTTGCCCACCCGCTCCATCGAAGCAAACCATGGCCCGGATCGCTTGCCTATCCAAAACCCCGAGAGTGAACCCGTAACTCCCTTATTGTATTCGACGTTCCTCAAAAACAGATAGACGACAGAGGTTCATGTTGGGAAGCAAGCAGAAGCCGGTTCGCCAACATGCTCCCCCGCCCGCGCAGAGCCCGCTCTGCCGCCACCTGCGCCAACTCTGGAAGGTTATTGCTCTCTGAAATATGAGCCAGGATGATCCATGCCGCCCCGCCGTCGTAGTCATTTTCCAGATATTCGGCCGTCGCGTCGTTCGAAAGGTGTCCCACCCGCGATAGCACCCTCTGCTTCACCTGCCACGGATACGGCCCGTCCCGCAGCATCTCCAGGTCGTGATTCGACTCCAGCAGCAGCACATCCACGCCCGCCAGTTGCGCCTTCACGTTGGGCGGCAGATATCCCAGGTCCGTCGCCACCGCCATCCGCACGCCCTCGGCCTCAAACACAAATCCCGTCGGATCTGCCGCATCGTGAGGAATCGTGAACGGGCTCACCGCAATATCCCCAATCTTGAACCGCTCTCCCGGCTTGAAGTACTCCACCTTCGGCAGCCATGCCGGATCGTCTTCCAGCGACGCCTCTTTCGCCTCCGCAGGTCCTGCAGCGGCAGCCTCGTTGCTCCCCGGCTCCGGCGCAAACGCTTCCCGGTCCACAGCCGTCACCATCCCCTCCGAGATCGGCTCGCTGAACAATTCCGCTGCGTTCGCCACGCCCTCGGCTTGCGCTCGCGCCAGCCTGTCTGCTGCCTGCTGCCTGCACTGCTCTAGCCACTGCGTATACGTCATCCTCTTCCGCGGCGTAATAATGCGCGTCCATGCCCGGTGCGTTCCTTCGGTAAAGTACACCGGAATCCCCAGCTTCCGCGCCGTTACCGAAACCCCGTTCACATGATCCGTGTGCTCGTGCGAAATGATGATCGCGTCCAGCGTCTCCGGCTTCTCGCCCGCCAATTCCATCCGGCAGAAAAGCTCCCTGCAGCTCAGCCCCGCATCTACAAGAACCCGTGTGTTTCCGCCCGTGATCACGGTCGAATTCCCCTTCGACCCCGACGCCAATACCGTGAATCGCACCATCCTCTGAGAATACCGCGACGCACTTCATAATCCCAGTTCACGGCTGGCTCCCCCGGCGCCCCCTCCCGCCCAGATTGGCACCCTGCCCCATCCATTCGCCGAAGCTGTGCCCCATTCATCGCAGCTTTATCGCGATGAGTGGGCGGAAGGATGGGTAGGCGGAAGCTGTGCGGGGTGCCCCACCTTCGCGACGTTGTTGTTTTCGTCGCTAGGGTGGGCGTCGAGGAACTGTCTCATCTCCTCCCAAACAAAACTCTCCACTCCCACCCCTCCATGCCGTATCCTGTCCTCACACAGCACCCTGCGCCGATCACTTTCCCATCCACCCAATCGGCCCAGCCGGAGGCCGCGCTTGAAGCCAAAAACCCTCTCATCCGGCCTCGCCGCAGCCGCAGCCCTCTTCTGCGCCCTCTCCCTCGCAAATCACTCCCCTCACCCCGCCACCGTCCACGCCGCCGACAAACCAGCAGCGCCCGCTCCAGCAACCTGGGACCGTCAGGCCGCCGCCCGCTACCTCGATTCCCGCCAGGTCTGGTGGCAGGGCTGGGACCGGACCCAGAAGGACCACGGCACCTACTGCATCTCCTGCCACACCCAGGCCATGTACGCCCTCGCCCGTCCCGCCCTCCGCCACGACCTCGCTGAAGCGCCCGCCACCGGCGCTGAGCGCGCCATGATCGACAGCGTCGAAAAGCGTGTCCACCTCTGGAGCCAGGTGCTTCCGTTCTACGACGACGGAAAATACGGCAAAGGCAAAGAGATCGAATCCCGCAACGCTGAGTCCGTCCTCAACGCCGTCATTCTTTCCAGTTACGATCAGCGCCAGGGCCGCCTCAGCCCCACCACCCGACTCGCCTTCGACAACGCCTGGGCACTTCAATCAACTACCGGCCCAGACGCCGGCGCATGGGTCTGGCAGAACTTCAACTACACCCCGTGGGAGTCGCCAGAATCGCAATACCACTGGGCCGCGCTCTTCGCCCTCACCGTCGCCCGCGCTCCCGACCACTATCGCGACGACCCAGCCATTGCCTCCCATCTTTCCCTGCTCACCAGCTACATCACCAGCCACTACGCCGCCCAGCCGTTGCTCAACAAGATCGTCGCGCTCTGGGCCGCGAAGTCATTTCCCGCGCTTCTCACCGCCGACCAGCGCCGTGACCTCGTCGCCGATCTCCTACGCCTCCAGCGTCCCGATGGCGGCTGGAGCGCCTCAGACCTTGGCGCATGGGAGCGCCGTGACAACACCCCGCTCGAGACCCGCCCAGACGGCTACGCCACTGGCCTCATCGTCCTCGTCCTCGAAGAATCCGCCTACCTACAGCCCCATGCCCCGCAAACTGGAGCCTCCATCGCCCGTGGCCGAGCCTGGCTCATCACCAATCAGGACAAGACCACTGGCGCCTGGACCGCCTGGTCCCTCAACAAGAATCGAGATCTTCAGTCCCCCATCGGCAAGTTCATGAGCGACGCCGCCACCAGTTACGCCGTCCTCGCCCTCGATAGCAGCCCATCTGCTCGATAACCCATGCTGACCATCGCTTGACTCCAAAGTGCAATGGATTCAGCGATTCCGTAGTGCCATCATCGATCTCACACTGGCAACAAACCCCGGCTCTCTGCCGAAAAACCGATTTCAGAATCGGCCGGGCCCCTCAGCGCAAATGATCGAAATGCATGGAGGAAGTTATGGCACTTTGGGCATGGCTTGACCTGAAGCCGGCGGATGTAGCCGCGTTCGTCATCTCCTCAATCCTTGGCGGAATCGCTGGCTTCCTCTTTCTGCCCAATGCATCGTTGTTCAGCCTGGTCAGCGGGATGGTCACATTTCACCTGTTTCTGGCCTGGCTGGTCTTTGAGCAGGACCGTGAAGGTTTGCTCACCCTGTCCGCCGCAACAACCGTCTTCTACCACCTGGCGTGTATCGCGGTTGTCTACGCGATCCACTGGATCATTGGCGCCCTTAGTTCATCCTTCCTGATGTTCCTCTTGCCTGGCAGGGATGGAGTGGTTTATGTACTCGGCATGCTCGTCCCCGCCCTGGCCATCTTTGAGCGAGGTTGGCTCTTCAGCGGCAAAGGAATACGCAGGACCAAGCCAACTGTGGTAGCTGCCGATTCTGCGGTCTACTCCGTCACCACCGACGACTACATCGAATGGCAGCGCCTGCTGGCCAGCGGCAAGCGCCCACCCGTCCGGCCCGGAATCACGCTCAAGGATCAATACGAAGAATGGGCCGCAGCACGTGCGCAAGCGCGCGCCGCTGGGGCCTCAACCGATCAGCCGGCCTGACTCAATTCTGTAACCCCACCGGAATCTCCAGCGTCACCAGCGTCCCCCGCCCCGGATTGCTCACCACCACAAATCGCGCCTGGTTCCCATACAGAACCTCCAGCCGCTCCTGCACATTCTTCATCCCGATCCCCGCACCCGTCCGCGGCAGCGCAGATGCCGGCTTGGTCCCCATCCCCACCCCGTCATCCTCCACTTCAATCCGCAAGCGGTCTCCCTCCATCTTGCTCCGGAGCGTCACCGTGCCCCCGTGGATCCGAGGCTCCAGCCCGTGCTTGATCGAGTTCTCAATCAGCGGCTGCAAAAGGATGCTCGGCACAAGCACGCTCAGCGTTCGCGGATCTATCTCCTTCTCCACCCGCAGCTTCTCCCGCCCAAACCGCACCACCTCAATATCGAGGTAGTCATCGGTGAACTTCAGTTCCTCGCTCAGTGGCACATACGTATCGTGGTCCTTCAGCAGCGCCCGCAAAATGTTCGCCAGCTTCACAGTCATCTCCCGAGCCATCTCCGGATTCATCCGCACCAGCGAGGCAATCGAGTTCAGCGTGTTGAACAGAAAATGAGGATTGATCTGCCTTTGCAGCGCATCCAGCCGCGCCTCCAGCAGAAGCCGCTTCTGCTCTTCCAGGCTCAACTCAATGCGAAGCGCGTTCCAAACCTTCAAGGCGATTCCCACCACGATTGGCGCGCTCAGCCACACCAGCCCCTGGATCCACCACTGGCTCGCAAGCAGGGCAAAAAGCCGCCCAGGAAACGCATGCGCGATCCAGTCCCGCACCATCTCCATCCCCGCAATCAGCACCAGCAGCAAGATCTGCCGGTCGATCCGTGGCTGTCGGAGATTCCGCCGCACCCACCTGTACAAACTCAAGTCGATGAACGGCGTAAAGCTCCAGATCTCTTCCTTCTCTACAAACCTTCCCAGAATCCCCGCCGCCAACCCCAGCGCGGCATCAAACGGCAGTGCGAGGTACTCATGGTGATAAACCGCCGGCACCGACAGCACCACACCGCCCAGCATCGCCCATCCTGGGCCGACAAGCAGCCCTAGCAGTACTACTGTCTCGAACGAAATATCCGCGGCCAGAAAGTTCGGCACCGCAAACCGCAACCACACGCCCAGCGTCAACGGCACCACTAGGAACGCCACCAGCGCCAGCGTCTGCCTCGTCGTCCGGTGATCGGCAAACAGCAGACGCCTGAAGCTCGAAGCACGCGCCAGCGCGCTCGCCACTGAAGCCACCACCCCCAGCTTCACCAGCAACGTGATCAGAATCAGCTTGTCCGTCACGACCTATCCGCCATCCCACAACTCTAATTCAAGAGATCGTCACCCGAACCAGCCCACAGCGCATGCCCGGCTCCCATTTCAAGTTCCTGCTCGAAGATAGCTGATCTCCGTCCTCTGGTACTAATCACTAACCCCTGACCACTAACCCCTGCTTTGCGCCCCTGTAAAATCAAACTATGCCGCCCGTCGCAGCACAAAAGATCGCGGAAGCCGATTTCCCCACCCGCTGGGGCCACTTCCGGATCCTCGGCTTTCAGGGCTCGGCCCCTGCGCCCCTACCCGGCTGCGATCCATCCACCACAAACGCCGAACCTTCAGAAGAACTCGTCGCTCTCGTCATGGGCGACATCCACGCCGCTCCGCCTGTCGTCCGCATCCACTCCCAGTGCCTTACCGGCGACGTCTTCGGCTCGCTCCGCTGCGACTGCCGCCTACAGCTCGAGCTAGCCCTTAAGCGCATCGCTGCCGAAGGCGCGGGAATCCTCCTCTACGAGCAGCAGGAGGGCCGTGGCATTGGTCTCATGGCCAAACTCCGCGCATATGAATTGCAGGATCAGGGCCGCGACACCGTCGAAGCCAACGTCGAGCTCGGCTTTGCCGCCGACTGCCGTGCCTACGAGCTTCCCGCCCAGGCCCTCAAGGCCCTCGGTGTCTCCCAGGTCCGCCTCATCACCAACAACCCTGAGAAAGTCGCCGCCCTCGAATCCTCCGGCATTCGCGTCGTCGAGCGTCTCTCCGCCGAAGTCGTACCTCAGGACACCTTCGCCGCCTACCTCAAAACCAAGCACGAAAAGATGGGTCACATCGTCGAAACCGTAGTCGTTGAAGACCAGTCCGAGTAGCCACCATCCCCCTGCCCTGGCCACTGCTTCGACAATTTTCGGATTTGCGGATGTCGACTGTGCCCCATTCATCGCACCTTACCGCGATGAGTGGGCGGCATCCCAACGAACATTCGATTTAGAGCACCGACACAACGCTCTAGCAGCGCAGTTCTTTGACCACCTTCGCCGTCGTCACCACCTGCCCAACATGCCGCTGCGTGTGGTCGGCCACATGAATCAGCGCTCCGCCAATCGATGTCGGCAATTGCTTCCGCCCCACCCCACGCGGAATGTTGAAGTCCGCCGTCGCCAGCACCCTCACCCGCTCCGCCGCATTGGAAAACGAAGCCTCAACCTCGCCCATCAACTCCGCCAGCGTCTCTTCCCCGCCCTGCTCCGACTTCAGCGCCGCCAATTGCTCCCCCGTCAGTTGATTCCCTTCCGCATACCCCAGCAGCCGGTCCACCGACCGCGCAATATGCTTCAGGTGAAACGAAACGCTCGTCAACCCCAGCGGCTCCGCATGCGCCTCTGCATCCGTCAGCCCTTCAGTCCACTTCGTTATATCGTCCAGCGCCAGCTCCAGCGCGTGCAGCACCGCCCGCCCCACCGCCGGCACATCGGCATACGTCCCGCGCAACCACGGCTCAACATAAAGAACAGAAACAGGGGAAGTACTCATTTTGAAAGTCCTCAAATATCATTTTAGGGAACGTATGTTGAAACGTGCTTTGTATCAGGGCACGACTTCAGTCGCGCCGACGAGGCCAAAATATCAATCTGGGCTTCAGCCCCTGCAAATCTTTCGCCCAATGAGCATGCTACTAGCGCAAGGGCTGCTCAGATTTCGGCCTGTTCAAGGAACTGTGCTGCCGTCAGAATTAGAATGCCATTCCAAGGATGCATCACCAGCAAATCCTGATGGCTGCTGACGATCACGTCCACATGGCACGCCAGTGCAAGCGCAAGGAGAAAATTGTCGTTCGCATCGCGGCAACGTGGATAGACCATTGCGGCAGCCGCCAGGCTAACCGGACAAAGCTCAACGTTTTTCCGAATTTCCTCAAGGAAGTTGTCCCTATCGGATCTAGTGAGGCGGCGATCAAAGTAACTGCGGCCCAAGACCTCTTCAAGTTCCCCAATCAATTGTTCGCTGGCGAAGAGCGAGCAGACTTCGAGGGCGAGCAAGAATGCTTGATGCGGCTCTGATCCCATCTTCAGTGCGGCACCGATCAGGGTGCTGGTATCGAACACCACTCGGTCGATCATCGCGCCGCGCGTTCCGCTCGAACCTCATGGACGATGCTATTAATCTCTTCGTCGCTTATCTCCGGGATGCCCTGCTCGACCTGATAGACACGAATCCTCTCGGTTAGAGCGTCAAATTCCGCCACGGCTTTTTCTCGCCGTGCTTGATCGCGGAGGATCGGCTCCATCTCGCGGGGCGAAATGACGTACGCCGCAGGCCGCCCATGCCGCGTAATCACAACCGGCTCGCGCTGCACGGTGTCCAGCAACTGTCCGAAATTGTTTTGCGCTTCAGCGGACGTCTTGGTAATCATGGCTCGCCCTCCCAATATAGCTAACTTAGCCATTATAGCTAAAATAGCTAATTCAGGGATTCCGCCGCCCAGGTGAGCGACCAGGGAGGTTCTATTTCCACCACAGGGCCACTGCCCCCAATGCCACGTAAATAACACCGGCCGCTAACAGGCCAATAACAATTCCACGAATTCTATTTCTTCTGGTAGGAAGATCGAGAACAAAGCTCCGCGCAGTCAAAGTTGCGAATGCCGCGAGTGCGAAGCAGATTCGCAACTCCCAGTGGGTAGCAAACTCCAGGACATTCGCAATAAGAATCAGCGCAATTCCGCTGAGGATCGTGACCTGAATTGAGCTGAGCCTGAATCTACCTGCGTTTTCCATCGCGTTCACCACCACAATCCTGGTTCTGATCCTTCATTGCGTGGTCGCATGCGATTCCTCGCAGCAGCCTTCTACCCCGCGCTCTTCACCCGCACCACCGTGATCTTCTCAAACCCCTCTTCAAACACCGGCGGCTTCAGCTTCTCGGCCATCTTGCGCATCACGTCTTCGCTCACACTGCGATCCCGCTGGCTGTTCCGCTCCAGGCAAACCTCAAGCGGCACATCGAAAAACACCGCCTGCACCTCGTACCCAAAGCTCTTCGCCATCTTGATCCACTGCCGCCGCTCATGAACCGACAAATTCGTCGCGTCCACATAGTTCCACGGCATCCGCGCAATCAGCCTCGCCCGCAGCAGCGAACGCAGCGTCGAGAAAACCAGCCCCTGGTAGCGCTGCTCCTCCACGTCGTCAAACAGAATGTTGCGCAGCAGATCGCTCGACAGCGGCGTCACTCCCCGCCGCCGGAACCACGTCGTCTTGCCTGACCCCGGCATCCCGATGGCCAGCACCACGTAGCCTTTTGGCGCCTGAGGCGATCGGTCAGCCGCTACTGCCTCGGCCGGCGGCACGCTCGGCATCTCCGGCTGCGTTTCTACCTCCAGCCGGCCCGCGTTTGCCGGCTCGCTCCAGTCCGCCCGTGCGCGCTCCTGCGGCCTCGTTCGCCGCTCCTGCCCAGACGGCCGTTCCTGTGCTGCCGACCGTTCGTGCGCTGCCTGCCGCGGCTCCCGGGGCGCCGCCGCCGCCGGACCTACGTCTGCATAGCTTGGAACCAGTGGAGCTGGTTGATTCGAAGGGAGTTCCTGGCCAATCTTGCCGGTGGACTCCGAAGTGTTCAGGGGGCGTTTCGAGCGTCGTCTCATCGAGGAATGCACACCTTTTTCTGTATCGGGAATAACACACTCCCCAACCTACTCGCAAATCCTGTGCACTCCATCACATCTCGCCGTGCGTTCCACATTGGAAAATATCAGTGGCAAGTTTTCCGCTCATTTCGGCCATGCGACGCGTTTTCACGTCGTCCATTCACGCTGAAGTGTTACGATGATGGGTTTGGTGGAATTGCGTTTTGAGGCTGATTTAGCCAGAAAACGCGGCAAAATCCGAACAAGCTCAATCGTCAGCCTCACCTATTACCAAGGAGAAGACACACATGGCAGTTAAGGTTGGTATCAATGGCTTCGGCCGCATTGGCCGCAACGTTTTGCGCGCCGCCCTCGGCAATCCTGAAATCGATTTCGTCGCAGTCAACGACTTGACCAGCCCGGCCACCTTGGCCCATCTGCTCAAGTACGACTCGATCCTCGGAAATCTCAAGAACGACATCACCTCCGGCGACGATTTCATCACCGTCGACGGCAAGAAGATCAAGGTCTTCAGCGAGCGCGATCCCGCCAAGCTGGACTGGGCCTCAGTCGGCGCGCAGATTGTCGTTGAATCCACGGGCTTCTTCACCGACGCAAACAAGGCAAAGGCCCACCTCGGCGCAACCGTCAAGAAAGTCATCATCTCCGCACCGGCCAGCAATGAAGACATCACCTTGGTCCTCGGCGTCAATCAGGACAAGTACGATGCCTCCAAACACAACATCATCTCCAACGCCAGTTGCACCACCAACTGCCTCGCCCCGGTCGTCAAGGTCATCCTCGAAACCACCGGCCTCGTCTCCGGCATCATGACCACCATCCATAGCTACACCAATGATCAGGTCATTCTGGACACGCCTCACAAGGACCTCCGTCGCGCCCGCGCCGCGGCCCTCAGCATGATTCCCAGCTCCACCGGCGCTGCCAAGGCTCTCAAACTGGTCATCCCTGAGACGGCCGGCAAGCTCGACGGCTTCGCCATCCGCGTCCCCACCCCCAACGTCTCCATCGTCGATCTGACCTACATCGCCGAGAAGCCCACCACCGTCGCAGAGCTGAATGCTGCTTTCGTGGCCGCCTCCAAAGGCGAGCTGAAGGGCATCCTTGGCGTCGACTCGAACGAGCTCGTCAGCTCTGACTTCAAGGGCAACAAGCTCTCCTCCATCGTCGACGCTCCCCTCACCAAGGTCGTCGGAAACTCCGTCAAGGTCCTCAGTTGGTACGACAACGAGTGGGGCTACTCCAACCGCGTCGTCGACCTCATCGGCTTCCTCGAAGCCAAAGGCCTGTAAGCAAACTAGTAGTCAGTGGCTAGTGATTAGTGGACAGAGCCAAAGAGGCTCCGATTCACTAATCACTAACCACTAATCACTAACCACTGTCTCTCCATGCGCAAAAACATCCCCGGCAGTTCCCCCTACGAGCCCGTCATCGGCTTCTCCCGCGCCGTCCGCGTGGGAAATGTCGTTCACCTCTCCGGCACCGGCCCCGTTGGCGCAGACAATGAAGACGCCGCCGCCCAAACCCGCCGCATCTTTGAGATCGCTGCTAAAGCTCTCGCCCAGGCCGGCGCAACCTTCGACCACGTCGTACGCACCCGCATGTACCTCGCCCACGCCGAGGACTGGGAAGCCGTGGGCCGCGTCCACGGCGAGTACTTCGGCTCCATCCGTCCCGCTGCAACAATGGTCGTCGTCGCCGCTCTCCTCAACCCCGCATGGCGCATCGAAATGGAATTCGACGCAGTGATCCCCGAGAGCGAATAGCAGCGCCGGTCACTACGAACTGTGAACTATTAATTGTGAACTATTAACCAGGAACTGACTTCCAAAGGAAGGCCAAATGGCAAAGCTCTCCATCCGCGACATCGATCTAGCCAACAAGCGCGTCTTCATCCGCGTCGACTTCAACGTTCCCCTTACCGAAGACGGCAAAGAGATCACCGACGACACGCGCATCGTCGCCACTCTGCCCACTATCGAATACGCCCTCCGCCACAAAGCCAAGGTCATCCTTGCCTCCCACCTCGGTCGTCCCAAGGGCAAGCCGAACCCCAAGTACTCCCTCCGCCCCGTCGTCGATCGCCTCCGCGAACTCCTCGACAAAGCACTCGGTGAAGGCGTCAACGTCGGTTTCGCGCCCGACTGCATCGGCGAGGTCGCCGAAGAGATGGCGCGCCAGCTTGAGTCCGGCCAGGTCCTCCTGCTCGAAAACCTCCGCTACCATGCAGAAGAAGAAGCCAACGATCCAGCCTTCTCCAAAGCCCTCGCCTCGCTTGCCGATCTCTACGTCAACGACGCCTTCGGCTCTGCTCACCGCGCCCACGCTTCCACTGAAGGCATCACCCACTTCCTCAAGCCCGCCGTCGCCGGCCTTCTGATGGAGAAGGAAATCACCTACCTCGGCAAAGCTCTCGAGGCCCCTGAGAAGCCCTTCGTCGCCATCATCGGCGGCTCCAAGATCTCCGGCAAGATCGACGTCATCTCCAACCTCCTCGACAAGGTCGATACGCTCGTCATCGTCGGCGGCATGGCTTACACTTTCGCCCGCGCCAAGGGCACCGCCACTGGCAAGTCCCTCGTCGAAGAGGACCGCATCGACATGGCCAAAGCCGCCATTGACAAGGCCGCAGCCCTCGGCGTCAACCTCATGCTCCCGGTCGACAACGTCCTCGCCGACAGCTTCTCGCCCGACGCCAACACCCAGCCTTGGGACACCGACAAGAACTTCCCCGCCGACTGGCAGGGTCTCGACATCGGCCCCAAGACCATCGCTGCCATCGAAGAAGTAATCTCCACCGCACGCACCATCGTGTGGAACGGCCCAGCCGGCGTCTTCGAGTTTCCGCGCTTCGCCATCGGCACCAATGCCATCGCCCACGCCGTTGCCGCCAACAAGGCTGCCATCTCCATCATCGGCGGAGGCGACTCGGTAAGCGCCATCAACCAGGCCGGCGTAGCCGACCAGATCACACACATCTCCACCGGAGGCGGCGCCAGCCTAGAGTTCCTCGAAGGCAAAAAACTCCCCGGTGTCGAAGCCCTGACCGACAAGTAGCACCTCCGAACGGCAACCACCTCCTGGTCTGTCGTCATCAGCATGCGAACGGCGCACCGGCCAGAAACCTTGCCGAATGCGCCGTTTGCATTTTCAAGGCTTTCGGCGAAGGTGGCAGGCTAGCTGGTTCTTACAAGTCATGGGCCGCGCCCCTGAAACTGGATCGGCAATCATGGAATTCCAATAGAGTGCTAATATGCTGCTAAATGGCGAGTGAGTGGCCACGGCTGGTTCGAATCGATTCGGAGTTTCCAGGGGTCAGCTTCGAATGGGACCCTCTCAAGAATCGTGAGAATATCCACAAGCACAAGGTCAGTTTCGAGACTGCCTCCTTGGTGTTTTATGACCCGGACATCCTTTACCGCGGCGACGAAGAGCACTCAGATTTGGAACAGAGGGACATCGCTATCGGAGTGGCGGGCAATGTTGGGGTTCTTTTTGTAGTGAACACAATACGGGGCGACGAGCAGCAAGAGATCATTCGGATTAGTTCCGCGCGGCCGGCCACCAAAGAAGAGAGGAGTGAATATGCGCGAGCTAACAGAAGAACAGAAGCGTGAGTTGGAGCAACTGGCAACTATCAGGGACGAAGACATAGACCTCTCTGAGATGCCGGAGATCACCGACTTCACAGGCTTCGAACGAGGCCCGATCTCCGAGATCCTTCAACGCCGCCGTGACCGCACGCGCGGTTTGAAATCCACTCCTCCAAACCCGGTTCCAGCCAAAGCTAAACGTATCGCATGAATACCTGGATCGACAGGGCCGCTTGGTGTCCGAATTGGGCGGCGGCGACTCCGTCAGAGCCATCAACCACGCAGGCGTCGCCGACAAGATCACCCACATCTCCACCGGCGGCGGAGCCAGCCTCGAGTTCCTCGAAGGCAAAAAGCTCCCCGGCGTCGAAGCCCTGACGGATAAGTAGAACAATCATGCGTCCGGTTCTCAACAAGGCCGGGCGCATACTGCAAATACAGTCGGGAGGGCGCGTCGCGTGATCTTCGCAATCCTGCTCATTCCATCCCTCCTCGCCAGTTGGTTCTGCTACTGGTTTTCGAGCGTCTTCCCTTCCCTTTCCAACCGAACCAGCCGGATCATCTGCATCGCGTGCCCCTTTGTCCTTGCCATTCTCTTCGCGGTGATTGTCTACGCCACACTCGGGGCATCTGGAACAGATTTCGAGATTCCTGACCACCCAAGATGGGTTGTTGGAGGGCTGCTCGTTACCGTCGCTGCCCTGCTCGTCATCCCGACTCTCCTGCTGGCATTCGCAGCTGCAAAGCCGAGCAAGTCCCCCGGCGGAGGCAACCTCCAAGCATAGAGATTGGCCCGAGTCGCCTCAAAGCTGGAATTCTTGGCCGGGTGCCCCAGGTCTCGACTCTGAGACCCGGGAGTTGTCCATCGGGGCTGCGAGTTTCCGCACCGCAAGCCCGGTTTCCCGCTACACTTTAAGTGTGGAGATCACGTACGACCCACGCAAGAGCGAGCGCAACATCCGCTTGCGCGGTATCAGCTTTGAGGCGGCCTCCGGGTTCGACTTGAGTTCGGCGACCTTCGATCAGGACACGCGCAATGACTACGGCGAGATTCGGACGCTCGCCCTCGGCTACATAGGGGAGACGCTTCACGCGCTGGTTTTCACAGTTCGAGACGGCAAAATCCGTGTCATCAGTTTGCGAAGGGCCAATCGGAAGGAGCGAGCCAAATATGCAAAAGCGCAAAGTTAGTAGTCCCGCAGTGGTCGTTCCCGATCCCGAGTTGATCGACGACGAAAACCCCGAATGGACCGACGAGATGTTTGCCCGCGCAGTCCCCTTCTCCGGCCTGCCACCTGAGCTTCAAAAATTGCTGTCCGGAGAGAAAATCCTCAAGCCAGACGCCGAACCCAAGCGCAAACGCCAGCCCGCCGTTTGATCCAGAGCTCTGCCCGAGGTGTTTTCTCGCATCTTCGCGCACAGGTGTTTGTGTGTTTATCTGCTTATGTGTTTAGGTGTACACTGGAAACGGGAGCCTCTTATGTCCACAAACACCACCCGCTGGAACCTTGTAGTCCCAAAACAACTCGACAAGGATTTGCGCAAGCTTTTGGCCAATGAGGGCCGCAGCAAGAAGGGGGCGCTATCGCAGTTCGTCACCGAGGCCGTCAACAAGCGTATATTCGACGCGGCGCTCAACGAAGCACGGGAACACAACAAGGATGTTCCCTACGAGGAAATTGAGGCTGCGGTGGAAGAGTCTCTCGCTTGGGCCAGGTCGAAGAAGAACAAGCGCTGATGCTCGTCCTGCTCGATAGCAACATTCTGATCAGCGCAATGATTTCCATTCACGGCAATCCAGCGCGCATCGTGGATCATTGGCGTGAGCGCAGATTCCATTTGCTCACTTGTCAAGAGCAGCTCGACGAAATCCGGACTACCTGCCGGCATCAGCGGTTTCGAAACCTGCTTCAGCCACACCTTGTCGGAAAGATGTTGAACAGCCTCTACGCCGCCACCGTCTGGCCAACTCCCATTCCACGCAAACACCGCGCCGCCGATCCAACCGACAGCTACCTCCTCGACCTAATCGACGCCGCGCAACCCGACTACGCCGTTACCGGCGACAAGCGCGCAGGACTCCTTCAACTCCAATCGTTCGACCGGACAACAATTCTCACCGCAGCACGCTTCTGCGAAATCGTACTGCAAACTTAGGCCCTCCCCAATTTCCCTCTTCCAATGCACGCATCTCCGGGTAAGATACTTCTGTCCCCAATCCTGTGTTCGCCTCAGGAGTTTCCCGTTGTCCAACTTCACACGAGTCCTTTCCCGGCTTGAAGAGTACCCCTCCTTCGAGGAGATGGCCGACCTCATCCGCGACGAACACCCCTCCTGCCGCCTCTCCATCGAGGAAGGCGACGAAGACGAATGGGAGATCCTCCTCCTCAGCGGCGAAGACAACCTCGAGATCGCCCTCGTCGAGCGCAACTCCGTCTACTCCGGCTCTCTAGGCCAGGATGAAATCGCCGACTTCCTTGAAGATCTACAGGGCTGCAAGCCCCAATCCGGCGTTGAATGGCTCCGCGACTACCTCGCCACAGTCAAGACCATCTACACCTTCCAGCCCCTCCACGGCGCAGACACTGAAGAAGGCTCATCTGCCCTTCACGGCCTTCGCTCTGCCCTCTGGGAACGCGGCGAGTCGATCATCCAGGCCGATAACGAGGGCTTCACCAACGAAGAAGGCTTCCACATCGTCTGGCAATTCTCTGACTCTGTCTCCGGCCCCTGGAACATGGGCGTCTTCCGGGACGGCATCTGGCACCAGTTCAAAATGGACCTCGGCGACCCCGACCATCGCGCCGCATTCCTCCGCGGAGAAGTCCCCGCTGACATCTTCGGCATCCAACTCTCCGGCTCCCGCGACTAGCAGATCCTCTCAATTCGCTTAACTGCCTGTGGTGCAAGTCCTGATACCTTCGCACAAGATTTGGGCGCCATCCACAGGAGTGATTCTTAAAATCAGGTCATGGCGATGGGAACACGCAAGGATCGGGAGCGACAAGAGGATCTC
>Ga0302278_10001036_pt1 | contig 34921 bp, 23 predicted proteins | sample III_Bog_N3_2_FD_194543 | JGI IMG/M metagenome (GOLD analysis project Ga0302278, IMG submission 194543) | Peat permafrost microbial communities from Stordalen Mire near Abisko, Sweden - III_Bog_N3_2 | ecosystem: Environmental > Terrestrial > Soil > Wetlands > Peat | place: Sweden: Abisko... | reverse complement strand
CGCTCATGAATGGATCTTTTTGGCCTTAGCATATCAGGGGACCTTGGACATAGGCTGTCCAAGGTGTTTTTTTTATGCAAAAAAGTTCAACCTCAAGTCCAGCGGGAACCTGTCCGAGGATGTTCACATTCGAGCGATCGAGAAACGCGCCTCCAGCGTCAACTTTCTGGTGGCATCCATCGCCATTGCTTTCACCGTTTGCTTCAGTATCGCGACATTTTCTTATTCTTATTATGCGAAGACGAATCAAATATTACCGGCGGATATCACGTCGCTCTATGCAGTGAAGGGAAGGGAGCAACCGGCGGTGCGCAATATTCCAAGAGCAGATAATTCCATGTTGCTCCATGAATGGTTTGGGAAATCGCGCAGCAATATAAAAATCGTGAGTTTGACTGGCATATCCTGGCTTTTAAATGATCAAAAAATGATCTGCAAGACGCCATCAACCGCATTCCGGTGTCGCTGTTTATTGTGGACTACACAGAGGAACTGGGCTGGTGCCGCGCTAAACCTCGCGGCGTCCCTTGATAAGTCGCATAACCAAGGGCGGTGCCTGCCGGACCCGGTGGCCGATGACCGCGACCGCCAGGGACCGCAGTTGGAGGAAAAGAAACCCCCGCGAACTGCCGCGATTGGTGAGGAATTCGCGGCAGTTCAACACAATGCCTGCAAGGATGTCCGGGTTCATGCTGGTCGTTGGGCAGGTTGCGGCGGCCACCTTACCGGGTCATGGCCGGCCGGGGCCGGGGTTTGTTCAGGGCAAAGATATCGGTCTGATGCCGGTTGCCTGACCTGGTGAAGTAAGCATGGCCGTTTAAATAAGCCGGACTGTCGAGGCGGTCGGAGACTTTGCCGGTGTTGATTTCCTCGGTCAAATCCGCCACGCTTTGCAGGATGCGGGTGGGTTGGTACACATAATCACCGACTTGATCCAGTTGGGTGGAGCCGCTCAGGACCAGAAAGGATTGCATGCCCGCTTCGACGGCGCCGCGAATATCGGTTTCCATCGTGTCGCCGATCATGACCACCTGTTCCGGGTCGCCCAGGGTGAGATCATTCAGCTTTTGGCGGGCGCGGTGGAACATGTAGCCGTTGGGTTTGCCCAGGTAATAGGCGCGGCGGCCGGTGCTGGCTTCCAAAAACGTGGCGGTGGCCCCGGCCCCGGGCCGCGTTTTCTCCGTGGACACGGGGCACCAGTTGTCAGGATTGGTGGCCAGCAGGCGGGCACCGCGTTCGATGCATTCGTGGGCCTTGGTAAGGCGTTCCATGGTGGGGGTGCCTTCGCCCACGACCACATAACGCGGTTTGATGGCGTCGTTGGGGATTTTCCGCTCATGCAAGGCCGCCATCAACCCGCCCTCGCCGATGGCATAGGCGGTGCAGTGGGGGTCGGTTTCGCTCAGGAAATCGGCGGTATTCAAGGCCGAGGTGTAGAAATGATGCGCGGAAAGCGAGTCAATGCCCAGGTGCCCGAGCCGGACGGCCAGGTCTTCCGGCGTGGGGGCGGAATTATTGGTGAGAAAGAGAAAGGGGGTGCCGGTGTTGACCAAGGCGTCAATGAATTCCTTGGCCCCGGGAATCAAGTTGTTCTCCCGGTAAATCACACCGTCCATGTCGATTAAATATCCTGTTTTCATAATATTAAATATCCTGCTTTCGTAATCACTACACACTTCACCCCTCAATCCGGGTGCGGTTGGGGGTTCGCTAGGCACAAAGGATGCGGGGAAGTCGCTGGGTTTTGCGACAGCGGTTGGTAAGCAGGTTCTTTGCCAAGGCTGAAAACCTGAAAAGTACAGAAATTTCATAGCCCGGTGCCTAAATTTGTAACAGACGGTCCAAGAATGGACGAAGAACTGTTCACTTTGGGTAAAAACAGCCAGGACGAGGAGGTCACCCGCCGGTTGAGGAATCCCAAAAACTTCGTGGGTATGCACGGCTTGCATGATTTCACTTTCTATCAGAATCATGCTTTCGATTCTGTGCCCGGTAGGTGCTCACCGCGAATCCACTGGCCGGTAATGGCCATATCCTTTCTGGAAATGGCGGTTAATGCGGAAACAACGCGGTGCCTTGGGCGGTGCGGTAGGCGGAGGGCGAGAGGCCAACGGTTTGCCGGAACTGGCGGGTGAAGGCGCTCTGGTCGGAATACCCGCAGTCGAACGCGACGGAGGCGATGGGGTCGGTGGTTTCGCGCAATTGCCGGATGGCGGCTTCCATGCGGGTTTTCTGAATCAACTGGCCGACGGTGAGCTGGAATAATTTCTTGATGCGCTGCTCCAATTGATAGCTGGACAGACCGGCGCGGGCGGCCAGTTGGGGGAGCCGGAGGGTTTCGCCAGGGTGCTTCTGAATGTGGCGCACGATGTCGGCGATGGCGGAGTAGTCCTCGCCGCGCTCGTGGGTGGCGCGCAAATCCCGGGAAATGCCCACCAAGCCGATCACTGCTCCGGCCGGATTGCGCAGCGGGAGTTTGTTGGTGAGACACCAGCCGCGTCCGCCGGCGGCATAAAAATGCAGTTCGAGCTGGTTTAGGATGGCGGTGCCGTGGCGCAGAACGCTTTCGTCCTGGGCGGCGTAGCTGGTTCCCAGCGGTGGGGGGAAGAGTTCGTCGGCCCGGCGGCCAGCCAGCTCGCTTTTGTCGCGGCGGCCGCAGCGTTCCACCAGCGTTTGATTCATGACCACATACTCGCAGCGGCGGTTTTTGATGAAGAAGACGAGGTCGGGCAGGCAATCAAAGAGCGCCTCGCCGGTGAAGGGTTCGGCGAGTTGCGAAAATAGCGCGGCGAGCTGGGATGTCGGCATAATCCGGGTGAAATCAATTGTGCCGAAATTTTAGTTGAGACTGCGCTCGCGGACAAGACGGGGATGGCTTTTTGTGGCAGAGTCATGGGGTGGTCAGGGAGTGACTATGCACAAAATACATATCATTGATTCCCATACCGGGGGCGAACCCACCCGGGTGATTATCGCGGGCGGACCGGATTTGGGCCGCGGCCCGCTGGCCTCGCGCCGCGAGCGGTTCCGGCTGGAACATGATCATTTCCGCTCGGCGGTGGTGAATGAGCCGCGCGGCTCGGACGTGCTGGTGGGGGCGTTGCTGGTGGAACCGGAGGACCCGGCCTGCGCGGCGGGCGTGATTTTCTTCAACAACGTGGGCTATCTTGGCATGTGCGGGCACGGCACCATCGGCCTGATCGTGACGCTGGCGCATTTGGGAAGGCTGCAGCCGGGCGAACACAAGCTGGAGACACCGGTGGGCGTGATCACCGCCACGCTGCATGCGAATGGCTCGGTATCCGTGGCGAACGTGGCGAGCTGGCGCGCCCACAAGGCGGTGACCGTGGAGGTGCCGGGAATCGGGCCGGTGACCGGTGATGTCGCGTGGGGCGGCAATTGGTTTTTCCTCGTGGAACATCATGGGCAGACGCTGAAGCTGGCGAATGTGGACCGCCTGACCGAGTATTGCTGGCTGGTGCGGCAGGCGGTCAACGCGCAGGGCCATCCCGAAGTGGATCATGTGGAACTGGCGGGGCCGCTGGAAGGCGCGGGGGGCGGGAGAAATTTTGTGCAATGCCCCGGCCGGGCCTATGATCGTTCGCCCTGCGGGACCGGCACCAGCGCCAAGCTGGCCTGTCTGGCGGCCGATGGCAAATTGCAGCCGGGCGAGACCTGGGTGCAGGAAAGTATTTTAGGCAGTTGCTTTTTGGGAACCTTCCAGTGGTTGGACCGGAACGCCGGCAAGGTGTCGCCGGTGATTACCGGCGCGGCGTTCGTCAATGCGGAGTTGACGCACTTGCTGGATGACCGGGATCCGTTTTGCTGGGGGCTGCGCGGATGAGCCCGGGCAGCGACATTATTATTGTGGGGGCCGGAATTGTCGGCGCGGCGTGCGCCTGGGAATGCGCCCGGAGCGGCTTGCGGACCCTGGTGCTGGAGCGGGATTTCCCGGGGGGCGGCACCACGGCGGCGGGCATGGGCCATCTGGTGGTAATGGACGACTCCGAGGCGCAGTTTGCCTTGACGCAGTATTCGCGCCGGCTATGGAGTGAGCTGGCTCCCAACCTGCCGCGCGAGGTGGAATATGACGCCTGCGGCACCCTCTGGCTCGCTGCCGACGAGCAGGAAATGGCCGAGGCCCGGCGCAAGGAAAAGTATTATACGGAGCGCGGCGTGCGGGTGGAAATGGTGGATTCAGCCCGGCTGGCTGTGTTGGAGCCCAATTTGCGTTCCGGGCTGGCGGGCGGTGTTTTAGTGACGGATGACGCGGTGGTGTATCCGCCGTCCGCCGCGCATTATTTTTTGCAGGCGGCCCAGACGTTCGGCGCAAAGGTGGTTTCCCGGGCCGAGGTGACGAGTTTGCAACCGGAGGGGAGCGTTCGGCTGGCGGATGGCACCAGCCACGCGGCCGGGAGGATCGTCGTGGCCACGGGGCCGTGGTCGCCCGAGTTGATGCCCGGATTGCCGGTGCGCAAGCGCAAGGGACATCTGGTGATCACCGACCGGGCACCGGGATTTGTGCGCCGGCAAATCGTGGAACTGGGGTATCTCAAGAGCGCCCATTCCATGGATACCAGCTCGGTGGCGTTCAACATCCAACCGCGGGTCACGGGGCAGGTCCTGATTGGTTCCTCCCGGCAATTTGAGGCGGACGACCGCGCGGTGGAACCCGCCATTTTGGATCGCATGCTGCGCCGGGCCGTGGAATATCTGCCCGGATTGGGCGAACTTTCGGCGATTCGCAGTTGGACCGGTCACCGGGCCGCCACGCCGGACAAACTGCCGTTGATCGGGCCGAGCCTGGGCAGCGACCGGATCTGGCTGGCCACGGGGCACGAAGGGCTGGGCATCACGACGTCGCTGGGCACGGGGCGTTTGCTGGCGGATCAGTTGCTGGGGCGGACGCCGGAAATTTCCGCAACGCCCTATTTGCCCGCCCGCTTTGCGCACGGAGGAGGCACCCATGCGTAAAGCCTTCCAGGTGCGGGTCAACGGCAAACCGGTGGCCGTGCCGCCGGGAACCGTGGCGGCGGCGGCGGTGGCGTTGGCCGGGGAAACGCGGTTCCGGCGCTCGCCCCAAGGCACCCCGCGCGGGCCGTTGTGCGGCATGGGGGTGTGCATGGAATGCCGGGTGACAATCAATGGCCGGCCTCACTGCCTCAGTTGCCAGACGCTTTGCGAGGCGGGAATGGAGATTCACACCGATGCGTGAGAGTGCCTTCCAGTTTGACATTGTGATTGTCGGCGCGGGTCCGGCCGGTTTGGCGGCGGCGTGCGCGGCGGCGGAAAGTGGTCAGCGAGTGGCGGTGATTGATAATACGCCGTGGCTGGGCGGTCAGATCTGGCGTGGCGAACAGGCGAATCCGGTCCTGCCGCTGGCGCGGGAATGGCTGCCACGTTTTCTGCGCGCGCGGGTCACCTGGCTGGACCGCACGACAGTCATCGGCACCGGGAACGAGGGGAACGTGCGCGCCTTGCTGGCGGAGCATCCGGACGGGCCCCGGAAAATTGTGTGGAACAAACTGATTTTAGCGACGGGCGCACGGGAATTATTTCTGCCGTTTCCCGGCTGGACTTTGCCGGGCGTGCTGGGGCCGGGCGGCTTGTTATCGTTGGTGAAAAACGGCTGGCCGGTGGCCGGCAAGAAAGTGGTGGTGGCGGGCACGGGGCCCTTGTTGCTGGCGGTGGCCGACGGTTTGAAACAGCACGGCGCGAACATCGTCTGCGTGGCCGAACAGGCCGCCCGCGGGCGGGTGCTGTCGTTGGGCGTTCAATTGCTGCGGTTTCCGGCAAAGCTGGCGCAGTTGGCCGGCCTCAAGGCGCGGTTGGCCGGGGTCTCCCAGCGTTATGGGGTGTGGCCGGTGCGGGCCGTGGGGCGCGAGGCCGTCGAAGCGGTGGAATTGACGGACGGCCGGAAACGCTGGACCGAGGCGTGCGATTTGCTGGCTTGCGGCTTTCATCTCGTGCCGAATCTGGAATTGCCGGGCTTGCTCGGCTGCGCGCTGGCCCATGGTTTTGTCCGGGTCAACGAGTGGCAGGCCACCGGGGCGGAGGGCATCTATTGCGCCGGGGAAGCCACCGGGATTGGCGGCGCGGAGGGGGCGCTGCTGGAGGGCCGGATTGCCGGTTATGCCGCCGCGGGCCAGTTGGCGCGGGCGCGGGCGCTGTTTGCGCCGCGCGCAGCGAGCCACCGGTTTCGCGCGGCCCTGGCCGGGACGTTCCGGTTGCGGCCGGAGTTGAAATCCCTGGCCGCGGAGGACACGACTTTTTGCCGCTGCGAAGATGTGGCCTTTGGCCGGGTGAAAGCGTTTGCCCACGGGCGCGCGGCGAAACTGCTGACGCGTTGCGGCATGGGGGCCTGTCAGGGCCGCACTTGCGGTGCCGCCGCGAAAATCATTTTTGGGTGGGAATTTGAATCGGTGCGACCGCCGGTTTTGCCCGCCCGCATTAATAGTCTGTTAGCACAACCCAAAGCATAATATGAAAATGAAATGGACCGGAGTGATTCCCGCAATGACCACGGCGTTCAAGGCCGATTACAGTGTGGATTACGCATTCGTGGGCCGGCATGCCCAATGGCTGGTGGAGAACCAATGCTCCGGCGTGGTGGCGCTGGGCTCGCTGGGCGAGAGCGCCACGCTGCGATTGGACGAGAAAGTGGAGATCTTGAAGACGCTGGTGGCCGCGCTGGCGGGCCAGGCACCGGTGGTGGCGGGCATCGCCTCGCTGAGCACGCAAGAGGCGGTGGAACTGGCCCAAGCCGCCGAAGCCGCCGGTTGTTCGGGACTGATGGTGTTGCCGCCCTATGTGTATTCCAGCGACTGGCGCGAAATGAAGGCGCACCTGCAACCGGTGCTGCGGGCCACCCCCCTGCCCTGCATGCTGTACAACAATCCGGTGTCGTACAAAACGGATTTTCTGCCCGCCCAGATCGCTGAACTGGCGGAGGCACACGAAAACCTGGAAGCGGTCAAGGAATCCAGCGCCGATGTGCGCCGCGTGACCGCGTTGAAGGCGCTCTGCGGCGACCGGTTGAACTTGTTCGTAGGCGTGGATGATTTGATTGTCGAGGGGGTGAACGCCGGCGCCACCGGCTGGATCGCCGGCTTGGTCAATGCCTTCCCGAAGGAATCCGTGGCGTTGTATCATCTGGCGCGAAAGGGGAAAACCGAGCCGGCGGCGGAACTCTACCGCTGGTTCCTGCCCCTGTTGCGAATGGACACGGGGAACAAGTTTGTGCAGTTGATCAAGCTGGTGCAGCAGGAAGCGTGGGCCGGCTCCGAACGCGTCCGCGCCCCTCGCTGCGTGCTGGCCGGAGCCGAACGCAAGGCGGCCCTGGCGACCTTGCACACCGCGCTGGCCAACCGCCCCAAACTCTAATCCACCAACTCCATGAACCTCCAAGGACTTTCCATTATTGGGCACGGCCGGGGAACGGCGACGGGAACCCCCCGGCAGGCTATCAACCCGGCGACCGGCCAGCCGATCGGCCCCGCTTATTGTTGGGCCACCGATGCCGAAGTGGAGCAGGCCGTGCAACTGGCCGCCGCAGCGGCGGTGGAGTTCAGCCGCTGGTCGGGCGAACAAAAAGGGGATTTGCTCCAGCGCCTGGCCCGGCTGCTGGAAGCGAATGGCGCGGAGATTGTGGCGCGGGCGCAATTGGAAACCGCGCTCCCGGCGGCGCGGTTGCAGGGCGAACTGGCGCGGACCTGCTTCCAAATGCGGCTCTATGGCGAGGCGGTGACGAACGGTTTGACCGCCGGGGCGCGGATTGATCACGGCGATCCCCAGCGCCAGCCGCTGCCCAAAGTGGATTTGCGCTCCATCATGGTGCCGCTGGGACCGGTGGCGGTCTTTAGCGCCAGCAACTTCCCGCTGGCCTTTTCCGTGGCGGGCGGCGACACCGCGTCAGCTTTGGCCGCCGGCTGCCCGGTCATCGTCAAATCGCATCAGGGCCATCTGGGCTGCTCGGAAATGGTGGGCGGCCTGATTCAGCAGGCGGCCCGGGAAAGCGGCGCGCCGGCGGGCTTGTTCTCCCTGCTATATGGGGACGGGGCCAATCTGGGCGTGACGCTGGTGCGGCATCCCCAGATCAGGGCCGTCGGTTTCACCGGTTCGCGCCGGGGCGGCCGGGCTTTGATGGATGTGGCAGCGGCGCGGCCGGAGCCGATTCCCGTGTACGCCGAGATGGGGAGCATCAATCCCGTGTTTGTGCTGCCGGAAGCGCTCGCCGCGCGGCCCGGGGATATTGCCAGCGGACTGCATGCCTCCGTCACCCTGGGGGTGGGCCAGTTTTGCACCAATCCCGGATTGGTTTTTGTGGCCGCCTCCGCCCAGGCCGAAGCGTTTCTCGCCGAACTGCGGACCCGGATGGCGGCCACGCCCGCCGGCACCATGCTCACGGCCGGGTTGGGCGCATCGTATCGCCAGGGCGTGGAGGAGTTTTCAAAAATCGCCGGCGTCGAGCGGTTGACCGAGCCCGACACCGACCGGGGCCCCGGCAATGCGCGGGTGAAAGCGGCGTTGTTGGTGACGGATGCGGAAACCTTCATGCAGAACGGCCACCTGGCCGAGGAGGTTTTTGGTCCGGTGACCCTGGTCGTGCGGTGTGCCTCGCCAGCACAAATGCTCGCGGCGGCCCGGCAGTTGGAAGGCCAGTTGACGGCCACCCTGTGCGCCACGCCGGGGGATCTCCAGGCCCATGGCGAATTGGTGGAGATCATGAAGCTCAAGGTGGGTCGGCTCCTGTTCAACGGCTTCCCCACCGGGGTGGAGGTGGCCCATGCCATGACGCATGGCGGCCCGTATCCGGCCACCTCCGACGGGCGTTCCACCTCGGTGGGAACGCGGGCCATCGAACGTTTCTTGCGGCCGATGACCTATCAGAATTTTCCGGATGCGAACCTGCCGGAAGAATTGCAGGAGGCCAACCCGCTGGGAATTTCCCGGCTCTGTGACGGGAAAGTGACTCCGGCAAATTCCTGACCGCCTGGGGAATGATTCGCCCGCCGCGACGACAATTGGCAACGAACGCCCGGGGTTGTCGAACCGCCTCGCGGGCGCTAAAATAAGTGCCTTATGGAACCTGTTCTGATTGATGGGCAATGGCGGACGGCGCTGGCGAGCGGTTCGTTCCGCGCGGAAAACCCGGCCACCACCGCCGCGCTGCCGGGCGAGTTTCCGATCAGCACCTGGGCGGATTGCGAGGCGGCTCTCACGGCCGCCACGACTGCCGCCGGGAGGTTGCGGCAGACGGCACCGGAAGCCATCGCGCAATTTTTGGACCGCGTTGCCGAACGGCTGGAAGGTCGTCGAGCCGAGCTGGTGGAAACCGCCCATGCCGAGACGGCGCTGCCCCAATCGCCCCGCCTGGCAGAGGTGGAATTGCCGCGCACCACCGCGCAGTTGCGCCAGGCCGCCGCCGCGGTGCGCGAGGGGTCGTGGGCATTGCCCGTCATTGATGCGCGCTTGAACATTCGTTCCCTGCTCGGCCCCATCGGGCCGGTGCTGGTTTTCGGCCCCAATAATTTTCCGTTTGCGTATAATGGCGTCGCTGGCGGTGACTTTGTGGCGGCGATTGCCGCGGGCAACCCGGTGATTGCCAAGGCGCATCCGGGTCATCCGCACACGACGAAACTGCTGGCCGGGGAGGCGCTGGCCGCGCTACTAGAAACCGGTCTGCCCCCGGCCACGGTGCAACTGCTTTATCATCTGGCACCCGCGGACGGATTGCGGTTCGTGGCCGACCCACGGCTGGGAGCGGTGGGTTTCACCGGAAGCCGGGCGGCGGGATTGAAGCTCAAGGCCGCCGCCGATGCCGCGGGCAAACCCATTTTTTGGAGCTGTCCAGTTTGAACCCAGTGCTCATCCTGCCGGGCGCGTTGGCGGAGCGCGGCGCGAAGATCGCGGAGGAGCTGGCCGCCAGTTGCCTGCAAGCGAGCGGCCAGTTCTGCACCAGCCCGGGATTGACCGTGCTCTTCGCCGGGCCGGGCGTGGAACCATTCATGGGCAGTTTGAAAACCCGGCTGGAAAGCGCGCCGCCGGCTACGTTGCTGGCGGCCAGCGTGGTGCGCAACCTCGCCGCCAGCGTGGCCACTTTGGAGGCAGCGGGGGCCGAATTGGTGACGGGCGGCAGTCCGCTGCCGGCCAACCGTTTTGCCAACACCCTCCTGCGGGTCAGCGGGGAAACCTTCCTGGCCTCCCCGGCCCGCTTGCAAACCGAGGCGTTCGGCAACGCGACCCTCGTGGTGGTGGTGCGGGATGCCGACGAGGCCGCCCTGTTGCTCGGGCATTTGGAGGGCAATTTGACCGCCAGCATTTATTCGGATACTCAAGGCGGCGATGACGCGCTGTACGCGCGTCTGGTGCCGGGCTTGCGCGCCCGGTGCGGTCGTTTGTTGAATGATAAAATGCCCACTGGCGTCGCGGTGACGGCCGCCATGAACCATGGCGGCCCATTTCCGGCCACGGGGCATCCCGGCTTCACCGCCGTGGGGATTCCCGCCGCGTTGCGCCGGTTCACCATGCTGCAATGCTACGATCAGGTGCGTCCCCAGCGGCTGCCGGCCGCGCTGCAAAACCGGAATCCCAACGGCATAATGTGGCGGCTGATTGATGGCAGCTATTCCCAAAAGGATTGTTGAACCCATTTGGCAAGGTTCTTCGCTGTTTGAGCTCACTTTATCGCCCGTTTACGCGCGATCCACCGATCCACCCGATCCACCCCGATCCACGCCCCAATCGAGTTTTCATTCGCCCACGGTCACTCCCGCTGCTATTCTGCAAGCCGGAATCATGTCCGCACCGAACCATCATTCGCCGACTCCCGCGCAACTTCAGGCGGCCATAGAGCTGCTCGAACAAACCGTGCAAAACCGCGCCCTGCTCGCCAGCCTGTCCGATGCCGACCATACCCGCCTAATGAAGGCTGCCGGCGACCTCTATTGCCCCGATGTGGACCAGCGCCGCCGGCTGGTCAAGGCCAAGGTCAAACAGCGCAAAGCCGTCAAACAAGCGCAGGATGATTCCAAGCTCCACGCCACCGGCATCCGCAAGTTGCGCCGCGAAAAGGTGTTCACCACCCCCAACAGCTTCCCCCCACTCCATTTCCAGCAGACCGAGGTGGCCGATAATCCCGACTTCCACGAAGCCATCGAACCCCAAAACTGTTACGTCTGCAAACAGGATTACGCCCAGATCCATCATTTTTACGACCAGCTCTGCCCCACCTGCGCGGACCTCAACTGGCGCAAGCGCAGCGAACTCGCTGATTTGCGCGGCCGCGTGGCGCTGCTCACGGGCGGCCGCGTGAAAATCGGCTATCAGGCGGGCATCAAACTCCTCCGCTGCGGCGCACAACTCATTGTCACCACCCGTTTCCCCCGCGATTCCGCCCTGCGTTACGCGGCCGAGCCGGACTTCAAGGACTGGGGCCATCGCCTGGAGATATTCGGCCTCGACCTGCGCCACACGCCCAGCGTGGAAGCCTTCTGCCGACACGTGCAGGCTAAATATCCCCGCTTGGATTTCATCATCAACAACGCCTGCCAGACCGTCCGGCGTCCCCCGGATTTTTACGCCCACATGATGGAGCGGGAAAACGGCCCCCTGCACGACCTGCCGCCCGGGGTCAAGCCCCTCCTCGGAGCCTATGAAGGCCTGCGCGGCTACCGTTTGCTGCCGGAAGGCCAGGCCGTCCCCGGCGCGGGGCCGGCAACGGGCGCACCGCCCGGCACTCCCCTCGCCGGCCTCACCCATGCCGCCGCCCTCTCGCAAGTCCCGCTCTTGCCGGATGAATTGACCGCCCAGCAGGCCCTGTTCCCCGCGGGCCAGCTCGACCAGGATTTGCAGCAGGTGGATTTGCGCGACCGCAATTCCTGGCGCCTCCTCATGGCCGAAGTCGCCACCGTGGAATTGCTCGAAGTGCAATTGGTCAACGCCATCGCCCCCTACATCCTGAACGCCCGGCTCAAACCCCTCATGCTCCGCACCCCGGAACGCGACAAGCACATCGTCAACGTCTCCGCCGTGGAAGGCCAGTTCTATCGCAAGTTCAAGACCACGCGCCATCCCCACACCAACATGGCCAAGGCCGCGCTCAACATGATGACCCGCACCGCCGCCGCCGATTACCACGCCGACGGCATCCACATGAACGCCGTGGACACCGGCTGGGTGACCGACGAGGACCCCGTGCAAATCGCCGAGCGCAAACAGGCCGAGCACCGCTTCCATCCGCCGCTCGACATCGTGGACGGCGCCGCCCGCATCGTGGACCCCATCATCGCCGGCCTCAACACCGGCCACCACCTCTGGGGCAAGTTTCTGAAAGATTACAAAGAAACCGATTGGTGACGATCTGGCCGAGGCACCGTATAATTCCGGTTTAACCAGCCCGTCCAGGTCATGATAAAACCGTTGGTGCCGCCGGCCTGCCGGTGGTTTTCAACGGTGTGAGTTTGTTCTTCAGCCCCGGGGCCAAGGCCAGCCCATTCGGTTTTGCCTGCAATTCCTATAACCCGGTCGCCCGTTAAAAACCGGCCCGTGGTCGGCCGCGATCCCAGGCATCCCCTATTCTAAGGATGGGTTAATCACAAGATTAGGGGATAGACGGGCCGGAGATATGAATTAAGATGACCCTGTTCACCCCCTAAGATGCCATTGCCAATCCATGCTTGGACGAGCCGTTGTGTTACAAATCACATTGTAATGCTGTTCCCATTTTGGGGCGGTGCTCGCCGCCGGCTAAAATCCTTTTCGCTTGGCCAATAAATGGCTTCGTGGAAGAACAACCAAAACAAAAATGAAACCAACCAAAATACGGAAGTATGCAGTCGTTGCCAGTCTGGCGCTGGCGCTGCCGCTGATGGCCGGTGCCGCAACGCTCGTGTCCGGCTTCTCCGCCTCCACCATGAACTATACCGGCATGCTGCCGTGGGGATCCCACGTGGATCATGGCAGCGAATGGTATTGCACCACCGCCTCGAACGGCAAACAAGCCGCGACGATGAGTGGTGGCGTGCTGACCCTGAACTCGTTTCGCTGGGTGGCCAATGGCTATAATTACCAATCAGGCGTGGTTTGGGGGAAAACCGAGATTCCCGCCAGCGGTTATAATTTTGTCACGGTGGATGTGGACATCTACACACCTTATGCGGGGACGACCGGTTGCTGGCCGGCGTGGTGGCTGGACAGCGCCTGGAACTGGCCGCCGGAGATTGACATCGCCGAGTTCAAAGGCAATGTCGGGGGCGGCAATGTCTGGCAAAACGCCGTCGGCAGCGATGGCAATTGGAAAGTGGTCATCAGCACCGTGAATAAGACCCAGTGGCACCACTACGGCCTCGCGCTGGGCCCGATTTCCGGCGGCGCCCGCACGTTCCAATTGTTTCTTGATGGCGTCATCAAAAATCAAGGCTCATTCCCGGATGCGCAGGGCGGCGTGCCGTTTTGGGTGATTGCCAATTATGCGAATGAAGGCGATTCCCTGACCCCTGGACCGACCTATGACACCTATGTGCAGATGAAAAATTATGTCGTGGCAACGCATTGAGCCCAATAATGCCTAGACTGTCAGCCCACCCACCAGGCCCGCCGCAAGCCCTTGCGGCGGGCCAATCATTACCCCCCAAGCCGTTCGTCATCCCATGAAGTTTACCCCTGGCAATTTATTCACCAAAACCATGGCGCGTTTGCTGTTGCTGCTAGTCCTCGCCCTTGGCCGCCCGCCTTCGGGGTGGGCCGATACCACCAATGCTGTGGCGTCCGCCGCCGACTTGGCGTGGCAGGCCCTGCTCCACGCCCAAGCCACCCCGCCGGAGCCGCTGAAACAGCTTCCCGACCGGATGTATTCTGAGCAGGAAATCCTGGCCTATTATAACCTGGTGGCAACCCGGGCTGGTGAAGTTGCCGATCGGGCCAGGAATTTTTACACGCAATATCCAGATCATGCCCAGGCGGCGGCGGCCAGGAAAATTTATCTGGAGATGCTTTATACGTCGGTGGAGTCAAACACCACCAACCGGATTGCCGAGCTGGAAACCGTCACGCGGGAACTCCAGCAAGCGCCCGGGTTGGAGGAATCCGCCCGCTTCCAATTATCCCTGCATCTGCTGCACTCGGCCGTCAGCGGGCGGGAGCATCAAAACAACGAAGCCATGCGGGCCGAATTAGAGCAGCGCGCCCGCCAGTTGGCCCGGGATTATCCCCAGCATGCAGACGGCGTCAGCTTCCTGCTCAACCTGGCCCGCGCGGCGGCACCCGACAAGTCGGCGGCGCTGGCGCGCGAAATCCCCGCGCTGACCACCGACGCAAAAATCAAAACCGAATGCCAGGGTTTGCTCAACCGCTTCGCCGCCCTCGGCCAGCCGCTGAAATTGAAGCTGCCACTGGCGGAAGGCCAGGTGTTGAATCTGGAGCAAATGCGCGGCAAAGTGGTGTGTCTGTTTTTCTGGGATGCGGCCGGCAAATTTTCTGCCAAAGCCATCTGGGCGGTCAATGGACTGTATAAAACTTACCATGCGCAGGGGCTTGAAATCTGGGGGGTGAATTTTGACGTCAATCCAGCGGCGGCCAGCCCATTGCTCAAAGACAACCAGGTCGAATGGCCGCAGTATTATGATTTACCGGCGGGCGGGAAAATCCAGCAGCAATTCGGTTATGCACAGCCGATGGTCTGGCTGGTGGATAAAAAAGGGGTGCTGCGGGAGCTCAAGGCCGAACGCGGGCCAGAACCAATGATTAAGAAACTCCTGGCGGAAGAGTAAGCGGTTTCCAAGCGACCGAGGCTTAGCCCGGATATTTCATAGTGATACCGACAAAACCATGGCAAACCCTTGTAGCGCAGGCTTCCCAGCCTGCCGTATCGCAGGTTTCCAAACCTGCGTGCCGTGTCTTTTCAACCACGCATTCGAACTTGTTTGCGCCCCTCTTTTCATAGGGTTTTTCGCGACTCTTTCCCCAATGGCTATGAAATATCCGGCTTAACGCTCGCCGCCGGTTTTCATCAATCCCCTGCAAGCAGTTCAATCTCCCCGGCGAGCGAATTTTAATTCGACAAAATGCTCCTGCCGGTCGTCCACCAAAGGAATCGTTTTGCCGGCCAGGGCTTTCCCATCCAGAACCAGATGGATCGCCTCGGCCGGTTCGGCGGCGAGCTGGGTGATGGTAATGTGATAAGCTGTTTGCCGGTGGCGATAGTGAATTTTGCAGCTCGTCCACGACTTCAGCAGGCGCGGAATCAAGCGCAATTGATTACCCTCAAGGTTCACGCCCAACAGCGTTTCAATCAGCAATCGATACATCCAGCCGGCGGAACCGGTATACCAGGTCCAGCCGCCCCGGCCCGTGTGCGGCACGACGGCATAGACGTCGGCGGCGACAACGTAAGGCTCGACCTTGTAGGTGGCGATCTGCTGGGGCGTCCCGCCATGGTGGATGGGATTGAGCAGCGTGAAGAGTTCCCAGGCACGCTCGTGGTCGCCCATCAGCGCGCAGGCCATGGTGGTCCAGATCGCGCCGTGGGTGTATTGGCCGCCATTTTCGCGGACCCCGGGGATGTAGCCTTTGATATAGCCGGGATTGAGCCCCGACTTGTCAAAGGGTGGGTCGAATAACTGGACCAGTCCGGCCTCGCGACGGACGAGACGCTGGTTCACGGCGTTCATGGCCTGGCGGGAACGCTCCGGCTCCCCAGCGCCGCTGATCACCGACCAACTTTGCGGCAGCGAATCGATCTGGCATTCGGGATTGGTTGCGGAACCGAGCGGTTCGCCATTATCGAAGTAGGCACGGCGATACCATTCGCCATCCCAACCGTGCAGTTCAATGTTTTTTTGCAGTTGTTGCGCTTGCCTGTCGCACCGGTCGGCGAAAGTGAGGTCATTCCGCGCGCGCGCCAGTCTGGCAAATTGCGCGAGCACGTCGTAGAGAAAGAAAGCCAGCCACACGCTTTCACCGCGCCCCTCTTTGCCGACCAGATTCATGCCATCATTCCAATCCCCGCAGCCCATCAAGGGCAGCCCGTGGGTGCCAAATTTAAGCCCGCGCTCAATGGCGCGCACACAATGTTGATAAAGTGTGGCCGTCTCCTCCGACTGGTTTGGCAAATCATAGTAGGATTCCTCCTCCGGTTTGACGGGCCGGGCTTCGAGGAAAGAAATTTTTTCATCCAGGACGCCGGTGTCCGCGACGCACGCGACATAGCGGCAGACCACATACGGCAGCCAGAGATAGTCGTCCGAGCAATGGGTGCGCACCCCGCGTCCCGATGGGGGATGCCACCAGTGCTGCACATCGCCTTCCCGGAATTGGCGCGCGGCGGCGCGAAGCAGATGTTCGCGGGTCAGCGCCGGCTCGGCATGCACCAATGCCATCACATCCTGCAACTGGTCGCGAAAACCATAAGCGCCGCCGGACTGATAAAAACCGGTGCGGCCCCAGAGCCGGCAGCTCAAGGTTTGATACAGCAGCCAGCCGTTGGCCAGCACGTTCACGGCCGGATCCGGGGTGTCCACATTCACCGCCCCGAGCGTCCGGTTCCAATAAGCCCAGACCCCTTCGAGAGCGGTGCGACTGGCGTCCGCCCGCCGAAAACGTCGGATTAGATTCTGCACATCCGCAATGCCACGGCCCACCCCGAGGCGAAAACTGATCTCCCGCTCGCCGCCCGCCACCAGATTAAAAGCCACTTGCACCGCCCCGCACGGATCCATTCCCGCGCCAACCTTGCCGGACAACCGCGTGCATTTCATGGCCGCCGGTTGGGACAGGTTGCCGTTCCGGCCAATGAATTCTTTCCGGTCGCCGGTCAGTGTGCGCAGGGCATCGTTCACGTCCAGGAACACGATGCGGTCGGGGAATTCCGGGTTGTAATAATTGCGCGCGAGCAACGCGCCGGTCCTGAGGTCCACCTCGGTTTGCACATGCAGCAGGCTCTTGTGGCGCAGGTCGCCCAGCACCCATTCCCAATAGCCGGTCACGGACAGGCGGCGCGGGCGGCCGGACACATTGCGCAGTTTCAAAACGGAGAACTTCACCGGCGCATCCATCGCGACATAGACCCACAGCTCGGAGGCGATGCCGAATTCGACATGCTCAAACACGGTATAACCGAAGCCGTGGCGAATGACATACGGCGTCGCGCCACCCGCCGGCATGGCGGTGGGCGACCAAAACTGCCCGGTCTGGTCATCGCGGATATAAATCGCCTCGCCGGTTGGGTCCCGCACCGGGTCGTCGCTCCAGGGGGTCAGCCGGAATTCGTGCGAGTTTTCCACCCAGGTGTAAGCCGAGCCACCTTCGGAAATCACCGTCCCGAAAAATGGATTTGCCAGCACATTGACCCACGGTGCGGGCGTCCTCTGGCCGGGTTGCAGCGTGATGACATACTCATGGCCGTCGCGGGTAAAACCGCCGAGGCCATTCTCAAAAATCAAATCGCGCGGCGGCAGCGGCGCGGGCGGTTCCGCAGACCGGGAACGGTTGGTGCGCAGCGCGGGCAGCGCCGGCTCCAAGGTGCTGCGATTTTCGAACTGCTCCGCCAGCGTGCCTTTTTCATCATCCAGGACGATGCGCGCCACGGCCTGCAACAGCACGCGGTCGTCGTGGGGAATCTGCTCAAGTCGCCGGACGAAAATGCCGCCCGGCTTGTCGAGCATTTGCGCCTCGATGCCGGAAGAAATCAGCGTGGTGATTTGATCCTGCAAGGACTGGCGATAAACCGAAACGTCCTCGTTCACGAGCACGAGATCGACCGATAATCCCTTCATGCGCCAATAGGAATGCGCTTGGATGAGCTGGCGGACGATTTCAATTTTCTCAGTGTCGCTAATGCGCAGCAGGACGATGGGCAGGTCGCCGGAAATGCCATAGCTCCAGAGTCCGTTTTGGCCGCGCCGGTTGTTGAGCAGCACGCCGGGACTGGCGCGGCGCGCGGGATCGGCATAAATCAAGGCGCTGGCCAGCAGACCATAAAGCAGGGCTTCCGCCTCCGTGATATCCAGCTGATGCAAGGTCACCTGGCTATGCGTCCATGCCAGATCAAAGACGCGGTCGGTCATCCGGGAACTTTGATATTTTTCCACCAGCGCGAGCGCGGTTGCCCGGCTTTCGGTCACGCCGACAACCAAGTCAATAATGGCGGTACCATCGGGTGGCAAAGTGACCACGCGCCGCAGGGCAATGATCGGATCGAGCACGGCCCCGACTGTGTTGGACAGCGGTGCCATCGTTTGCATCGCCGCCGGATGGGCGAGGCTGCCGCCGCGACCGACAAACCGGGAGCGGTCGGTCTCGCAGGAAGTTTCGCCCCGACCATCGCCCTGGACGAGCATCAGGTGGAGCAGCCACGGCGGTTTTTCCTCCTGCGAACGGGGGCGTCGCGTGCAAAGCAGGGCGGAGGACTTTCTCGCGAATTCGGTCTGCACGAACAGGTTGCTGAAAGCCGGATGCGCCGCGTCGGCTGCCGGCAACGCGAGCACCACCTCGGCATAGCTCGTCAGTTCGACCTCGCGGGTCACCGGCGAGCGGTTGGTGATCGTGATGCGCCGCAACTCCACATCATCTTCCGGCGACACGCTGATCTCGGTGTGAACTTCCAGGCCGGCCTGGCGATGCCGAAACTCCGCGCGCGCCTGCGTGAAAATGGCTTCATAGCCTTTCGTCAGTTTCCGGGTCGGGTGATAAGCGGTCGACCAGAATTCTCCGGTGCCGGCGTCGCGCAGATAGACGAACATCCCCCAGCAGTCACACGTCGCATCTTCGCGCCAGCGGGTGACTGCCAGTTCGCGCCAGCGACTGTAGCCGCCGCCTGCGCTGCTGATGACCACATGATACCTGCCATTGGACAGGAGATGAACCTCCGGTGCTGGGGAGGTGGGATTCGTGAAAACGCGCATCCCGCTTTCGCCTTCGCCCGCCGGCAGGCGTGTTTCCTCCAGCTTTAAATCGTCACTGAGCAGGCTCGCAGCGGCTTTGGGCACGCGCTCCTGCAACAGCAAGTCCGCCGACTTGAGCAGGGGACAGGCCAGGAAACGCCGTTGCATCGGGCAATGGTGCAATAAATTAACCAGCGCCAGCAGGCTCATCCCTTGATGATGCGCCATGAAGGATTTGATCGTTGCGCTCGCTTCATCCGGCGGCAGGCGCGCCGGCGTGTAATCCACCGCCTCATTAAAACCATAAGCGCCGGTGCGTCCCTCGGCCGCGAGCCGTTGCAAATTATCACACGCCTCCACCGGCGACACCATCAGGGCCATGGCCGTGGCGTAAGGCGCGATCACCAAGTCATCGGCCAGTCCGCGCTTCAAGCCGAGGCCGGGCACGCCGAAGGCGCGATATTGATAATTGAGTTGCACATCGGTGCGATTGTAGCCCGATTCCGAAATGCCCCAGGGCACGCCGCGCAATTTGCCATACGCGATTTGCTGCTGCACCGCCGCGCGGCAGGTGTGGTCGAGCAAAGTGTTCTCATAATTGGGCATGACCAGCAGCGGCATCAGATATTCGAACATGGAACCGCTCCAGGAAACCAGAATCGGCTCGCCGTGCGAGGCGACGAGCAGCCGGCCCAGCGAAAACCAATGGGCCTGCGGCACCTGCCCCAAGGCAATGGCAACGTAACTGCACAGGCGCGCCTCCGAGGCCAGCAGATCATAAAAACCACTGTCGAACCGGCGTTCGGTGACATTGAATCCGGTGGCGAATAAATCCCGCCCGGCGTTGAACAAAAATGCAAAATCCATCGCTGCCAGTTCATCGCATTGCGCGGCCAGGGCTTCCAACGCCCGCATCCGCTGGCGCGCGTGTTCGCCGGCTTCACGCTGGCAACACGCCAGCTCGTCGTGCTTATCCACCAACGCGGCGGCGGATGGTTCCAGCAATGAGATTCCCCGCAACGTGCCCCCCTGGTCCAATGCTCCGAACTGCTCCCCCCACGCGGGGGCAACTGGGTGCCCCAGCCATGGGGCGAGGAAACGCAAATCTTGCAAATGCGCCTCGCACTCGCGCTTTAATAGCTCAGCCCACCGGCTGATTTCTTTCGCTTCGTTTCCCAGCGCAGCGGTGATCTGAATTGCCTGCCGTGTGGCGCTTTCCAACAAGGCGAAGGCAGCGCGCAGGTTGGTCGTGGGTTTCGCCAGTCCGGCCTCGAGGTTCGCGAGCAGTTTGGGCCCGGGAACCAGGTCTTGAAGCACTTTTATCGTGTCGCGCAGCCCGGCAAAAATCTGGGGCGTGAAAATTGGCTCATCCGCCTGTTCCCGCAAACCGGCGGCAAGCGTCAGCAAATGGCCGGCGAGGTTGCCGCTGTCCACGCTGGAAATGTAGAGGGGCAGCAACGGCTTCAGCGTGCGCGTCTCATACCAGTTATAGAAATGCCCGCGATGCCGGTCCAGCCGCTGCATCGTGGTGAGCGTGGCTTGTGTGCGCTCGATCAAACCACCCACCGATAGATAGCCGAAATCACGCGCGGCCAGATTGGCCAGCAGCGCGAGGCCCATATTCGTGGGCGAGGTGCGCGTGGCAATCGTCGGAGCGGGAGTTTCCTGGAAATTATCCGGCGGCAGCCAGTTCTCCGGCGCGCTGACAAACGTGTCAAAAAAATGCCACGTCCGGCGCGCGGTCCGGCGCAAAAAGAGCAACTGCTCGGACGTCAGATCGGGAGGCGCCGGTTCAATGGGCCGGCTGATCCACCAAGCGATCCAGGGGGCCATCACCCAGACCAGCAGCAGCGGCAGCACATGGAGAAGCAGCGCCGGCTGCCGAATGAGGAGGCCAATTCCGGTCGCCAACCCAATCCCCGGCGCCACCCACATGGAGGTGTAAAAGTCGGCAAGATCGGCGCGCTTGGTCCGCTCCGAATCACTCGACGTTTGCCATTCGAGGAGGCGCTTGTGGGTTATCAGCAGCCGCACCAGCGTCTTGCTGATGGCATCCAAGCTGATGAAGGCGTCGTAAGCCAAAAACGCCAGGGTGAGAACAATTTGACCGAGCAGCCGTCCGCTGGTGCTGGCCGCTCCGCGCAAATGCAGCGCCCACGGCAAAGCTTGCGGTTTATGCACGGCATTGACCAAGGCGGCCAGCAATCCGGGCAGCGCGATGATACCCATGACCACCCCAAAGCCAATCACGCTGAGTTCGGGCACGAGCAGCCAGCTGCCGAGCAACATCAGCAGCAGCGCAATGGGAACGAGGCTGCGCCGCAAATTGTCGAATATTTTCCATTGCGACAGCACGGAGAGGGGATTGACAATGCGCCGGGCACCCGCACCCGGCACCCGCGGCAACAGCCACTGGGTGATCTGCCAGTCGCCGCGGATCCAGCGGTGACGCCGGTCCATGTCCAAGTTATAGCGCGAAGGAAATGCCTCGTAGAATTCCACGTCACAGACGAGGCCGGAACGCGCGTGGCAGCCTTCCAACAGATCGTGACTGAGAATGGTGTTCTCGGGAAAACGTCCAGCCATGGCGCATTCGAAGGCGTCCACGTCATAAATGCCTTTGCCGATGAACGAGCCTTCGCGGAACACATCCTGATAAACATCGGAGACTTCACGCGTGTAAGGATCAATGCCCGCGTCGCCGGCAAACAGCCGGACGAACCATGAGCGCCGGGCACTCGGCAGGCTCACACTGACGCGCGGCTGGAGAATGCTGTAGCCTTCGCGCACGGTGCCGCGCGCGGGGTCAAACACCGGACGATTCAGCGGATGCGCCATCGTGCCGACGAGTTGCCGGGCGGCTTCACGCGGCAACTGCGTGTCCGTGTCGAGCGTGATGACGTATTTGATCTCCGGCAGGATGGCCGTCTCGCCGACGATTTCCGAAAAACCGTCGCGGGCCCCGCCGCGCAGGAGTGCGTTGAATTCCATGAGTTTTCCCCGCTTGCGTTCGTAGCCCATCCACAAGTTTTCACCGGCATTCCAACGGCGCGGGCGATGAAACAGGAAAAAGAGTTCCTGGTTGGCGGATTTGTATTTTTTGTTCAACCCCGCGATTCCAGCCCGCGCCCGCTGGCGCAAAATCGCATCATCCGGCTGTGCCTCGGCCGGGGCGTCGCGAAAATCCGTCAGCAGGGCGAAGTGCAAATGGTCATCCCGGTTGGCGAGATGATGAATTTCCAGGGTTTCAATCAGGCGATCTACGCCCGCCACGCTGGTGAGCATCGTGGGCACGACCACCATGGTCCGGCAGGCTTCCGGAATGCCGGTGGAAAAGTCCAGGCGCGGCAGCAGGCAGGGTTTGACCAGCAGCGTGGCCAGCCAGTTCATCAAGGCCACGGCCAGCTGGCTGGTCCCGAGCAGGCAAACCACGGTAAAGAACATGAGCGTCCAGCCTTGCACCTCGAGCGCCAGCGACTGCCACACCAACCCGCAGGTGGCCAGCAAGGTGAGTGCTCCAATCCCGCCGGCATAAAACAACAGCGGAAGGCGATGGATGCTGCGCTCCAGGAACGTTCGCCAAGGCAATTTGACTTTGAGCAGGCGCCCCAACCGGGTCTGCCCCTCGTCGATGAGAAAAAAGCCCACATGGGCGGTGCGGTCGCCGGGGCCCTGTTGCCGGGCGCTTTCGGCGGCCAGTTGGATGGCGAGTTGCGTGACTTCCAGCTCCGAAAGCCGGCTGTTCCGGGCCAGAAACTCGACCGCATGGCGATAACGATCACGCGTGGAAAAATCCATCGCACGATAGATGTCAGCCGGGTCGGACTGCAAGGTCGCCTCGACCAGACTGAGATTTTCCACGAACTCCCGCCAGTCCATGGCGCTTAAGAAACGAAGGCTGGTAATGCTGTGGCTGACGGAAACCTGGTCCGCCGCCTGATTCTGACTTTCCAACTGAACGAGTTGTTCGATCGACAAACCTTGCTGCCCCAACTGCTGTTCCAGCCAGCTGCGGGCCAGGTGCAGCACCGGGCTTTGCCGCGACAACCGCTGGCAAAATTGCGCCACAAAGGAACTGGACAACCGCAAATCAGATCTCGCCATGTCCGCCACGACGATGACGAGGTGGGCGGCGTTCTGCTCCGCCATCGCCTGCAAGCGATTCACCCACAAATCCGCCAGGTCGCGATCCGCCCGGGCAATGTTCAGCCGGGTGGTGACGCGTTGGAGATTTTCAATCAATCCCAGGCGCAACATGATTGGAATGGCCCACAGCTCTCCCAGCTTCAAGGAATGCACCGTTTGGTAGGCGGCGATGAAGGCGCTCAAAGGTTCCGCGTCAATCTGGGCATCCACATGCGAGATCAATTCCAGCACGATGTCATAAACGCGAGGCAGTCCGGCGGAAGGACCACTTAAGAGGCGGGGCAACTCCTGGCTATAGCCAGGCGGCAAATGCCGTTTGGCCATCTGGATCTGCTCCTCGATCAGGTAAAAATTATCGAGCAGCCATTCGGCAGCCGGCGTGATGCGGCGGGAGGGATCCACGGCGATGGTCGCCCGGTTGAACGATCTGAGGATGTCCTCGTTTTGCCCCAGACGGCTCAGCAGCCAGTTGGAGCCATGCCGGGTGACGACCGTCTGCCTGGCCGCGAGCGACTGAGCGTGGCGCGCGAGTTGTTGGACGCTAAATAGATCTGCCCGCAATGGTGGGTCGTTCGCGCCCGCGTGCAGACGAGCCAACCCGGCCATCCAATGGTCAAAGCGCAGGGATAGTGGTTGCATGTTTATGGGGAAAAATTAATCACCGGAAGGATAAGAGATGGTTCCCCTCTACCCTATGGGGTGAAACCCGACCATGAATCACGCTCATTTCAATTCCGAATGCGCCGTCGCCGACTGCATTTCTTCCTGCATTTCGAGTTCAGGACTGGGCGTCAGAAATGCGGCGGCCAGTTTTTAGTGAGAACCGCCATTCACATTATCCCAGTTGAGATGGCATTAGCGCAGCTTCATCACTGCCGCGCGCGGGACTCCGGCCCGATTGCGGTGCCCAGCTGAATCCCGCTAACGATGGATGGGCATGGCGCCATCTCCTTCCACTGCCATTTTGCTGATCTTTCGGCACCTGAACAATCCCCGAACGTCCCGCAGGGATTGCTTCGCACGTAAAAAGGGGTTTCATAAATTTATGTGGCAACCTTAATCTGTCCGTCATGCTTCAGCTATGGGGTGTTACCCGACTGCCGAAAAAATCGGACGGGATCCATCAAGCGCGCCGGAGTTTTCCCAGGCTCAGTTTATGGGGTGATCACCCCATTGGAATCCTTTAGCCCATCGGGCATTATGTTTCTGGTAAACAACAAGCTCGACCAAACCAATAATTATTATGCAAAAATCACCAACTGAAAAGCCCGTCAATGAAGCGTCCGCCAAGTTGCCGCGGGTCGCCAAAACCAAGGCAACCTGCGCCGGTGATACCGTGGTTGGATTTGATGGTGCGGGCGAACCCCAAACAGCCGACGTGGTCGTCCGTATGGGCCGGGTAATTGAAAATAAAAAAAACAGCCGCTTGTGATTCTGCCAACTTAACATTTTAACCGCGGGGGATTGCGAGCCTGGATATGCAAATAGTTTGGCATTATGAGCAAACAAATAAATAGCCTGCTGCGAACGACGGCGGCGGAACAAGCCTGCGCTCAGGCCATCCAACAATTCGCCGATTACCGGCAGCAATTCCAACTCAGCTGCCGGGCGGTTGAACGAATTGAACAGAACCTCTCGAAACTGGCGCTTGCGGCAAACCTGGCCGCAGCACGACCTCAAAGCCATAGCATCCATGCTGACGATGGCGCGGCATGGCACAAAAATGTTGCTTTGATGGAAAACGTTTATTTATGTCATCGCCCGGTTAAAAACGGGACGGAATACGCGGCGGTGGAGCATTTTCCCGCCCGTCACATCAATGAGATCTGGAACCGTGGCCCGAACGCAGTCCAGGTGTTGATTGTCTTTGTAAGGGAGCAGCGGCAGGCCCTGGAGATTTGGTCGGCGGATTTGTCGGCGCAAGTGGCGCAATTTCTTGTGGACAAATACCCCGGTCAGGACCTGGTCCAGGTGGCGGACCGCTTCTGGCAATGGCCCATCCACGAGGTCAACGTGGAGCCGCTTCAACCAGCTATGCCAAATCCGCTTTTTATCCGCGGGTAAATGGTCGCATTCCCTGCGAGTCTCACCCCTACACACAACGCGATGAATCAGGATGACGACGCGCCAACCCGAAATCCGAACATGAAAGTCAGCGACCAGCCATTGAAAAAATTGACGGCGGAGCTCCAGCACGTCGGCATCGCCGCCGACCACGGCGGGTTTGAATTGAAGCAATTTCTGGCCGGTAAATTACGCGAAGCCGGTTTTGCCGTCACCGATTTCGGCGACTCCCAGTTGAAGTCAGACGATGATTATCCCGATTTTATCATTCCCTTGGCGCGCGCGGTTGCTGCCAGGACGATGGATCGCGGCATCGGCATCTGTGGCAGCGGGGTCGGCGCATCCATCGCCGCGAACAAAGTGGCCGGGGTTCGGGCTGGCTTGATTGACGAAAATTTTTCCGCGCATCAAGGCGTCGAGGACGACGATTTGAACCTGATCTGTTTTGGCGGCCTGCTGGTGGGTCATGCCCTCGCCTGGGAATTGACGCAGACGTTTCTCGCCGCGCGATTCAAAGGCGCGGAACGCTTTCGTCGCCGGCTCGCAAAAGTCGCGCAGCTCGAAAACCCAACCCCGGTTAAAGCCCCATGAAGCCAAGTCTGCTGGCCGGCAACCGGTCGCCTCCGTTTACGGTTTGGACGAAGAATAGATTGGGGCGTGTATTCAAAATGGGTGGAACGGGCGGCCCGCCCGTCCCGGTTGGCGACCCGCCAACCGGAATGGCCAGGCGCTCCGGGTTTCTCAAACGCGTCTCTCCGTTCCGTCCAGCGAGTCGCCGGACGGCACAAGCCAGTGGCCTGTGCCACCCAAAGCCATTTTGAAAACACGCCCTGGAAATTCACCATGAATCCCGTTAACGCGCACATCCTTACCCTCAATGGCGGTTCATCCAGCATCAAGTTTGCGCTGTTTGCGGCCGTCAATCCTTTGCAACGAGGCCTTTACGGAACCGTTGACCGCATCGGCTTGAGCGGGACCAACCTGGCATTTCACACGGCCGATGGCAAACCAGAGGCCAGTCGCAAACTCGTTGCCACCGACCACAAATCAGCGGCGAATGCCCTGGTTGACTGGCTCGAAAAACAAGTGGATTTCACCTCGGTAATAGGCGTGGGACATCGCGTGGTTCAGGGGATGCAACATACCGAACCGGAGATCGTCACCCGGGAATTGCTGGACGAACTGCGGCGCATCAGCCCGAACGACCCGGATCATCTGCCGCGCGAAATTGAACTCCTTGAGATCTTCTGCCAGCGTCATCCAAAACTGCCGCAGTTGGCCTGCTTTGACACGGCGTTTCACCAAACCATGCCGCGCGTGGCCAAACTGCTGCCCATTCCACGCCGGTTTGATGCCGAGGGAATTCAACGCTACGGTTTCCATGGCCTGTCCTATGCCTATTTGATGGAAGAACTCGCGCGCCTGGGCGAACCGGCGGCAACGAAAGGCCGGGTCATCCTCGCCCATCTCGGCAACGGGGCCAGTCTGGCCGCCGTGCGCGATGGCATGAGCATTGACACCAGCATGGGATTCACGCCGACGGCGGGATTGGTGATGAGCACGCGTTCCGGTGATTTGGATCCCGGCCTCGCGCCCTATCTGGCACGCACGGAGCAGATGACCACCCGGCAATTTTACGACCTGGTCAACCACAAGTCCGGGCTGCTCGGCGTTTCGGAAACCAGCTCCGACATGCGTGACCTGCTCGCGAAGGAAGCGGCGGATGTGCGCGCGGCGGAAGCCGTGGCGCTGTTTTGCTATCAGGCGAAAAAGTGGATCGGCGCCTACGCCGCCGCGCTGGGTGGATTGGACGTGTTTGTCTTCGCCGGCGGCATCGGCGAAAACTCGCCCATCGTCCGCGCCCGCATCTGTGAAGGGCTGGGCTTTCTGGGCTTCGAACTGGATAAGTCGCGCAACGCGAAGACGGCTGCGGTGATTTCCAAGAAGGCCAGCCGCGTCACGGTTCGCGTCATTCGCACCAATGAAGAACTGATGATCGCGCGTTCGGTTTTACGGTCCTGCGCGAAGTCGTTTGCCCAATGAACCTGGAACCTTATGACGTCGGCTTGCTGACCTGCTGGAGCAAGGCCTTCCAGTATTAACTGATTCCGGCCGTTCGTCCTCTGGCTGAACGGCAGCGCCACCGTCCGGTCCAATCCTGTCATATGAATTCACTACATCCCATGGATTGCGACTCCGGCTCCGTTCGGCTATGTTGCCTTGCATATATCATGCGTCCCCAAAACCATTCTGCCGCCGGGCCATTTTCCGATCAATATTGAACCAATGAAAATTATTGTTCCCTGTTTCCTCGCGGTGAGCGCCTGCCTTTCCCTGTTCGCCGACCAGACCGTGGTCATCAACCCGGCCACCGGGGTCAAAACCTTCGACGGCGTGGGCGCGGTGAGCGGCGGCGGGGCAACCTCGGTGCTGTTGAAGGATTATGTCGAGCCCCAGCGCAGCCAGATTTTGGATTATTTGTTCAAGCCAAAGTTCGGGGCCGCCATGTCCGCCCTCTTCGTGGAGATTCCTGGCGACGGCAATTCCACCCAGGGTTCGGAGTTGAGCCACATGCACCGCCGCGATGACGAAAATTATTTCCGCGGCTACGAATGGTGGCTGATGGAGGAGGCGAAAAAGCGGAATCCCGCGATCACTTTGGATGGCGTTGCCTGGGGCTGTCCGCATTGGGTCGGGGATAATGTTTTTTGGTCGCAGGACATGTGCGATTACTACGTCAAGTGGATTGACGGCTTGAAGCAATTTCATGGTTTGACCTTCGATGCCATCGGCTGCCGGAATGAAAAAGGGGTCAACGAGGATTTTGCCAAAAAAATGCGCGCCACGCTGGATCGCGCCGGCCTGGAGAAAGTCCGCTTGCACGGCTTCGACAACTGGGGCAAGACAAAATGGGACTGGACCGGAAATCTGACCAACGACACCGGATTGCGCAAGGCGGTGGACATCCTCAGCAATCACACCATGTTCGAGATCGGCGCGCCGGACGCGGTCAAACAGATAAGCGATGAAATGCACAAGCCCATTTGGAACACCGAGGAACATGTTTATAAAAAAGGCTTTGACTGCGAAATCAGCCTCGTGCAGGTCTTCAACCAGAATTACATCTCCAGCCGCGTGACCAAAATCCTCTGCTGGTATCTGGAATCCTCGACCTATCCCATCGAACCGTTTTTTGATGTGACCACGCTGGCGGCAGCCACACCGTGGAGCGGTTGCTATAAAATCAACCCCGCGCTCTGGGCCTACGCGCACTACGGCCAGTTCGTCCAGACCGGCTGGAAATATGTGGACAGCGCCTGCGGCAATCTCCAGGACGGCGGCAGTTTTGTGACGCTGACTGCCGGCCCGGATTTCAGCACCATTCTGGAAACCAAGGGCAGCCGGACGAATCAAACCGTGACGTTCCAAGTGGGCGACGGACTCGTGGCGCAAAAAATCTGTGTCTGGCGCAGCAACCAGGAGGAACCGTTCGTGCAACGGGACGACCTTGTGCCGGTCAACGGCACCTTCTCGCTGACCGTGGAACCCAATTCCATTTACAGCCTGTCCACCACGACCGGCCAGCAGAAGGGTGCGTTCGCGGAGCCGCCCGCCGCAAAAAGTTTTCCGTTTCCGTATTACGAAAATTTCGACCACTATGCCGATGCGAAAGCGTTTGGCTACCTGCCGCATTACACGGCCGACATCGCCGGCGGATTTGAAATCGCCGACCGGCCGGACGGCGCGGGGAAATGCCTGCGCCAGGTCGTGGCCGAACATGCGCAAAGCTGGGCGCCCGAATGGATGCCTTACACCATCCTCGGGGACGAACATTGGACGGATTACGAGGTGAGCGCGGACGTGAACCTCGAACACGGTGGCTGGGCCGGCCTGCTCGGCCGCGTCAGCAACACCGGCGGCGGGTACGGCTGCAATCCGAAAGGCTATTACGTGCGGCTCGATGCGGACGGGGCCTGCTCCATCTGGCTTTCCACCCAGGCCAAGAACGGGGCGCCGGGAAAACAACTGGGCACGGTTTCCGCCGGTGACATCGGCACAAACCAATGGCACAATTTGAAGCTGCAATTTTCCGGCACCAACCTCACGGCCTGCGTGGACGGCAAACCCGTTTTGTCCGTCGGCGACGGCACCTACCCGCGCGGGCTGGCCGGGCTCGTGACCGGCGGCGAAGGCGACACGCGAAACACCGCCTTGTTCGACAACCTCATCATCAACACCGTCAATGGCGTGAAACCGGAACCGACGGTTTTTCCGCAGGACGCCACCCCGATGTATTCGCATTGACCGCAATCAATACTAATCGCCGCCGCCATTTTTTTCATGCCCGTCAAATTCAAATTGAACCCGAACTCCGAAGCGGGCAACGCAATCGAAAAGACCTGCCGCGAACCCATCGCGGTGGGGCGCGTCACTCCGTGCGCGCCGCGCCTGCAACCAGCGTGCGCAAATTTTTCCCGGCACCGTGTTTCCAACCCGCTGCCGGGCAAGGCATTTCCCAGGTTGCCAGTCCCAACTCCGTCGTTCAGGTTGAACCGGCTCATCGTCCGCGCCTTCGTTGCCGTCGCGGTATTTTTCACCAGCGCGCTGGCCGATACCCCGGATATCCAGCAGATCATTTCCGCGCACGCCGACGATTTTAATTCCGGTTCACCGGAGGCCAAGAATATCTGGGATGGTCTGATCGCCGCCGTGAACTCCAGCGATCACGCCGCCGAGCAGACCGCCCTGGAGCAACTGCGCAACGTGAGCGATTTGTCGGGCAACCAGCTGGCCGCCATCCGCGACGTGGCGGCGGCAGTCGAAAAACAGCCGTCCGCCCCCGCCGCTGCCGCCGCCCAAAGCGGCAATGCGCCGCTGCCGCTCAAAGTTGTCGGCAATAAAATTCTCAACCCCCAGGGCGAACCGGTCTGGCTTCGCGGCGTCAACACGGCCAGCCTGGAGTGGTCGAGCGACGGCCAGGGCCGCATCCTCGAAACCGTCCGGACCGCCATCCGCGACTGGCACGTCAACCTCATCCGCCTGCCGCTGTCGCAGGACCGCTGGTTTGGCAAGGGCCCGGAACAAACCGACGGGGGTGACGCCTATCGCGCCCTGATCCATCAAATCGTCAACATCTGCGCCACCAACCAGTGTTACGTCATTTTGGACCTGCACTGGTCGGACTGCGGGGAATGGGGCAGTAACATCGGGCAGCATTCCATGCCCGATTCCAACAGCGTGGCCTTCTGGAAGGATTGTGCTCCGGTCTATGCCAACCAGGCCGCCGTGCTGTTTGATTTGTATAACGAACCACACGACGTCACCTGGGAAGTCTGGCTGCACGGCGGCATCATCACCGACCAGCCCAACCACCGCCAATCCGCCCATCCCCGCACCTACGAAGCCGTCGGGCTGCAATTGCTCCTCGACACCATTCGCGCGACCGGGGCAAAAAACGTCGTCATCGCCGGCGGATTGAATTGGGCTTACGATTTTTCCGGCATTCTCGCCGGCCGGCAACTTGCCGATCCGGCGGGTGATGGCGTGATCTACGCCAACCACTGCTACGATGACAAAAACGACAGCGTGGCAGCGTGGCTGGCCAAAATGGAAGCCGCCGCCGCCAAGCTGCCCGTGATCGTCACCGAATTTGGCGAAATTGGCGGTGCCGCCGGCCCGGGCAAAGCGGCGGCATCGAACGACTGGTTGCGGCAGGTGCTGGCAGCCTTGGAGAACCATCACTGGTCCTGGGTGGCGTGGGATCTGCATCCCGGGGCCGGGCCAAAATTGATTTCCGATTGGAATTACACGCCGACGGAAACGTTTGGCGTGCCCGTAAAACAAGCCCTGTCGGCAACGCCCCCGTTGGCCCCGGAAGTTCGCCCCGACGCCCCCCCGGCCAAACCAGATACCACCAGCCCTCCCTGACCCGATTCCCGGCGAATGGCTCGGCCGGATCCATCCTGCTGGCCAGGCTGCCCCCTGGCATCAGCACCACCCCCCACATTATTTGGGAAAATTCGCGGCCATTCGCGCCATTCGCGGATGTCGTTTTGCTTTTTGTCCCGGCTTGTTCGTGTCCAGTTGGGGTTGCATGCCCCCGCTCCAGCTAAGGGTTTCCCCTACTTCACTAAGAAGACTTCCGCGCACACGATCAGGCTTCACACCAATTGAATCTTGCCCCCCACTTACCGTAAATTGTCCGCATGCAAACAATAATTGCAAAACCGGTCCCGGAGGTCGGTCCCACCCAGCCCGCGGCACCGGTCAACGGATTCACTCCCGCTGACGCCCCCGAAAACGGGCAGGACAACCGGGCACTGGTGGAGGCTCTGACCAGTTCCCGCATCTACCGCGATTATGAACGCGCCTTTGGCGACCTCACCGGCCTCCCGGTGGCGTTGCAACCCGTCGAGACGTGGCAGCTCCCCCACCACGGCAAGCGCAATGAGAATGCCTTTTGCGCGCTTTTATCCAAGAAAAATCGTTCGTGTGCCGCCTGCCTCCAAACCCAGGAGCGCCTCTGCCAGCAGGCCGCCAACAGCCCCGAAACCGTCACCTGCCCCGTCGGCCTGTGCGACAGCGCCGTGCCCGTGCGCATGAGCGACCGCCTCGTCGGCTACCTCCAGATCGGCCAGGTTTTCCGCAAAAAACCCACCGAAGCCCAGTTCAAAAAAACCGCTGAATTGTGCAAAAAATGGGGAGTCGAGACCACCTTGGAGAGCCTGCGTGAGGCGTACTTCTCCGGCCGGGTGGTTTCCCCGAAGGAACACGATTCCGCCCTCAAGCTCCTGAGCATTTTCGCCCAGCACCTGGCCATGGTGAGCAATCAGGTCTTCATCCAGCGCGAAAACTCCGAGCCGCCCGTCATCGCCAAGGCCCGCGCCTTCATCCAGGAACACCAGACCGAGGAGCTCTCCCTCAGCCAGGTCGCCAAGGCCGTGAACATGAGCAGCTACTACTTCTGCAAGATGTTCAAGAAGGTCACCGGCATCAATTTCACCGACTACGTCGCCCGCGTCCGGATTGAGAAATCCAAGAACCTCCTGCTCAACCCCAACCTGCGCGTCAGTGAAATCGCCTTTGAAGTCGGGTTCCAGTCCCTCACCCACTTCAACCGCGTCTTCAAGAAGATCCTCGGGCAGTCGCCCACGGACTACCGTGCCCAGTTGCTCACCCATTAAGTCGGAGCCATGCATGATCCGTGATGCGTGCCACGTGATTTTCTCACGCCTCACGCCTCACGCATCATGCCCCTGATTGAAGTTGGCAGCGACGCCGATTTCGCGGATAGTTTAATCATCCGCGAAATGAAGGATTATCGCACCATGTCCCGGGCCGAGCTGCTGACCTGGATCGGCGAGCTCAAATCCCGGCACGCCCGCCGCAACCAAAAGCACCGGCGGCAGGCGGCGGACGCCGTGTTGGAACACGCGGAACGCCTGCGCGCCATTTTGAACACCGCCGTCGAGGGCATCATCACCATTGACCACGCCGGCCTGATCGAATCCATGAACCCGGCGGCGGAAAAGATCTTCGGTTACCCCGCCGCCGAACTCCTCGGCCAGAACGTCAGCCGCCTGATGCCCCAGCGGGAGCGCGCCGTCCACGATGGCTATATCGCCAATTATCTCCGCACCGGCCACGCCAAAATCATCGGCCTCGGCCGCGAGGTTTGCGGCCAGCGCAAGGACGGCACCGTCTTCCCAATGGAATTATCCGTGAGCGAGGTGCGGCTGAAAGACCGCGTCCTCTTCACCGGCTTCGTCCGCGACATCTCCCGGCGCCAGGAAGCCGAAAAGGTCCTGCGCCACTACGCCGCCCTGGTGGAATCCTCCGAGGATGCCATCATCGGCAAAACCCTGGATGGCTATATCATGAGCTGGAACCGGGGCGCGGAAAACATCTTTGGCTACCCGCGCGCCGAAGCCATCAGCCAGCACATCTCCCTCCTCATCCCCGAGGACCGCCGGGACGAGGAGCCCGCCATCCTGGAAAAAATCCGGCGCGGCGAGGCCGTGGACCACTACGAAACCGTCCGCCGCCGCAAAGACGGACAATTGATTGACGTGTCCGTGACCATTTCGCCCATCCGCGACGAGGACGGCCGCATCACCGGCGCCTCCAAGCTCGCGCGCGACATCACCGGCCGCAAGCGCCTCGAGCGCGAAGTCCTCGAAGTCAGCGACCGCGAACAGCGCCGCATCGGCCACGACCTCCACGATGGCCTCTGCCAGCATCTGGCCGGCATCGAAATGATGAGCCAGGTCCTGGAGAAAAAACTCGCCCACCGGAGCCGGGAGGGCGCGGCCCGCGCCGCCGACATCGCCCGGCATGTGCGCGACGCCATCAGCCAGACCCGCGCCCTCGCCCGCGGCCTCTCCCCCGCCACCCTCGAAAGCGAGGGCCTCTCCTCCGCCCTGCAGGAACACGCCCTCGCCACCGAAAAAATGTTCGGCCTCCGCTGCCGCTTCGCTTGCGACCTCGTGCCCGCCACGAACCACGCCATGGCCACCCACCTGTTCCGGCTCGCGCAGGAAGCCGTTTCCAACGCCGTCAAACACGGCCGCGCCACCGAAATCACCCTGCAACTCCAGGGCGACCCCGGCGGCATTTGCCTGAGCATCGCCGACAACGGCGTCGGGTTCACCCCCCGGCTGGACGCGCCCGCCACCGGCATGGGCCTGCGCATCATGCAATTCCGCGCCCGCATGATTGGCGGCACCCTCACCATCGAACGCAACCCCGGCGGCGGCACCGTGGTCAGGTGCGCCGCCCCCCTGCCCGCCGCCACCGCCAACCCGCCCCCACCCTGACGCATGGCCGCCAAAAACAAATCCTCCCCCAAACGCCTGCTCATCGTGGATGACCACCCCATGATGCGCCACGGCCTGGCCCAGTTGATTGACAACGAAGGCGACCTGAAAGTCGCCGCCGAGGCCGACACCGCCGGCCAGGCCATCACCCTCGTCGGCAGACAAAAATTCGACCTCGCCCTGGTCGATATCTCCCTGCCCGACAAAAACGGGCTCGAACTCATCAAAGACCTCCGCACCCTGCAACCCGCCCTGCCCCTCCTCGTCGTCTCCATGCACGACGAGATGATCTACGCCGAACGCGTGCTGCGGGCCGGCGCGCGCGGCTACATCATGAAACAGGAGGGCGGCCAGAAATTTTTGCAAGCCATCCGCCATGTGCTGGCGGGCCAGGTCTATGTCAGCGAAAAAATGTCCGCGCGCATCCTGGAAACCCTCTCCGGCGGCCCGCCCCAAAGCCCCGGCTCCCCCGTGCGCCGGCTTTCGGACCGCGAATTCGAAGTCTTTCAACTCATCGGCCAGGGCGTGGGCACCGCCGAGATTGCCACCCGCCTGCACCTCAGCGTCAAGACCGTCGAAGTCCACCGCGCCAACATCAAGCAGAAGCTCAATCTCACCACCGCCACCGAGCTCGTCCGCTACGCCGTCCGCTGGCTCGACGCCCAGGGCCCGAAATAATATCAAAGGCAAGCGGTTGACTTTTTATTCAACGACAAGAAGTCTTAAATTTCTCGGACTTTTCAGTATCCAAGACCGGCCTTCTTTAGCCAATTCACCAATACAGGTAAGCGGGATTCGCTCTTTGTATGAGCGTATGGCCATCTCATGATCCGAGCCCTGTAACTCCATTGTAACCGAACGCGGCACGCCATCAGCAGAGCCAAACACCGTCACCTTGCCCTGCATCTCACCTTCATGTTCCAATTTATTAACCGTGCCGAGGACTTCGCTGCTCTCGATCGTTTCTGTTTCCTTGAAAATCCGCACCGTTTCCTGAAGAATTGGAATTGAATCCAT
>Ga0302278_10001035_pt1 | contig 34954 bp, 17 predicted proteins | sample III_Bog_N3_2_FD_194543 | JGI IMG/M metagenome (GOLD analysis project Ga0302278, IMG submission 194543) | Peat permafrost microbial communities from Stordalen Mire near Abisko, Sweden - III_Bog_N3_2 | ecosystem: Environmental > Terrestrial > Soil > Wetlands > Peat | place: Sweden: Abisko... | reverse complement strand
ACTTGAAGCAGTTGGAAAAAGCAGCGGAGATCTTTGCACGAATGCCATTCATGCAAGAAGGCGCGGAATTGTTGTAAGCAGGCATTGCGCGCGCGATTGTAGTGCGGATAATGAGGAGCGCGGTATCAGACCGCTTGTCCTGAGCAAAATCCGGATGCCCAGGCCCATTGAAAATTGAACCCTCCGAGCTGGCCGGTGACGTCTACTACTTCTCCGATGAAAAATAGTCCTGGAACGGCTTTGGACTCCAGGGTCTTGGCTGAGAGTTCGGCGGTGTCGACGCCGCCTGCTGTGACTTCTGCCTTGCGATAGCCCTCGGTGCTTTCAGGTCTCACTTGCCACGCGTGGAGTAGCCGCTCGGCCTCGATGAAATCGCGGTCAGAATTGCCACGGAGAGGATAAGTTTCAATCCAGCGATCGGCGAAGCGGCGCGGCAGAACATCCCTTAGCGCCGCCCTCCAAGTCGATTCATCGCGGGGCCGACGGGCGCCGCACTCGTCGGCGAGTTTCCGGGCGAGTTTCCGATCAGGGGCAAGATCGAGTTGAAGGGGAACCGCACCATCCCAATAAGAAGAGACCTGAAGGATCGCCGGGCCGCTCAGGCCTTGATGGGTGAATAGCATATTCTCACGGAAATTTCGATTTCCGTTGGCAACAGAAGCGATTACTTCGACGGAAACTCCAGCCAACTCGCTCCAGCGTTTGCGATCTCGACTACTGAATGTGAGAGGAACCAGCGCGGGCCGGGGCGTGACGATTTTCAGGCCGAATTGCCGTGCAAGGTCGTATCCAAACGAGGTTGCTCCGATCTTCGCGATGGAGAGGCCTCCGGTGGCGACTACCAGGCGTTCCGCGGAAAAGGCGACGTTGCCGGCTTGGACGACGAAAAGACTGGTCTGAGTTTTTTGTTCTGCGACGGTGTCTCTTCTCACCTGCTCAATTTTTAAGTTGCAGCGAATTTCTACATTTGCATCGCGACACTCCTGTTCAAGCATGTTGGTGATGTCGCTGGCTGCTCGATCGCAAAACAATTGGCCGAGCTTTTTTTCGTGATAAGGAATCCGATGCTTGTCGATCAAGGCGATGAAATCAGCGGGAGTGTAGCGAGCGAGAGCTGACTTGGCGAAATGAGGATTCGCGGAAAGAAAGTTATCCGCGCTAGTGTGCAGGTTGGTGAAGTTGGAACGGCCACCGCCGGAGATCAGGATCTTCTTGCCAATGCGATCGGAGCGTTCGAGGACGATGACACGCCGGCCTCGCTTGCCAGCCTCGATGGCGCACATCAAGCCAGCAGCGCCTGCTCCGAGAACGATGACGTCGTAGTTGTGGATCACGGAGAAATGAGGTTAGCAGCGGGCGCTCCGCAGGTCCAATTCCAGGTTTGGATCGGCGTTGCGCTCTTAGCGATTCTAGTCCGCTTCGAACAGAGGGCGATACAAGCCGCCACGCCGCCGCGAGAGCTAGAAAAAGAATTTGGCAGCCAATTGAAGGAGCCGGGGAGAGGTTGCATTCACCACCTGCGCGAAGGTGGCACTGCCGATATTGCCATCGACGGATTGCGGGCCGAAAAACTGGGTATGGTTGAAGATGTTGAAGCCCTCAAGCCGAAACTGAACAGACTTCGATTCGCTCAGGCGCAGATGCTTGAGAAGGGCCATATCGTAGTTGTTCATCCCAGGTCCGTAAAAGAAGCGCCGTCGGGCCGTCCCCGGCGTACCCAGGTTGTTTTGGCTGAATTGGCCAGCATCGAAATACGGACGTCCGTTGCGTGGATCGTGGTTCAGGTGGAGTGCGCCGCCCGCGTAGTCGGGCTCGTCGACGCCGAAATTATTGACGCCATTCGGTTCCGTCCCGAGCAGCGAATTGTCACCATAATTGACAAGAGTCACGGGCATACCGGAGCTGAAGTGCGTGATCCCCGATAATTCCCATCCTTCCGTCCCACGGTTCAAAGTGTGGAAAAGGATCTCGAACGGTATCTTGTAGGCGTAGCTGACGACAAAGTTATGCTTTACATCAAAGGCGGACAAGGCCTTGCTGAGCGAGGGATCCAGCGGATTGACCTCTTCGCCGAGGTTCGAAGACTGGTCTTCGGACTTGCTATAGGTGTATCCGGCCAGCACATTCAGGCGTTTGCTGTTATGACGAAAGGTGATCTGCAGGGCGTTGTAGCTGGAATTGCCAATTGTGGACTGGTTGGCATTGCTGCCGAAACTCGATCCCAAGGGTCCGCGGGTGCCCTGAAATATCTTGCCTCCGAAGGGTGAACCGGAGGAAGTGATGTATTCACTGTCTTCGCCGAAAGGGCCGCACGGGGCCTGCGCGGGGCTTGGCGCGAGGTTGTTGGGATCGCTCAAAGCCAGGCACAACGCCGGATTCCCCGGGTTGGCCTCATCCAGCACGAGAAGCCGATGCCCCTGATTGCCTACGTAATTTACACCGAGTACGGTCCTGGCCCCAAACCCACGCTGCAAGGACAGCATGTATTCCTCGGTGTAGGGAATTCGATTCGTGATGGCATAGTTCGGTAGACCGGTAATCGGCTCGAACTGCGTCCAATCGATATTCGAGTCAGGGTGACTGGCATTGCTGTGCAAGGGAGCGAGCGTGGCCGGAAAAACTTGGCCGAGGTCCTGCCCGCTTGCTGCCGTTACAAAGGGTGTCGCGAATAAGGGGGATGCGGGACTCGTGTAGGTCGTTCCGTAGGGTGCGTTGGCACTCATCACGCCAATGGTAAGGGCCTCAATGGCGGTGTAAAACATTCCAAAGCTGGCTCTTATGCTGCTGTTGCCGGGGCCGCCGAGTATTCTTGCCAGGAGCCCATCACTTTCAATGTTCGGAGAATAGGCTATTCCCACACGCGGAGCGAAATCGCGATTTCCCGGAGGTGCCAGCGTCCGCGGCACGCCCGGATCGGTCGGATAAAGGATGCCGGCGGGAGCTCCCGGAAAGACGACGGACTGCTTGCCCGGCTCAAAGGTCGCGACCTGATTGTACTTTTCATACCAGGGCTCGATTCGGTCCCAGCGCAGACCGTAGTTCAGTGTGAGGCTGGGCGTTACGCGCCAGCTATCCTGAGCGTAGATGCCGAAATACTTGTTGCGGCCGTAAAAAGGCTGAAGCTGACTCTGGTTGTACTGGGTCGGCGCTCCCAACAAAAAGTCCGCGAAGTCGGAGCCGGTCTCGCTGCCAAAGAATAGAAAGCTGCCGTTAAACTGCGCGATCGCGTTCACATTGACCTGGTCGTAGTGGAACTCGCCGCCTGTCTTTAGAGTGTGAGTTCCAATTACTTTAGAAAAATTGTCGAGCCACTGGAAGATGTTGCCAATTTGCGTCAACTCATTCGTATTGGTTCCAATCGTAAAGCTGTTAAAGGCGACACTCTCGACGCCTTCGGTTCTTGGGGAAAGTGGCACAATTCCCGTGAAGCCCTGGGAAGCGAGAGTGACGCCGAGTCCACCGACGGGTTTGCCCAGGTCGTTCGCATCGCGCAAGTAGCTAAAGCGAAATTCATTCACCGCAGTCGGGCTGAGCGTCGTGGTGGCGCCGAGGCCAAGAAGCTGCGCGCGGCCGGAGTAAAGCGCATTGAAACCAGGGACGTTGGCTCCTCCTTGGGCGACCGGGTAGGGATTGTTCTGTGACCAGTCGTCGAGAAAATAATAGGCCGACAGCAAGCCCCAGTGAGTGTTGGTGTCAAGACGGTAGGCGCCTTTGTCATCGCGCAATGTCTTGTTGTAGGCGGACGAGGCGAAGAGGTTGGTTCCCACATTCGGCTGGGGAATGTACGAGAGCAAACTCTGCGTAGGGGCGGAAAACACCGATTGAGGGACGATGGCACCATGCTGGCCCACAGTGGGGTTGGGGAAAACACATTGTGCGGGGTTTGTGCAGTCGAAGCCAAACGGAGTTCCGACACCTGTTGTGGGATTGATCGTTGCGGAGTTGATCGTTGACGCCGTGAAATAGAAGGGCTCGGTGCTGTTGACGGCGTAGCCGAGCGAACTCTGAAGAGCCGCCGCCAAACATCGACCGTTGGTGCAGGAACTGTTCACCGTCGACGCAATCGGGTTCGAGTTGGCGTCGGTACCGGAACTGAACAAGTTTGGGGAATCCGAGAAGTTGCCCGCGCGGTCCTGGAGCGAAGGAACCGGAATCTGTCCAGTGTCCACGCCCTGGGTTGAGCGAGTGCCCTGATAGTCTCCGAAGAAGAAGATCTTGTTTTTTTGGATCGGCCCGCCGAACGTCCCTCCGAATTGGTTTTGCTGAAATCTGCCACGGGTTGGCGAAAAATAGTTGCGCGCATCGAAGTCGGTGTTGCGTAGGAATTCGAACCCGTCACCGTGAAATGCGTTGGTTCCCGACTTGGTGACAACGTTGATCTGGCCGCCGCTGAACTCGCCGTATTCCGCATCGAAGTTACTGGTGAGAATCCGAAACTCATCGATGGAATCGAGGTTGGGAACTATCGCCGCTCCCATGTTGACGTCTTCTTCCACATCGCTTCCGTTCACCATGAAACTGTTGGCGAACTCTCGTTGGCCGTTGATCGAGATGGTGCCGGGATTCAGGTCGCCAGAGGGAGAAAGCGCGGTCGCGCCCACATCCTGCACAGTATCGGAAGTGATGGAAGTGGCCGGCACGACTCCTGGCTGCAGCGAAAGCAAGTCCGTAAAACTGCGGCCGCTGAGGGGGACCGCTGTCATGCGCGCCTGGGTAATAACCTCGCCCACTTCCGTACTCGTAGTCTCTACCTGGAGCTGGTTTTCCACGACGGTAACAACATCGGACGTCGCCCCGATGGAGAGGACGGCGTCGACGGCCAGCACGCTGTCGGCATGGATTGTTAAACCTGTGCGCTGATAGGGTCTGAAGCCCTTCCCCTGGAACAGAATGTTGTAGCGTCCGATCGGAAGATCCGGAAAGGAATAGAATCCCTGACCGTTGGTCGTGACTCGATGGGGGACTTGGGTGTCAACCTCGGTTGCGGTTACGGCAGCGTCCGGAACTACAGCATTGCTCGCATCTCGGACCGAGCCCGAGACACTTCCACCCACGCCAGCCCACAAGTCTAAGGTGAAGCACAGGAGCAACGCCAAAGGAAGAAATAACCGACTAGGCTTGCTCAAGCTGAAGCGCGGGTAAGGGAATCCGAAAACGCGACGACGGCGCATTACACTCCATGCCGTTTTTTCCCCTCTGAAATCCATGCGCGAACTCTTTGTGGCCGCAGAGGTCGTTATCTGAGCACATTGTCGAGGGCATTTGTTTATTTGCGATCGAGTCGCAACAAGCATTACAATCCAAGCGTAGAGCGCCTCTGCGGCTGTTGTCAACGAAGGCCACAATTTTTCGTCGCATGTTGTTTGCAAAACGGCCGCAGTTACAAAAAGGGAGATTGCAAATGCCGCTGCCACAAACTGAAATTCCCGGTCGGTTGCAGACCCAACTAGCCGAACGTGGAATTCGAATGACGGGACCCCGGCGAGCGATTCTAAGCGTGATTGAGACTGCGACCAAGCATCTGGACGCAAGCCAGATCCTGCGCAAGGCGCGAACTCTGGACGAATCGGTCGACCGGAGCACCGTATACCGGACTCTCGATCTGCTGAAGCGGCAAGGAATGATCGACGAACTCGATCTCATGCATCTGAACGGAGAAGGACATTATTACGAGCGCAAGTTGGGACGCGACCACATTCACATGGCGTGTCTACGTTGCGGGAAAATTACGGAATTTGTAAGTAAGACTTTCGAGTCGCTGCAGAAGCAACTAGAAAGAGACTGCCGTTTTCACATCGTGGTGGCGCGGCTTGAGGTCGGCGGGTACTGTTCCAATTGTCGACACTAAATTCTCTGCGGCAGGACCCTCACAGATTTTCTTTGCTCAAGTTGCCCCTGAAGGTTGCTTCAACGCTGCCCATCGACTCGGCCGTTCTTTGGCGATCCGTCGACTGAGTCTGATGGGCTTTGCGATCCACTATTGCGGCAAAATTCCATAGATATCCAATGCGCTGGCGGTTGGCACAAAAACTCGTCCGCCTGAAATTGTCGGGACAGTGAATTTCAAAGCGAGTCCAGCCGTGTCCCGCGAACTGTTCTGCGAACTGTTGTAGAGTTCGGTTGCGACATTGGAGGCGTCATACGCGTGGAGCACCAGCGGGCCGCTGGCAGAGGGATCATTCTCGTTGTAGTTCGAGTTGTCGGTATCCCAGATGATGCCGTTCATGGTGTCATCGGCTGACAGGGAGGGCGTGGCTCCGTGTTGGGAATAAACGCGGTCGGCGGCGGACGTGGAAGACGTCGACATCAGGCCGGTGCTGGAGTCCCAACTGAAGGCGCGCAGCACGTCATCGCTGCTGTGGTAGTAGATGGAGCCGTTCCAATAGGCCGGAGTGGAAAAGATATTATTGTACTGTTGTGTGCCGGTGTGCACGGTTTGAATCACGTTGTTCTGGTTGGGTGAAAAGGAACCCATCTGGTCGCGATTGACGACGAAGATGTTTCCGTCTTTTCCGCCGCCAATCGTTTCATGCGGGGTGCTCGAGGAGTTGTTGGGGACCAGGATATTGGATCCGCTACCCAGATCGACATCATTTTGCTCGAGGAGCAAGGCGTTATCGGGAGTGAAGTAATCGAGCGGCGCCAGACTGTTTGGATCCAGCCGCAGGAACGAATCGCTGTAACCGGTGGTGATCTGGTCGCCCTCGTCGACCCCCGACATCAGATACAGGTCGCCCGTAATGTCATCGATGGCAATGGCTCCGCCGCTCGCCCACAGTCCGCCTCCGCCATTATCGTTCGGTGTGTCATTGAAGACGGCGACCTGTTTCAGCGTAGTTTTGTTGTAAGAGATTACCCAGCCGTGAACGCAACTGCCGAAGGGAATATAAATCGCATTGGTGACGGGGTTGAGCGCGAGGCCCATTCGTTGATAGCAGTCTGTTCCTAGCGTTATAGCGTGGCTCGAACCTGTTCCCTCAGTACCGTTCACAGTGCCGGTGATGTTGATGGGGCCGCCGAATTTTTCTGCTCCAGTCGCTACGTCCAGCGCGTGTAAGAAAAACGGGGTCGGATCGCCGGAACCGCTGATCTCCGCCACCAAATAGATCGTATTGGTGGTCGCATCGATCACGGGAGTGGAGAGAATCCCGACATAAGGATTTACACCCGAGACGTCGTCCTTGGTGACGTGGGTTCCGAGGTTTATGTGCCAGAACGGCGTGGTTTGGACGCCCGTGGCGTCGAAGGCGTAAACACTATTGTTTTGCGTAACGGTATAAACGACGGCGTGAGTTGAGCCAGCGATCGACACTTGGGGGAGATACAAGGGCTGCGCATAAATTTGACCATCCACCGGATAACTGGCGAGTTTTCCGAACTGGGTGGAGTTCACGTTGGCAGTGGTCAAAGTGGTTTCCTGGGTAAATGCGCCATCTCGAGCGTCATCGTTGTGGTAGGTGAGTATGGCTGCCGGAGCGCCGTTGATGACGGTCAGAGGAGTCGTCGCGGTCAGCGCGGGGTAAAGCGAAGGTGTGGCTGCGATGGTGTGCGATCCAGTTGCGTTGGGGGCGGTATAGAGGCCGGAGGAAGAAATCGTTCCGGTCGTAGAGTTTCCGCCGGCAATGCCGTCAACGGACCAACTGATGGTTCCGCCGCTCACACCCTGCAGGTTTGCGGTGTATTGCTGCGTTGCGGTGGGCATGACGGTGGTGGGTCCCGGAGAGACGGTGAGATTGAAGACGGTGGCAGATCCGTTTGCGCTGAGTGCTGTATTTGCCACGCTAGTCGCCGTCACATTGTGATTGCCAGCCTGCGACGGAGCCGTGTACAAGCCCGAAGCATTGACTGTACCCACGGAAGAATTCCCTCCGCTGACTCCGTCCACCGACCATGTAACGGACGTATTGGAGTATCCCGCCACGGTAGCGGTGAATTGTTGCGTGCTGCTCACCGCTACGTCTGCCGTTCCGGGACTGACGGAGGCCGTCGCGTTCACGGTGACCGCAGCAGAGGCTGACTTCGAGGTATCTGCAACGCTGGTGGCCATCACAGTATGACTTCCGGCGAGCGATGGAGCGGTGTAAAGGCCCGCCGCGGTGATGACGCCGACAGTTGAGTTGCCGCCGCTGATGGCATCGACTGTCCAAGTGACAGCGGTATTGCTGGTGTTTTGCACGGTCGCCGTGAATTGCGTCGTCGTATTCACGTTCATGGTGGCGGAGGATTGGTTGAGCTGCACCGACACTGGGGCGGAAGAACCCGACGAACCGGATGATCCGCATCCTGCAAACGTAAGAGCGAGGGCAACTGCGAGGCTCGGAGCGTAAATTTTGGACATAGGTGGCGGCCTTAGGGGGCAAAGATTACGTAGTGCCGAGTAATAGTTGCGGGCAAGCGCGCATTGGTTGCTGAGGAGTTTCGATCCCAATTGCCCGGACGATGAAATTGGCGGAGATTCGGGAAGCGCACCGACGGGCAGAGGGCGGCGGAATCAACGGAAAAATCGTACTGCTGCCGTAGAACGAAGATGTGTTTCTGTGTGGGATTTTCAGCGATTTATCTGACGTGTTTTCTGACGGACAACCGAAGAACCGCTACATCCCCGCTTTTGTTTAGCAAAAAAGCCCCACGCCTGTGAGGGAATAGCGCCTGCAACGGCGCTCTTGGAGGTGAGCAGTAAGAACACTCAATTCAAGTCCGCTAAAAGGAGACCTCCATGAAATCAATAAAAATCTTTGCCCGTATCGCCGCCAGCCTGCTGTGCCTTGCCGTCTTTACATCGGCCAGCTTCGCCAAAACCAGTCCTCTCGCCAACCCTTACGGAATGGCCGTCGACGTAAAGGGCAACCTCTGGGTCGCCAACGCCAACGGCGGCGACTCCCAATTCGGCCAGATTCTCGAATATAACGCCGCGTACGTTCAACAGACGAAAGCGACCATTACTTCAAACCTCAATATTCCCCTCGCCGTCGCCTTCGATCCCGTGGGCAATCTCTGGGTGGCGAACGGTGCCGCCAGCAATGGCGGCACGGGAGGTAGCATTGCCGAGTACGTCGGCGGCGTTCAAAATACGGCCGCTACCATCACCGACGGTATCTTTGACCCTGCCGCGATGGCCGTGGATGGCATCGGGGACATTTGGGTTCAGAATGGAGGTGTCAGCCTTAACGTGTATAGCCCGATTCAACCCTTTAACCCCACAGTCAATCTCATCCAAAGCCTGACTAGTCTCGGGCCATTCTCTGGCCTCGCGGCCGAGAACGATGTTGTTGCTTTTGGCTACTCCCAAGGCACCGGGTTTGCGGCGGTGGAGCCGTACCTGGCGTCCAGTAACCTACAGGGCGAACGTTGGACGAGCATCGGCGTCGCTATCGGCGCCGATAATAAAGGCAATTTCTACGTCGGCACGAGCAGCGGGATCGTCTACATCGTCACATCCGCTGGCGCCGTCAACGGCTTTCTGCAACTGTCGTTCTCTCCCACTGGCATCGCCGTCGACAATGTCCACGGACGTGTTTATATCTCTGACGGCCCTGGAAACACCATTTACGCCTATAGTCCCGCGGGCGCGCTGCTGCACACCATCAACTGACAAACTTTCTATCCAATTGGCTAGCTATCTAGAGGGCGGACAGGCATTGCCTTTCCGCCGCGTTCTTCTTTGTGCGGAGAATTTCTTCCCGTCCATGAGGGGATTTGCTCTCCAACCACGCTCTTGGAGGTGAGCAGTAAAAACGTCAAATTACGAACTCGCTCATTAGGAGGACCACCATGAAATCCACGAAGAGCTTCGCTCGGATCGCCTCGACCCTGCTGTGCCTGACCGTTTTCGCGGCAGCCAGCTTCGCCAAGAACCATCCTTTGAACCAGCCCAGCGGATTGGCCGTCGCGTCCAACGGCGATCTGTATGTAGCCAACGAGGGTGGAAACGAGATTCTTGTCTATGCCCCCAGCTATAGCCAGATTGCTGGCAAGACGATCACGCAAGGCATCAACAGCCCAACCGCCGTCGCCTTCGACCCGCAGGGCAATCTTTGGGTCGGCAACCTAATTCAATCGGAGACCCAGGACGAATACCTGTCTGAATACTCGTCTGCCGGCAAACAGATCAATCCCGCGATTAGCGTAAGTAACTTTGAGACTTTCTATCCAACGCTCGCGGTCGACGGAGTGGGTGACGCTTGGATTTTGGGGGTCTACAAAGGACAGGATTGCGTCTTTGCGGTGAACGCTCCTAACGCCTACCCCACCGGATTGATTGACACACTTTATATCCAGACCGGCAACTACACTGCGGTCGCCGCGCGTGGCCCGTGGGTCGCCTTCGGCACGCTGACCAACGCGTCGTGGGAACTCACCGGCGCAGTTCTCACAAATTATACGCAAGGTTATTTTGGTAGCAGCGAAAGTGAGCCCTCGGGGGTTGTGGCTATGACTTTCGATGCAAACTTCATGCTCTACGTCGCCGCTCAGAACGGCTTTGGAGACACTGGCATCCAGTTCATCAACGTGCCCGCAGGTGGCGCGCCGATCAATAACATTACGTTGAACTATGTGCCCTCCGGTATGGCCGCCGACAGCGTTCACGAACGGCTGTATGTCGCGAACTCGAACACTAACCAGATCCAGGTTTACAGCACGACAACTTTCCAACTGCTAACGACGATTCAGTAGCAGTAAGAGTGGGAGGGGTCACGCGCGATTAATTTGCGGAAGGACGCCGCGGCCGGCGAAAAGCAGGTCGCGGATCCTTCTGCAAGTCGGCCAGACTCGCCTGGATCATCGGTTCCCCTTCGCCGGAACGTCCGAGCGCAACTAGGCAACGCCCTAACGCGCTCTGCGCCTCTGCGATCTGCCACGGTAGCAATGGGAATGGCGCCGACCGTGAAGACGCAAGCGCCTCACGCAAAAGCGGCTCGGCCTCGGGCGCTTTGCCCTCCGCAGTCAACACTTCGCCCAAGCGCACTTCGGCAGCGATCACATTCGGATGTCCGGGTGAGAATTCTTTCTTGCGAATTGCAAACGCCTGACGCAGCAATGGCTCAGCGCTCACCGCATCGCCCTGGAATGCTCTGGCTTCCGCGAGGTCGATCAGCGCGGCAACCGCCTGCGGATTTTCATCGCCATGAAGTTTGTGGGCGATATCGAGCACCTGCCGCGCATAACGCTCCGCGCCGGCATAGTCTTTGCGGTCGAATTGCAGCACTCCCAGACTGGCAGTCACGCGGGCGGCATACCAGTCCACTGGACCATTGGCCTTGGTAATCGTTTCGAGCGCCTGTTTGAGCGTCTTCTCCGCTAGCTCGTAGTCGCCTTTTTGCTGCAACAGTCGGCCCCAATAACCGAGGGCGAGTCCGAACGACGCGCTGTTTTCTCCCACCGTTTTGCGCCGAAGTTCCAAACTTTCCCGCAGAAAAGGTTCGGCGCCTTGCCAGTCGCCTTCATCCAATAACAAAATTCCCAGCTTGTTCAAAGGATAGGCAAGATCGGGATGATCGTTGCCCATAACTTTTCGTTGCAGCAAGAGTGCTTGGCGTTCCGTCGTCTCTCCACCGGCATTGTCGCCAGCATCCATCAATGCGCCGGCTAAGTTATGCAGAGCGAGGGCATAATCGGGACTATCCTCGCCGACATGTAGCCGATCGTACTCGACCAGTTCGCGCAGCAACTGGAGAGCCTCCTGATAATTGCCTTTGCGCTTCAGTAGTAACGCGAGATAGTTTCGTGAAAAAGAGTCGTAGTTGAGTTGGCGATCAATCGCCAATGCTTTTCGCAGCACTGGCTCTGCGTCGGCATCCCGGTTCTCGAGGTAAAGACATTCTCCGAGAACAGAAAGACTCTCGGCAACGGTCGCGTTATGTTCCCCGAGATTCCGTTCGCGAATAGCGAGCGCTTGCCGAAAGAGTGGTTCGGCTTTCGCGTACTTCCCTTGGAGTCTGATCGATGTTCCCAGGTTAACGAGCGTTTCAGCGACATCCGCACTCCCATCACCGAGCGTCTTCCTGCGGAGTGCGTAGGCGCGTTCAAGCAGCGGTTCGGCTTGGTCATACAATCCGAGCGTGGAATAAGCACGACCGATGGCGTCGAGCATCGTGCCTTGCAATTCCGGATCGCCCGCCAGTTCGCGGTCCACGCGCCTTGCGCCCTGGTCAAGCAATTCGCGGGCGGTGATCTGTTGGCCGCGGGCCGTTTGTGGCGTGGAGGCATCAAAAATACCTTCCAGAAATTGCGATTCGCGCTGGGCGGCAAGCCGTTCCCGTTGAGCAACAAGCCGTTCCCGCGTGGCACGTTTGGCTAGAATGCCCATGCCAATGCTGAATCCAACCAGCGCGAGCGTGACGACGACTGCAGCTGCGACGGCAGCTTTATGACGGCGAACAAACTTGCCGGACCGGTACTTCCACGTATCGGTGCGGGCATGGACCGGATAACCGGTGAGATACGCTTTCACGTCGCCAGCTAGTGCGGATACGGAAACATAGCGCCGGGCGGGCTCCTTGCGCATCGCCATCAGCACAATGTTGTCGAGATCGCCGCCTAGAGTTCGTGAAGCGTCAGGAGCGGCCAATTGCGGATTCGCGGCGCTTGCCACACTTGGCGGTTGTGGGTCCTGCTCGCAAATCACTCTCACCATCTCTAGAGGACTCGTCGTATCGAGCCCGAATGGGCGCTTGCCAGCAAGCAGTTCATACAGCAGAACACCTAATGCATAGACGTCAGTGGATGTGGTCACCTGCTCGCCGCGCACCTGCTCGGGGCTGGCGTACTCGAGGGTCATGAGCCGTTCGGCAGTGTGTGTTTGCGCGGGCTGCCCAGCCTCTGAGTCGAGCAACTTTGCAATGCCGAAATCCAACAACTTCGGAACGCCTTCCGGGGTGACCAGAATATTCGCAGGCTTGATGTCGCGATGAACTACGAGATTCTTGTGGGCATACTCCACCGCCGCGCATACCGCACAGAACAGCTGTAACCGTTGTTCCGTTCCGAGCTTGTTGATCCTGCAATAAGCGTCGACGGGAATGCCGTTCACATACTCCATGACGAGATACGGGAGGCCGTCGTCGGTGATTCCGCCATCCAAGAGGCGTGCGATGCCAGGATGATCAAGGTTCGCGAGAATCTGCCGCTCACTGCTGAAGCGGAGCAGCATCGCCCGGTTTTGTCCGAGCCCGCCCTGGACCGTCTTGATGGCTACTTCCTTCTGGTAAAGATCATCGGCGCGCGCGGCCAGATAGACCTTGCCCATGCCGCCTTCTCCCAACTGCCGCAGTACCTTGTAGGCGCCGATACGCTTGCCGGCAATCGCTCCCGCAGCAATCTGTTCGGTGGCGTCCAGCACAGGCTTGCGGAGGAACCCGATGGTCTGGCCCTCTACCTTAAGTAGCGATTCCACCTCCTTGAGCAAATCGGCATCGTCGCGACACGCCTGCTCGAGGAACGCAGCTCGACTGTCCGGTTCCAGTTCGAGGGCTGCGTAGAAGAGGTACTCGATGCGCACCCACCGCTCGGATCGTGGAGACGTTGCCATGCTCTGCGAGCTCCTAGGCCGGGTCGTTGGTGAGTTCGCGACGCAACCAGGCCTTCGCCATTTTCAACTCGCGGTGCACGGTCGCTGGAGAGATTTCGAGGGCCGTCGCGGTTTCGTCATAGGTGAGTCCACCAAACGATAGCAGTTCGACGATCTCGCTTTTGCGCCGGTCGTGCGTCGCCAGTCGCTCCAAAGCCTCGTCCAGCGCCACAACTTCACCTGCGGTTTGCGGTCCGATCATGACGGCTTCGTCCAGTGAAATGGTTTCGGCGCCGCCTCCGCGTTTCTGCCGGTTATGAGCCCGCGCATGGTCCACCAGAATACGGCGCAACAGACGGGCGGAAACTGCAAAGAAGTGAACTCGATCCTGCCAGGCTACGTCCGCTTCTACCAGCCGGAGATAAGCCTCATGGACTAGCGCCGTGGCCCGCAGTGTGTGGTCGGGACGCTCGGAACTCAAGGAGATTGACGCCAGCTTGCGAAGTTGCTGGTAGACGAGCGGCATGAGTTCGTCCAGTGCCGCTTTGTTCCCAGCGCCCCACTCTCTTAGGAGGCGCGTCACCAACTGCCGCTCCGAAGGAGTCTCCGTCATTGTGCGCCCCAAGTTGTCCCTAATTGGCTGCTTCTATTTGCGCTGCTCTCGAACAACTCCGTCAATACACAAAAAGCAAACCAGGTCCACTCTTCGCTCGCGCGAGAGAAGGGCCGCCGGATCCAGGGTTCCGAGGGTGGATTATAACGCAGATGCTTGAGGTTCCTCTGATTTGCCCCATTGCAATTGCACGGTCAGATTCCAGCATTCCTACCTTCCAACGGTTCTTAACTGTTAGTAGCCGGGAGCATTCCGGGCGTTGATCCTTCGAGTTCTGTTGCCCGCTCGGCGAGACAGATAATCGCAGTGACGTTCTTTTCTTCATCTCTCAACTTTCCTTCCTTTGCGAAGGCTGGAGCCAAGACTTCTCCGCGCGCGTTGGCTTGCTCCGCCAGTCCTTCTCGCGAGGAGCGATTTCTTTGAAACGAGACGGCCCAACTGGCCAGTAAGAGCACCGTTGGCTGAGCAAATCCTACTTTTGTAGGATTCATAAGCGCCGCAGAGAGTGTAAGATTTTTGGGAATTTGCTGGAATCAAAGGATTTTCATCTCTCGACTGTGATTAGCGGTTTCAGAGGCTTCATGAAAGGTATTTCCCTGGGCGCTGCTATTCTTCTGATCGTCTGCGCTCCTGCCTTTGCAGCGACTTCGGTTGATTTGGATCACGACTGGTTTTTTCGCATAGATCCAAACCAAATCGGCGATGCCGGTGAGTGGCAAAAGAAACTTCCTGCAGATACAGAATCGGTGAACCTTCCGCATACCTGGAACATTGGCAAGCATGACGACTACATCGGCAAGGCATGGTATTTCCGCACTTTTGACATGCCGCCGCAGACGACGAACCTTCATGTGAAGCTCCATTTCGGAGCCACGTTTTATTCGGCGAAAGTCTGGCTCAACGGAACCCGCGTGGGAGAACACGAGGGCGGCTACACCGCCTACGCGCTGGATATCACGCCTTATCTCCGCGCTACAAATTATCTCGCGGTTGAGATCGACAACCGTATCAGTGAGACGACCATTCCGGGTTTCGCCATGCGGGGATCTGGCAGCAAAGAGATGTGGTACGACTGGTGGAACTATGGAGGGATAGTTCGCGACGTTTGGCTGACGCTCTCCGGGCCGATCGAAGTTGACCGGCAACGGATCCGGAGCCGGGTGCACGAGAAAGCAGCGACTGTCGAGGACAGTATCTTCATCGAGAGCCGATTCAAGAAGAGCGAGCGTCTGGTGACCCGAGCAACGGTATTTGGACCCGACAACCAGCCTGCCACGACACAGACGCGCGTCGCAATGGTTGACCCGGGCATTCATGAACTCGCGGTTTCCGTGGAATTACCGGCACCGAAATTATGGAGCATCGATCATCCGAACGTTTATCGCATGGTGGTGCAGATCTCAGACGCTGACAGAAATCTATTGGACGAAACGAGCGATACGTTTGGCGTCCGCACCATCGAGATTCGCAATCGTCATCTGCTGATCAACGGAGAGCGCGCACGCCTCACGGGAATTGCACGTCATGAAGAGTCTACCTGGGAAGGCTTGGCCGAAACGGCGGGCACAATGCGCTATGACTACGACGACATGAAGACTCTGCAGGTGACGCTAACTCGGCCGGTGCATTACCCGCAGAATCCGTTCATCCTGGATTATGCCGACCGGCACGGGATTCTGCTCATACCGGAAATTCCGGTATGGCAATTCAGCGAAGCGCAGATGCGCGATCCGAAAGTGATTGCGCTGGCCAAGCAGCAGATGCGCGAGATGATTGAGCAAGCGGGCAATCATCCCAGTATCTTTGCCTGGAGCGTCTGCAATGAAAGCGACACGGAAACCGCTGGTGGAATCGCGTACTTCCGCGTGATGCGCGACTTTATTCGCCAAATCGATGCAGAACGCTTTGTCAGCTATGCCGACGACAATCTGGCCAAGCTAGAGCAAGGGCAGGATTCCGCCGCCAACGATGCGGACTTCGTGATGATGAATCAATACTTTGGCAGTTGGCATGGCCCGGCTGCGGCGTTGCCCGCTTCGCTGGACAAAGTGGACCGCTTGTTTCCCAATAAGATGGTGATCATTTCGGAGTTCGGGCTGCCGGGGATTTTTGCCAAGGATGCTGAAGAAGCAGATCGCATGCGTGTGAAAATCATCCAGGATCAGATACCAGAATTGGCACGCCGTGACTGGATTGCGGGCGCAATCTTCTGGTGTTATCAGGATTACAAGTCGCACCGCAACCTGCGTCCAGGTCTGGATGAAGGCTATGTCGATCACGGATTGGTGGACGAGTATAGACAGCGGCGTCCTTCTTATTATGTCTGGAAGGAGATGAACGCTCCGGCTTCGATTGAAGGACGGTTTGAGCAGTCCGCCGACGGCGCGCCGGGGACCTTTTTGGCCACGGTGAAGGCAAACTCGATGGAACGCTTGCCGTCCTATCCCATGCGCGATTATCGGCTGGAATGGGAGGTGCGGGACGAGAACAACAAAATCATTACCAGGGGAGCGCAAGCACTGCCTGATCTCGCCAATGTGCGCACCATAGCCGAAAGGCTGCAGCCGCTGGCACAAACATCCGCGCTCCGGTTGCATTTGACGCTGCTGACTCCTACGGGATCGATCGCGGCGGAAAATAGTGTCGACTGGCACCGCAGCGAAGTCGAATCGAAGACAGGTACGGTTCCCGTCACGGATTCAGGAGGAGCGCCTGCGCCAACGCAATAGAGTCCTGCTTTTTGCGTTTCTCATAGTTTCGTTTGCCCGCAGTCATGGCCAAGGGTATGCGATCGGTGCCGATATATCGTTTGCGCGGCAGGCCGAGCTACAGGGGGTTGTATTCAAAGAGAATGGCGTGGCGACTCCGGTTCTGGAGATTCTGAAGGCGCACGGATACAACTGGGTGCGGCTTCGAATCTTCAACTCGCCCATCGATCTCCCCAACGATCTCGATTACACGATTGCGTCCGCGAAGGCGGCGAAGAAGCTCGGATTTCATCTTCTGTTGGACTTCCACTATTCGGACACATGGGCGGATCCCGAAAAGCAATTCACACCTAAAGCGTGGGTGGGCTTGTCCCATGATCAGCTGGTGAAAGCGGTTTTCGCCTACACCCGGGACACGATCGCTGCCTTCCGATCGGCGAACGTGCTTCCAGACATGGTGCAAGTTGGCAATGAGGTCATCTCCGGTATGTTTTGGCCCGACGGTCGCTTACCGGAGAACTGGGATCACTTCGCTGCGCTGCTGAAAGCGGGCATCGCCGGCGTGGCGGCAGGAGCAGGCGACGCTCCGCATCCCCGCATCATGATCCACATTGACCGTGGCGGCGATACGGAAGGCACCAGGTATTTTTTCGATAAGCTCAATTCATATCACGTGCTCTACGATGTGATCGGGCAGTCGTACTATCCCTGGTGGCACGGCAGCCTGAATGATTTGCGGGAAAACCTGCGCTTCATGGCTAAGACCTATAAGAAGGATATCTTCGTCGTTGAGACTGCCTATAACTGGAAGCCCACTGAATACATCAAGAAGAAAGCTCCGTTTCCTGAAACGCCAGAGGGACAGAAACAGTTTTTGGAGGCGGTGAATCGAGTAGTGCAGGAAACGCCGGGCGGATTCGGTAAAGGAATATTTTGGTGGGAACCGGCGGTGCCGGCGCAACCCATCAGTTCGCGCAGCTTTTTCGATGACAGTGGCAACGTCTTGCCGGTGATTACGGTGTTCGACAAGCCCACGCAGAAATAGATTATCGGGCGACCGCAACTTGTACAACGTAGAGAAGCTGCGAAGCCTGCTTGTGAAGGTCAGCGGACCGGACCACTGCTTCCCCACAGGCGAATCGATTCGAGATCAGAAGTAGAATTTCGCGGCTAGCTGGATCGTGCGGTGACCGAGTTTATTCTCCGTGAACCCGGCTGTGCCCGCATTGATGGGCAGGCCTCCATAAGCGTTATAGCCCACGTATAGATTCGAATCGTAAGGCACAAATGCATCCTGAGGGTGATTAGCAATGTTGAACGCCTGGGCGCGAATCTGGATGCTTTTCGCGTCGTTGATCTTGAAGGCCTTGTAGAGTCCAATGTCGTCGCGCTCGTAGCGTGGGCCATGGATGTAGGGGAAGCGGTAGGTTCCAATGCTGGGCGCGTTTGCTACCGTCTCCGGGTCCGGCGACTCGAAACAATTGGCGTTGAAGTACTGATGATTCTGCAGACCGGCGGCGGGATTGCAGACCAGAGTGGGGGCCCATTGTTCATCGGGCGTGCCCAGAATGTTGCGGTTGCTGAGGTCGGGTGTAATGTTCGTATCGGGGTTGTATAGGGAATAGAAACCGATGGTGCGGTTATGGTAGCCGTCGTACTCGTTGCCAGTGCCGCCATTTGCAGAGGCCGCAGCCGTGATGTCAATCGGATTGCCAGACGCGAACTGCTCGATGCCATTGAACTGCCAGCCGTCGAGGATTCCGTTGAGCACCTTGTTGTTGCCCAGATATTTGGCGCTGAGGTTCGGCAGATTGATCAGATACGAGATATTCAGATTCTGGCTGCGATCAAACGGTGCGGCGCCATAACAACGGCGTTCGTCGAAAGGATTCTCGCAGTTGTAGGCCAAGGTCTTGCCCCAGGTATAGGTGGCCCAGAAATTGACCATACCGGTCTGTTTGGAGAGGGTAACCTGGGCCGAGTTGTAGTAGGAGCTTAGATTGTGCGTCATGGTGCTGAGACCGCCATTCAGCGGATAAGGACGGCATAGCGTGTCGTTGTATGAACCGGTGCCGTAACCTTCAATAGCATCCAGTTCGTAGGGGCAGCCTTCCGGTACTACATTGGTCCCGGTGTAACCGGTAAGGTTACGCGAAGAATTCCCGGTATAAGCCATCTCCAGGTGAACGGACCGCGCAATCGCCTGCGCCACCGTGAATGAGTAGGAGTAGGTTGTTGGCAGCTTGTGATCGTGAATATCGGCAATACCATACGCCCCGAGTGGCAGATACGTGTTGATATTCGGTATGCCACTGCCTGGATATGCTCCTGGTGAAGTACTCGATATCGTATTCAAACCATAGTAAGTCGTGAAGGCTTCGTTCGGCGGGGCCTGCACGGTGGAGAAGGCATTAGCGCCAGGGTCGACGTAATAAGTGGTCGCGAAGCCTCCCCGAATGACCGTGTTACCGGAACCGCGGACGTCCAAGGCAAATCCAAGAGCAGGAGCGAACTGAAATCCCTGCGGGCGGCTTCCGCTGATGGAGATGCCCGGGGTAGTGGCGTGGCTCACCAAGCCAGGTGCTTCTGCATATGTGCCGTTGGGGTTATAGAGGGCTGGATCAAACACCACCATCTGACCTCGCGGGTCATACCACGACCCGATATGGTTTACGCGCAGCCCATAGTTAAAACTGAAGCGCGGCACGACCTTCCACTGGTCCTGGGCGAAGAAATCAATACGTTTTTCGCGCAGGTTGGCCACGAAGTTGCTCGTGCTCTGCTGGTAACCGGCAATCTGTCCGGTAAGCAGATCGGCGAAAGCGTTGCCCGTGTTGTAGGCGCCGTTGTACTCTCCTGTGATGATGGTGCTGTTCTCGGTTCCTTGTGTAAGTTGCCCAAACTGTTGGTGACCGAAATAGACGCCAGCTTTAAAAACGTGTGTTCCGAACAGCTTAGTTATGTTTTCGTTGATCGTGTAGACCTGTTGCGGAGCATTGGTGGTGGGATAGCTGCCACCGCGCAAGTAAAGCGAGGCATACCCAGCTCCGCCATAGCCAGGCTGGACATTCGGAAGGATGTCGGAATTATCCGGGTAAAGGTCGGCCGCATTGTAACCAAGCGCGGAGCGGGAGACTGCCGCCTCGTCGTCGAGGTAGGTGAGAAAGTTTAGCCGTGAGTAGGCGAATGTGAGCTGATTGAGCAGCGTCGGGGAAAAGGAAGTCGCCAGATTGGCCACGATGGAGTGCGACGCATTGTGCCCCACCTGATCGCCGGCATAGGCATTTGGCGTGAAGGTGTTGTAGTAGCCAAAGGGAAACGGCACCGTTTCGCTCTCGTGGTTATAGCGGACGGACGCACGGTTCGCGTTGTTGAGGTTGTAATCGAGCTTCAGATCTTCCTGATCGCGCGGCTGAAAAGTGACCACGCTGGTCACCAGGTTGTATCCATTCGTGAGGGCAGGGTTGGCATTCGGCAGAGGGAGTGCGTCAATCAGTATTTTTCCATTCGGGTCGAAGGTGGTGATCGTACCTGGAGACGAACACAGGCTTGTGTTTTCGTAACTTAGGGAGCAGGGTTTAGTGGTGGCGTAATACGCGGTGTTTTGATTGAGGCTCTGGAGGTATGCCGTGTCGGTGAAGTCGCCGTTGCGCATCGCTTGTGTAGGTGTCACCGCTTCGCGGATGTCGGCGACGGGGTCCTGGACGTGCTGCAGAGCCTTCTCGAAACCCGCGAAGAAGAAGAGCTTGTCGCGGTGCTCGTTGAATTTGGTGCCCGGAATAAGCACCGGCCCGCCGACATTGGCGCCGAGATAGTAGTAGCTGTCGTTCGGTTTGGGCAACTGAAGGTTCTTCACCCGCCAATCTGTGTCGTCCAGAACATGGTTACGCACTGTCCCGTAGAGTTCGCCGTGGAAATCCTTTCCGCCAGACTTGGTTTCCGTCTGAAACACGATCGGCCCGCTCGGGTTATCCGAGGAGAACGCGGCGGTTTCCACTTTAACTTCCTGGATCATCTCCACATTGGGCGTTACGGCCGCGGACCCGGCCGTGTTGACGTCGGTGACTGGCGCTCCATCGCTCACGATTTGGGTGAGGTCGAAGCGGTTGCCGTTCACACTATAGGCGCTTGCGTTCTGGGTAAAGCCAGCGGTCTGGCCGCTATAACTGTCGCTGTTGAAATTGCCGGAGTCCGCCGCTCCGGGTACCAAGCTAAGCAGTTCGAGAGCGCTGCGTCCTTCAATGTCCAGGCCTTGCACCTGCTTGGCGGTAAGAGTATAGGAAACCTCGCCCGTAGTGTCGGGCGTAATCGCCACCGCAGCTGTCGTGACGTTGACCGTCTCGTTCGCGGCCCTCACTCCCAGGTGGATGTCGGGGATCTCCGTGTGGTCGGCGATATGCACGACGACCCTGCGCCGCAAGTCGGCAAAGCCCGGCTTTTCGAACTTTACCTCATAGGTGGCGGCGGGCAGGCTGGAGAAAGAAAAAAAGCCGTGCGAATCGCTGGTGGCCGTCTTGGAAGTCTGGTTCGCGGTGTCGGTCAGAGTGATGGCCACGCCCGCCATTACAGCCCCAGTCGCATCTTCGACGGTGCCGGTTAAGGTCGATTGACCGACCTGTGCTCGTGCCGGAACCGTAACACAGACAAGAAATCCCAATGCCATCGCTATCGCAACCAGTGATTGACGAAAGATCACAAATTTGGCGTTCTTCAATTTGCGCTCTCCATTTTTCATTCCTTCTGTGCACTTCGGGGTCTGTCGCCGGCCTGACTGAGTTGGCCTCAGAGACACGCGCACTCGTATGGACCGCCCCGAATCTTATGCCTAAGCGAGAAAACGCGAATCCGACAAAAGTAGGATTGGACCATTATCTTTAAATGGCTGCTAAGGCACGGTTCTGGTCGGGCTTGTCCAGGGAAACCAGGACTGTGGTAAATTTCATGGCGTTGCACTGGATGCAGGATGGTCCTGTTTTGACGGTGAACTGCGGGCGGCCCCAAGAAGTGCTCTGGACGGTCATTACCCTCGCGCTACTGACCCTGAACGTTCCTTTCGTCTTTGCTGCTTCGAGGGTCTCTTCCTTTCTGCCGAATGCTTACGCTGAACGCAAATGGCAAATGCAAGATGGTTTGCCGGAACAGATTGTGCAAGCCTTTGCGCAGACCGCTGACCATTACCTGTGGATTGGAACGACTGGAGGACTTCTCCGTTTCGACGGCGCCAGTTTTGTACTGTATGACCGCGAAAATACGCCGGCGTTTCGAGACAACAATATTTTTTGCCTCACTGTGTCTCGGGATAATTCGCTCTGGATCGGAATTGAAGGCGGGGGATTGATTCGTTATCGGGACGGAATGTTCCACTCCTACTCGACCGGCGATGGATTAACCAACGCTTTTGTGCGCGCCATAGAACAGGATTCCAAGGGACAGATATGGATTGGCACAGACGATGGGTTGTTCCGCTTGGCGGGAGAACGGCTCGAGCGCATCGACGGTACGGAAAAGATCCCTGCGGTAGCCGTACACGCTCTATACGAGGATCGAAGCAATCGCCTATGGATTGGCGGGTCGAGATTGCTCAGACTCGATGGCAACTCCGCAATCGAGTATCGACTGCAGGGTCAAGCCAGTCAGAATCGAGTGAAATCCATAGTTGAGACGGAAGACGGTACCGTTTGGGTAGGAACAGTTTCCGGACTCCAGCGCATGGTCCCGAACGCGTTGCCCGAACATACTGAGATCAAGGCCTTCCAAAAAGTAAGCAGGTTCAACGTGACGGTTCGCTTTCTTCGTGAGACTTCTGACGGCAGATTGTGGATTGGGACGATCGGGCACGGCCTCCACATCTACGGCCACAATCGGTTCTCCGAGATTACCGCGCCTACCAAACTGCCCAGCAACACGGTCTTGAGTCTCTTCGAAGATGTGGAGAAGAATCTTTGGGTTGGAACGCAGGCGGGAATGCTTCGCCTCAGCAAAACCCCGGTGAGGACGGTGGCGCTGCCGGATGCCTCCGATTCCGACGCCGAGACCGTTTATGAGGATGTGGATGGCGATGTTTGGATTGCCGCGACCAACCTGTTCCGGTTCCACAAAGATGAAGCCGCTCCCTATCGTTTTCCCGCGCTAGAGGGTGTGAGGGTGAGAAATGTGTTTCGCGACCGCGAAGGCACGCTCTGGATTGGAACCGACGGTCGCGGGGTCTATCACCAGACCGGAAAGCAACTCATCCACTACACCACTCGACAAGGTCTGGTGAATAATTTCGTTCGCGCCTTCCTGCAGAGTGGGGATGGCAGCGTCTGGATTGCCACCGATGAAGGGGTCAGCCGCTGGAAGAACGGCGGATTCACGAACTATCAGATGAGCGATGGCCTTTGCTATTTCAGCACGCGATCGCTTCTCGAAGATCGCAACGGGGATCTTTGGATCGGGACGGATCGCGGTGTCAGTCGAGTACACAATAATAAGTTCGAAGACGATGACGTGGTTCGAGCGCTGCGGCAAGAAAAAGTTTGGGCGATTCATCAGGACCCGGATGGGGGATTATGGTTTGGAACCCGCACCGGCGGCCTGTACCGCTGGCAATCCGCGAAACTGACGCATTACACCACGGCGCAGGGTTTGACCAGCAATAGCATTTACGAATTGCTGGAGGATCACAACGGCAAGCTCTGGGCCAGTGGTCCGAACGGAATTTCAGTGATGAACCGTCGGGATCTTGAGATGCTCGTGGATCATACCGGGTACCATGTGCCAGTTACTCTCTATGGAATCTCCGAAGGTCTGGAAACAATACAAATGTGTGGTGGTGAAAAGCCGGCGGGCATTCTCACCACGCGTGGAGAAGTATGGTTTCCTAGCAGCAAGGGACCGGTGCGGGTTTCGACCGATCAGCCTCCGCCGTCGAATCCAGCGCCCGTGGTGATCGATCGCGCGCTGGTGGACGGCTTGCAGGCTCCCACCGGAAGCCGTATTTCGCTGCGCCCCATCACCGCTAAACTCGAGTTGCATTACGGCGTCGTGCTACTGCGATCGCAAGAGCGTATCAAGTTCAGATACATCCTCGACGGCTTCGACAAGAGCTGGAGTGATGCTTCGTCTGGTCGAACAGCCTACTACACCAACTTGCCACCAGGCAGATATCATTTTCGGGTGGCGGCTTATGAAATGAATAATCCGTCCCAAATCGCCGAAACGTCGTTGGAGATAGTGCAAGAGCCGCATTTTTATCGCACGCTCTGGTTTTTGGGATTGTGTTTGATGCTGGCTGCGGGCGCAGTGCTGGGAATTTATCGGGTTCGCTTGGGCCAACTGCGCTCGCGCTTTCAGGCCGTATTGGACGAACGTAATCGTTTGGCGCGCGAGATGCATGACACGCTGATTCAGGGATGCGTGGGCGTGTCCGCGTTGCTAGAAGCTCAGTCCAGCATCGGACACGCGGAGGGGAACAATGGGCACGATCTGCTGGAGTATGCTCGCACGCAGATAAGATCGACGATTGACGAGGCCCGCCAGGCTGTTTGGAACCTGCGCGAAAACTCTATCGCAATCGCGAGCCTGGCGCCACAGCTTGAGGGAATGACGCAGCAACTGAATCATGAATTTGGAATACCAGTGGAGTTCGCGGTCGCCGGTAAGCCTTTTGGTCTCGATCAATCCGTCGTGCACGACGTGCTCATGGTGACGCGCGAGGCTCTCTACAATGCGGTTCGCCATGGTCAGCCCCAACGCGTGAAAGTTGAGGTCTGTTTTGAGGAACGGCGCTGCACAGTGAAGGTCAGTGACGACGGCGCAGGGTTCGATTTCGCATCTTTGGCGGCCTCGTCGCGGGGTCACTATGGACTGATCGGAATGCGAGAACGCATGCAAAGGATAGGCGGGAAATTTGTCCTGGACAGCCGGCCTGGTGCGGGAACAAATCTTGTGATCGAGGTGCCACACGCTTCCGTTGCCGCGGGGCGCGGCGAAGTGCAGGAGAGAGCCCTTTGAACCCAGAAGAAAAAATCAAAGTCATGGTAGTGGACGACCATCCCCTCTTGCGAGTTGGGATTACTGCCATTGTGAATGCGCGTTCGGATATGAACGTGGTCGCCCAGGCGCAAACCGGGGAAGAGGCGGTGGCACTGTTTCCACGATGCCGGCCCGACGTGACGCTGATAGACCTGAAGCTTCCTGGGATGAGTGGGGTTGCGACGATCAGAGCCATCCGTGAGGTCCACCCCACGGCCCGTTTTATCGTCGTCACGACCTATGAAGGAGATGAGGACATTCATCGGGCCCTGGAGGCCGGAGCCCAAGGCTACGTCATTAAGGGAATGCCGTATCAAGTGCTGGTGCAGGCGCTGCAACGAGTCCATTCAGGCAGACGTTTTCTGCCGCCGACGGTGGTTGATGCTCTGGCCTCGCGCATGCCGGATTCAGAGCTGAGCGCGCGCGAGCAGGAGGTTCTTGGCCTGCTTGTCGCTGGCAAGAGCAATAAGGAGATAGCGCTTTCACTGCGTATCACGGAAGCTACAGTGAAGAGCCACGTCAGCGCGATTCTCATGCGGCTAAATGTGAACGATCGCACACAAGCTGTGGTCACGGCATTGCAGCGCGGCTTAATCCACCTATAGGCTCTTAACGAATCGCGCAAGCACGACACTCGTTCGCTGTCCTTTAACTGTCCAATAACGATTCCCTGACGCTACTTACAAGGTTTTTCGAGGGCGCGGCGAAAAGTCCCCCGATCTTCTAACCAGTAGCGCGCTTCTCATTACTAGTCCCGAAACCCGATACCCTCTCCGCGGGCTACAATCCTTTTCAGATCGTGTACACGAGGTTTATTCACGCAGTCGGACGAGCTCGTCGTGTGACGAACTTCTGACAAGGCTCTCTCGAACGAGCAGTTTCTGGGCGGAGGGTCCGAACGCTTTCTGCAAATGCAGCATGGTTCCCAGGTCTGGACCAGTCACTGCAGGCGAGTTTGTCGGGCCCAATCCGCTGAAACTTGCTCGGCATCTTCATCCAATCCGAAATGGCGATTCTCTCCGCGATACTTCGCGATTGGTGGCCCCAAACTCTTCACGATATCGCATTAACAGATATAGCCCACAAAAGAGTCTCAGGAGGATTTATGAAACCAAATCACAACTGAGTTTGTTGGCGATTGGTAGCTTAGACCTAGCTGCCGGCGGCCGGACGCTCGGTTTCACGAAGTTAGACATTGTCGGCACGGTTGTGTTCATAAGGTGGCACTGCGAGCGCTGGGGCTTGATTTTCGCTTCGGAAGAGTTAAGATGAAGGCCTCGTGTAGCGCAGGTTTTCGGTGCCTTCACCCCCCAAGGCATTGACCGTTTCTTTATCGTGACCAGACCCAGTATTGATATTGACGAGGTTGCTTATGCGCAAAACCCTACTTTGTCTCTCATTCGCGTTGTCGGTCATGTTGTCGGTGCTGGCCTTGCTTCAAGTTTCTGTCGCCAGCACGCCAACGGTGCTCTACAACTTCTGCTCTCAGCCAAACTGCACGGATGGCGCGAACCCCGAGGCTGACTTGGCGATCGACCTTAGCGGCAATCTCTGGGGGACAACCACGAATGGCGGCGCGCACGGATTCGGCACGATCTTTGAGCTAACAAAGAGTTCCGGATTCACAATCATCGGTCAGATCTACAGCTTCCAGGGCGGACCCGGCGACGGAGCCTTCCCCGTGGCGGGGCTTGTCTTCGACCCGCAGACCGGTCTTTTTTATGGCACGACCAGCGAGGGCGGCACCGGATCGTGCACGGGCGGGTGCGGCACGATGTTTGCATTTTTGCCGGGGAGCGGCAGCGACACGATTCTTCATTTCTTCGGAGCGAGCGGAGATGGGTCGACTCCGAGAGCCGAACTGTTACTGGATTCATCCCAGAATTTCTATGGCACGACAAGCGCCGGAGGATCGACGAATTGTGCGGGGGGATGCGGCACCGTATTTCTGATGAATCCAATTACCAACACCTACACACTTCTCCACCGGTTTACCGGCGTCGCGGACGGCACAGACCCGGTGGCCGGCTTGGTGTTCGATTCGCAGGGAAATCTGTGGGGCACCGCACAAAAGGGAGGGACGAACAATTTCGGCACGATATTTGAGTTGGCAGCGCCCAGCTTCACGAATCTGGCATTTGTCCACAGCTTTAGCGGGCCGCCCAATGGCGCGTATCCGGTCGCGGCGTTGACATTTGACGTGAGCGTTGGAGGCGCGCTCGGCACACTCTATGGCACGACCAGCGCCGGTGGCAGTTCGGTTTGCCCAGGAGGGTGCGGGTCAGTGTTTGAGCTCGAGATATCGGGCCATGTCATCAAGACTATTTACAAGTTAACCGGAGTGGGTTCCAACAGAAGCGGCTCGGCTCCGATCGGGAAGCTGGCCTTGGATAACATAGCGGGTGACCCGCGCCTAGGACATCTTTACGGCACCGCAAGCATGGGCGGGATCAATACTGGCGCCTGTCCGGCAACCGGATGCGGGACTTTGTTTGAAATTTGCCCGCCGACGAGGGCGTGCACTTACAGAGAGTCTACCTTACTTAACTTCGACGGCACCGACGGACAGAATCCATTGGCGGGATTGCTCCTTGATTTTACATTTCTTGGAGACTCTCCTCTCGGTGGGAAGGGTGCTTGTCCATCAAGTTGCGTCGGAACTGCCAAGGCAGGAGGCAGCAATGGTGCGGGCACAGTTCTTGGGATAACTCCTTGAGTCAGGCTGAGTCGGGGACGGACCTGAGATAAATGCGCCGATATCTCATCTCAAGGAGTTTTCTATTGAAAGAGTTACTCGTTGGTTGGTTATGAGTTATGAGTCTGGCATTACTTGGTGGCACTCCACACTATGGAAGCGTCTGTGCCGCAAACGGGGAAGGAGGCTTGCCCGGCGAACTGCGTAGCTCCGTAACCTTTGAGCAAGCACGAGAAAATCCCTCTGCCGAGCGCGAGAGAAGTCGTCGCAGTGATTGCCTTAGGACTCAGGGCTTCAGTCCTGCATATTCGAACCTGGCTTCGCGGAGGATCGGTATGTCAGGATCTGCATCCTGCCAAAGCTGAAAGAAGTGTTGGTATGCCTCTCGCGCGTTTGCTATCTCGTTTGCTTCTTTAAAGGTACTTGCAAGGCGTAGCTCTACTAATGCGGCAAGCGGAAAATTCCAAACTAGGCCGCGATGCTCGATGATCTTCTGAAACTCGCCTGTAGCAGCGCGCCACTGCCTTGACTGAACGTAGGCCAAACCCCGCATGTAAACCGGGTACATGGACGCACCCGGCGAAAACGGAGGCACGCCACCTCCGAGTTCGTACGCGGAAGTCGCCTGCAAGTAGCCGATCGCCTTCTTTGCATTTCCAGTCGACAGTGCAATGGCAGCGCGAATACTCGGCAACCAGTAATCACGCAACAGTGTGTCGCTGGGAAAGTGCTTTTGCAGAGAGATAGCAATCGCTTGAGCGCGATGCAAGTCTCCTGCCCGCGCGAAAACCATCGCGGCGGCAATCTGAACGTTCCGCGTGGACGCGAACTTCAGGGCAGCGGATGCATGTGCTTTAGCCTCGTCGCGATTTCCGAACTCGACTTCTCGTATGGCTGCCGTCACTTCCCAGTCGGCGGCCGTTTCTTTGTCTTCCGCAGAAAGTGCGGACGATACCGCCCTGCGCGATAGTTGACGCGCTTCTCGAAGATGCCCATGAAATGCCTCAGTGTCCGCTTGACTCGCCCACAATAAGGATTCGTCCCCCGACTTGCCTTGTGCGGTGGATAGGCAGCGCTTCATCTCCTGGAGATCATTTCGTAGAAAGGCCAATTGATAGTAATTCTCAAGCAGAGAGCCGTCGACCTTGCGAGATCGCGCCTCGTCCAGCACAGACTTAGCGTCTTCGAGACGGTTCAAGCTCATGTAATCAATGGAAAGATCCCGATAAACGACCGAACTATCTTTCTTGAGTGCTAACCCCGCAGCATCGTTTTTCAGGCCTTGTTCAAGCAGGCCAAGATTGCTGTCGACCAGTCCCAGGTTGATATAAGGGGCTAAATCACGGGGATATAGCTGCTTCCACTCTTCGAACGATTGAGCGGCTTTGTCCAATTCGCCGGTCACTAACATGTAGTAATTCGAGTCGATTGAGAAACGTTCTCGTTCGGTCACGCGGTTTCGAAACTGATAGGCCTTGCTAACATAGTTAGAGCACAACGCTGCTTCATTGAGATTGCAGTACGCGATTCCAAGGTCGAGTATGGCCCATGCAAAATTCGGATCAAGTTCCAGAGCACGTTTGAAAAAAGGAATAGCCGCCGCGTCGCCCTGCGAGCGGAAAGTTTTTTCTGCCAAACTGTAGGCTTGCAAAGCTTCGAGCGATGAAGTCGTGGCCTGCTCCAGTGGAGTGTCATATTTCTGCAACGAGGCCAGTGACTCGCCGAGTTTGGTGCGCATGTTTTTTGCGACTTCATGCAGCTTGGCCAACACGCGCTCGCGGCGGTCCGCTTCTGCCTGTTCTACATCCAGCGGATCGCCATTTTCGCAGTTCACTGCCTTCAGCGTGATCGCATAGTGGCTCTCGATGCGCGCGATAGAACCTAGCAGCATAGCCTTGCTATCAGCGCGCCGACAAACTTCACGGGCGACGTCCGCTGTCAGCGCTGTTTCGGAAGTGCGCCCCATGTAGTGGAGTTGCTTGTTCACAACGTCGTCGGAAAGAAGATTAAGAAATGGCGACTGGCTAAGATCGGCAGCCAGGCCCGCTTTTAACGCGTCCCCGAGGACCGGATCGCCCGCGGTGTTTTCGAAATCGGCCAGCACGATCGTGTCTTTTTCCGTCAAGGTACGGGGTCGAGTGCGGTAATACGTCGTTACCGCAAGGATCAGCGCGAGTGTGATCGTGCCCACCATCCCTAGGAGAAGCAACTGATTTCGCGATCTTAGCCGTCGAACATTATCCAGCAGCGGAGCCGCGCGCCGGGCGGACTGTATCTCTTCGTCCAATTGCTGGAGTCGGGCTCGAATGTCAGAAGCGTGCTGACAACGCACGGCACGGTCCTTCTCGAGCGCCGCATCGATGATCTCTTCCAGTTTCGGTGGCAGATCGGGCCGCCGTGTGCGTGGCCTTACCGGTACTTCGTCAAGGATTGCTTGACAGGTCTCATTCACAGTTTTTGCGCGGAAGGGTAAAACCCCAGTCGCCATTTCATAAAGGACAATGCCAAACGAAAAAATGTCGGTGCGCGCATCGAGATCCTGGCCGCGCACCTGCTCCGGAGACATGTAGGCGGCGGTACCGGCCATGGTGCCGGGCGTTGTGAGTTGTTCGGGTAAAGCGTCTTTCGCATCACCCGCCGCTGCGGGTTGCTCGACTAAGACCGGCCCGGGTACGCCTTTGGCGAGACCAAAGTCGAGAATTTTCGCGTGCCCACTTATCGTCACAAATATGTTGGCGGACTTGATGTCGCGGTGACAGATGCCCGCGCCATGCGCGGCAGAGAGCGCATCGGCGATCTCCGCGCCAAGCCGCAGCAACGAAGGAATCTCCATCGACTTGCCTGCGATCGTCTGTTTGAGTGTCATGCCTTCCAGAAATTCCAGAGTGATGAAACTTTGGCCCTGGTGTTCGCCGACTTCGTAGATGGTGCAGATGTTGGGATGACTCAGGGCAGAGGCTGCCCGCGCCTCGCGGCGCAAGCGGGCCCGAGCGAGCGGATCAAGTGCGATGCGCTCGGGCAAGAACTTCAAAGCCACGCTGCGCCGCAGTTCCGTATCTTCTGCCTTATAGACCACGCCCATGCCGCCAGCGGCGACAAACTCAACGATCTTGAAGCGGCCGGCGATCACTTCGCCCGGCGCAAATTGCGGAGAGGCAGACGATTGAGGACTGACGAAAGAATGCCCGGTGAGAGGAGTATTTGAAATACGGCCTAAAACTGGATCCGATAGAAACTTGTCAGCCTCGCGGAATTCCGCTAGCAGACGTTGTACTTCGCTTCGAATCGATGGGTCGGAAGTCTGCTGTTCGAGGAAGGAAGCAACATCCTCAGGCGCCAGGTCCTGGGCATCACCAAAGAGAGCCTTAACTGTTTCCCATTTCTCCGGCTCCAGCGTCATAGGCTGCCTTCAGTTCTCCGTGAAGCCAGGCCTTGGCCACGCTCCAGTCGCGCTTGACGGTCTTCGGCGATACACGCAGCACTTCGGCCGCTTCTTCTACGGTGAGTCCGGCAAAAAAACGCAACTCTACGATTCGTGCCTGGCGTGGATCCATGGTCTCCAGGCGATCCAGAGCGCTATCGAGTTCGACCAGCCCAGAGGATTGCTCAGGCGAAAATACCAGAGCCTCCTCGAGTGGAACAAGATGCTGTCCGGCCCCTCGTTTATCGCGCAAGCGCCCGCGAGCATGGTCCACCAAGAGCCGGCGCATGATCTGCGCGGCAATTCCGAAAAAATGAGCGCGGCTTTGCCAGTTGACGGAGCGTTGTTCCACGAGCTTCATATAGGCCTCATGGACCAAGGCGGTTGCCTGGAGGGTATGGCCTTCGCGTTCGCGACGCATGTAATGGCTGGCCAACCGTCGCAGTTCGTCATAAACCACGGGAATCAGCCGGTCGGCAGCTTCGGGCTTGCCCTTGGACAGTTCGCCCAGCAATGCGGTTACATCGACCGACTCGAGATTCCGGACACGATCGTCTCCTTCCATGTCGCGCTACCCCCTCGCGGGAACGTTCCACTCGTGATTTACTTCCACGCCCGCTTCCTGGCGATGTATCGAAATAGAGCAATGACTTGGCGTCGGAGTTTAGCACAAGAAACTTCCTCGGAACAGACCTCAGACTGCTTCTGACCCAAGAACTGTGACCCCAAATTTCCAAACACGTCGCGTTAACAGTCAAAGCCCCCCAGAAAGGCAAACGGGCTCACAGGAGAATGTTATGAAACACGAGAATCAATCGAACGACAGCGTTTTGACCACCGCCCCACGGACGTACCCGAGCGGCCTTCTCTCTCTGGCTGCCTTTCTCCTGTGGGGCATCACCGCCTCGGCCTCGAACCCAAGAATTGTTGCCGAGCAGGGTTTCACCATTGCCCCGAACGCCGAGACGGCGATCATCTTGAGGACCCAGCCCGACGCTACTTGCGACTTGCATGAACTGGGAACGAGTGACAGCCGCTCCATGCGCTTCTACGCCAATAGCGACGGCTATGTGAAAATCCATGCCAATGCCCGGGAAGGAATCGAAGGCCGGGTTCAGCTCGATTGCGCCGCGCAGGGCCGTACCGTGAGCCATCCGCTCCATCTGCTCGCCAGCTCGACGCCAACCAGCGATATGCCGGTCCCGCAGAGCACCATGCCGATGCCGAAGGGATCGAAGGTTCGCCCGGCGCTGACCGAAGCCCAAGCGCAGTCGATGACTGATGACCAATTGGATAAACTCGGCTATCCGGCGCGGCCCGACGCGCTGATCTCGCCCGATAAGTACGCCAAATGGCTGGACCGAGTTTCCCGGCCCATGACCGTGCTTCCAACACACTTGGTCAGCACCAACGTCACGGCGACGCCGGCTAGCTACACCTCGTCGAACTGGAGCGGACTCGAAGCGCACAGCAAGACTCAACACGAGTACAGCGCGGTGACTGCCATCTGGAACGTGCCACCGATCGCGCTGGCCTCCTCCGACGGCAACACAGACTATTCCGCCTTCTGGGTCGGGCTCGATGGCGATGGAACCAAAGATCTGGTGCAGGCAGGAACCGAGCAGGATGCCCAGGAATTTGAAGGCATCGTGTTTGCCAATTACTACACTTGGTCCGAACTTCTTCCCAACCAGCCCACGGAAAGCTTCATCTCTGGCGTGAATGCCGGCGACGAGATGGAAGTCGAGGTTTGGATTGGCACGGGATCGGGGGCGCCGAACCCGAACGGCAGCCTCGGCAGTTTTCGGATCTCGGACATCACCCAGAATCAGGAATGGCGTTTCGATACGGCGCTGGATGGCACGAAATACAACGGCACCGAAGCAGAATGGATCATGGAGCGTCCCACGGTTGGTGGCGGGCTGCCGGAGCTTGCCGCATATTTAGTCACGGTCATGGCAGACACGGATGTGCTGAACGCGAAAACTAACAAGTGGGTTGCCAGTGGCACGGCGGCCAACCGCAACATCAGCATGTGGAACGGGAAGGACGAGCTTTCGGAAGCGACCTGGGAGGGTAAAGGAGTCAATCAGATGTCCTTCTTCTGGCTCAACTATCGGTGAGGTTAACCGTTCTCAAAACCCTGGCATCGCGCGTAGGCGCGGCGCCAGGGTTTTTGCTGTTTACGGCCAAAGTTACTTCGACTCCTGCGATGGTGGACCTTGGAGATGCTGGATCGCAGTCGGGTGACCCCAAAATTCAGACAATGTCGCGTTTATCAGTGACGGCTTGAACTTTCTCTGCAAACGCTGTGAGGCGATCACAATGCAGCTCAGGAGTTAGTTCGCAGCCGCAACTCAGCTCCGGAGAGATCGTTATGAACATTCAGAATGCGAAAGTCGCCGAACGTCTTGACGTTGAAAACTGCAAAGTGTCGTCGTTTCCCTCCTTCGCCGCACAGAGGGCCAAGATTGCAACCAAGTTCTTCTGCTCCGTTCTGATGCTCTGTGTTTTGGGTATGCAGGCAGCCGCGGCCGACAAGCCGGAAACATCAGGATTAACCGCTCCGACAAAGGAAACGCAAAACAAAATCATCGAATCCTACAGTCGTTCACCCCTGAGCTTTGAAGCGAACCGCGGCCAAACGGCGGAGCAAGTCAAGTTCATATCACGCGGGCCGGACTATACGCTGTTTCTGACCGACGACGAAGCTGTGCTTGCGCTAAAGAATCGTTCCAAGGTTCGCGGAACTGCCGGGACAACCCTAAGACTGCAACTAGCGGGCGCAAATCGGCATGCCACGGTCGATGGATTAGAGGATCTGACGGAGAAGAGCAATTACTTCGTCGGCAACGATCCCAAGCAGTGGAGAACTAATATCCCAACCTATGCGAAGGTCAAATATCACGATGTCTATCCAGGCGTCGATGTCGACTACTATGGCACGCAGCAGCAACTGGAATTTGACTTCCTCGTCGCTCCCGGTGCCGACCCGAATCAGATCATACTCAATCTGCGAGCCGACTCGTCCGTCAAAGCGGAGGGCCAAACTTCGCTGCGCCTTGACAAGAATGGTGACCTGGTCGAGTCAACCCGAGCCGGCGAGTTCCGTCTGCGCAAGCCAACTGTCTATCAGATGGTGACTGATGCCGGGACTACTGAGAAAAAGCTGGTTGAGACCAAGTATGTTCTCAAGAACAATAACCAGATTGGATTCGAAGTAGCTTCCTACGACAAGACCCGCGAACTCGTGATCGACCCGGTCGTCCCTTTTTATTCGACCTACCTCGGGGGCGCGAAGAACGATTACGGCTACAGCATTGCCGTGGACCACATCGGCAACGCCTACATTACCGGGAGCACGGCTTCCGTGAATTTCCCAGTTGGCGCCTGCATCATTTGTGTCTACAACGGTGGAGCCTCCGATGCGTTTGTGACCGAACTCAATCCGGGCGGATTTCCAGTTTACTCAACCTACCTTGGGGGGGCCGCGAATGACTACGGATATGGCATCGCGGTCGATTTCAATGGGTCGGCCTACGTAACCGGCAGTACGACTTCGGTAAATTTCCCAGTGGTTGCTTGCGTCATCTGCGTGTTCCAGGGTGGTGTGGATGCCTTTGTAACCGAACTGGCGCCGGGCGGAGCTGGGTTGGTCTACTCCACCTACCTGGGTGGGGCAGGGAATGACTATGGTCGTGCCATCGCGGTAGATAACAACGGAGAGGCGTACGTAACGGGCAGCACGAATTCTCATAACTTTCCGGTCGTTGGTTGTGTTTTTTGCGCCTTTCGAGGAGGAGCGGCGGACGCCTTTGTCACCGAACTGAAACCATTGGGAGCCGGATTTGTGTTTTCCACTTATCTGGGTGGGAAGGGCAATGACTACGGCTACGGAATCACAGTCGACCCGAACCAACGGCCGATCGTGACCGGCAGCACAACCTCGGTCAACTTTCCGGTCGTGGCTGGCTGTTTCCAGTGTGCGAACGCG
>Ga0302278_10001034_pt1 | contig 34965 bp, 35 predicted proteins | sample III_Bog_N3_2_FD_194543 | JGI IMG/M metagenome (GOLD analysis project Ga0302278, IMG submission 194543) | Peat permafrost microbial communities from Stordalen Mire near Abisko, Sweden - III_Bog_N3_2 | ecosystem: Environmental > Terrestrial > Soil > Wetlands > Peat | place: Sweden: Abisko... | reverse complement strand
GCATTCATGCCTCGGATGCCACGGCACCGCCGACGCCCGGGAGGGTGCGCGACTCGCGCGGCAGCACCTGCGCTTCGAGCATCGCGCGCATCAGACTGCCACGCACGGCGACTGCGTGCGTTGCCATGAGGCCGTGGCCGAGGGGCACCCGGACACGATCCGGCCCAAGATGGCCACGTGCTTCAGTTGCCACGAGCATCAAGATCAGTGGCCTCTTCGCACCTGCGACAGCTGCCACAAGAACCTCGCGGCCGAGGATACCCCGCCGGTAAGTCACCTGGTTCATGACAGCGACTGGCTGCGTGAGCACGGAGTCCGAGCCGCGGGCGCCCGTGACCTTTGCGCGAGCTGCCACTCGGAGCGCTCCTGCGCCGGATGCCACGGGGTCGGTACCGTCCCCGCGCTCCCCGCGAGACTTGCGTTCGACCAGGTCCCGCTGGCCGGTCTTCACCGCGCAGGCTTCGTGGCGCGGCATTCGATGGAGGCTCGCGCGGATCCTGGCCTTTGCACGACGTGCCACACCGAGAACTCCTGCCAAGGCTGCCACGATAACAACCATGTTGGACAGAGCGCGGGCTCGCGCAGCCCTCACCCACAAGGGTGGATCACGACCGGGGCCGGAGGAGGGGATCACGGCATGCAGGCGCGCATCGACCCGACCTCGTGCGCGGGATGCCATGGCGGTGCCGGGGAGCAACTCTGCGTCGGCTGCCACCGCGTGGGCGGACCCGGCGGAAGCCCCCACGGACCTGGCTTCCGGAGTGAGCGGAACAAGACGCATGACCTACCCTGTCGCCTTTGCCATGGCGTCGGCCCATGACTCGCCGATGGAAGGTGGGCGTGGGCCTGAGCGCGCTTGGGCTTATTGCGATTCTCGTGGCCGCGCTCCTGGCGTGGTGGCCGAAGCGCACGCCGCCCGTACCCGCCAACGTCCCCGCGGCATGGGCGCAGGTTCGATTGGGCACCGGACACGTGACCCACGTCGACAAGGCGCACATCGAATGCAGCAGCTGCCACGACCTGGCGCACGAAGGTTTCAAGGATCCCGGACCGGCAGGCTGCGCGAACTGCCACGTCAAGGAGGTTCACCGGGGACACGGCGGGAAGCTCGACGACACGGCGAGCTGCGTCACGTGTCACAGCTTCGCGTCGACCACGAAGATCGGCACCTGCATCGATTGCCACGCGCAGGCACAAGCGGGGAACGCGCCCATTACGCATCACGCCACCGTTGCATGCGCGACCTGCCACAAACCTCACGAGGCGACCGTCGTTGCGAATTGCACGAACTGCCACGCGGAACGCGCGCCCGAGCACGACGCACACGCGGGAAGCCAAGCGTGCGCGGATTGCCACCAGCCCCATGCCGCCGCCGCCGCGGCGACGGCCTCGTGCGCAGGGTGTCACGAGCAAGCGAAGAGGGCGCCGGCGCCGGGCCACGGGACGTGCGAGGGTTGTCACAAGCCGCACGACTTCGTCGCCTCGGGAAGGGCGACGTGCGTAGGCTGCCACGCCGAAAAGCCCACGCTCGCTTCGACCGAACCGAAGCATGCCGAGTGTACGAGCTGCCACGCGCCACACGAGAAGGACATGCGCGCTTCCGCCGTGGCGTCCTGTAAGGGCTGCCATGCCGACATCACGGTGAAACACGATGGCCAGAACGCGTGCGTGACGTGCCACGAGCCGCATCCCCCCTCGAGCACGACGGCCGTCGTGTCCGCGTGTACGAAGTGTCACGGGAACGTCGCGGTGTCCGATACGGCGGCGCATTCCGGCACCGGCATGCCTTGCGCATCCTGCCATCGCCCGCACGACTTCACGCCTCCCGCGAAGGCGACGATCTGCGTGACGTGCCATGCGTCCGAGATCAAGCTCGCGGATACGAACCCGGGCCACAAGAACTGTACGACCTGCCACGGCAACGACGTGCACCGCGAGAAGGCAGCACCTGCGTGCGGGACGTGTCACGCCGCGGAGCAGTCCACGGCACCCGCCGGACACCAGGCATGCGTCGGTTGCCATGAGCCCCACTCGGGAGAGCACCGAAGCACCGCGACATGCGCCTCGTGTCATGCTCACGAGGAGGGTGGCAAGCACGCACACGTGGAGGGCGGCTGCGCGACGTGCCACCGGGCGCACGGGCCTGGTGGCGTTGCCACGCCGCCGGGGTGCGTGACGTGCCACGAGGCCGCGAAACTACCCGCCTTGCACACGGTCCCGGCGCACTCGAACTGCACGACGTGCCACTCGTCGCACGGCCCAACGCACGTCGATCGCACGACGTGCACCGCCAGTTGCCATACGGACCGGCGCAAGCACCAACCCGAAGCCCAGGTCTGTAACGGCTGCCACCGCTTCGAGCGGTGAGCGGAGGTGACGAGGGTCACTCACCAGAATTGATGATGCCGTTGATGTGCAAGCTGATGCCGGCATCCGAAATGAGCGGCCGGCCGGAAGCCGTGATCGTGACCTCGCTGCCGTGGCAGTACGACTGACTGCAGTCCGTCGACGTGGTGTGCTCGGCGGTGGGAGGGATGCCATGACATGCGCCGCACGCAGCCGCAGCACCCGAGGGATCGGTCCAGGCCGGCGTGACGGCGGGCGCGGCCGGGAGGTTCGCACCGTGGCACGCGGTGTTCGTGCACGATGTCCCGTTCCAAACGGGCTGCGCCCCACGCTCCGTCGCCCGTCCGGAGAAGTCGACGTGAACAACACCGTCGAGGTGTCCGGGAGAGAGCACGGTCGCCGGTACGATATGGCAGTCCGAACATGCGACGGGCGTCGTGATCGTGGGGTTCTGGTGGGCAGGGTGAGCGAAGGTTGACGGCCAGGGACTTGCCCCCGACCCGTGGCAGGCACCACAGAGCCCGCTGCCGTTGCCAAGCTCAACGCGACCGTCGAGGTGCAACGGGCCGCCAGACAGAGCCGTTCCCGTCGCGTTTGCCTCCGCATGGCATCCCGTACACGGCCCCGAGAAGTGACCTGCGGGCGGTGACAGATGACAGTCGTTGCACCCAACTGGCGTCAGATCGAGCCAGTCCGGACGCGGTCGATGTCCGCCGACGTCATGGCAAGCCACGGTGCATACGTTGGTTGCCGCGTCGAAGCTCGCTTCGCCCTGGATGAGCGTCTGATCGAAGATGACGTTGACGCTTCCGTTTCCGTGCAGGCCGCTAATGACGTTCGCCGGCGGGCTTGCGCTGGGAGCGGGATGGCACGTCGAGCAGGGATAGCCGCCGAGTCGGTCCGTCGACGACTCGACGTGAGCGGCGTGCGCTCCCGCGGTCTTTGCGTCGCCAGGAAAGAAGCAGAGATCGCGTGGGGGGTACTCCCGCGTCCCGTCACCGTGGCAGGTGCTGCATGCGAGCACTCCGCCAGGCTGGTTGTGGCAGGTGGTGCACGCGGGAGCCCCTGGCGCCGCCAAGGTGACCGCCGCGGGGCGTGAGAACGTCCCATCGTGGCACTTGCCGCACGCGTTGGCGTTGTTCGGGTCGAGCATCTGCGCCCATCGTTCGCTTCGCAACAGCGTCCCGTGGAAGGCTGTACTCCTCGGGTCGATGATTCCCGGTGCGTGCACCGTTTCCTGAAAGGCTGGGCTCCCTCCCGTCACCCATGCGCTCAGCGTCGCAGTGTCGGCTGCATCCAGAAAGCCCTTGTGGGACGGTGTCTGCAGCACGGCAAGAATGGGCGCCGTGCCGTTCGGCGGGAGCGAGGCAGGCGCGCCGGACGGGGACACGCAGGCGATCGCACCGAGAAAGGACGCCGTGCTCCATCCGGCCGCGGGCGACGTCCCTCCGTGACAGCTCGCGCAGTGGGCGGCGAGAATCGGAGCGACGTTCTGGTCGAACACCGGCGGCAACGTGGGCAGAGCACGGTCGGCCGAACACCCCGAGCTCCACAGGGCGACCGACACGACGGCCCACTTCCAGTGCATCGCCCCGACCACTTACTCGGGGCGCACGGGGAGGCTGACCGGCGCCTTGCCGGTCAGCGCGAAGATGGAATCGTAGATGAGCTGCTGCGTGTACTTGGGGTTGTGCACGCCGTTGCCGCCACCCTTCGCGATAAGCTCGTAGTTATAGAGCGCGCCCGCCTCGCTAGCGGAGAGCGTCACCGGCGGTCCACCGTCGACGGCGCCAGCACCCGTGCGCGGCGCATCCGTCGAAAACATTCCGTCCAAGAGGTTGGCGGCAGTGAGGGGGAGGTAAGGCGCCGCCGCCGACCGGGTCAGATACCCGGCGGTGTTTAGGTCCGCCTCAAGCTCGAACATCTCGGTCTGGTCCAGTGTCTCTCCGCCGTTGATGTCGAAGCTCGTGGCCCCGGCGTGACAGCCGAGGCAGACGCTCAGGTTCGGTTCAAAAGAGTGGTCGCCAACGTTCTGGTTGCCCGTGACCGGTGCCATGTGACAGTCCGTACACGTGAGCTCCAGCTGGTGCGTCGAGGTCCCGTAGGTTTGCCCTGGGTACTCATACCCGCCTTTCGCCGAGAACACGTCCGCCTGGGGCCCTTCATGGGGGCCCCAGTGCGACGAGAGCGCGTTCCCCGTCGCGGTGATGTACTGCGTGACGTCCTTCCTTGATTTGTGGCACCAGACGCACGTGTTCGCAGGCCCCATGTCGCCCGCGGACGTACCGGTGACGACCCCAACCGCCGCGCTCCTCTCGAGGAATGCGCCCGCGTCGGTGCCGACGGGGACGACAAACGGGAACGAACCCGGCGTCCACGGAAGGCCCGTCCGGTGCGGGTCGTTAGCGTCCGTCACGGCGTGGCACGTCGTGCAGTAGACCTCCGCGACCGTCGCACTTCCCGTGTAAAGCCCGTCGTCGACGACACCGCCGGTAAGGTACTCGAGCTCGCCGCTCTTGACGTTGGCGACAACGCCACCGTCCACCGCTCCGACGTCGCCCGCCGCACGCTGCGCTAGCCCGTCGATCGCATGGCAGTTGCCGCACGCGACTCCGGGTGTGGTCCATTCGGTTTCCGGTGTCGCGGACACCGCGTTCGTCAGGTACTCGATGTAGTGAGCGCTCGTCTGAAACTGCGCGACGACGCCGTTGAAGCCGTGGCATGGCGACAAGCACGACGCTTGGATGGCGATGCCGGCATCGGGAAGGAGCGACGTCCCCGCCTCTGCTGCAGGTCCCGTGGGGCCTCTCGGGCCGCTCGTACCCACAGGACCTTGCTTACCGACGGGACCGGCTTCGCCTTCAGGACCTGCCGGACCGTCGGGTCCTTCGCACCCGACCACGACCAAGAGCAGCAGTCCAGCGAGCGTTGCTTCACGATGTCGGCGCATGTCTGGAGGTCCCTCGAACGCGACACGTGTTTGTCGCAGGCGCGCCCGACGCACGACCGTGCACGATGCGCGCCGCATGCCCCGACGCGGTCCAGGCGTCCCCATTGCGCGGACCCGCCCGCCAGCGGTGAGGCGCTTCTGCGGAGTTGAGGCAGTTTGGTGGAGCTTCCGTCAGAACCTCGCTCCCTTCGTGCCGCGATCGATGGGCACGGCTTTGTGTACGCCTATTAGTGCATCGCCCGTCTGGGCGCGTTCGAGCTGAGAGCCTGCGGCGCAGTCAGAGGGTGCCGGCCAGCGACGACCGGACGTGCCTCAGGCAGCTGAGCTCGACCTTCGATGGGCGCACGATCTCCGCGCGACGGCTCCGTGAACCAGAGATGGACGGACGCGGTCGTCCCACGAAGGGCGTCCGTGAGCTGCCCGGCAAGCGAGAGCAACTCGGTCCGAGATGCGATGGAGGCGCCCTCCCTGGCGCTCAGAATCAGGCGTCCGTGGACCGTGTGGCGGACGGCGCCGAGCAGAGCTCGCGCAAGCTTGGCGCGGCGGACCACAGCGTCCGCATCTGTGGCGGCGTTGCACGCGAGCACGGCCACGCGGATGCCCTCGCCCTTGCGCCCGAGCGCACAGAGCTTCTCCTGCGTTCGCTGGAGGATGTCCTCCCCACACGGGCTGAGGCCAACCACGCGCGTCAAGTCGTCGATGTGCGCAGGCCATTCGCCCCCCAACTCCATCACGACCATCGCGGTGGCCGTCACGGCGCTGGGTGCTCGTGTTGGGATAGGTGGCGAAAAGCGAGATCGTGCAAACGAAAGCGTGTCATTACCGGTCGCCCGGTGCACGAGCCGTACCGGCGGCTGGTCGGCCGATCGTTGCAGGCGCAGCCCTTGCTTGATGTTTCTGCAAGCCGTCCACCGGGACGACCATCGATGCCCTACCCAAACAACCATGATCTTCTCCCCGCCGTGCGTCGGCGCCTCCCTGCGCATGCACGGGACGTCTTTCGCCGGGGGTGCAACCACGCGCTCGCGGAGTACGACGAGGGCGACACCACCGTCTTTCGTGTCGCCTGGTCGGCAGTGAAGCAGCGCGATGAGAACGTCGGCGCTGGGTGGGTACGGAAGCCGGAAAGATGATGAGAGCGATCCCGCGCACCCCCGCGCTCTGGCTCTCTGCGGGGTTGCACGTGCTGTTCGTCGGAATCCCGGCAGCCGTGTCGCTGTCTCGGGGAGACGGGACGGTCTGCATCGCCGCGTCTGCGTGCGGCCTGTCGGCGATTAACCCGTGCTTGCGGCACCCATCCTTCGCGGTCATTGGCCGGTGCGCCTTTCCCCTCCAGCGGCAGTGACGCTCATGGGCGGGCGACCCTCCCAACCGGTGGCGCTCGACCTGCATCTGCGCGACATGGCCGCGGCCGACATCCCCGCGTTCTTCGAGGAGCAGATTGATCCAGTGGCCAACCGCGTGGCGGCGTTCACGGCCAAGGACCCGACCGACCGCGAGTCCTTCACGGCGCACTGGCTGACGGCGCTCCAAGATGGCATCGTCATCGCGAAGACGATCATCCTGGAAGGGCGCGTCGCCGGATACGTCGCGAGCTTTGACCGCGTCGGCAAGCGCGAGGTCAGCTACTGGATCGGGCGGCCCAACTGGGGCCGGGGGGTCGCCACGTTGGCGCTGTCGAGGTTCTTGTGCGAGTACACGACCCGACCCCTTTACGCGCGGACCGTCAAGGACCACGCCGCATCGCTGCGCGTCTTGAGCAAGTGCGGCTTCACCATCATCAGAGAAGACTCGGGCTTCGCCAACGCCCGAGGCTCGGCGGTCGAGGAGTTCATCTTGGAGCTTCTGTAACGCCCCCGCATGAGTGGGCCATCTCGCGTGAGGAGCCCGAGCGGCGCGCGGACCGCCGCCGGCGCGGTCGTTGCACGGGGGCGGCGTCATGAAAGCTTCGCCGGTGTTCGCCTCGTGACTGCGCTCGCGCTCCGCAGGATCCATCCTGGACGCCGTGGGAAGGACCGAGACGACGTTCGGGCGCGACGGCGGGCCTTAGTGCGCCACGAGGCCGATAAGGATCTCAGGGAGTCGGCCGATGCGGCGCCTCCGTGAGGGCGCTGCTCGCGGGGATCGCGCCCCTGGCATTCTTGCTCTCTTCCTGCGCCTCGACGTCCTCAAGGCCAGCCTTCCGCGACACCGCGAGCCTCGTCGAGAACCGCACGGGACGCCGGATCTCTTGGAACCAATCGACCGCCGAAGATGAGGCGGTGGCGAAGGTGATTCGTGGACTCGTGTCGCACGAGCTGACCGTCGAAGCCGCGATTCAGATCGCTCTCGTGAACAACAAGACGCTACAAGCGATCTACGAGGATCTCACGGTCGCCCAAGCGGACCTCGTCCAAGCGGGTCTCCTGCAGAACCCGGTCTTCGGAGCCGGCGTAGCATTCCCCGTGGCAGGCTCCGCGCAAACGGGCTTCGGCCTTTCCGTGAGCCAGGACTTCCTGAGCGTCTTCCTTTTGGCCGCACGGAGGAGGGTCGCAGCGGCGGAGCTTCGAGCAACCGAACGAAGAGTCGGCGATGCCGTCCTCCGTATGGCCAACGAGGTCGAGGTGGCGTTCTACAGCATGGCGGCAGTGCAGCAGGTAGCGACCATGCGGCGCACGATTCTGGAGACGGGCGACGCGGGACTCGATCTGGCTCAGCGGCAGCACGCAGCAGGCAACATCAGCGAGCTTGACCTCGCGAACCAGCAATCTCTCTACGAGCAGGTCCGGATAGACCTTGTCCGGAGCGACGCCGATGTGGTCTCGGCACGGGAGGCGTTGACCCGGCTTCTGGGCCTCTGGGGACCGGACGCCAGCTACCGCATCGCCCAGAAGCTTCCCGAGCTTCCGGCTGAGGAGGTGGCCCTCGACCATCTTGAGTCGCTCGGCGTGAGCCGACGCCTCGACCTCGGCGCCGCCCACGAGGAGGCGCAGGCCGTGTCGCACGCGCTTGCAACGGCGAAGAACTACCGCTGGCTCGGGGCTACGTCCGTGGGTGCGGGTGTCGACCGCGCTCCCGAGGGATTCACCGTCGCAGGGCCGAACGTCGGCGTCGAACTTCCGATCTTCGATCAGAAACGGGCTGTCATCGCGCGCCTCGAGGGTCGGCTTCGCGCCGCCTTGGCCCGCGAGATGGCTCTTGCCGTGGACGTGCGGTCCGAGGTTCGCGCTGCCCAATGTCGGGTCGTCGCCACGCGCGCCGTTGTTGAACGTTACGCGAAGGTCGTGGTCCCGCTTCGACAGCGAGTCGTGATTCTCACGCTTGAGCAGTACAACGCCATGCTCGTCGGGGTGTACCAGCTTCTCCAGGCGAAGCAGACCGAAGTCACCGCGTACCGCGAGTTCATCGAGGCGCTCCGGGACTACTGGCTCGCACGAGTCGATCTTGAACGAGCGACGGGGGGCAGTCTGCCGTCGGCGTCTCCACACGCCCAGGCCACCCCTTCGCGGGAAGAAGGAGCATCCCTATGATGACCCGCCGACGCATCCTCTCTGGGGCGACTCTGCTCGCGGGCGGATTGGGACTACTCCGTACCCGCCTTGCCGACGCCGAGCCTCCTCCCGGAGATCCGGTGCCGAGTCCGCCCAAGGGACCATACACGCCCGTGATCACGCCGAACGGCTCGACGTTGCCGTGGGTCCTGAAGGAGGGTGCGAAGGAGTTCCGTCTCGTCGCCGAACCGGTGACGCGGGAGTTCGCGGCGGGCATGGTCGTGAACTGCTGGGGGTACAACGGACAGACACCGGGGCCGACGATCGAGGTGGTTGAGGGAGATCGCGTTCGAGTGTTCCTCACGAACAACCTACCGGAACCAACGAGCATTCACTGGCACGGGGTGCTCTTGCCGAACGGCATGGACGGCGTGGCGGGCCTCACGCAGCCCCACATCCTGCCAGGCGAGACCTACGTGTACGAGTTCACGCTGCGGCAGCAAGGTACGCTCATGTACCACCCGCACTCGGACGAAATGGTGCAGCTCGCGCTCGGGATGATGGGGTTCCTCATCGTTCACCCAAGGGCGCCCGAGCCTGTCCATCGAGACTTCGCCATCTTTCTTGCCGAGTGGGCCATCCCGCCCGGTACGTCGCGGCCGAACCCGATGGTCATGCTCGACTTCAACACGTTCACGTTCAACAGTCGCGCGTGGCCAGGGACGGCGCCGCTCGTAGTGAAAAAGGGTGACCGTGTGCGCGTCCGTTTTGGGAATCTGAGCATGGATAGCCACCCGATCCACATCCACGGGCATCGCTTCCAGGTCACCGGCACCGACGCGGGACCGATCCCTTCCAGCGCGAGGTTTTACGAGAACACGGTGGACGTGTCGCCGGGGAGCACTCGGGACTTCGAGTTCGTCGCGGACAATCCCGGCGATTGGCCGCTCCACTGCCACAAGAGCCACCACACGATGAACGCGATGGGGCACGACCTTCCGAACATGATCGGCGTCGGAGGCGGACCCGCGGAGGCGAGGCTAGAGAGCGTGCTTCCCGGCTACATGCCAATGGGTAGCGCCGGTATGGGGAGCATGATGGACATGGGGCGCCCCCAAAACACGTTGCCGATGGCTGCAGGCAAAGGGCCGTTCGGCAACATCGAGATGGGGGGCATGTTCACCGTCGTGAAGGTTCGCGAGGGGATCATGAGCTACGACGACCCCGGCTGGTACGTGCAGGCGCCAGGCTCGATGGCGCGGAAGGTATCGGGATGACTGTGCGAGCGGTGCCTGATGGCTCAAGAGATGCGGGAGGGGGCACCATGGGCCCCGCGTCATCGTCTGCTTCGTCTGCGTCGCCCCAACCCACGCCAGAGGGGACGCTCGCGTCCGCCCTATCGAGGGATCCCGTGTGCCGGATGCAAGTAGACCGCGCTGTAGCGAGAGGGTCGACGGTGGCTGACGGCCAGACGTTCTTCTTCTGTAGCCCGCGGTGTCTGGAGAACTTCAAGGCCGATCCGCATCACTACATCTCCAAGCCGGACAAGGAGGGAACGCCGCCCACGAAGCGATTGGGTGCCGGGTACGTGTGCCCAATGCACCCTGAGGTCCGGCAAGACCGCCCTGGCTCCTGCCCGAGGTGTGGCATGGCCCTCGAGCTCACGCCCACGCTGACGCCAGCGAAGACCCAGTATGTCTGCCCCATGCATGCCGAGGTCGTACGCGACGAGCCCGGCACGTGTCCGACATGTGGAATGGCGCTCGAGCCGAAGGCCGTGCACGTCGACGACGGGGAGAGCCCCGAGCTCGCTTTCATGCGCCGACGCTTCTGGGGGAGTGCGGCGTTCACGCTCCCCGTGTTCCTGCTCGGCATGGCCGAGATGGTCCCGGGCGACCTGATCGGCTCGCTCTTACCCCACGGGTGGCGGAACCCGCTCGAGCTCGTCCTCGCAACTCCGGTCGTTCTCTGGGGCGGCGCGCCATTCTTCGAGCGTGCGTGGGCATCGGTGAAGCAAAAGAGCGCGAACATGTTCACGCTCGTCGCCCTCGGGAGTGGGGCGGCGTTCCTCTACAGCCTGTTCGGGACGTTTCTGCCTGCTCTGTTCCCCGCGGCTTTTCGGAACCACCACGGCGAGGTGGGTGTCTACTTTGAGGCGGCGTCGGTCATCATCACGCTCGTTCTCTTGGGCCAGGTTCTTGAGCTCCGCGCCCGGAGCCAGACAAGCGGCGCGTTGCGGGCTCTCCTCGCCCTGGCGCCCAAGACGGCCCGTAGGGTAACGAGCGGCGGTGACGAGGACGTGGGCGTCGACGCGCTTCGGGTCGGCGACGAGGTGCGCGTGCGACCGGGGGAGCGCGTGCCGATCGACGGGAAGGTCATCGGCGGAACCTCGTCGTGCGACGAGTCGATGATCAGCGGGGAGCCCATACCGGTGCAGAAGAACGCGGGCGACCGGGTCACCGGGGGCACGATCAATGGGACCGGTCCGCTGCGGGTCCGTGTGGATCGCACCGGAGAGGGAACACTTCTCGCCCAGATCATTCGCATGGTGAGCGAGGCGCAGCGGAGTCGAGCACCGATCCAGAAGATCGCCGACAAGGTCTCTGGGGTATTCGTGCCCGCCGTCCTCGGGGTCTCCGTCCTCACGTTCGTTCTATGGATGGTGCTTGGACCGGATCCTAGGCTCGCCCACGCGATGGTGAGCGCAGTCGCCGTGCTCATTATCGCGTGCCCGTGCGCGCTCGGACTCGCCACTCCGATGTCGATCATGGTGGGAACCGGACGGGGCGCTTCTGCCGGGGTGCTTATCAAGAATGCCGAGTCGCTCGAACGACTCGAGAAGGTCGATACGCTCGTCCTCGACAAGACCGGCACGATCACCGCCGGTCACCCTGAGGTCGTCACTGTGCTGGCGTTCGGCGGTCTTGCTCGAGCCGAGCTTCTCGAGCTCGCCGCCGCTCTCGAGGCCGAGAGTGAGCATCCTCTCGCCGCAGCCATCGTCCGGTCGGCCGGCTCGGGGCGGGCTCCCCGGAAGGTCGAGTCGGTCCAGACCCTAAGCGGTCAGGGCGTCATCGGAAGGGTGGACGGTAAGCGAGTCGCGATCGGCAACGCGAGCCTCCTTACGGCGGAAGGGACAGGTCCGCCGGACGCGAAGAAAACAGACCGACTTCGCGCTGAGGGGCAGACGGTGGTCTTCGTCGTCGTCGACGGTCAGCTGAGCGGTGCGCTCGGCATCGCCGACCCTCTGAAGTCGACGTCGAAGGACGCCATCCAGCAGCTTCGCGCCGCCGGTCTTCGCGTGGTGATGCTGACGGGAGACAACGAAGTCACCGCAAGGGCAGTGGCGAAGGCGGTCGGGATCGACGAGGTGGAGGCCGGCGTTCTGCCGACCGGTAAGGCCGCGGTCGTGAAGCGGCTCCAGAAAGAAGGTCGTCATTGCGCGATGGCGGGTGATGGAATCAATGACGCACCCGCGCTCGCACAAGCGGACGTCGGGATCGCCATGGGGACGGGAACGGACGTTGCGATCGAGTCGGCCGGGATCACGCTCGTGAAGGGGGACCTCCGGGGGATTGTCCGGGCCCGGCGACTCAGCCAGGCCACGATGCGCAATATCCGCCAGAATCTAGGCCTGTCCCTCGTCTACAACCTGATCGGCGTTCCGATCGCCGCAGGCGTGCTCTACCCGTTCCTCGGCATCGTCCTCAGCCCGATGATCGCGGCGGCGGCGATGAGCCTTAGCTCGGTGTCCGTCATCGCGAATGCCCTACGTCTGCGTCACACCGCGATCTAAAGGGCTGCCGCGGTCTGCTCAGCCTCGACGATGGCTTTGAGGATCTCGCTCTTCGAGAGGGGCTTGGTCTTCTTGGGGGCAGAAGGCTTGGCCATGTTCGTGGGTTCCTTGGGATGAGGGGAGAGCGCGAGGGAAGCGGGCGCGCCGCGTACCGTGGCCGTTAGACAGATCGGCCGGAGCGGCTAGCACGGGCGCGGCAGGCTCTGCGGAGTGTAGCCCCCGTGCTCGTGGATCGGTGCCGAATCGCGAGGTGTCAAGCTATCACGGCGCCCGCGGTCGTCGGAGCCGTACGGCCCTTGGTTCCACCAGAACCTCAGTCGTCGGCCATCCCGATGCCGCCGCCCTGACCCGAGACGTCCTTGTCCTCGCGGCGGGCGATGAGGCACTCGGTGGTCAGCATCAAGCTGGCGACACTTGCGGCATTCTCGAGGGCCGTGCGCACGACCTTGACCGGGTCGATGACGCCCATGGCGAGGAGGTTCCCGTAGACTCCCGTAGCCGCGTTGTAGCCGAAGTCGCCTGCGCCTTCCCGAACGCGCTCGACAACGACGGCCCCCTCGAGACCGGCGTTGTTGACGATGCGCCGTAGCGGCTCCTCGATGGCGCGCCGTAGGATCTGGACGCCGTAGCGCTGTCCCTCCGGGATCGTGAGTTTGTCCAGGCCGGTCTGCGCGCGAATGAGCGCGACGCCGCCGCCCGGGACGATACCTTCCTCGACGGCGGCGCGTGTCGCGTTAAGCGCATCCTCCACCCGAGCCTTCTTCTCCTTCATTTCGAGCTCCGTCGCCGCGCCCACCTTGACGATGGCGACGCCACCGGCAAGTTTTGCCAGCCGCTCCTCGAGCTTCTCCTTGTCGTAGTCGCTCTTCGCGCTCTCGATCTGGGCGTGGATCTCCCCGATGCGGCCCTGGATCGCGGCCTTATCCCCCGCGCCGCTCACGATGGTGGTGAGGTCCTTGTCGAGTGTCACGCGCTTCGCGCTCCCGAGGTCGCTCAGGGCCACCTTCTCAAGCGTCAGACCTACGTCGTCGCTGATGACCTTCGCGCCCGTAAGAGTTGCGATGTCGGACAGCATCGCTTTGCGGCTGTCCCCGTACCCAGGCGCCTTCACCGCGGCGCAGACGAGCGTCCCGCGTAGCTTGTTGACGACGAGCGTCGCAAGGGCCTCCCCGTCCACGTCCTCCGCAATGATGAGCAGGGGTCGCTGCGCTTTCGCCACGTCTTCGAGGACGGGGACGAGGTCCGCCATGCTCGAGATCTTCTTCTCGCTGACGAGAAGGAAGGCGTCCTCGAGTACGACCTCCATGCGCTCGGGATCCGTAACGAAGTAGGGAGAGAGGTAGCCGCGGTCGAACTGCATTCCCTCGACGAACTCGAGCGTGGTCTCGGCTGTCTTGCCCTCCTCCACGGTGATCACGCCTTCGCGGCCGACCTTCTCCATCGCCTCGGCAATCGTATTGCCGACCTCAAGGTCTCCGTTCGCACTGACCGCGCCCACCTGCGCGATCTCCTTCGGGTCCTTCGTCGACTTGGCCATCGCCTTGAGCGACTGGACGACATTCTCGACGGCCTTGTCGATGCCACGCTTGATGTCCATCGGGTTGTGCCCGGCAGCCACGAGCTTGCTCCCCTCGCGATAGATCGCCTGGGCGAGAACCGTCGCCGTCGTGGTCCCATCGCCTGCGACGTCGCTTGTCTTGCTTGCGACCTCACGGACCATCTGCGCGCCCATGTTCTCGAAGTGGTCGAACAGCTCGATCTCCTTCGCGACGGTGACCCCGTCCTTCGTGACGGTAGGGGGCCCATAGCTCTTATCGATCACCACGTTTCGCCCCTTCGGGCCCAGCGTGACGCTCACCGCCTCGGCGAGCGCGTTGACCCCCCGGAGGATGAGCCCGCGTGCATTGTCGGTATAGACGATCTCTTTGGCTGCCATGGACTACCTCATGTTGCGCGGACTCACTGTGGAGCCGACGCGAAGTGACGCGTGCGTTCGGGTCTAGGACGTCTGGGTGATCGAAACGGGCCCGTGATCGTCGCAATGCTTGTCGCACGGGTGATGAAGATGGCCGCTCACGACGTAGTCAGTGTGGTCGCCGTGCGGCACCGCCTCGTGCTTGCATCCGGCACCGTGTACATGGTCGGTCGCGTGGGCCCCGCATGCGTGCTTCGGCGTACACACCGCAGGGTTCGTCTTGTCGACATCGAGCTTGTGCGCATGCACCTTGCCACCCGCGAGGTGGTCTAGCTGGCCGCCTTGCACATAATCCTTGTGGTCGCCGTGCGCGATGGTCGCGTGGCCGCAGCCAGTACCGTGGGTGTGCGTCTGGCTCTGGTGACTCTTGTGGTCGGTCATGGAGGGCTCCGTCTTCGTTCGGGTCCGCGTCTTGCGTGATTCGGTCAAGGGTGACCGGACTGCGTCTCTTCAAACTCGGCGTCCGGAATGTCCTTCCGGCTCTGACTGCTCCCCTTCGCGGCGGGACCCGCCGCTTCCGGCTGCGCGCCGCCACCCCCTGCCTCCTTGGCACGGGTTGCCGTGGCCACCCGATGGGACTCGCTTTCAAGCCTCTCGCTTAAGCTCGTGACGAGGGTATCGTCCTCCTTCTCGAGAGCATCTCGCCCGTCCTTGATGAGCGCAGACAACACTGCCACGTCGGCGGCGTCGACCTTGTCTGCGTTCTCCCGGAGCGTCTTGTCGAGGGAATGACAGAGATTGTCGAGCTTGTTTCGACGCTCGACCTGCCCGCGCCGGACCTTGTCGTCGGCCTCGTGGTCGGCGGCATCCCGGACCATCTTCTGGATCTCTGCCTCGCTGAGACCAGAGCTCGCGGTGATGGTGATCTTCTGGTCCTTGCCGGTTGCAGTGTCCTTCGCCGTCACGGACAGAATGCCGTTCGCGTCGACGTCAAAGGTAACCTCGATCTTGGGCACGCCGCGGGGCGCCGCCAGGATGCCCTGAAGCGTGAACTTGCCGAGAGTTCGGTTGTAACGAGACTCGGTCCGCTCCCCTTGGAGTACGTGAACCTCAACGCTCGGCTGGCTGTCACTTGCAGTCGAGAACGTCTCCTTCTTCTGGGTCGGTAGTGTCGTGTTGCGCGGGATCATCACGGTGGTGAGTCCGCCCATGGTTTCGATGCCGAGCGAGAGCGGGGTCACGTCGAGGAGCACCATGTCCTTCACGTCCCCCGACAACACGCCCGCCTGGACGGCCGCGCCGACGGCGACGACTTCGTCGGGGTTCACACCCTGATGGGGCTCCTTGCCGAAGAACGTCTTGACCGTCTCTTTGACCAACGGCACCCGGGTCGATCCGCCCACAAGCACCACCTCGACGATGTCCTTCACCGTCTTGCCGCTGTCGGAGAGCGCCTTCTTCACAGGCGCCATCGTTTTCTCGATGAGGGGCATCATCATTTGCTCGAGCTTCGAGCGCGTGAGGCGCAGATCGAGGTGGACCGGTCCCCCTGCGCCGACGGTCAGAAACGGCAGGTTGATCGACGTCTCCTGCGTAGAGGAGAGCTCGATCTTCGCCCGCTCCGCGGCGTCGCGAAGCCGTTGGATCGCCATCTTGTCCTTCGAGACATCGATGCCGCTGGTCTTGCGGAACTCGGCCGTGATCCAATCGATGATGACGTTGTCGATGTCGTCGCCACCCAGGTGCGTATCCCCGTTCGTCGAGAGGACCTGCACCACGTTGTCGCCGACCTCGAGGATGGAGATGTCGAACGTTCCGCCGCCGAAGTCGTAGACGGCGATGAGCTCGTCCTTCTTCTTGTCGAGCCCGTACGCGAGTGCTGCCGCGGTGGGTTCGTTGACGATCCGCTTGACGTCTAGGCCCGCGATGCGGCCGGCGTCTTTGGTGGCCTGCCGTTGCGCGTCGTTGAAGTACGCGGGGACCGTGATGACAGCCTCGGTCACCTTCTCTCCGAGGAAGTTCTCCGCGGCCTTCTTCAACTTCAGGAGAACCTGCGCACTTACCTCCTGCGGGCTCGTCATCTTGCCCCGGATTGAAAACGTCGCATCGCCATTGCCGGCGCGCTCGACCTTGTACGGGACGCGCTTCATCTCTTCTGCAACCTCTTCGAACTTTCGCCCAATGAAGCGCTTTGCGCTGAAGATGGTGTTCTCGGAATTTGTGACCGCCTGGCGTTTCGCGATCTGTCCGACGAGGACGCCACCCTTGTCATCCCATGCGACGACGCTGGGTGTGATGAGCGAGCCCTCCTCGTTGACGATGACCTTGGGCTCGCGTCCAACCATGATGGCCACGACGCTGTTGGTCGTGCCGAGGTCGATGCCGATGATCTTGCCCATGGTCGTTCGTCTCCCTTGCGAACGGCGGCTGGCGGGTGCCTGCGCAGAATTCGCAACGGCCCAGGGTGCAAGAGTCAAGCCGTCTCCCGATCACGCCGACGCGCACCCGTTCGTAGGCGTCCAGTGCCTCTGTCAAGCGACGGTATCTTCCAGAAGGAGCGGGAGACAGGTTCCGAGGTCGTACGAACGGCGCGAGTCGCGCGATGTACGATGCCGCGGTATGGCGCGTCGACGCACGAACGCCACAGTCGGACGACGCTGTGGGTCAATCGAGCAAGCTATACGCCGAGGAGGACTTACCTTCGCTCGGGCATGGGAATGCGGTCTGCATGAGCGGATTGGCGCGAGACGTGGCAAGCGCGTTCTACATCCTCCTCCGGTAGCGTTCCGATGCACTTTCCTTTCCTAAAGCGAGCGTCGCTCGCAGCTTCCGCCGACGCGAAGGGTACGCCGGAGCGTGTCGAACCCGCATCCGACGATATCGTTGTGCTCAAGGAGATTCGGAAGAGCTACGGCAAAGCAGAGGTCCTGAAGGGGATCAATCTCGTCGCCAAGCGGGGCGAGACTACGGTCATCATCGGTGGGTCCGGGGCAGGCAAAACCACCCTCCTGCGCCTCATCGTTGCCCTCGAGCAACCGACGAGCGGCGAGCTCCGGATCGACGGAGAGAACATCGTCGGCCTTGGCGAGCGGGCCCTCAACAAGGTGCGGCAGAAGTTCGGAATGGTCTACCAGTACGCCGCGCTCCTCGACTCCATCAACGTACTCGACAACGTGTCGTTTCCGCTCGTCGAACACACGAAGATGAAGGCGAGCGAAAGGAAGGACCGCGTCGTCAAGATGCTGAAGGAGCTCGGGCTCGACGAGAGCGCGTGCGCGAAGTTCCCGAGTGAGCTCTCGGGCGGAATGCGCAAGCGCGTCGGTATGGCCCGCGCGCTGATGCTCGATCCACGCATTCTCATCTACGACGAGCCCACGAGTGGCCTCGACCCCCCAACGAGCCGAATGGTGGATGACCTCATCGATGGCATGCGCCAGAGATTCGGCGTCACCAGCATCGTGATCTCGCACGACATTGCCAGCTGCTTCCGCATCGCGCACCAGGCGGTCCTCCTTATCAAGGGACAGATTGTTGCGCGAGGAACGCCCGATGCGCTCGTGGACGGAGGCAGCGAGGAGGCGAAGAAGTTCATAGAAATGTCGGGGGTGGACATCAAACACGTCACACGGGTGGGCAAAGCCGACCACTCGGGCAAGCCGAAGGAAAGGGGCCCGGTAGGAGACGCCGCCGTGACGTTCGAAGGCTGAACGTGTTCCTCGTGCGCCTGCCGCGCGCACCCGCGTGACTGCTCGGATTGGCCAGCGAATGCTTCATACCGGCTTCGCTGCTTCGCAGCCGCTAGGGCGGGCTGGCTAAGAGGGTCCGCGACGCGGCCGGACGTCGACCGCGCCGACGTTGTCGGCCATTCGTTCGGCGGTGGATTTGGCACATGATGCTGAGGCGGTGCCGCGAGCGCATCGGCTCCTGCGCTGAGGGCTGCACACTGGTGAGCACGAAACCTGCTTCCTTCGAATGAAGGAGGTTCTCCCCAGTGCAAGTTCCCCTTCAGATCACCTGCCGCGGCATGTCGCAGTCGGAAGCGCTCGCCGCCCAGATCCGGCTTCGCTCCGAGAAGCTCGAGCATCTTTTTGACCGCATCGTCTCCTGTCATGTCGTCGTCGAGCTGGCGGGCCATCATCACCGCCACGGAGACCGCTTCCATGTCTCGATCAACCTCGGTCTCCCCGGGCACGAGATCCTGGTGGGCCACGCCCCGTCGGACGATCAGGGGCTCGAAACGGCCTACGGGGCCGTCGACCGAGCATTTGACGATGCCGGTCGGGAACTCGAGGACTGGGTGAAGCACCAGCGCGCGGAACGTCGCCACGAATCAGAACACGGGCGTGCGCTATGAACAGCGTCTGGGTTCTCGTGTGCGACGCAGCAAAAGCCAGGGTCTTCGAGATCCGAGACGGAGGTCCGACATGGCATCTCGTGGATCTCGTCCTTCATGAGGGGTCGCGCAGCAAGGCGAGCGACCTCGTGGGCGGCCCGTCCGGGACCCGATCGTCGGAGGGGAGCTCGGTCCATCACAACGCGCTCGCCCCGACCTCTTCGCCAAAGGACGTCGAGAAAGATAGCTTCGCCCACACGCTCGCGACGACGCTCGACCATGCCATGCGCTCCGCGCGGTTCCGGGAGTGGGTGCTGGTGGCGCCACCTCATTTCCTGGGGCTGATGAGAAAGGAGCTTACGGGCGAGCTTGAAAAGCACCTCCTGACGACGATCGACAAGGACTTCAGCCACCTGGCCGTCCACGAGTTGTCCGAGCGACTGCATGAGGCCGTGCGCGTCCCCGTGAACGACCGGAGAGCAGCCGCGACGACAGGAAGCGCCGGCACTCGACGATCCCGAGAGGCCTGAACGCAGGGACTTGCCGCAGCCTCGGCGACGCTAGCGTCCGATAGGACGAGCTCAGACGCAATCGCGCCCGCGGAGGCGCAAAGCCTGCGCCTCAAGGCGCGTGGCGCTTGGAAGGACCGAGCGATGCCGCCGAGACACCGGTGGCCCTACCTGTGCATCCCGCCCGCCATGGTCGCGCACACTTTCCCGGATCTCGAGAAGATGGCGCGGCTCCAACCATTGTCCGGGGAAGCGGCCTCGATGAAGTCGAAGTCGCGCGAATGGGAGAGCCGCACGCTCATGCGGCAAGGCACACTTGCCGCTGGGCTGACGTCCGGCCACCCGAGCCCTGTCGTGGTACGGTCAGAATGGTGAGGGCCGTTTGTAGGACGATGCGAGAACGCCCCAGCCCACTCGCAGGCGGGAGTTTCCTGGTGACGATCTCCGTCGTGGACTCCGCGGAAGGCGCGGAGTCACGCAGCCATCGCGGCAACGAGAGGGCCTGACGGATGGTCGACAATGTAACTGCCCCGCCCCTCGCCCGAGACGACGAAGACGACGAATGGGGGAAGGGGACGCGCGACCCCGAGGAGCGCCAGTTCCTGCGCGGGCCACGACCCCGTGGTATCGAACTCGCCGAAGCGGGACGCATCTTCGCCGAGTGCGTGAAGGGATTCCGTGGCCTTCACTTCGTAGGCCCTTGCGTGACGGTGTTCGGCTCGGCGCGCTTCAAGGAAGATCACCCATATTACGTGATGGCGCGCGAGCTGGGGGCGAAGCTAGCTCAGGCGGGCTTCACGGTGATGACCGGGGGAGGCCCTGGGATCATGGAAGCCGCGAACCGGGGCGCGAAGGACGCCGGTGGCTACTCCGTCGGGAGCAACATCGCGCTTCCCATCGAGCAGAAGCCAAACGCGTACCTCGATCGTTGGGTCGAGTTTCGTTACTTCTTCGTCCGCAAGATGCTCCTTGAGAAGTACTCGTACGCCTTCGTTGCCATGCCCGGCGGAATCGGCACACTCGACGAGATTTTCGAGACGTCGGTGCTTATCCAGACCGGCAAGATGAAAGACTTTCCATTCGTGCTCATGGGGAAGAGCTTCTGGACGCCTCTCGTTACCTACCTCCGCGACAGCATGCTCGCCGCTGGGACGATCGATGAGGCAGACGTGACCCGCTGGCTCGTCACCGACTCGCCCGAAGAAGCGGTCCACACAATCCGGGAACGCGCGATGAAGCAGTTCGGATTGACGTACGGCCCTCGCGCGAAACCTCGTTGGTGGCTCGGCGAGGCGTGATGGGAAGTGATGGGCGAGCTTCGCTCACTTCTGCGCCGCTAGCGGCAACAATGGAGTCAGCGGCTCCCATGCTTCGCTTGCGATGAAGTGACCGATGGTGGGCTGTGTCCCCGGCGCCAGGAGCGCCGCAATGCGAGCGTTGGACCGCTGGTCCGCCGCTGTGGTCCGAGAGTGTTGCCGCTCATGCTCGCCCCACGAGTCCACGACGAAGGTCTCCAGCCATCTCGTTGGCTTGGACACGTCCCGCGAGAGATCCCACTCCATCGCCCCGTCGCGGCGTCGCCGCTGCTCGCGCGCTCGAACCAGACGACTGAATGCCCGGGCGTTGGCTTCCGGAACGTTGTACTCGATGAGCACCCTCACCGGCCCGTCGTCGTCCTCGAAGTCGCGCACGAGCTTCGGCATCGGCAACAACAGGGCTGGGGTCAGATCGTCCTCCACGACCTCGAGCCGGTAGCGGAGACGGGCCAGGAGGCTTGCGACGAGTGCCCCGGCCGCTAGAAGCAGTGCGCGCCGTACGCCTCCGTGCGTCGCCACCTCCCCCCAGAGAAAGCTGCCGACCGCGAGGGCGCCTTGGAAAACGAGCAAGTACACCGAAAGCACGCGGGCGCGGACCCACGATGCTGTGGCGACCTGGGCGGCGACGTTCAATCCTGAAAGCAGCGTCATCCAACCGACGCCGGCGACGATCATCCCGAGCGCGGCGGTGATGAGCGAGGCCGCTGCGTAGAGCGCGACGAGTGCTGCGGCGAAGGTGAGCACGCCCAGCGTGAGCAATCGGTCGGGGGACGCGCGCGCTCGAAGGACCGGGAGCTGCCATCCGGCGAGGAGCGCTCCAAGACCCATGCACCCGAGGAGAAGCCCGAACCCCGCGGCGGAAAGGTGGAGCACACCACGCGCATAGAGGGGGAGCAGAGCTGCCAGAGCGCTGCCCGGAATCACGCTGGCGGCACAGCGGAACATTACGGCCCGCAGAGCCTTCGTGTGGCGCACATACCGGAGCCCCGCCGCCATGGCGCCGGCCCACCGCTCCGCGGGTGCTGACTTGGAAACCTTGCGAGGTTGCAAGCGGGCGAGCGCAGCGATTACCCATAGGAACGTGAGTGCGTTCAACGCAAAGACTGCCGCCGGGCCTGCGAGCGCAACGATGAGCCCCCCCAGCGCGGGACCGAGCGAACGAGCAAGGTTCATCGATACCCCGCCGAGCGTGACCGCCGCCGTGAGTGACGACCGCGGAACCGCCTCGGCCGTGAGTGCCTGCCAGAGCGGCTCGTCGAGCGCGGAGCCGATGCCCATCGCGAAAGCAAATCCGATGAGCCATAGCGGACGGAGCGCTCCCGCCGCGGCGAGGCACGCCATCAAGCCCGCACAGATGCAGAGCCAGATCTGCGCCACGATGGCGAGCCTCCGGCGATCGACAATATCTGCGAGCGCGCCGGCGGGGAGCGCCAACAGAAAGAACGCAGCGCCGTCGACCGCCTGCAGGAGCGCGACCGTACGTGGCGACGCCGTGAGCGAGGTCATAAGCCACCCCTCCCCCACGCCGTGCATCCACGCGCCGATGTCGGAGACAAGCCCGGCGATCCAGAGAGCTCGAAACGCGGGGACGGCTAAGGGGGCCCACGTGGATGCTGAGGATGCCTTCAGCGCTGTGGGCGGGGGACCGAGAGGCATGCGCGCGGAGACTATCGGAGACGCGCAGGGACCGGCGATGCGGTGACTGACGTGACTATGGTCCGCGCCGCGCGCACGGTAGACAAGGGCCGGAACCGTAGACCGCGATCCTCCATTGCACGGCGCGCGAGCTCAAGGAAGTGATCCGCAGCCGTCCCTAGCGCTTGATTCATCGACCAACGGTACTCGGGAACGACCTCGGCAGCGCACTCACGTCGGTCAACCCCCTGAGTGCACCGCCTGCGCCGACGCGCTCAGATGGGGCTCGGAGGATCCAGTCGCACCTTCGGCGCGTGCGGGTCCCGTCGCTGGCGAGCCAGCAGGTCGGGCAAAGACTCCCTATGGCGGTCATACGCGCGCATCGCGAGAGCGCCACACGCATGTGCTGTTGTCAGCAACGGACCGCTCGTCGACATGACTAAGGTCCTTGTGTTCGCGACCCATAGGCCTAGGGTTCGCGTCCCCATGCTGCGTGAATTCGTCCAGGAGCACCGCGAAGAGATCCTCGCACGAGCACGCTTACGCGTCGCGGCGCGAAACGCTCCGCGCGCCACGGAGGTCGAGCTGACGGCGGGCCTGCCGCTGTTCCTCAATCAGCTCGGCGAGGCATTGCGTCGAGCCTCCTCAGATGAGGCCCTCGACCACGCGGAGATCGAAGAGAGCGCCGGGCAACACGGCCGCGTGCTCTTCGAGCATGGCTTAACTGTGGCGCAGGTGGTCCACGACTACGGTGACCTTTGCCAAGTCATCACCGGCCTCGCCGTCGAGCACCACGCCACCCTCGATGCAGACGAGTTCCGGACGCTGAACCTCTGCCTTGACGACGCCATCGCGGGCGCAGTGACCGCGTACTCGCGCCTACGCGAACGCACGATCGCGGACGACGGAACCGAGCGACTCGGCTTGCTCGCGCATGAGATGAGAAACGTGGTCAACACGTCGATCCTCACCTTCGGCAGCATTCAGAAGGGCACCGTCTCTCCAGGGGGGAGCACGGGCGTAGTTCATGCCCGCAGCCTGCAGCGGTTGATCGGCCTCATCGATCGATCGCTCTCGGACGTGCGCCTTGACTCAGGGATGCAGAACGTCGAGCGCGTTGCGGTCCACGAGATTTTCGAGGAGGTGGAGATCGGGGCCGCGATGGTCGCGCGAGAGCGCGGGCTTCAATTTGAAGTGATGGCGGTCGATTCATCGGTGATCGTCAGCGCTGACCGACAAATCCTGGCCGCCGCGATCGCCAACTTGGTGCAGAACGCGCTCAAGTTCACGAAGCCGGTCACCACGGTAAGGCTAGGGGCGACCACCACGACGGACCGCGTTCTGATCTCGGTCGAGGATGAATGTGGTGGCCTACCACCGGGGCAGGTGGAGGATCTGCTCAAACCATTCACGCAACGCGGCCACGATCGAGGGGGCTTGGGCCTCGGGTTGGCGATTTGCGTGAAAGCCGCAAAGGCGATGGGGGGAGAGCTTCTCATCCGCGACCTACCAGGCAAGGGATGCATCTTCACACTCGACCTACCGAAGCAACCTCCGCCTCCGACATCCATCTTTGATCACCCAAGAAAGGCGAAGGCGGATTCGGGTGGTGCCTCGGGCGCTGCCCTTCGTGAACGATCGTCGTCCGCAGTCTCTCTTGTCGACAACGAGGCGGCTTGTGCTCGCGTCCCAAGAATCAACACAGCGTAGGAATCGGGAGGAGCCCGCATGTTCTCTGGAGCGCCGTCACGCCGGGTCGAGGTTTTGTTTGTGGACGACGATACGGATACGCTTTTTTCGTATCAGCTCGTGGCCACCGAAGGCGGAATGAACGTTCAGCTCGCCCGCGACGGGCACGAGGCAATCGCTCTCGCGAACGCACTCCTACCCGACGTGATCGTGCTCGATCTTGGGCTTCGCAGCGAGGATGGTTTCAACGGGTTGGAGGTCGCTCGCCAACTTCACGCGGGAGAGCGTACGAGCTCGCTCCCGATCGTCATCGTGAGTGGGTCCACGAGTGTGCGCGACATGGCAGACATGAAGGCGATCGGTTGCGAGGGGCACCTCGTCAAGCCTTGCTCGGCCGATGAGTTAGTCGGACTCGTGACGTCTCTTGGGCTCAGCGGCAGAGATCGAGCGGCGACGAGCAGCATTGCATCGCTAAAGGACGTCCCAGGGTAGCTGCACGGAGACGATGTCGGGTTCGCTTGCAAGAGCTTTCAAGCGACGATCGTGCTCATGGCGGTGGACTTGCGCGCCTGTCGCGGTCAATACCGAGGTCCCGAAACTCCGAGATCCGCAGGCTAGAAACCTGGTTGCACACCGCAGGGTGCTCCGCGGAGCATTGATCAGGGCGGCCGCGAGCATTCTCAACTGTTCTTCCTCGAGTCGACGTTGCACCACGCGACGTCCACGTTTTGCGCGGCGCCCGAGTCGGGGGAAAACCCTACGTGAGCTGCTTCCGGAAGCGCACAACGGAGATCCCGAGGATCACGACTCCCAGGACTGCTAGAGCGCTCATCTGGGTCGCCAGGTCCTGGATACCGGCCCCCTTCAACAAGCATCCACGCATGATCTCGACGTAGTGACGCATCGGAATGAGCATCGTGAAAGGTCGCAGCCAGGCCGGCATGCTCGAGATGGGGGACATGAACCCGGAGAGAAGCATTGCGGGCAACATGAAGCCGAAGGCTCCGAGCATTGCCTGCTGCTGCGAGGAGCTGAACGCGGCGATGAGAATGCCGATGCCCAGCGTGGAGAACAGGTAGAGGAACGACCCGAGCGCAATCACGCCAAACGATCCACGGAACGGGACATCAAACATCAGGTTCCCGAGGAGGAGCACGGCGAGCACGTCCACAAATCCGAACAGGATGTAGGGAAGGCACTTTCCCGCAAGAAGTATCGTGGGCCGGATGGGCGTCACCATGACCTGCTCCAGGGTCCCCGTCTCCCGCTCGCGGGCCAAGCCCATCGCAGCGACGATCGCAGTTACGTTGAGGAGCAGCGTCGCGAGCACCCCCGGAAGCATGTAGATCGGCGTCTTGAGTCGCTGGTTGTACATCACTCGTGGCGCAAGCGACGCCGCCGCAACATCGGCCCTGGCGGCCGAATCCCCGCCAATGCCGCGCAGAAGCAAGAACTGACTCGCGGCGTTGGATGCCACCTGCGCGCGCGTGACATCGGTACCGTCCACGATGACCTGCACTTCGGGGGCATCCGCCCGCGCGAGGCGTACGGCAAAGTCCCGGGGGACGATAAGCGCCGCTGCGGCGGTTCCCGCCTCGAGCGCATCTTGCGCTGCGTTGGGATCCCAAACGTCCGCGTGCCGCAGAAATGTACGATCGGCGAAGAACGCCTGGGTGAGGTTGCGGCTCTCTGGCGTGCGATCTTGATCGCAGACCACCGTCGGAATTCGGTCGACGTCGAGGTCTATCGCGTAGCCGAAGACGACGAGCTGCAAGACCGGTGAGACGATGAGCGTGGCCAGCATGCGCCGGTCTCGGAAGGTCTGGCACAGCTCCTTCTTCATCACATTGAGGAGTGAGCGCAAGAGAAGAGCGAGCTTCACGCGAGCCTCCTACGGAAGCGCCATACCGCGAGCACCAGCATCCCCGCAGCAAAGATGGAGAGGGCGATCACATCGCCTCCGAGGACGTTGAGCCCGTTCCCCTTCAGGAGCACTCCTCGGAGCGTCGTGAGGTAGTAACGGCCGGGCACCGCCATCGAGATCCATTGCAGCCAGCCCGGCATGTTCTGGATTGGGAACATGAAGCCGCTCAGCATCGCGACCGGCATGTACGAGACCATCAGGGCAAACTGCACCGCGACGAGCTGCGACTTCGCGATCACGCTTGTGAGGAGCCCCGTTCCGAGCATGGCGAGCACGAAAAGCGTCGAGCACCCGAAGAGGGTCACAAGCGATCCACGGATCGGCACGTCGAACATGTATGAGCCAAGCGTCATCACGAGAAGCGTTTGCACGAGTCCGAGGCCTGCGTAGGGGATGAGCTTTCCGATGATGATCTCGCCGCGTCCCACGGGGGTGGCGAAGAGCTGCTCCATGCTGCCGCGCTCCCATTCCCGCGCAATGGTGAGAGCCGTGAGGAGTGATGCGACCATCGCGAGGATGAGCACGATGACCCCCGACACCATGTTGTACGTGGAGCGCAGCGTCGGATTGAATCGCACCCGCACGCGCGGCCCTACCCCAAGCGAGGCCTTGACCGCGCGGGCGGCGGAAGATGCCTGCAGGATGCCGGCTGCATCGCCAAGCGCTACCGCCGCGGTCGTCCCGTCGCTGCCGTCCACGATGAGCTGCGCCGCGGTGGGCATGCCCCGACCGAGGTCCCGTGCGAAGCCTTGCGGTAGGACCAGCACGGCCCGGACCTTCCCGATGCGCAAGGCTGCCTCGGCATCGTCGGGAGAGGCGAGCTCCGCTCCGCGGACAAAGTCGCCGCTCGCTACGAGCGCTTGGCTTAGGCGCCGCGATGCCGGCGTTCGATCCTGGTCGACGACCGCCATCGCGATGTGATCGACGTCTTGCGAGATGCCGTAGCCGAACAGCATGAGCATCACGACGGGGAGGCCCAGGGCCATGTAGATCGCGCGTGCATCCCGGAGGATGTGGAGCACCTCCTTGTGCGCAACGGCCTTCGTTCGGCGAAAGAAGCGCGTCACGACAGTCGCGTGGCTTCCGCGGGAGCCTTGCTTGGTTGTTCTGCGCCACCGACCACGCAGAGGAAGACATCCTCCAGCGTGACGTCCGCGTCGACCACACGGGTGACCGGGATGCCCCGGCGGGTCAGCTCGCCCTTCAGCGAATCGGCATCCGGGCCGTCCTTGGCGATACGAACGTGAAGACCTGCGCCGAACGACTCGATGTCGAGGAGATGGAGGTCGGCCCCTGCCTTCTGCACCTCCGCGGCACTGGCTCCCTGGACCTCGTAGATGCGCCCAGGCACAAATTCGCGCTTCAGGGAATCGGGCGTATCGAGTGCGGCAAGCTTGCCCGCCACCATTAAGCCTACGCGGTCGCAGTATTCGGCTTCATCCATATAGTGGGTCGTGACGAGGATGGTCGTTCCCTCGTCCGCGAGGTGCCGGATCACTCGCCAGAAGTTCCGTCGCGCGTCGGGGTCGACGCCCGCTGTCGGCTCGTCCAGGAAGACCACCTGCGGCTTGTGGAGAAGAGCGCAAGCAAGCGCGACGCGTTGCCGTAGACCCCCCGGAAGTGAGCCCGTAAGCTCGCCGGCGAGTGCTTCGAGGTCGAGGTCGTGCACGAGGGCGTCGCGTCGCGCACGGAACTCCTTCCCAAAGAGGTCGTAGGCCCCGCCAAAGAACTCGAGGTTCTCCGCGACCGTCAGATCGAGATAGAGCGAGAACTTCTGGGACATGTATCCGATTGCACGGCGCACCGCGTTGGGCTGGTGGACTACGTCCACACCTGCCACCCTTGCCTCGCCGCTCGAGACCGCGAGGAGCCCGCAGAGCATCCGGATCGTCGTCGACTTCCCCGCACCGTTGGCCCCCAGGTAGCCGAGGATCTCGCCCTTCTTTACGTCGAACGAGACGTCATCGACGGCGACAAACTTGTCGAAGCGCTTCGTCAGAGCTTTGACGTGGATCGAGATATCGCCGGTCACGAGGCGCTCTTGTCCGAAGGCTTGCCCTTGCTCGCACCCTCTCTCTTCGCCTCTGTGCGTTCGTGGAGGCGTGTCAAAAACAGATCTTCGAAACTCGCCGAGGTTGGCGAGACCTCGGCGCCAAGCGCCGCAAGGGTGGAGCGCACGGCGTCTTCACAGCCATGCCGAACGACGACCCGCATGAGAGCCCCGGCGGGCGTGAACGCAAGCACATCGGGGTTCTTTTCGACCGCTGCCGTGACCTTGGCGCGATCCCCGCGCACGCGATAGACGGGATGCGGAAACGCCGCGAGCATCTCGCTGGGCTGCCCCTCTTCGAGCAGCTTCCCCGAGAGGAGCATTCCGGCGCGGTGGCAACGCGCCGCCTCGTCCATGTACGGCGTCGTAAGCAAGATCGCCATTCCGCCCGAGAGGAACTCGTGAAGGAGCTCCCAGAACTCACGTCGGCTTACCGGATCGACGCCGTTCGTAGGCTCGTCGAGCAAGAGCACCTTCGGCTCGTGAAGGAGTGCGCACGACAGAGCGAGCTTCTTGTACATCCCCCCGGAGAGGGCCTCCGCGCGCCGGCCCTTGAATTCGGCCAGGCGGGTGAGGGCGAGCAGTCGATCCCGACGTTCTGAGAACGCTGCACGCGGCACGCAGTACATCTCTCGAAAGAAGGCCAGGTTTTCGGCGACGGTGAGATCGCCGTAGAGGCTGTACTGCTGCGGCATGTAACCGAGGTTCTCGCGAACCGACGCGTCCTTTCCAAACGGGTCCTTTCCCATGAGGCGGACCCGACCCGCCGAGGGATCGACGAGGCCAGCGAGCATCCGCAACGTCGTCGTCTTGCCGGCACCATCTGGCCCGACAAGCCCGTAGATCTCTCCGGCCGCGACCCGCAGATAGAGGCCGTCCACGGCGACTTTCGCTTTGAAGCTGCGGTGCAGGTCGCTCGCCTCGATCCGAGCCTCCGTGTCACTCATTCCCAGCTCCCCTCGATTGAGACGTCAACCGGCATGCCGGAGCGGAGGCGCATGTCTGCGTTCGGGATGCGGACCTCGACCGCGTAGACCAAGCGCTCGCGGTCTTCCTGGGTCTGAACGTTGCGGGGCGTGAACTCGGCGCGCGGCGAGACGTAGAAGATGGTCCCCGCGAACGTCTGGCCCGGATACGCATCCGCGACGACGCGGACCTTGCGTCCCGGAGCCGCCGCCGCGAGCTCCGAGTTCGGAAGGTAGAAGCGTGTGCGCCCCTCCGTGACGTCGGTCATCGAGAGGACGCTGGTGCCCGCTTGGACGGCCTCGCCGGGCTCGAGGTTGCGAGAGACGACCATAGCGTCTCGTGGGGCAAGCAGCTTGCATTCGTCCACCGAGGTCTGCGCACGGGCGACCGCGGCCGTCGCGGCCGTCACATTGTCCTGAGCGGCGGCAGCCTGCGACCTGGCCCCGGTGCCCGTCGCCTGGAGCGCGCCTGCCTGGTTCTTGACCATCAACTCGAGAGCGTTCTGTTCGGCGATCTGATTGCGCAGTGCCACGTCCTTTGACCGCGCCTCGTCGAGCGAGGCCTGGGGAAGCGCTCCGCTCTTCACGAGTTCTTCGTTCCGCGCGAGGTCGACGCGCGCAAGGTCCTCTTGCGCCTTCAGAACCTCGACCTGGGACCTCGCCACGTTGATATTTTGAGTTCCGCCCGACGCGTTCTGTGCCGCCGAGGTGGCATTGGCCTGCGCCCCGTGCATGTTCGCCTGCGCCGCCTTGAGCTCGGCATTCGCCTGATTGAACGATGCCTCCTGCTCGGTGCAAAGGAGCTCCACGAGGAGATCGCCCTTCTTCACGATGTCACCCTCGCGCACGTTCACTTTCGTGATCCGGGTGGCGATCCGGCTCGTCGCGTTGACGTCGACACCTTCGATGACGCCGCTCCCGCCGGCCGGCCCGTGTTCGGCCGCGCGAAGATGACGCACGCGTAGCACGAGGGCGATGAGCAGCGCCGCAGCGAGGATGCCGATCAGGATCAAGGCGCGCTTCACGTTCCGCCCCTGGTCACGTAGCGGCACGTCGCGTGCTCGATGCGCACTCTCGCCAGGCGCTGGTCGATGCCCGCGGAGCGAGCGGAAAGGCGTGCGCGGAAGAGGTCCCCTTCGGCGTCGGCGAGCTCGACGCTGGTCCACTTACCGTAGCGGAAGAGCTCACGGCAAGCGCGGTATGCCTCCTCGGCGGAGCGCAGCTGTATATTCGAGCTCTCGATGCTGGAGTCGGCCGCGTGAAGGGACGCCTCCTTCGCAGCGAGCTCGAAGCTGGTCTTCCGAGCACGCGCACCGACCGAGCCTGCGGTCCAACCGCCCGCAAGATGCGCGAGTTCGGGGAGACTATCGGCAGGCACCCTGCGCGCGTCTGCGATGGGAGGGCTCAGCGGAGAGGGTGGTTCTTGTACTCCTGCGCGAGCGGCCAGCAGCGAGACGACGTCAGCGGCAGCGCTCGCGACGAATGTGCGTCGAGCGCGAAGTGTGTGCGTCGAGCGCCAACGTTCGTCCTCCTTGATGGTGGTGTTCGGTGGCTGCACTCTCTGTCCGCTCCTTCGGGGCTCCCCGTCGCGGAACCGGCCTTGCATGTGGGATGCCACGGTCAGCGAAACTGACCGAGAAGTGTACGGTGTATAGTTTGTCACACAATACGGATCGAGCGTGCGCGCGGGGCTTCCGCCGTTCGTCCGCTGAGGTGGTGAGGGGTATGAGGAAAAAGAGTGCGCGCGGGACAATCACGCGGGAAACGTTGACGGACGCGGCACTCGCGATCGCCGACCGCGACGGCTTCGACGGGGTAACGATCCGGGCCGTCGCCGCGGAGGTCGGCGCAACTCCGATGGCTCTGTATACGTACTTCCCCGATAAAGACGCGCTGTACGCCGGCATGCGCGGCCGGGTCTTCGAGCGCGCCAGCACCGTGAGTGGCTCTCGCCGGACCTGGCAAACGATGCTTGAGGGGATCGCGCGAAGCCTCTACCAAGTCATGCGCGAGCATCCCGAGTGGACCCCGCTGCTCGGCCACAACAGCGGCCTCCCGCCCGCAGGGCTCGGTTTCCTCGATCGTCTTCTCGAGCTGATGCCGAAAGGAGGCGTCGCGTTTGACGACGCGATGCGGGCCTACGCCAGCGTCATGAGCTTCGCCGTGGGCAGCGTGCTCTTCGAACGCATCATGATGGGTTCCGGCGACGTAATGGAGCAGCGCCTGGTCCTGCTCAAGGAGGTAATGGGGCGATCGTCGGGCCGATACTCGAGCCTCGCGTCCGTCGCCGCGGAGGTCGACCGCTGGCGCTGGGACGACGTCTTCGAGCTCGGAATCGGATCGCTGCTTGTGGGAATCGAGGCCAAGTGCGGACCGTCGGGGCGGAAGTCGCGGCGTCGGGTCCCACCCGTCCGTGCCCGGAGGTGAGAGCTCCGGCACCTAGCTCCGGGCGATGACATCGTTGGCCCGCAACTGGCACAGGAAGGGAGGCGCGCCGCGTATTCTACAAGGTCGCGCATCTTGTACAGATCCGCCTGACCGAACCGACAGGGGCGCAGTGTCTTGCTATGGAGAGGAGATGTGCGCCCCGTGACGTAAGCGCCACAGCCCGTCATTTCCGCCTCCACTCACGCCAGCCACGCCGAGCGCGATTCCCAGGGATGCTCTCCGAGCCATACAGCGCACCTTCTGCCGGTGCCGCCTTCGATGGGGGGTTCGCCTTCGACCAGAACCTCGCCTTCGATGTTGGAGCGCGCGACGTGTACGACGCGAAGGCAGCGCTTGCCCTCGTGCGGCTCGAGCTCATTTCCCGGCTCCCGGGAGCGCCCTGGAAAGGAGGCCGGTAAGCCGGCGCGGATAGGATCGTCGCCGAGGTGCCCTCGGGGTTGAGATTCCTTCATGCTCACCGGCTCAATGACGCCCCGTCCTCGTCGCGATCGCCACACAGCGTTGGCTGCGAGGGACCTCGTGAGCATGAGGGGGGGGATTCGGCGGACGATGAGCAGGTGAACGAGCATCAACGGTTGAGCCGCGAAGCGATCGAAGAAGCGGCGCTCCTGCGAGCGAGCACGATGCACCACTGCACGCGCTCGCGTAGCCCGGCCGCCAACTACGGCGTCGCACTTGCATACATCGGAGACCTATAGCCGGCAGAGGCGCCCTCTCGCCGGCGCACGGATAGGACGAACCATGCTCGCTGAGTTTCTCCAGACGAACCACGACGAGTTGGTGACGCGTTGCAAAGCAAAGGTCGCGAATAGGCCCGTGCCACCATCTGCTGCGGGCGAACCGGAATTCGGCATTCCAATTCTGCTCGGCCAGCTCGTCACCGAGCTTCGCGTGGAGCAGAGCGCCCTGCCTGGTGCGCAACCCGGCAAGCTTCCGCCGAACATCGGCAGCACCGCGGGTAAGCACGGCAACGAGTTGCTTCGCAAAGGCTTCACCATCGATCAGGTCGTTCACGACTACGGGGACCTGTGCCAAGCGGTCACCGAGTTGGCCCACGAGCAAGCCGCGACAATCACCGTCGACGAGTTTCACACGTTCAATCGATGCCTCGACAATGCCATCGCCGACGCGGTGACCGAGTTCGGACGCGGGCGCGACGAGACCAGTTCCAAGCACCACGTCGCGAGCATGAACGAGCGACTGGGCAATCTCGCGCACGAGCTTCGAAATCGACTGAACTCGGGAATGCTCGCATTCGACGCCATCAAGAGCAGTAGTATGACACTGGCGGGGGCGACCGGCGACGTGCTCGGACGAAGTCTGATCGGGTTGCGCGACATCATCGATCGTTCGCTCGCGGATGTGCGCTTGACCGACGGCCTTCAGGTGCACCGCGAACCGTTCTCGGTTCGCGGACTCCTCGATGAGATCAAGGTCTCCGCGGCAATGGAAGCGAAGACGAAAGACGTCGTCCTCACGATCGCGCCCGTCGACGACGCGTTGTCGGTCGATGCCGATCGCCAGATGATTGTTTCCGCAGTCACGAACCTGTTGCAGAACGCATTCAAGTTCACGAAAAGCGGTGGCCACGTCTCACTGACCGCGCAGTCAGCGGCGGGGCGCCTCATCATCGACATCGAAGACGAATGTGGCGGTCTCCCGCCCGGACGAAGCGAAGAGCTGTTTCGACCGTTCGAGCAACGAGGCGTCGATCGAACCGGTCTGGGCCTCGGCCTATCTATCAGTCGTCGCGCCGTCGAAGCGAACGCGGGAACACTCCGCGTGCGCAATCTTTCTGGCAAGGGATGCGTCTTCACGATCGATCTACCGGTGCGAAGCATGTGAAGCGGCCGGCTCCCCGTGTCTTCACGAGCTGACTCATCCGACCAGCATCGCGACGCATCGACGCCGTCCAAGAGAACGCTGCGTGGCCTCGACGGTCTCAACTTCCTTCTTGCGGACGTGCAGACGGGGGAGCGTCTCCCGCCTCGTCGAGGTCCTCGACGAAGGACTCGAACGGGCGCGGGGCCGACTCCAGCGGTTGCCGCTTCTTCAGGTTGATGACGTGGTTGACGACGATCCGGTAGAGCCACGTCCGGAACGCGCTCGCGCCCCGGAAGGTGGACAGCTGGGTGCTGACCTTGACCAGGACCTCCTGCGTGATGTCGGCGGCATCGTCACGGCGCCACACCGTCCTGGCGGCGACGTTGAAGATCCACGGGCCGTGACGGGCAACGAGCTGTTCTATAGGGCACGACGGTCCCCGGCTTGCGCGAGCGCGACGAGCTGCTCGTCGGGCGGGTCGTCTGCCGTGTCGGAGAAGGGGTTCTGCATCGGGAGGGCGTCGCGCATCCGTGTTGGACCTCTGGGGACGCGACTGTGACAGGGGATCGCGAAGGAGCCAACGGCGGCTACACCGGCATGCCACCGCGGCTCACCTTGCCGACGACCTGCAGCTTCTCGCCGCGCTTCCGTCACGTGTCGCGGCCGCGCTACCGACGAGAAACGTGACCGTACACCCGCTTCCGCTCCCGCTGCCCGGGTTTGCGGGGCGGCGGCGTGAAGACGTTCAAGCTCGTCTTTTACGACGACAACAAGACGACGTACGGGCTGCCGCATCTCTTCAGCGGCGGCTCCGCACCGCCTGCGTCCCATTTGCCACCGCGCTCTAATCGAGGTCGTTGGGCGGCATGAACCCGTCGATCTGGCATCATCTGGCGTCACCGCGGAACGTCACACGTCCGCGTCTCACTCAAAGACGTCGCCGAGTCCGAGGGGGAGGCGGGCGCGTGGCACAACCGTGGCACAGTGACGGTGTAGACGCGTGCGGAGGCAGAAATCATGGGGTTTCAGAGCACTCGCAACCCTTCGCTTCCTTCGGTTGCGAGTTCGGCCTGGGGCATCGCCGGCTCGCGGACCCCCGCGACGGCGCCGTCGCCCCATGGAGGCGTGGTAGAGGATCCGCGTGCTCGGGCCGCGCTGGCTATACTTGCACGGCTTCGCCTCCGGACCGGGCTCGGCGAAGGGGTCGCGCCTCGCCGATCACTACGCGGAGAAGAGCGTCACGGTGGAATGCCTGGACCTCCGGCGTCCGTCGATGGAGCACCTTCGGCTTTCGGCGATGATGGCACACGTCCGGGACGCCATCGGGACGCCGGCGGACTGCGCCGTCGTTCTCGGCTCGAGCCTCGGCGGGCTCACCGCGGCGCGAGTCGCGGAGGAGGATGCCCGGGTGTGCGCGCTCGTGTTGCTCGCGCCGGCGTTCCGGCTCGTGGAGCGGTGGAGGGCGAGAATCGGCGAGGCGGAGTGGGAGGGGTGGCGGACGACCGGGTGTCTCGAGACGAAGGATCACGCAAGCGGCGGGATGGCGCGCGTCGACTTCGCGTACACCGAGGACGTTGCGCGCGTGGAGGCCCGTGGGGGCGGCTGGCCTGACGTGCGGGTGCCGACGCTGATCGTCCACGGCTCGCGCGACGACATCGTGCCCGTGGAGGGATCGCGGCGGTGGGCCACGGGAAAGCAGCACGTGCACTTGGTGGAGGTCGACGACGGCCACGAGCTCGTCGCGTCTCTCGACCTCATCGTGCGCGAGGCCGATCGGCACTTGGCGAGCTTCCTTCAG
>Ga0302278_10001031_pt1 | contig 35004 bp, 35 predicted proteins | sample III_Bog_N3_2_FD_194543 | JGI IMG/M metagenome (GOLD analysis project Ga0302278, IMG submission 194543) | Peat permafrost microbial communities from Stordalen Mire near Abisko, Sweden - III_Bog_N3_2 | ecosystem: Environmental > Terrestrial > Soil > Wetlands > Peat | place: Sweden: Abisko... | reverse complement strand
AACCCACGCGACTCTACGTGCGCGCGGCTTTTCGCGGCCTCGGTCTCGGCCGCGCGCTTATGGAGTGGGTGATGGCCGAGGCTCGCGCCGCAGGTTACCGCGAAATTGTAGGCGACACTATGCCCGTGATGCACGATGCGTTGGCGCTCTATGAACGCATGGGCTTCGAACGCACCGGCACCGGGCCGAAGGTTCAGGCGTCGACCTTCCCGCAAGTCTCTGAAGAGCCGATCCTGATTCGCATCAGGCTGTAGGTTTGTGGCGCCGGTCTCCCGGTCCGCACTCACACTTCACACTCACACTTCACTCTTTCTCGCCACCGCCCCGCGCGCCGCGATACAGTGATGGGGTGACCTCCAATCTCATCTGGATCACGCTGCTGGTCAAGCTGGGCGTGATGGCCTCAGTGGCCAGCGTGCTGGCGCGGGTCACCACCTTCCGGCGGCTGCTCTTTGCGGAAAAGCGCCGCCCCGCGCAGACGCTGGGATTGCTGGCGTTTTTTCTGGTGCCGCTCACGATCGGTGTCTGGCTCCGGTTTAGGGTTCCCAACTTTCTCGCTGCCGACGTCTCTTTTGAGACCGTCATCCTTCTCGGTCTGCTCATTGGTCCCGTCTGGGCCATGCTGGGCGGCGCCGTTCTCTCTGTTCCCGCCGTCCTGCACGGCGAATTTCTGGCGCTGCCCTTCAACGTGCTCCTCGGCCTGGTGGTCGGCATGATCGGCCGCTACGTCGAGCGAGAAGAGATCTGGTCCTTCACGCCCTTCATCGATCTGAGCCTCTACCGCTGGGTCCGCCGCAATGTCATCAAGCCGCGCATCGACCGCCAGATTCTGCTTCTGTTTCTCATCGCCCTCATGGAGATGGCCCGCGACTGGCTCGCGCATCTGTTTCCCCATCGCCTCTTTGCGCTGCTTGCCGATCAGATGTGGCTACAGTCGCTGGTCTGGCTGGCCGCGCCCATCAATGTGGGAATCGCGCTCAAGGTCTGGAACGCGTTGCGCGTGGAAATGTCTCTGGAAGAGCAGAAACGTCTCCTGCTCGAAGCCCGTCTCGACGCATTGCAGCGCCAGATCAATCCGCACTTTCTCTTCAATACACTTAACTCCGTGGCCTCGCTGGTGCGCAGCCAGCCGGAACTGGCGCGCACCATGATCACCAAGCTCGCCAACATTCTGCGCGCTCTTCTCAAGGACCACGACGCCTTCGTTCCCCTGCGCGAGGAGCTCAAATTTACCGACGATTATCTCGATATCGAAGTGGTGCGCTTCGGCGCCGACAAGCTGCGCGTCGAAAAAGAAATCGATCCGCGCACGCTCGAGGTCCTGGTGCCCAGCATTCTGCTTCAGCCGCTGATTGAGAACAGCATCAAGCACGGTCTGGAGCCGCGCATCCACGGTGGCACGGTGACCGTGCGCAGCCGCCTTGAAGGCGATCGCGTCTTCATCGAGGTGGCCGATGACGGCGTGGGGATGAACGGGCGTCCTACCTCTGCGCTGCGCCGCCCCGGCGCCGGCATCGGCATGAAGAATGTGCAGGAGCGGCTGGAGGTTCTCTACGGCAACCAGGCGCGTTTCAATATTGTCAGCAATCCCGGGCGCGGGACGACGGTGTCGATTGAAATTCCCGCCGCACTGCGTAGTTTGAGATAGAATTCCAAATTCACGGTGAGGTCAACATGAATCCTGACGCTTCCACACCTGAAATCCATCTCAATGACATCGGCCAGATCGCCATCACCGTCACCGACCTGGCACGCTCAAAGGATTTCTATCAAAACGTGCTCGGCATGCAGTTTCTTTTCGACGCCGGCCCGATGTCCTTCTTCCAATGCGGAAAGATCCGCTTCGCCATCGGCACCTCTCCCGAATTGCCGGGCAAGGGCGGCACCATCCTCTACTTTCGCGTGGCAAACATTCAGCAGACGCACGATCTGCTGGCCGCGCGCGGAGTTGAGTTCGTGCAGAAACCGCACCTGGTGGCACAAATGGCAGACCACGATCTCTGGCTGGCATTCCTCAACGATCCTGACAAACAGACCATCGGCCTGATGTGCGAAATGCCGCGCTCCGCCGCGTCCGCCGCGGGCTAAGGATGGGACGGCCAGGTTCTCCACAGGTCATAGATTGTATGCTCAAACCATGGTGCGCTTCACGGTGCTGGCGTCGGGGTCGAAGGGCAATTGCACGGTGCTCTCCTGCGGCCGCACACGCATCCTCGTCGATGCCGGATTGAGTTGCCGCGAGCTCTTCCGGCGCATGAAGCTGGCCGGGGAAGAGCCGACAACCCTGAATGCCATCATCATCACGCATGAGCATCAGGACCACGTAAACGGCCTGGCCGTGACGGCGCGCAAGCTGGGCATTCCGGTGTATTTTACTGAGGGTACGCACCGCGCCTGGATGCGCTGGCTTCAGCCCCGCCGCCAGATGACCTACGCCCAATGGCTCGAAATGATCCGCAAACAGGCCGCCGAGCGGCAGGCCGAGCCACAGGCTGCGGTTGGCGAAATCGATTCCCCGGAGGATCCCGGCGAAGTGGCTGTGGAAAACTCGGTTCCATCCGCCGTGCCAGTTCCGACGGACCCGGCTCCTGAACCCTCGTCTGGCCGTCCACCCACGCTCAAGGACGATCCCACTTGGCTTCCGGCCATCGAGTATTTCTCGGCCGGCCAGCCCTTCTCGATCGGCGACATCTGCGTTAACCCCTTTACGATTCCTCATGATGCGGCCGATCCTGTGGGCTTTGTCTTCAGCTCCGAGGGGGTCCGCCTGGGCTTTGCCACCGATCTCGGGTATATCCCGCCGAACGTGAGAGAACAGCTTCGCGACCTGGACCTGCTGCTGCTGGAGTCGAATCACGATCTCGAGATGTTGCGCGACGGTCCCTACCCCTGGTCGGTCAAGCAGCGGGTCCTGTCCCGAGTTGGGCATCTCTCGAACGACGCAGCCTCCCAGTTCCTTGCCGCCGACTACGACGGGCAGGCCGCCTACGTCATTCTTGGCCATCTATCTGAAAACAATAACCTTCCTGAGTTGGCACGGGTGGCTGCCGAGCGCGCTTTGCTGGGCCGGGCCAGCCTCTTGGCTAATCGACTGCTGCTGGCGGCGCAGCATGAGCCGCTTTCTGCTATCAGTTTTTAGAAAGAAGGAGTTACAATAGTAAGCAAGGTAGCGGCCAAAAAATTGAAGTCGCAGGATGGGCCGCGGTCGGCGCCAGGGACTTTGCGTGGCGTTGTGTATTTGTGGACGTTTTGCAACCGATCACGCGTCAGGGCGTCCAATAAACAGGCTTCCGTAACGATCCTCCACACGGGAGCTCGGCGGTTGAACTGAATTCTTTGCAGGGTGAATCTCTCTATGTCTACGGCAAGAATCCAATGCACCGACCGGGTCGTAGGGGCAATTCTGGCAAGCTGGCGGTATGACATTTCCGGCATCTCCCCTGAGATGCGCCGCGACTACGAAAGTCATTTTGCCGAATGCGCCCGTTGTAGCGCGCGTCAAAAGTTCCATCGCAGCCTTGACGCTACGCTTGCAGTTCTCACCTCGCTGGCGGCGGTCTTCTTCTTCTTTGCGCTCGCGGTTCTAAGACACATCCGTCCGGTAGAGCACGTGGCCTTCAATGTCTTCGGACTGGACATTGAAGACACGTACCACATGTTCATCTCCGCCGGCGTCGCGGGACTGATCTTTTCCGTGATCGCTCTGGCGCTGGTGCTGATGGCGACCCCCGCGCCGTCGTACCTTGGCGGCATTGCCGCCGAGCGCGCCAAGCAGCTTGAAGAGCGTTTGCCCGCGGCCATCAAGGCCCTGCGCCTGCGGTAAAGAGCAGCAGCGGCGAATCGAACTTAAAGGCCTCCCTCATCGGGAGGCCTTTGTGCGTGTGCGCGGCTATTTAAATCTGTAGCACGTGGTGCTACACTTAATTCATGGCGAACGGCGCCTCAGACCGAGATCGCGTCTTCAAGACAAAGTGGTTTCCCCGGGAGGCGCGAAAAGCGCTGATTCCAGATCAGGAACTTTCCTTGGCAATCCGGCAAGTGATGCTTGGGCATGCTATCGACCTCGGTGGAGGAGTCTATAAGAAGCGTCTCGGTAAGAACCGGTTCCGGTCGATCATTTTGGCCAAAGGCGGCCGTAACTGGGTTTATGAATACTTGTTTGCCAAGAAGGACCTCGATAACATCTCGCAAAGCGACTTGGCGAAATTCAGAAAGCTGGCCCGAAGCTATGAAGGACTGACGGATCGAGAAATTGTCGAGCTCATCGCAAACCAAGACTGGGTGGAGATTTTTGAATGACGGTTCAGCGTAAATTCAAGAGCAGGGCATCCGAGGCGATCCATTCCTCGGCTTCAGCACTTTATCGTATTGGCGCCATCGACAAGGCCACCATGCGAAGCTTCGATGAATCGTGCTTTGTGGCCCCGCCGGCGATCAAGCCACATCAGATCAGGCGCATTCGCCTAAGCCAGCGGGTCAGCCAGCCGGTCTTCGCGCGCTATCTCAATACCAGCGAGTCCACCGTTGAGAAATGGGAGACAGGCGCGAAGAAGCCGAGCGGCATGGCGCTCAAGCTGCTCGACGTGGTGCAAAAGCACGGACTGAAAGTGCTGGCCTGACGAACGCTCGTCTTCGGCTCGCCAATTCTATTCCGTTAACGGCACACGCAGGTCTCCGCCCGTCATCGGCGGATGAAGGACGATTGGTTTGCAGCCGATAAGCAATATGGAGATTTCGTATAATTGAATCGAACAATCAACAAAAGAGAAACCGCAACTTAGGAAAGAGAGTACCGCGATGTATAAAGTCGTTTTGCTTCGCCACGGAGAGAGCATCTGGAATAAGGAAAACTTGTTCACAGGCTGGACAGACGTCGACCTTTCGGAAAAGGGAAGAGAAGAGGCGGCACGGGCCGGCCGGGTGATGAAAGAGCAGGGATATTCATTTGACCTTGCCTACACTTCGGTGTTGAAGCGCGCCATTCGCACGCTTTGGATGGCGACGGACGAGATGGACCTGCTGTGGATTCCGGTCGAGCGCGACTGGCGGCTCAATGAACGGCATTATGGGGCGCTACAGGGCCTGAATAAAGCAGAGACGGCCGCGAAGTACGGCGAGGATCAGGTGAAAATCTGGCGCCGCAGTTACGACATTCCCCCGCCCGCGCTGGAAGCGACCGACGAGCGTTATCCGGGCAACGATCCGCGCTACCGCTCGCTCACGAAAGAGCAGCTTCCGCTCACCGAATGCCTCAAGGACACGGTTGAGCGCGTTCTGCCCATGTGGAACGAAGTGATCGCTCCTGCCATTCGGTCAGGGAAACGCGTTTTGATTGCGGCCCACGGCAACAGCCTGCGGGCGCTGGTGAAGTATCTTGAGGACGTTCCCGATGAGAAGATCGTCGACCTCAACATTCCCACCGGCGTGCCGATGGTGCAGGAACTCGACGCAAACTTGAAATCGATTCGTCATTATTATCTGGGAGACGCCGCGCAGATCGCGCAGGCGGTCAACAAAGCTGCGAGCACCGGAGCCAAGCATTAGCTCCGACCTGGAAATGGCGTATTGAGCAATGGCAAGTCGTCGGGCCGTCGCTAGCGACGGCCCGAACTGTTTTCCCGACTTTTCCGATCGGAATCCTCTCTGCGCTCTATTGAGCACTCGGCGTGCTCTTTGCGGCCCGCGGTTGGGCTGCGCGCGCGGAGTGTTCGTTCGCTACCGGCCGGCGCGCATGTACCGGCGCTGCACCGTGGGCATTGCGACGCCGCGGAATTCTCTTCGCTTGCCTTTCCGGCAGTGGCGGCAGGCCCGCCAGCGCCAGCAATCCATCCGTCGAAGCGCGGAAAAGCCCCTGCCAATTTGCAGGTTCGTGCGGAGGGCTGTTCTTCTTGCGTGGCGGGCCGTCGGTGGCGGCGACAAAAAGCGCAGTGTGGCTTGCCGGGTGAATAGCGATGTAGGTCGTGAACCCGGCTCCGCCGCCGGTCTTCTCGATGATGTGCGAAGGATCGTCGTTCTCACCCAGGTGCATCCAACCGAGTCCGATACCCGCGGGCTTGCCCGCGTGATTGAGGCCGAAAATCTGCTTGAGACTCGAAGTCAGCTTGTAAACCGCATGGGCGGCGTCAGATTGCGCAGCCCATGCGGGAGTCGACGGGCCGGCTAGGTAGCGCAGCCACTTTGCCATGTCGGCGGGTGTGGAATAGAGACCGCTGCTGCCGTCGGTATTCTCGGTGGTCGTGCACGGGCCCTCGTTGTGCGGGCCCCGCATCAGCTGCGCGCACTGTGCATCGTTGGGATAAAACGTCGTCTCCCACATGCCGAGCGGTTTGAGTGTGCGCGACCAAAGCAGCGCGGGATAGGAAGTGTGCGCCGCGTTGGCGAGCGCATCGCTCAGCAGGTCGTAGCCGATGTTCGAGTACCAGGCCTGCGTGCCGGGAGTGAACTTGAGCTGCGCGGTGGGCAGCCATTGCCAACGTGTCGCGTAGTCGGGATAGGTGAAGTGCGGCGTGTGGCGCGGGGCCGTGCCGATTTCGCGATCGAAACCGGAGGTGTGTGTGGCCAGATCCACCAGCGTGATGGGCGCGTCTTTTTCTGGAACGTGAACGCCTTGAGGCGCATATTTCTGCAGGGGGTCGTCGAGATGCACCGTGCCGTCGGCCGCAAGCTTGGTGAGCACGTCAGTCGTGAAGATTTTTGTCAGCGAACAGAGCCGGATGACCGATTGCTTAGACGGCGCGACGTTCGAGCCCGGCGCGGTTTCTCCGTAGCCGCGGATGAACACCTGGTCGCCACGGACGACGACGAGCACCAGTCCCGTCACGCCGGAGTTTGCGTAAAGCTGGGAGCCGAGGGCGTCGGCTTCTTTCAAATCGTGCAGCGTGATTTGGGGCGGCGGCGCCGCCGATTGAGGCGCCGTCTGCGCGAAGACAGGAGAAAGAAAAAGGAGGAGGGGAGCGGCGAAGAAACGCATTGTGTTTAGTGTAATGGCCGTGATTGTGCGCGAGAACAGAAACGACCCGCAGAACCGGCGCAGCGTGGACTCAAGCGACCGCCAGGGTGCGGCGTCCCAGAGGCTTCCTGACCGCGCGTATCTTGATTTCAATGTCATATCCGAGCCGATTCAGACACTCCATCAGCTTCTGTTCGGAAAAATTTGAAAAATCTCCGCGCATGAGTCCAGAGACCTTCGCCTGAGAGATTCCCATGCGCCTGCCAGCCTCTTCCTGCGTCAGCCCAAAGCGGCGCACCGCCCGCGCAATCTCAATCATCAGGCCGGATTTGATCTTGAGCTCTTCCGCATCCGCCAGCCCCAGGTCCGCAAAGACGTTTCCGGAACTCCGCTCAATCGTTATGTCCTCAGCCTTTTGCTTTGCCATCTCGCATCTCCAGTGCCATCGCTTCGGCTGCCTTGAGCCGCGTGCGAATCAAATCAATGTCCCGTTTCGGTGTGCTGATTCCGCTCTTACTTTTCTTCTGGAAACAATGAAGAACGAATACAATCTCACGAATTCTGACGGTGTAGACCGCGCGATAGGTGCCCGCGGCATCGTCTTCCACTATTTCGAGAACGTCCGCGCTGCCAAATCCCTTCAGAGGCTTTGCGGATTCATGCTGCTCGCCCAGTTGAGCAAAATGCAGCGCGTGCCCGAAGAACTTTCGCACCGGTTCCGGCAAATTCATCAGGTCTTTCTTACTGCTTCCGACCCAATAGACCGGCTTTTCTGGTGCGCACACGGTTTCATTATACCAGAAAAGGAATAGGGGGCAATCAAAGAAAAAGGGAGGGGACCTTCGCCCCCTCCCTCGATGTGATTCGCACATTTGTTGCGGCGATCTACTCGCCGTAGTTCAGGCCTTCCAGTCCCAGATAGACTGCGCCCGAGCCCAACTCTTCTTCGATGCGCAGCAACTGGTTGTACTTGGCGATGCGATCGGTGCGGCTTACTGAGCCGGTCTTGATCTGGCCTACGCCGGTGGCCACAGCCAAATCGGCGATGAACGTGTCCTCGGTTTCGCCGGAGCGGTGCGACATCACCGAAGTGTAGCCGTAACGCCGGCCGAGTTCGATGGCTTCGAGTGTTTCCGTGACGGAGCCAATCTGGTTGAGCTTGATGAGAATGGAGTTGGCGACGCCCTCGTCGATGCCGCGTTGCAGCAGCTTGAGGTTGGTGCAGAAGATGTCGTCGCCCACCAATTGGATCTTGCCGCCCAGCTTGTCGGTGAGAATGCGCCAGCCTTCCCAGTCGTCCTCGGCCAGGCCGTCTTCGAGCGAGACGATGGGGTATTGGCGAACCCAGTTGTCGTAGAAGCGAACCATGTCCTCGCTGGACAGCTCGCTCTTGTCGCCCTTCTTGAAGACGTATTTTTTCTTTTCGGTGTCGTAGAACTCGCTGGACGCGGGGTCGAGCGCGATGGCGATCTGCTCGCCGGGCTTGTAGCCGGCGGATTCAATGGCTTCGAGAATCAACTCGATGGCTTCGGCGTTGGACTTGAGCGAAGGCGCGAATCCGCCCTCGTCGCCCACCGCGGTGTTGTAGCCCTTCTTCTTCAGCACGCCCTTGAGCGTGTGGAAGGTCTCCGCGGCCCAGCGCAGCGCCTCGCTGAAGCGCTCCGCGCCGACCGGCATGATCATGAACTCCTGGAAGTCGACATTGGAGTCGGCATGCGCGCCGCCGTTCAACACGTTCAGCATCGGCGTAGGCAGCACGCAAGCGTTGATGCCGCCCAGATAGCGATAGAGCGGAATCTCCAGCGTCTGCGCTACGGCGCGCGTGCACGCCATCGAGACCGCCAGAATCGCGTTCGCGCCCAGCTTTCCCTTGTTCGGCGTGCCGTCGAGCGCAATCATCGACTGATCAATCAATCTCTGATTTGACGCGTCCATGCCTTCCAGTTCGGGCGCAATCACGGTCTCCACGTTGGCCACCGCTTGCAGAACGCCCTTGCCCATGTAATGGCTCTTGTCGCCATCGCGCAGCTCCACGGCCTCATGCTCGCCCGTTGAAGCTCCCGAAGGCACAATGGCGCGTCCCATCGCGCCGCTTTCCAGAATCACGTCCGCCTCAACGGTCGGATTGCCGCGCGAATCCAATACTTCACGCGCACGAATAGCAACAATCTCAGTCATATCGCTCCTCACAATGTGGTGCTGCAGCCGGTCATTCAGCCGGGGACGGCGATCTACGGCAAGAGCTTCTCCGGCAGCGCTTTGAATGGTTTGCAAAAGCCGCTGCGCGTTCAAACAACACTCTCCGTCTGCGGGAAAAATGCGGATAAATCACTCTAGTCCCGTACGGATTCTAACAAACATGGCGGCTGAGGACGGTGTGGCAGCGGTCACACGCCGATGCAAGGGCTCCTTAATGGGACAGTTACCGAATTGATTCGTGCCGCGCGAGGCACCGATCCGCGTCCAACCCCCAGAAGGCATCGCAATTGCACGCTACGCTTATATTTGGACGGGTTGTCAACTTTGCCCGGCCGGCAGGGCGACTTTCCCCGTCCCGCCGGGTTTACAGCGTCAAGGGAGACCCCCGGCTCGGGTTCCCTGCGAACATGATTTCGCCAGAAGAGCAAATCGGCGAGAGGAGATCAGGATGAAGCGGACGATTCTCATGAATGGTCTTGTGAATGGACTTGTGCACGGGCTTGTTTATGCCTTAATGGCCGCCACTGCGGTCGCACTGGGTGCGCAGGAGGCGAACCAGTCGAATCCGTACCAGGGTACGTCCAATCCTCCTTCAGACAGCTCCATCACCACGCAGGCGCCCGAAGCGGCGCCGCAATATACGCCTCAGGCCAAGCCTTCGGCCGGCCACTACGCCCAGCCGGTGTCGAATGTCGCGCCGACGCCCCAGACCGCGCCTCCGCCCTATGCGGCTGAGACCGTTCCCGCTCCCGCCAACGACGACGGCATTGTGCAGGTGGCGCCGGCAGACAACGCTGCCCAGCCCGCTCTGAGCTCGCGTTCCGAGATGGCCGATCCCGATGGCGACATCGTGCATCCTGGTCCGCTGCCTCCAGGCGAACTCGGCGAGGGCACCACGATTCGCGTTCGCCTCATGGGCCGCCTCTCCACTTCGGAGAGCCAACCTGGGGAGTCCTTCCATACGCAGGTTGCCTCTGACGTGATTCAGAACGGACAGGTGCTCATTCCTGCCGGCTCTCAAATTGACGGCAAGGTGCTTTCAGTCTCCACTGGCCGCGCGGGCGGTCACGGCTCCATGCGCCTCCGCCCTGAATCCGTAACTCTGCCCGATGGCACGCACTTCCGCCTGTATGCACAATTGGCCGGTGCTCCCGGATCCACAGACCGCATCGGCAACGAGGGCCTGGTGACTCCCGGCTCGCGAATGAAGAAAGACGGCATTGAGTACGGTGGCGCAGTGAGCGCAGGCGCGATCACGGGTGCTTTTCTCGGAGGGCCCGGCGGCGCGCTGGCCGGAACCATCATCGGCGCCAGCGTCATCTCCGTGCATCTGCTGGTCAGCCATCCACAGGCGACGCTGGAAAACGGGACGGTCTTGCTCTTCACGTTGAGCGAGCCCCTGAATCTTGTACCCGCCGCGCCCACAGGCAACTAAAACAGAGACCGCGATCGGGGAACAGTAGCGCCGGTCTCCAGATCGGCTGTCGTGTGGGCGTCCACGCCCGCACACTTCTGTCTCTCAATTCCGCGTTCCGTTCCGCATTTACACTAGAAAGCTAGTGACTCGCTTTCAGCTTTCGTTGCGGCGAGCGAGAACTCTCGCTCCCGCACCTCCGAGCTAGAGGCTAGAAGCTAAAAGCTGCTTTCCTATGGACAAATTCATCATTCGCGGAGGCAATCCGCTGGTCGGCACGGTGCGCGTCTCGGGCGCGAAGAACTCGGCGCTGCCCGCGATGGCCGCGGCCATTCTCACCGATGAGGAGATCACGCTCGAGAACATTCCCCAGGTGCGCGACATTGAGACGCAGCGGCGTCTGCTCGCATCCATGGGCGCCGTGGTCGCACGGCATGAGGGCGACGCGCAGGACCATGTCACCATCAGTTGCCGTTCCCTCTCCGATCCCGTGGCGCGCTACGAGATTGTGAAAACCATGCGCGCCAGTTCGCTGGTTCTCGGTCCGCTCATTGCGCGCGCCGGCATGGCGCGTGTGGCCATGCCTGGCGGCTGCGCCATCGGCGGCCGCCCCATCGATCTGCACATCAAGGGTCTGGAAAAAATGGGCGCGGTCATCGTGCAGGAGCATGGGTATCTTGAGGCGCGCGTCGATTCGGGTGTCGGTCGGCTGCGCGGCGCGCACATAGTCTTTGACCGCATCACCGTCACCGGGACCGAAGATTTGTTAATGGCCGCGGTGCTGGCCGAAGGCGATACGCTGCTTGAAAACTGCGCCCGCGAGCCCGAGGTCGTCGATCTGGCCGCCCTGCTTACCGCCATGGGCGCGAAGATTGAGGGCGCGGGCACGTCCACGATCCGTGTGCGCGGCGTAGCCAAACTTCACGGCGCGCGCTATCGCATCAACCCCGATCGCATTGAAGCGGGAACCCTGCTCGTGGCCGGCGCCATCACCGGGGGCGATCTCACAGTGGCCAATTGCCGCACGGATCACCTCGACGCCATCATCGCCAAGCTGCGCGAGACTGGCGTGCGCGTCGACGTGCTCGGCCCCGATGCGGTCCGCGTCTACGGCGACGGGCGTTTGTGCGCAGCCGGCATTTCTACCGAGGAGTATCCAGGTTTTCCCACCGACATGCAGGCCCAGTACATGGCTCTGGCCACGCAAGCAGAGGGTGTCAGCCTGGTGCGCGAAAACATTTTTGAAAACCGCTTCATGCATGTGCAGGAACTGGTGCGCATGGGCGCCAACATCAAGGTCGATGGCAACACCGCTACGGTGCGCGGCCCGGCTCCGCTTTCCTCCGCCGCCGTGATGTGCTCTGACCTGCGCGCCTCTGCTTCGCTGGTGCTCGCCGCGCTGGTTGCCGACGGAGAATCCGTCATCGATCGCGTCTACCACATGGACCGCGGCTACGAGCACATTGAAGATAAATTGCGCAGCGTGGGCGCGCAGATTCAGCGCCTCGGCAACGTCTTCGCCCCTCGGCTCGAGAATCCCCCCACTGCGGACCACCCTGCCTAGAAGAGCCGCATCCAATTGCAAGGGCGTGCTGTCCACTTTCGCACGTGCCAACAGTGAATAGCAGACTCTGGGTCTTGACCCCGGGGGCCGTAGTTATTCAATGCACGCAACCAAATTCGTAGCCGCGTGTTGATAAGAATAATCGCCCGGAATGCTTCCCCAATTCGGGTCGATGGACACTTGCCATGGAGGGCGAAATCTCTGTGAAAAAAACTGTATTGTCGCTGTTGCTTGCTATCTGTCTCGTTCCTGCCGCTGCTTTCGCGCAGGTCGTAGTTCGCGTGGCTCCCCCCGAGCCGATCGTCGAAGTCCATGACCATCCACCGCATGAAGGTTGGGTCTGGGTCGACGGTTATCACCGCTGGAACGGCCACCGTTACGTCTGGGTTCACGGCCGCTGGGTTCGCCCCCCGCATCGCAACGCGGTCTGGGTCGCGCATCGCTGGGAGCACCGCAGTGACGGCTGGGTTCTGATCGAAGGACACTGGCAGTAGAAAAACAGCGGAGTTGGCGGAGTTAGCGGGGCTAGCCAGAAACCGATAAACCAAAAGCGGGGCGAGAGTCCCGCTTTTGGTTTTCCATGAAAATCGAAGCCTTCTTATTTCTAAAATGCTCCGCTGAGCAATGCGGTACAGCGCGGAGAAAATCAGGGGTGGTACAAGGGACAAGTATGCGGGTCACAATGGGCGCGAAATGCACGTGCCGCGCCACGCTCATTTCCGCAGCATTAGGAACGTGCGCGGTAATTCACAAGTACCCAACCCCTGGAGGACTCGATTCTCGTGAAGAAGATCGCATTGGCACTGTTGCTCGCTTTTACCCTGATCCCTGCGGCATCGTTTGCGCAGGTCGTGATTCGCATCGGGCCCCCCCCGCCAGTGTACGAACGGCGTGGCCCACCTCCGGGGGATGGATATGTATGGCAAAACGGCTATCACCGTTACGAAGGCGACCATTATGTCTGGACGCCGGGCCGCTACGAGCAACCGCCGCATAGGGGGCAACGTTGGGTGGCCCACCACTGGGAACACCGTCATGGCCAATATGTGCTGGTTGAAGGTCACTGGCGGTAAACTGCAAAACGCCGACAAAAAAGCGGGGCACACGCCCCGCTTTTTTTCTGACCACTGACCATGATCACTGTTACTTGATCTCGATCACGTCCGTCGCTGCTGCTGCCGATTTGTCTGCCTGCTCCATTACTTTCTCTGCAATCGCATAGAACGCCGCCGCCTGCGGACTCTTCGGCCCGGCCAGGGCTACCGGCATGCCGCGGTCGCCGCCTTCTCGGATCGACGGTATCAGTTCGATGGCTCCCAGAAACGGCACGCCAAACTGTTTCGCCGTGCGCTCCGCGCCGCCCCGCGAGAAAATGTCGATCTCCTGGTGGCAGTGCGGGCAGGTAAAGTGGCTCATGTTTTCCACGATGCCCAGCACGTCCACGTTCACCTGGGCAAACATTTCGAGAGCCTTGCGCGCGTCTTCCAGGCTCACGTCGCTGGGCGTCGACACCACCACCGCCCCGGTGAGCGGCACGGTCTGCACCAACGAAATCGCCACGTCGCCGGTGCCCGGCGGCAGATCCACAATAAGGTAATCCAGCTCGCCCCAGTCCACCTGCTGCAAAAACTGGCGGATGATCTGGTGCAGCATCGGGCCGCGCATCACCAGCGGCTTGTCGCCGGGCGAAATGTAGCCGATCGAAATGGTCTTGATGCCGTGCGTCAGGTTGGGCTCGATCATGTTGCCCGGCCCCACCTTCGGCGACTGCGAAGAGCCCATCATCAGGGGCACATTCGGCCCGTAAACGTCGGCGTCCATCAGTCCCACGCGTTGGCCCAGCCGGGAAAGCGCGATGGCCAGGTTCACGGCCACCGTGGTTTTGCCCACGCCGCCCTTGCCCGAACCGACGGCAACTATTTTTGATACTCCCGGCAAAGCCACCGGCTGCGGCATCGCGTGTCCATGCGCCATTATCAATCTCCTCTTCCGATTTTACCGTTGCGCGCTCTCGACTCCGACGCACTGTGAACAGAGAACTGTTTCACGGCTCGACAGCGCCAGCATCATTCAAGGACGCGGTGACGAGCTTGGCCTTTGTGCGCCGCGTCTTTTCGCGCTCGCGGTGCTGGCGCCGGAGCAGTGCATCCTCATGGCGCCGCACCTCGTCGGGCGTTTCCGGCTTCAGTTGCGGAACCCTCTGCAATCGCCCGTGCTCGTCCACGGCCACAAACACCAGGTAGGCGCTGGCCACGTGCGACACTGCGCCGGTGAGCGTATTCTCCGCCCACACCTTCACGCCCACTTCCATGGAACTGGTGAAGGCCCGGTTCACACTCGACTTGAGCGTCACCAGGTCGCCCAACCGCACCGGCTGGATGAAATCGATGTGATCCATTGAGGCCGTCACCACGTGGGTGCGCGCGTGCCGGTAGGCCGCCATCGCGCCCGTCAAATCGATGAAGTGCATGAGCCGCCCGCCCAGCAGGTTGCCCAGCATATTCGTGTCGTTGGGCAGGACAATCTCCGTCATCTCCGATTGCGTGCTCGCTACCGTCCGTACCCCGGGATGGCTTTCCTGGCTGCTCATGACGCCTCCGCTTCCCTTCGCCTGTTCTTGGGCTTCTCGCAATTTCCTACTCCGGCCAGCTACAATAAGTCTATTGGCAGAGTTTGGCCTCTGGCTGCGTTGTCGCTTCCTGTTTCAGTTTCGGCAATCTCTGCCATTTACGCAAATTCCCCGCGGCCCGATCGAAAACGGCGGAGCTGGATGCGAGCACGATGGATAAGATCGCAAGACTGAAAGAAATTCTTGCTCTGGACCCCAGAAACAGTTTTGCCCGCTACGGAATCGCTATGGAATTGGCGAGCCTTGGTGAAATTGCGGCTGCTTTGGCGGAGTTTGATACACTTCTGACCAACGATCCGGATTACACGGCAGGTTATTTCATGTCCGCGCAAACCCTGGAGGGTGCGGGCAGAAAGAACGAGGCGATCGAGCGGTTGAAGGCCGGAATCGGTTGTGCGGCACGCAGGGGTAACAGCCACGCTCTCAGCGAGATGCAGGCCATGCTCGACGAACTCGAACGTTAGCTCCTTGGGGATTGTTTTTAGAGACTGCTAAGTATCCTCAGCGCGGCGATTTATCGTCTAAAGGATCAATATGGCGAAATATTCCATTGCCGTGCCATTTCATAATGAAGAAGAAAACGTAACGATTCTCTACGCACGCCTCAAGCAGGTCATGGAGCAGGTGGGCGATTCTTTTGAGCTGGTCTTCGTTGACGACGGTTCGACGGACCGGACCTATAAACTTCTCGAGGAGATTGCCGCCGTCGACAGTCGCGTATTGATCGTCAAGCTGCGCCGCAACTTCGGCCAGACTTCGGCTCTGGCTGCGGGCTTTGACCATTCCAGCGGCGAATTCGTTCTGGCCATGGACGGCGACCTACAGCACGACCCAAACGATATTCCCGCATTTCTCGAAAAGCTCGACGAGGGCTACGACGTCGTCTCCGGCTGGCGCACGGTTCGCAGCGACAATTTCTTCCTGCGCCGCATTCCATCCGCGTGCGCCAACTGGATCATGGCCCGGCTTTCCGGCGTGCCCATCCACGACTTCGGCACCACCTTCAAGGCCTATCGCCGCGAAGTCATCCAGAACATTCCACTCTACGGCGAGATGCACCGCTTCATTCCCGCGCTCGCCAGTTGGTACGGCGCCTCCATCTGCGAAATTCCCATTCGCAATGTGAATCGCGAGCGCGGCAAGAGCCACTACGGCTTGGGACGCACCTTCCGCGTCATCTTCGATCTGATGACCATTCGCTTTCTTCTCCGGTACATGAGCCGGCCCCTTCATTTCTTCGGTGGCTTCGGCATCCTGGGCATGTTCACCGGAAGTGTGATGGCCGCCGCTCTGCTGTGCATGAAGATCTTCAATCCCCAGATGGACGTGCTGCGCATCCACGGCCCCATGTTCGTCATTGCTTCGGTGCTTATCGTGGCCGGCATCCAGTTGCTGGCCATCGGTCTGCTTGGCGAGCTACAGGTGCGCCACTATTACAGCAGCCAGCGCCCGGCATCCTACTCCGTCGATCGCCTGGTCCGCCTGGTCTCCGCCGACGAGCAGAGCCTGCTCTCTGAGCGCCCGGACAGCATGCTGTAAAGGCACGGAGCGCGGGAGCAAGGGAGCAAGCAAACGGCGGGCAGTGAACGGCAGACCGCTAAGAGCCAAGAACTAAGAGCTGAAAGCCGAGATTCCGTTTCTCAGTCCCAAAGTCCCGCAGTCGCGCCTTCTCGCTCCCTTGCTCCCTTGTTCCCTTGCACTCATCCGCCCTCAGGGTTCATCCTTATCGCAGTCATGAAAGCTATCCAGCTTCATTCAACTGGCGGACCCGAAGTTCTGCAAGTCGCCGACCTGCCCATTCCCGAGCCGGGACAGGGTCAGATCCTGATACGCATTGAGGCCATCGGCGTCAACTTCATCGAGATCTATTTCCGCAAAGGCGTTTACAAAGCCGCCTTGCCTCTGATCCCCGGCAGCGAAGCCGCAGGGACCGTCGAGGAGCTTGGCCCCGGCGTCACAGGATTTGCCGCCGGCGACGCGGTCGTCTCCACCTCCGTCATCGGCAGCTATGCGGAGTACGCTCTGGTACCCGCCGCGCAGCTCGTCAAAATTCCGCAAGGCCTGAGCATGGAGCAGGCGGCGGCGGCCATGTTGCAAGGCATGACGGCGCATTATCTCGCCTACTCCACCTACCCGCTCAAGGCCGGCGATACCGCGCTGGTGCACGCCGGAGCCGGCGGCGTAGGCCTGTTGCTTACGCAAATAGCCACTCGCATCGGCGCGCGCGTCATCACCACCGTTTCCACCAAGGCCAAGGCCGAGCTCTCGCGCGAGGCCGGCGCATCCGACGTGATTCTTTACACCGAAAAGGATTTTGAAATCGAGGTCAAGCGCCTCACCGGCGGCAAGGGCGTCGACGTCGTGTATGACTCAGTAGGCAAGACCACTTTCGATGGCAGCCTCAATTGTCTGCACCCCCGCGGTCTGCTGGCGCTCTTCGGCGCTTCAAGCGGCCCGGTTCCGCCCTTCGATCCCGCTCTGCTCAATAGCAAAGGCTCGCTCTTTCTGACCCGGCCTACGCTGTGGCATTACATTGCCACGCGAGCCGAGCTCGAGTGGCGCGCCGGCGACGTGCTCAACTGGGCGGCCAAGGGCGAGCTCAAGCTCCGCACCGAACATACCTACCCGCTCGCTGAAGCGGCGCGGGCACAAATCGACCTCGAAGAACGCAAGACCACGGGAAAGATTCTGTTGGTGCCGTGAAAACGGCCATCAGCTGAAGGCTGTCATCATGCGCATCTCCGTACTACCCACAGACCGCGTCTTCGTCCTCACCGGCGCGGGCATCAGCGCCGAAAGCGGATTGCCCACTTTTCGCGCGTCGGACGGTTTGTGGGCCGGATACAACGTGGAGGAGATCTGTACGCCGGAGGCCTTGCGGCGCAACCCGGCGCTAGTCTGGGATTTTTATTCCAAGCGCCGCGCTGACTGCGAGAAAGCCAGCCCCAATCCTGCGCACATCGCGCTTGCCGAGCTCGAAGCGCAACTTCCCGGCCGCTTTTTTCTCTGCACGCAAAACGTCGACGACCTGCACGAGCGCGCCGGCAGCAAGAATTTGGTGCACATGCACGGCGAGCTTGCGAAATCCCGCTGCGAGCGCGAGTGCGGCCGCCCGCCCGTCGAAGATCGCGCCGTCTACGCGAGCCTCGACGAGGTTGGCCACTGCCCTTGCGGGGGACGCCTGCGCCCGCACATTGTGTTCTTCGGCGAAATCCCTCTCGAAATGCCGCGCATCGAGCGCGAAATCTCAGAGTCCACGCTGATGCTCGTCATCGGCACCTCGGGCTCGGTCTACCCTGCGGCCAACTTCGTCCACTGGGCCCGCCAGGCCGGCGCGCGCACCGTTTATATCGGTCCCGAGCCTCCGCTCAATGCCTCCGCGTTCACTCATGTCGTCGAAGGCAAAGCCGGCGAGGTTCTCCCCGGACTTTTCATCGTTGAGAGCTAATAGGGATGCTGCTGGCGTACCGACCTGCTAACTCCGCTAACTCCGCAAGCCCCGCTAACTCCGCTATTTGCTTTTGATGAACTCTTTCCGGCGGAAGCGCAGCGCTGTCCAGTCCTCGTCGATGGCCACGGCCCGCACCGTATCGAACCCCAGCTTCTTCAGCGACGCCCATCCCGTGTCACGATTGAAGTCGCAGGTGTACTTCTTCGATGTGCCCTTGGGATAGGCGAACCACACGATGGCGTCGCCCTTGGCGCGGTGTGCGATCGCGGGCGCGAGCTTCTCCACATCGCTCTTGCGCATTACAAACGCCAGCCAGAACCCTGCCTCCGCCACCGATTCCAGATGGTGATGAATCGTGATCACCGGCAGCTTGGCCAACTCCGGCGCAAAGCTCTCCGGTGCATGCAGCACCACTATCTCCTGCCGCCTTCCGAGATTGAGTTTTTCAAAAACGCTTCCCATGGATTTTTATGCTACCCGATTCTGCGAAATAATCTGCAAATTTCCGGAAGATTGTTGGAGCCCGGGCAAATGCCGGGGACAGGGTCGTTTCTAACTCCGCTAGCCCCGCCAACTCCGCTAACACCGCTTTGCCCTAGAAATGAAACCGGTACTTAACCTCTGCCGCAATCATTCGCGGATCGTTGTAGTGGAACCCACCGATGGTGATCGAGTTATCCAGCAGCACGCGGTGATTGGTCACATTGACCGCCGTTATTGACAGCTTCCATCGCTCGCCGAATGCGTGACCGATCGATGAGTCGAAGGTCGTATGCACCGGCAAGTACGGCCCGTAATATGGCCCGTTATTTGGGCAGGACGATGGATCTGTGCAAGCTAGCCCATTCGAGAAACCCGATCCGTAATACACATTACTCGCAAACCACGTCTTCAACGGCAGGTTCGCCGTGAAGCCCGTGTTCAGCGTATTGCGCTGGTCGTGGTCGAGATGGATGTACTGCGGCCCCAGCGCGCACGCCGGGTCGCTCGGGTCGCTGCACGTAAATCCGCCGATAATATTTCCGCGCTGCTCGGCAATCTGGTTCGCGTAGGTCACGTAAAACCGTCCGCGCTGCCACAACTCGGGCGAGTGCAGCGTCATCTCCCACGAGCGCACCAGCGCTCCGTCCACCGCGATCGGGAAGCAGGCATTCGATTCGCCCAGGCACGAATGATCGAGGAAGTTGTTGGCGCGCGTCTTGAACGTATCCACGTCCAGCATCCACCCCCGGTACGGAATCTCGATGCCGAATTGATGTTCCTCGTCGCGCTCCGATGGAATCGGCGTGAAGGCGTTCTCTCCGTCCGGCAAACTGTTTGCAGAGTTCAGCGCCGAACTCGATACCGTCAGAATCGGAGCCGGTTGAAAGAAGTGCCCGTAGAATCCGCGCAGCACCCAGTTCAGCCTCGGAATCCGCACCGTCGCGCCGATGCGCGGGTACGTGGCGCTCTCGTCCAGTTCCGCGCGGAAGAGCGAGAAGCGCTCGCCGCCGAGCAGTGTCACGTACTGGCCCAGCCGCAGATGGTCGCCGAGGTAGAACTCCACCAGTCCGGCATTGGCGTTCGCGATGCAGATGGCGGGTGAGCAATTCGGTCCAGTGACGCCAAACAAGTCGCTCTCGTTCTGGACAAAAGAATAAAGCCCTCCCGAAAGGCTATTCCAACCTGCATCGAGCCGGGCGTCCGCCTGCGCCCCGCCATAGTTCGATCGCTGGTGCCACGTAGTGGCCACCGGATTGTCCGAAATCCGCGAATCGTAGTCGGCCCGGTTGAAGTGGTAAAACGGCGCTGCGGACACCACCGCCTTCGTCGAAAAAGTGTGCACCCAGTTCGCAATCACGAACGCGTCGCGCTCCGTCTGCCCATCCCTCAAACCCCACGAGCAGTAATAATTCGACGTGCATTCGTAGTCCGTCTGACTTGGATCGTACGGCACCTGAAAGAAGTCTTCACGCAACTGCCCATCCACGCGCAGTTGGTCCCTGGGCGTTTCGTTACGCAGAATCGACACAAACCCGCTCTGCGAATTCGTCGCGTCGTGATAAACCGTTGCCACCGGCGTTGCCAGTCCGTAGTTTGATCGCGAACCCGTAGCGCTCGCGTACCACGCCGTCTTCTCCGAGTGGTCTCCAAGCGCAACCTGCGCCTCGCCGGAATAGAAGCTGCCCGCATAGAGCATCAGCTCGCCTTCGCGCGCGTACGCAAATCCGTTTCGCGGCAGCACATTGAACATCCCGTAGGTGCGGTCGCCGAGGTCGGCGTCGTAGCTGCCGCTCTGCGTCTCCAGCGAATCCATATCCTTGGGATCAATCTGCGGACCCACGTTCGACGCGATCTTGGTGTTGGGAATTGCAACGCCGTCGATCAGCCAACTGGTTTGGTGGCCGCCGCGAACGTGAAGATGGTCGTGCACCATATACGCGCCGGGAACGTAATCCGTAATCATCGCCGTGCCGATGGTGCGATCCGCGCCCGGCGTCTCGTCGATCATTTGCCGCGTGATGAGTTGCGTGGGCGTTGCCGTGTCGGCCGCGCTGGGCGCGCCATTTACCACCACCGATTGCGTCACCCCGCCCACGCTCAACATGAAATGCAGCACCGGATTCGTGCCGGATGCGAGGCTGATTGTCTGTGTCTCCGTGGTGAAGCCGCTGGCCTCGACCGTCAATCGATACAGGCCGATCGGCGCCGCGGGCAACGCGAACTCTCCGTCGCTGTTGGTCGCCGCATGCAGCACAAACGCCGAGTCCGCGGCCTGCAATGTGATTTTTGCTCCGGCGATGGGCCGGTGCTGGGGGTCGTGTACCACGCCGTGCACGGCGGCAAACACCGTGGCGAGCGCGGGAAGGGAAGCGGCCAGCAAACTTGCCGCCACAAGAAATGAATAACGCCGCATGAAAGAAAGACCTCCGTATTTCGTTCGAACACAGGCAACCGTCGCGTTCTCCGGCACTCGGAGCCACGACGCAGCACATGGGGAAACGCTGAACAAACTCCCGCACCCGGAATTGCAAACACAAATCCCAGCTCCTCAGAATAGCGGAGAAGAATTCAGGGCCGATTATTCAACGGAAAATTTAGCTTGGGTTGAATTCAGGAGGTCCGCGCCCGGCGTGAGCGAGGCTCGGGCGAGAGAAGGCCGGCGACTGTTCAGCCGGAGAAGCAAAGGCGCGTGCCGGTTCCGTGCGAAATCTGGCCGGCGCAGCCGTGAGCGCGTGAGCCGGCATCAGCATCGAAAATGTGGGGCCGTGATAGAGCGGGCAGGTGAGAGGCGCGGAAAAGCCCGGCGTCGAATCGACGCGCAGACCCGCTCTCATGGCCATGATGCGCGCGTACATGGCGCAGTGGTGCGCCCCGTGCCGCCGGCAGCATGGTGGGAGACTGGCATCCTCAGTGCCGTCGATCAGGGCCGACAGCGGTCCCAGCCCGAAGAACAGCACGAGGAGAATGGAGAAGCCGCGCCGCATCTGAATCTGATGCTAGCAGACAGCAGAAAGGAGAAAGTTGACAGCAGAAAGCAAGCTTCGAGCCGCTGCTTTTCTCATTTATCATCGAAGTGTCGCTCGCGCTTGCCGCGCCACCCTAGTCCAAGGAAAGTCCAGTGCCTGAAGTGCACAGCACCGCATCATCGTTTGACGCATCTGCCGTTCGCAACGCCCGCTCCGCGCAACCGCTGCGCATTGCGCTCTTCGGTTTCGGCACCGTGGGCAGTTCCGTGGCGCGCATTCTCGTCGAATCCAAGCCTGACGGTCTCGAGCTTACCCACATATTCAACCGCGGAGTGGCGCGCAAGCGTGTCGGCTGGGTGCCCTCAAGCGTGGTCTGGAGCGAAGACGCCGACGCGGTGCTCGCTTCCGATGTCGATGTCATCGTGGAACTCGCAGGTGGACTCGATCCTGCCGGAACCTGGGTGCGCCGCGCTCTTGAAGCCGGCAAGAGCGTCGTTACCGCCAACAAGAAGCTGATCGCTTTTCACGGCATCGATCTGGAGCGGCTGGCCGCGGCCAAAGGCGGCCATCTCAAATACGGCGCGGCCGTCGCTGGCGGCATCCCCGTTATTCCCGGTCTGGAGCAGGGCATGGCCGGCGACCGCATCGAGCGCATCGAAGGCATTCTCAACGGCACCTGCAACTTCATCCTGAGCAAAATGGAGGCCGGCGCAGAATACGCGCCCGTGCTCGCCGAGGCCCAGGCCAAAGGTTACGCTGAGGCCGATCCTACTGAAGATGTTGGCGGATTCGATGCTCGCGCCAAGCTCGCCATCCTGATGCGTCTCGCGCTGCGCGTGCAGGTCAATCCCGAGGAGATCGTGCCCCGGCCCATTACCGCTGTTGCCGCTGTCGATTTCAGTTATGCGCGCGATCTCGGCTGCACCATTCGCCAGATTGCTCGCGCGGAACAGGTGGAAGGACGTCTCGCCGCTGCCGTCGGTCCCATGCTTGTGGCATTACGTTCGCCGCTCGCCTGGTCGCAGGGTACTGAGAACATGGTCATCGCCAGCGGCCACTATGGCGGCGATGTGGTCTTTTCCGGCCATGGCGCGGGCGGCCAACCCACGGCGGTCGCCGTGGTCAGCGATCTGCTCGCCCTTGCGCACGGCTCGCGCCGCGTCGAAATTCCCTCGGCCCCCGCGCATCTCGACGCGGAGTTCGAGGTCCCGCATTACATTCGCTTTCTGGTTCGCGACCGTCCCGGCATCGTAGCCGCCATCACCACCGCGCTGGCCAACGAGCAAATCAACATTCGCGCCATTGTGCAGAAGCCCGGCTACCCCGCCGACGCGCTGCCCTTCGTGGTCACGGTCGAGCCCTGCAAGACCTCCGCGCTCAAACGCGCTCTGGCACCGGTCAGCGCATTGGAGTGCATGTTGGTCGAGCCTCTCGATTTGCAGATGCTTGAGTAGGGCGGGGAACAGGGAACTGTCATTAGCCGGTTAGCCTTTTCAGCTTTCGTTCAGTCTTCATTTGAAGCAAAGAGGAATAGTTATGCGCCGCACACTATGCCTTCTCTTAGTTGTCCTTGGTTGTAGTCGAGCTCATCTCAGCGCCGCCCAAACACAGGATCTGCCTCAAACCCCGGCGGCAGCAACGCCCGACCCTGTGCACCGCGACTGGCACGCCGCCTGGGTCACGCATCCGGCTGCCCCACTGCGCGAGCCCGTAGTATTGCACTTCCGGCGTGCGCTCGATCTCAGTGCTGTTCCCCCCAATTACCCGGTACGCGTAAGCGCCGACAATCGGTTCATTCTCTACGTGAATGGCCGCAGGGTAGGTGACGGACCAGCGCGCGGCGATCTGAGCCACTGGCGCTACGAGCGCTTCGATCTGGCGCCTCTGCTGCACGCAGGAAGCAACCTGATCACGGCGACGGTGTGGAACTGGGGCATCTTTGCGCCGGTTGCGCAAATGAGTGATCGCACGGCATTTTTGCTGGAGAGCGAGGCCGCCGGTGCTGAGGGCATCTCGACGCCTGAGGGCTGGCAGGTCGAGATCGAATCGGGTCATAGCGCGCTCGATCGCAGTTCGGTGGACGTGCGCACATATTTCGCTTCCGGGCCGGGCGAGCAGATCGATGCAGAGCACTACGATTGGGATTGGCAGTCGGAGACGGGCGCCAGCGCGAAGTGGGTGGCTGTAACATCTCCCATGCGCGACGCCATGCATGCCTCAGTGAACGAGGCTCACTCTGCCGATACGACCGGAGACAATAACTGGGGCCTGGTTCCAGATGCGCTGCCGCATACGGAATACGCGCCCACAAGCGCGGGCGAAGTTGTACGAATTGGCACGCCGGACGATGAACAAGCGGGTTGGAACAGTTTTCCCGAGAAGCCGTTGACGCTGCCGCCGGGAACCAGTGTTCACCTGCTTCTCGATCGGAAAACGCTGACCACGGCCTATCCCATCCTCACCGTATCCGGAGGAAAAGGTGCGAAAATCTGGCTCACGTACTCTGAAGCCCTCTACGACAAGCAGATGCACAAGGGCGACCGCGGCGAAGTGGGCGACCGCCAGGCACACGGACTGAAAGACAACTTCCTGCCCGATGGTGGCCAGCATCGAACATTCGAGCCGCTCTGGTGGCGCACCTGGCGTTATCTCGCGCTCGATATTGAAACCGCGGGTGAGCCGCTGACGCTGGAATCGCTGACAGCAGCCTTCACGGCGTATCCCTTCGAAGAGAAGGCGACATTCGTTTCGCCCGATAGCGAGCTCCAGCAGATATGGGATGTAAGTTGGCGGACGGCGCGGCTGGATGCGCACGAGACCTACATGGACACGCCCACCTACGAGCAGTTACAGTACGTGGGCGATACGCGCATCCAGGCGCTGATCTCCTATGCTGTGGCCAACGACGACCGGCTGGCGAAACAGGCGCTCGAAGCTTTCGATGCCTCGCGCTTCCCGGAGGGGATCACGCGCAGCCGTTATCCGAGTTCGTTGGTGCAGACGATTCCGACCTTCTCCCTGCTGTGGATCGGCATGGTGCGCGACTGGTGGAACTATCGGCCCGATCCGGAGCCTGCGCGCGCTTCGTTGCCCGGTGTGCGCACCGTGCTCGACTGGTTTGCGCGCTACGAACAGCCGGACGGGCTGTTGCGCAAGCTGCCGTGGTGGAGCTTCATCGATTGGGTACCGAAGGGCGCGATTCCGACTTACGACGCGAACGGAGAGTCGTGCATGACGACGCTCCAGTATCTGGGCGCGCTGGATGATGCGGCTGCGCTGGAGAAGGGGCTGGGCGACACCGTGTTTGCAGATCGGGATTTGAAGAGGGCCGCGCATGTGCGCTCCGCGCTGACGGCGAAGTGCTGGGACGCCCAAAGGAACCTGATGGCAGAGACGCCGGAGCACAAAGGCTACAGCCAGCAGGCGAGCATCCTGGGCGTGTTGTTCGACGTGGTGCCGAAAGAGAGCCGGCAGGCGGTGATGGAGAACGTGCTGAAGATCGAGCCGGGCGCGAAGTTGGACGATGTGCTGAGCGCGTCGTACTACTTCCGCTACTACCTGGCGCGGGCGCTCGAGCATGCGGGAATGAGCGACCGGTACCTGGACGAGATCAAGCCGTGGCGCGACATGCTTCCGCTGCACTTCAGCACATGGCCTGAAACTCCGGGCGATACGCGCTCCGATTCGCATGCGTGGAGCGCGCACCCGATCTACGACCTGCTCACAGTGGTGGCGGGCATCGAGCCGGCGAGCCCTGGCTTCAAAACTGTACGCATCGCGCCTCATCTGGGCTCACTTCCTAGTCTGAAGGCGACGTATCCGCATCCTGAGGGCACGATCGCGGTGGTGTACGTGAAGAAAGGCGCCGGGCTGGAAGCCAAAGTGACGCTGCCGGGAACGCTCACAGGAAGCTTCGAGTACGGAGGGCGGAGTTGGAAGCTCAAGCCAGGCGAAAACCGTATCGAGGTTCTTGCTCAATAACCGCAAGCAATCGAGAGCACGTAGAGTGGTAAATTGAGCTTTAGGCTGGAGGCCGGGCAATGATCGACACCATCTATCGATGTGAAATCTGCGGCGAGGAGAGCCAGAATCCCATGCACTGGCTCGTCATCAATTGCAGTAGTTCGCAGCTCACCATCCTCAAGTGGACCAAGGAAGCCGCAGGCGCACCTGGCGCACGCCATTATTGCGGCGAAGCTCACGCCCAGGTCTACATCAGCCGCTGGCTCGAAGCCGCCTGCTCGTAAAGACAGTGTGAGTGTGAGTGCGTGTGTGAACAGTCATAGGCAATCACGCATACTTAGCCTCTGTTCTTTACCGGCCCGGTCGACTCCCGCACAATCAGCTCCGGGCTAACTTCGATCTCGGCAGGGAACTGCTTTTCGCGATTGGCGATGCGCTCCAGCAAAAGCTGTGCGCCCTTCTGGCCCATCTCGAAGAGGGGCTGGTGGACGGTGGTGAGCGAGGGGGTCGAGAAGGCCGCCGACGTGATGTCGTCAAAGCCCACCACCGAGATGTCGCCCGGCACATCAAGGCCCGCGTCCTTGATGGCGCGGACCGCGCCCATCGCCGCCGTGTCATTGAAGCAGAATAGAGCCGTGACGTCGCGGTTCTTCTCGAGCAGGGCACGGGTGGGCTCATAGGCGATCTGCGGGTCCATCGGGTGCTGGCCTGTCTGCAACGGCCAGCCGCTTGCATCCAGATGCACGGTAAGCGAGGCGTCCGTGCTCAGTCCCAGCTCCTGGGCAACCCTCTGAATCCCCACCCAGCGGTATTCCGAGTCGGGAATCGCCTTGGGACCGTGCATGAAAGCAATTCGCCGGTGGCCAAGATCATACAAATGCTTTAGCGCGAGCTTGGCGGCGACGTAATGGTCCAGAACGATGTTGGTCACCTTCGGCGCCGTGCTGTGCGCGGAAATCGCTACCACCGGCACCGGAACCACAAGCTCGTCCAGCGTCGTATTCAGCAGCAGAAATCCATCCACTGCGCGCTCAATCAACAGGCGCGGATAGCGCTCCAGCAGTTCCTTGTCCCAGTAATGGCAGGCGGTGAAGAAAAAGTAATGGGCGCGGTTCAATTCCTGGACCACGCCGCTCATCACGCGGGTGAAATAGCCTTCGCTCAAGTCGGGCGCCAGTACGCCAACGCTCATCGACTTGCTGCGGCGCAGCGACCGGGCAAAATAGTTGGGCCGGTAGTTCAGCCGCTTGGCGGCCTCCACAACCCGCTCCCGCGTCTCCCTGGGGATGGACTTGGCCGAGGGCGAGTTGTTCAGCACCAGGGATACTGTGGTCTGGGAGAGCCCCAGGTGTTCGGCCAACATGCGCAGGTTTACATGCCCACTCGGCACCGGACTTTTCAGCTTGGTCATCTTGCAGTTCTACCAGTTTCCTTATGCATGAGAATACACCGTTTTCGTCAAGTACATCGATTTTCTTCTTGGGATGCGGCCCTTTTCAGGCCGCCTCGCCGGCCGGTTCGGGCCCCGGGAACGGCTCCCCGGAGCCTCCAGAGGCCGGATTTTGCGTCCAATCCCGTGATATCTTCCTAGATTCTAGCGATTTCCACTCGTATGCGCTTGATTTCTCTCACTTGTAACCTGTCTTTCACATTGGGCCGGTAGCCTGACCTCTGTGGATAGCACCTTGCCTGAGATTCGCATCCATAACCCCCAGACTGAGCCCGCTCCGGAACCGGAACCGGCTGTGGTGGCTGCGGCTGCGCCGGAGCACTCCGCGATTCGCCGCTATCTGCTGGCGCGCGGCAATTCCGCTGTCGCCGACCGCGTGTTCAAGGTCCTGATGTTACTGTGCGCGCTCAGCATCTTCGTCATTGTCGCGCTTATCGCCTATCAGCTCATTGACAAGGCACAGCTCAACTGGACGCAATCGGGGCTGAAATTCTTCTACACCGCTGCGAAAAACCCCGTCACCGGCCAGCCCCAGTATTGGGATCCGGTCAACGGCAACTTCAGCGCCATTCCCTTCATTTACGGCACCCTGGTTTCTTCGTTTCTGTCGTTGCTGTTTGCGGTTCCTCTGGCCATCGGCGTCGCCATCTTCCTTACTGAGATGTGCCCCCGCTTCCTGCGCGGTCCTCTGGCCTTCCTCACCGAGTTGCTGGCCGCTATTCCCAGCATCATTTATGGCCTGTGGGCCGTCTTTGTGCTGGTCCCGCTGCTCCGCGAGTATGTCAACCCCGCCCTCGTAAAGACATTCGGCTGGTCCGGCCTCTTCACCGACGAAAACCCCACCGGCCTCGGTTATTTCGCCGCGGGCATCATTCTCGCCATCATGATTCTGCCCATCATCTCCTCGCTTACTCGCGAAGTGATGACCGCCGTGCCCCACTCCCAGCGGGAAGCCGTGCTGGCCCTCGGCGCCACGCGCTGGGAAATGATCCGCATGGGCGTCCTGCGCAACGCGCGCATCGGCATTGTGGGCGCTGTCATTCTCGGCCTGGGCCGGGCCCTCGGCGAAACCATGGCCGTCACCATGGTCATCGGCAACACCCCTGAAGTGCACAAATCGCTTCTCGCCAACGGCGCTTCCATGGCTTCGGTGATCGCCAACGAGTTTGCCGAGGCCACCAGCGACCTCCACCGCAGCGCCCTGGTCGAAATCGGTCTTGCGCTCTTCGTGGTCACCATTATCGTCAACGCCATCGCCCAGTTGCTGGTGTGGGCCGTGACGCGCGGCACGCCCTCGCAGGCGCATTGAGGAATTGAGAATGAGCACAAGCGCGTTCGAGCTGCGGTCCAAATTCAGGGCGCTAACGGACCACACCGTCACGGTGCTCGCAGTCGTCGCCACTATTCTGGTGATTGTGCCGCTGGCGGTCATCTTTGCCGAGCTCATCTACAAAGGTCTCAGCTCGCTCAACTGGGACTTCTTCACCAAGGTTCCTGCGCCCGAAGGCGAAACCGGCGGCGGCATGGCCAACGCCATCGTGGGCTCCGCTGTCCTGCTGGGAGTGGCCAGCGTCATCGGCATCCCCATCGGCATCGGCAGCGGCGTTTATCTCGCCGAGTTTGGCCGCGGCACCAAACTGGCCAATGCCGTGCGCTTCACCGCCGACGTCCTCAACGGCGTTCCCTCCATCGTCATGGGCGTCACCGCCTACGCCCTCATCGTGGCTCCTCACATCAGCTGGCTGCCATTTCTCGGGCACTTCTCCGCGCTTTCCGGCGGCGTGGCCCTGGGCATCATGATGATCCCGACCGTCTGCCGCAGCACCGAGGAGATGCTGCTGATGGTGCCGCACGCCGTGCGTGAAGCGGCTCTGGGCCTGGGCGTGCCCAACTGGCGTTCCGTGCTTTCCATTACCGTCAAGACCGCTTCGCCGGGCATCATCACTGGCTGTATGCTGGCCTTCGCGCGCGTCGCCGGAGAAACCGCGCCGCTGCTCTTTACGGCCCTGGGCAATCAATTCTGGAGCACCAGCCTCAACGAGCCCATCGCCGCGCTTCCGCTGCAAATTTTTATCTACGCCAACTCTCCCTACGAGGATCAGCGTCGCATGGCCTGGGCGGGAGCTTTGGTGCTCATCGTGCTCATCGTGCTCGCCGTTTCGCTGGTGCGTTACGTTACCAGCCGCGGCGTCCTGAAAGGCAACAGTTAGCCGGCAGCTTCTCCGCGAGTTTGCCGCGATTTTCCAGTCAATGTATTGAGTCGGAGCACAAGCACCAGAAGGAGAAATCCGCACGTGGGCGTCAGCATTGAAGTACAAAACCTGAACGCGTGGTATGGCACAAACCACACGCTACAGGACATCAACCTGAACATCCCCGCCAATCACGCCACGGCGCTGATCGGTCCCTCGGGCTGCGGCAAGAGCACCTTTGTGCGCTGCCTTAACCGCATGCACGAAACCAATCCCATCGCTCGCGCCACCGGCACCGTCCGCATCGGCGACCTCGACATCTACGCCGACGCCAAGCCCGTGGAAATTCGCCGCCGCGTGGGCATGGTCTTCCAGCGCCCCAATCCTTTTCCCACCATGTCCATCTACGACAACGTCGCCGCCGGCCTCAAGCTCAACGGTTATTCCGACCACAAACACCTCGACGAAATCGTCGAGAAGTCGCTCAAGAACTCGGCGCTGTGGGACGAGGTCAAGGACGATCTCAGGAAGAAATCCGGCGCCAGCCTCTCCGGCGGCCAGCAACAGCGCCTCTGCATCGCCCGCGCTCTGGCCGTCGATCCTGAAGTATTGTTGATGGACGAGCCTTGTTCCGCGCTCGATCCGGTTTCCACTTCCAAAATTGAGGACCTGATTTTCCAGCTCAAAGCGCAGTACACCATCGTGATTGTGACGCATAATATGCAACAGGCGGCACGCGTGGCGGAAAACACCGGCTTCTTCCTTAACGGCCGCATGGTCGAGTACGACGCGACCCACAAAATCTTTACCAATCCTTCTGACAAGCGCACGGAGGATTACATTACGGGCAGGTTCGGATGACACGCATTCGCTTTCAACAGAGCCTCGAAGATCTGAAAGAAAATCTCCTGGTCATGGCCGGCTTGGCCGAACAGGCCATTCAGCGCGCGATTGAAGCCTACCGCACGCGCGACCTCTCGATTTGCGATTTGGTGAGCCGCAGCGAAATCGCCATCAACCGCATGGAGCGCGACATCGACCAGACAGCTCTTGACCTGCTGGCCATGGAGCAGCCCATGGCCATCGATCTGCGCTTCATCTTGAGCGTCATCAAGATCAACGCCGACCTGGAGCGCGTGGGCGACGCCGCCAAAAGCATCTCCGACCGCGTCCGCCACATGGAGCGCATGGGCTCCGTCGATCTTCCCGTCGATATTCCGCGCATGGCCTCCATGGCGGCCGACATGGTGCGCAGGAGCTTGCAGGCCTTCATCGAGGGCGATGCCGAGCTGGCTCGCACCGTGCTCACCATGGACGACGCCGTCGACCAGATGAACCGCTCTTCCTACAAGACCCTGACCAAGGTGATGGAAGAGAGCAGCCATCTGGCGCCCCAGGCCCTGAATGCGCTCATGATCTCCCGCAGCCTGGAGCGCGTCGCCGATCACGCCACCAATATTTCGGAGGACGTCATCTTCTGGGTTCAGGGCGATGACGTTCGACATCACAAGAGCGTGGCAAAGGCTGCCGCCCTGGGCGCTGCCGCCGCCCCTTCTCCATCGGAGGCTGCTCCCATCGATACCACACCGGCCGGCACCGCCCCCGCGCAAAGCTGAGTCCGCTGTTTCGGGACTCTTTTTGAAAATCGGGCTCCGCCGTAGCGATTCAAATTGCCCCCGGAAGCGTGACTCCCGTCTACGCGGTCTCCCTGTCTCTCTTCGCGTACAGAAACCACAGCAGCCACGCCGGCGCCGTCCACACATAATACCCTGAGGTCAGCGGGATGTCTGCCATGATCGGAATCAATCCGGCTCCTGCGATCGCTGCAAACGGCGCCAGCGTCCACGCGGGCCGCTTGCTTGCCTCCAGCGCCACAGCCACCGCTGGGAACACTACGGCCTGATCCGTATACCAGGAGTAGGGCGTGCATGCGATCGACACCAGAAGCACCACCAGCCCCTCGCTCATCCAGTCCCAGCGCTCGCGCCGCTTCAAGAAGTACCAAATCGCCCAGATGCACCCTCCGGCCTCGCCCAAGAACTCGATCCACTTCGCGTTTCGGTCCACAAGAAACGTGACGGCGACGCTCACGGTCAGCGGAAGATTATCCAGTGAGGGGTTGCTCCGCATCATCTCCGCGTATTGCTGCCACACCTGCCGGTCCAAGGTCAGTGTCAGCAGGCAGCTTACCGCCGTTGTCGCGGCCAATCCTGCCAGGATGCGATACTCGCGCTTATAGACGGACCACAGCAGCAGCACCAGGATGAAGGGCAGAAACAGGTGCGGTTTCAATGCCAACAGCCCCAGCGCCGCACCGGCCAGGAAAGGCCGTGTCCTTTGCCAGTACAGAAACAGCACCGTTTCCAGCAGAAAAAATATCCCCAATTGGCCGGCAATCAGGCACCATATCGCCGGGGGAAAGAAAATGCCGATCAGGTGGTATCGGCTCTCCGGTTTGCCCAGCAATAGCCACAGAACCCAAATCGCAGCCAGCAGACAGGCAAACAGCAGCAGCAGCCACAGCGTCAATCCCGTCTTCGCGCTGACCCACCCCAGCGGCAGCGCCCAGAATAACGCTACCGGCGGACTCAAACTGATCAGCGGAGTGTTCTTGTCGAATCCCGCGAATTCCTCGGTTTGCAAAATTGCCCTTGCATCGTAAGGATTTCCGCCATGGGCGAGCTGTTGCTCCGCGCTCCAATACTCCAGAAAGTCGCGCTTGGTCGCGGTCTCGTTGTCCAGCCCGAAGACAATGATGCCGCCCACCAGCAAGACGCCGGTGGCGATCAGGCACACAGCAGCCAAAACACGCAGAGGGTTTCGTTTCTCCATGACGCTCCGCTGGGTCGATCCCGTATCTGGTTGACGCAGATTGCAAACCTGTCACGAGATTACCGCGCCGTTGCCGCCGTTTCCCCTCGCATCCCATTCCGGGGAACCTCTTCGTGCATAGGCGTTCCCGTCTCAACTCGCCGTTCCCATCGCGGGCCTTTTCCGTTCCGTCCAACTCTGCACTCAACAAAAAGCCCCGCTTTCGGCGGGGCTTATCTTTACAAGTCTTGGAATCCCAAGCTACGGGCTACAAGCTACCGGCAGCGGGCGGTTCTTTCTCAATGCCCCGCCGTAATTCGCACGCCCATTCCGTTCAGCTTGCTGCGCGCCGCGCGCGCCTCGGGAGTCTGCGGGTGCCGCTGAATGAGCGAGCGCAGTTCATGAATCCCCTCGTCTTTTTTGTTCTCCGCCAGCAGGGCATAGCCCTTGTGCAGTTGCGCCGCGGGAGCCTTGGTGTTGCCGCTGAATCCCTCCAGCACCGCGTTATAAGACTTGATCGCAGCGGCGTAGTCCTTCTGCTGGTAGGCAATTTCGCCCAGATAGAACTGCGCCGTCCCGGCCAGATCGTCCAGCGGATAGAACTGTAGCACGCTCTGGAACTCGCCTATAGCCACGTCATACCGCCCCGCGTTGTAGTCGCGCTCACCCGCCTGCAACGTCTCCTGCAATGGCGGCGCCTGCTGCGCACTTGGCGTACCCTGCGCCGGGCCGCCCGCCCCCGGTGTACCCGGCATTGGGCCCGCGCCCGGCGTCGTGCCTGGCTGCGCTTGCGCCGGCGGCGCCTGCATGTTCTGCAACTGCGTTTGCAGATCCTGCACAGATTTGTCCAGCTTGGCGATGCGCGCCTTAAGTTCGTCCACCGAATCGTTCAGCGACTGCACCTGCCCCGACACGGTATCCAGCTTGCCGCCGGCCGCTTCGTTCTGAGTGTTGAGCTTCTGCTGCAACGCAGTCACGGCGGTGGTCATCTGGTTGGCTTCGTCCGCCGTCTGCTCGGCCAGGTGCTGGAGCACGCCCATCTTCGTGTCCAGCGTGGACTGCAACCGCTGCACCTGATCCAGCAGTTGCTGCACCTGCGTTTGCAACTCCACGATTTCCTTTGACACGGCGTGCGCGCGCGGTACGGAGGGAAGAAAGACAAAACTCAAGACCGCTGCGGCAAGCAGACGATTGCGAATGACGCCTGAAATGTGCATGCTCGACCTTCCTTGGAGAAACAGTGGTTAGTGGGTAGTGGTGAGGGGGTGACGAGTCGCGAACAGCAACCGTGTCACCAACCACTAATCACTAACCACTAATCACTTATTCTTATCGATCGATCGTGAATCCCGCTCTGCGGTTCAACTGCCAGCACTGCTCGTTCGAATCCGTGCAGAACGGCTTCTCTTTGCCGTAGCTGATCACGCGGATGCGGTCGGCAGCGACACCGGCTGTCACCAGCGCGGTCTTGGTCGACTGCGCCCGGTTCTGGCCCAGCACGATGTTGTATTCGTTCGATCCGCGCTCGTCGCAGTAGCCGCCGATCACGACCTTGATGTCGGGATGCTTCACCAGGAAATCCGCATCCTTCGCCAGCGTGGACTGCGAGTCGGTACGGATGTCGTAGTTGTCGTAGTCGAAGAAGATATCCTGCACGCTGGCCTTGAACATCTGCTCATCGGTCATCGTGGTCGCAGGGGTTTCGATCGCCGGCGGCGGATTGACGGTCACACGCGCTGAAGCGTCTGCCGAGCCTCCCTCGCCGCGCGCCACAAGGTGATAGGTGGTCGACCCTGCCGGAGTCACCGTCCTCACGCCCACCGAAGGCACATCGCCGATCCCGTCGATCGTTACCGACGTGGCGTCGGTAGTGCGCCAGGCCAACTGCACCTGGTCGCCAGCCGAAATCACGGTCGGCGTCGCGGTCAGTGTTGCGGTGGGAGTGACCGCCGTCGCGGGCGGGGCCGTCGCTGCCGGTGGCGGCAGGGGCTTGCTCTTTTTGCAGCCCGAGACTGCGGTCAAGGCAACTAAAAGGAGCGCAGACATCAAAAAACCATTCCGTAGCTTCAAGGGAGTTCTCCTCTTCTCAAAAAACTCGAGTCAATGTTTCGGGCAATCCTGCGTCGTATCGCCGCAGTTGCCGCCATTCAATTAAAGCACCGATAAGATCATAGTGCATTGCGCGGGGATACCGGTTGCTGCCGTGTCCCATTCTGAACGCCGGGCTGCCCCATCCTTTCCGCGTTCCTCGCAGGAAGGATGGGAAGCCAACTTCGCTAACGCCGCCAGCCTCATTTCCAGCTCCAGTTTGGCATCGAGTTGTCGCCGCTGAAGGTGAGCTGATGCTGCTCGGTGCCGTCCGACAGCATCGACCAGATCTGCGTGCGGCGGTTGATTTCGCGCTGGAAAACGATGTGCCGCCCATCCGGCGACCACGACGGAAAATCGTTGTTCCCCGCCTCGTGCGTGGCCTGCAACCATTTCTTGCTGGCAACGTCCATCACGTAGATGTCCTGCCCGCCGGGATCGCCGGGACCGTATTTGCGGTTCCAACTGAAGGCCAGCATGCCGCCGTTGGACGACCACGAGGGCGAGATCGCGTAGCCGCTGTCGGTCATGCGCTGCACGTTGGCGCCATCCTGGTCCATCACGTAGATCTGCGGCTCACCGGTGCGTCCGCTCACAAATGCCAACTGCGTCCCCGTCCGCGGATTCCACACCGGCGACACATCCGCCCCAAACGAAGTCATCTGGTGCAGATTGCCGCCGCCCGCATCCGCTGCCCAGATCTCCGGATGACCCGATCGCGCCGAGGAAAATGCGATTTTCGTCCCATCGGCCGACCACGCCGGCGACAGGTTGCTGCCTCCCGCCGTGCCTGCCGGAAAACTCACCACGCGCCCCAGGTCGAGCGAGAACATCCGGATCGCCCA
>Ga0302278_10001029_pt1 | contig 35027 bp, 34 predicted proteins | sample III_Bog_N3_2_FD_194543 | JGI IMG/M metagenome (GOLD analysis project Ga0302278, IMG submission 194543) | Peat permafrost microbial communities from Stordalen Mire near Abisko, Sweden - III_Bog_N3_2 | ecosystem: Environmental > Terrestrial > Soil > Wetlands > Peat | place: Sweden: Abisko... | reverse complement strand
TCCGCCGGTATCCGCTGCGCCAAGGTTAAATAGCTGAACATCGCTGATTGCTTCTGATCGTCTCCACGCATACTGATTGGATAAATCAAATCCCGGTAAAAAGCTGTGACCGCCAGCAGGGGTTTTTACGCAAGCTGTGAAGCCCCTGCGGAAAGGTTTTCTGGAGGGAGGCGGGGGTTTCAACCCCCGCATAAAGTTGTTGTTTTGTTTTTAAGAAATCAATCCACGCGACGAAGTCGCGATAAAATCCTACTTCCCCTTCGCGCCCCTAAAAATGCTGGCCGTTTGCATAGAGTGCCCTTGAGTCGGCGAACGATAAAGCGATTGGGCATCAACCGACAATCGCCTCTGGCGACATCGGCGTTTCCCGATACGAATCCTCATGGCATCCCATCGGATATTGATTCGGAATGGCTTCCTATGAAATTCGGTTCTCGGAGCCTGGAATCATTCTTTGCCATCTGTCAACGATCAGGTTCGCGACTACCGCATCACCGCCCTGGTCGGGTTCCAGGCCGATGTGGTCGTTGACCGCGTTGCCAAGCCGCGCAATCAGCCCCGATCGAGCCGCTGTGCGCGGCTCATGGCTTGAGGCCTCCAGCTTGATTAGAGGCCTGTTTTATTTCCTTACTTGCGGCGGCGCGCCGCCCAGCGGGAACGCGCCACGCTGAGAAATGCTCCGGCTGCTCCCACCAGCGCCAAAATGGCCGTGGGATCTTCAGGCGAATCATCGCAGCCATTTTGCGCATACAGCGGCAGCGCGATGCAAAGCACGGCAAAAACAAGGAGAACCCGATAGAAAGTCTTCATGGTGAAACGCTCCTGGCCTACGTCACGTAATTTTTTGGTTGTCACAGGCTTGAATCGAACCTGCGACAACACTGGAAGAACCTGTGGTGCACAAGACAACACAAGCCGCAGCCGTCAATGGCGATCCTGGTGGGCTCACCCCGGACGCTGCCGTTGAATCCTGAGGAGCCACGCCAGCGCTGTCGAATTCAGGGCCGCGTGCCCAGATTGCTGGTCCCATTACCCGAAGGCGTGGTGGGTAGGCCCGCAGCAATCGGCGTAATCACCGGCGTGGCTGCGCCGATAAATTCGTTGAGATTGTCGGTTTCGATATTCGTGACCCATACGTTGCCGGAGCCGTCGATGGCGATCGAGCCGGAGCTATCCGTGACGCCTTTGTAACCATTGGCGCCGGAGAGGACAGTGCCGGAGCTGTTGAATTCGTAAACGTCACCGCCGCCAGTCGTAACCCAGACGTTGCCGGAGCCGTCAATGGCGATTCCGTAGGGTGTGTTATTAGACCCGACGATGTAAGAGCCCAAGCCACTGCCATTGTTGGAAAATTTGCTGATGCTGCCTGTGTTATTAGCAACCCAGACGTTGCCTGAATGGTCGATGGCGATCCCGAAAGGTTCGTTCAGGCCGTTGCCGGTTATAGCGTTGTTGAAGACGCCGCCGTTGAGTTTGGAGATGTTGTTGCCGCCGTTATTCGCAACCCAGGCGATGTTGTTGCCATCGACGGCGACTCCTTCGGGAGAGTTTAGACTGCTGCCAGCGTAGCCGGTGGCGCCGCCCGTGCTGGGGAGCTTGGTCATGTAGTAGGGGGGGCCGTCGTAATTCGCAATCCAGGCATTGTTGGTGCCGTCAATGGCAATCCCATCGGGCCCGTTCAGTTGGCCGCCGGAATAGTTGCCGGAGAAAGCGCCAGCACTGTTGAGCTTGGTGACGCTGACGTCGTCCATGTTTGCGACCCAGGCTTTACCTGTACTGTCAATGGCGATCGCGCTGGGCCCGATCAGGCCGTTGGTAAAGGGCGAGCCGGTGGCGCCGGCGCCGGCGCTGGTGATCTTGGTAACGCTTTCGCCGAGGTAATTTGCGACCCAGGCGTTGCCGGAGGCGTCGATGGCGATCGCTTGGGGGTAGCTGAGCCCGGTTAGGCCGTAGCCGGTGAAATTGAGCGCAATGGTGAAGTCGTTGGGCTGGGAGCCGAGAGCGGACGTGAACGGAGGCGACGCGGCGATAAGGGTGTAGAGCGCGTGGATGTTCGCCCCCGGATTATGCGCCATATTGATGGCCGCTGTCGCTGTGTCGGTCGCAGTTGTCCCGGTGGAACCGGCGGATTTGGCGTTACTGAATAGAGTGGAACATTGGGTAGAGCTGGAGCCGGAAGAGTTGATGCAGGCGGCCAGGATGTTGGCCAGAGTGTTGATGGTTGCCTGAGGAACCGTACCGATGTTCGATCCGCTGCTTGCCGGGGTGGTGGCGAGCGCCTGTCCGGTAGAGATGCTGGCCAGGTTGGCGGCATTAGCGAGGGCATTCCGTACGCCTGTCTGTGCAAGTGTTGTGCCGCTGCTCGAGACGTCGGTGGCATCCGTGGCAAAGCCCGCCATGGCGTAGGCGGCGGCGATGGTGGAGACCTCGTTCACCATGACGAACGGCGTCGCACTGGCGAAGTTGCCGGCGCCCGGGCAGTCGCCCAGAGCTGCCATCAGCCCAATTTCGGAGTTTGCGCCGCCGCCGGAGTCGCCGCCGACCGAGTAGAGATAGACCCCAGCGCCAGAGGTGCAGCTATAGTCGCTGCTGATGCTGAAGCTACCGCTGGAGTTTGTGACGACGTAGTAGTTGCCGCTGCCGTCCTGCCCGTAGTATCCCGGATTATTGGTCGCCACACTGCTGGTCAGCAGCGAGGTAGAGGCGGTTCCGTAACCGCCGGTGCCCGCCGCATACAGGTAGACGTGCCCGCCTACGATGGGCTGCTGGCCGCCATGTACAATGCCATGGATGGCAGTGCCGCTTGCAGATGTTTCAGGTGTTGTCGCTGTCGTCGAGTTGAGCGAGCAGCCAGTGAGAACGAGAGGCAGACAAAGAATTAAGACATTGGTAAATCGCACAAATCCTCCAACTAAACAGAGGCCCTGCTACGTGCACGGTTGCGCCTGCCGCTTACAGATGTAGCTGCAATCTGGATTACCAATCTGGATTGCACGTATCAGGGATTCCATTTTGTGTTTTTTCTGCTGCGCGCAAGTATACTCCAGGTCGCCTTTGTGAACCAGACAAAATATTCCCGGCGGACGCCGCGATCAGCGCGCCGCCCAGGCCGTAGTTGATGCGCCGTTTCCAGGGATTCTCTGCTTCGCACACAAGTTGACTGATGAGCGATGCCAACAAACCGGAATTTCCGTTTTGCTGATGCACTCGTTGAGGCTCGATCAGTATCGGAAAGTCGGCCAGCGTTCATCGAATTGCACCAGTTGAATCTCACCTGGCGCCAATAGGCCATCGGATTCACCGAGATCGCCATCGGCCGGCTCGGTTTTCCCTATTCCCTATTCCCTATTCCCTGTTCCCTGTTCCCGGCTTCACAACTTCACTATTTCACTATTTCACTTTTTCACTATTTTATTTTGAAAACCTTGCTGATAATTAAGTGGTAAACATAGAGGTATACTCAACAGAATGAATATGTTCCACGTGGAACATTTTCGCGGATTCTAATACGTGACCACTAACCATATTTACGCATAAATTTCCCTGAACACTATCCATATTTACGCATATATCTCCGGCCAGTTACGCAGAATGACGCATATATCCGCCAAAATCCCTATCCATATTGACGCATAAACCGCCCAACGCGAATTGGATTCTATCGATCCAAATGCAGCGAGTACCGGACTCCCCGGCGAGCGATTTTTGCCCGATGGGGTTCCTGACTACTGAGAATTGACAAATGAGAACTGAGAACTGACAACTGACAACTGAGAACTGACAACTGAGAACTGACAACTGTCACTTCAGGTACGCATGCACCAGGTCGATCAGGTCCTCTGCCAGCTCGGGGGCAATCTGCTCCTTGGCGCCGTCGGCCAGGTGGAAGCGGATGTGCGTCTCCAGAACCTCGCCCATCAGGCCGTTGATGCCGCCGCGCACCGCCGCCAACTGCATCAGTTGGCCGCCGCAGTCCTCATCGGCCGCCAGCGAACGCTCCAGTGCGTCCAGTTGGCCGCGCAGTTTCTTGATTCGTTGCAATAACTTGAGCTTTTCGCGATCATGGGTTGGCATGGCACGCTCCTTTGTTTGACAATACCCACCCCTGGTATAGTATCAAGGATGCGGGGGTATGGTTGCGTCTTTATTCTATCCCCTTAACACGCTACGATTGGAGTGCTTCCCTATGTTCCCCGCCCGCCGCCGCATCAGCCCGACGCTCCTCCGGCCCAGTTACTGCTGGCTGGCCGGACTGACGCTGGCGACCCTGACCATGTGCGCCCAGACTCCCGCAGCGCTGCCCTCCGCTCCCCAGCCGCAACGTAGGACCTTGCAACAGCTTGCAGAGGTTGATTCCAGCCCCCTCGCGTTAGAATCGCTCGCTCTGGACGGTCAGCATGGCAGCGTTGAACGCCAGTCTGGCGCGGCGACCCCTGCTCCTCCGGCCACACAGGAGGAGCCCATCGTTACCATGGCCCCATTCCATAGCAATGGCCGCTACTGGCTCTCCGGGCAAGCCAACATCATCTTTCAGGGCGACCTTCCCTTCCATTCCCCCTACGCAGGCACAAACAGCTTCCTGAGCGGCGCGGAGTACAAGACCTCGCTGCTGGGCACGCTGTACACCGCCGTAAGGCCCACGCGCTCCATCCGATACAACACCGACCTGATTGTGGACGTGGAGAGCTCTGGCGGGCGCGGAGTGAGTCAGGCGCTGGGCCTCGCCGGTTTTACCAATCTGGATGTGGTGCGCAACCCCACTCTGAGCACCCTGCCCTACCTGGCCCGCTATGGAATTCATCAGGTCATTGGCCTGACACGAGAAACCGCCAGCCAGGAGCCGGGTTTTTTTGGCGTGGCCCCCAGCGTGCCGGTGCGCCGCGTCGAATTCCGCGTGGGCAAAATGACTTTGCCGGATTTTTTCGACGTGAATAACCCCGGATCAGACAGTCACTTGCAGTTCATGAACTGGACGGTGGACAACAACGGCGCATGGGATTACGCCGCCGACACGCGCGGCTATACGGTGGGCGGCATGGCGGAGTACGACGACCGCAAGTGGAGCCTGCGCTACGGTTTTTTCGCCATGCCCACGGTGGCCAACGGCATCGACATGGATTGGGCCTTCAGCCGGGCACACGCCCAGAATGTCGAGTTCGAGCTGCGCCACAGCTTTGTGGCCCAGCGCAAAGGTACACAGCGCGTGCTGTTTTTCGCCAACCGCGCCCATATGGGCGACTATCGCGAGGCGGTCAAGGCTTTTCTGGCTGGAACCGATGCGAAGCCGAATATATTGCTCCATGAGCACTTCAGCGCGCTGAAGTACGGCTTTGGCTATAACACCGAGCAGGAGCTGACGGAGAATCTGCGCGTTTTTGGTAGATTTGGATGGAACGAGGGCCAGCATGAGTCCTACGTCTACACCGAGGTAGACCAGACCGTGGAGGCAGGCGGCGATTATAGTGGATATAGATGGCATCGCCCGGCAGACAAGATCGGGTTGGCTGCGGTCACAAATGCCATCAAACGCGACCACCAGAATTATTTACGGCTGGGCGGTTTGGGCTTTCTGCTGGGCGACGGCAAGCTGAACTACGGCCGCGAAACCATTGTGGAGAGCTACTACAACTGGCACGCCTGGCGAGGACTTTTCTATGCCGTCGATGTGCAGCACATCAATAATCCCGGCTACAACCGCGACCGAGGGCCGGTGTGGGTGGGGTCGGTGCGCGCACACATAGATTTTTGAGGCAGGATAAGTTTACTTGGCGGTTCCGGCAGGCTGCGCCGGCGTTTTTTGCTCGGGGGGCAGGGTGACAATTACCTCGTTGGGCTTGATGTAGTGCAGCGTGCCCCGCGCCTCAATGCCGATGGTGTCCGGGTTGGACTTGAGCCGTTCGATGCGCTCACGCAGGAGTGCATTTTCCCGGTCAAGATCACTATTCTCTTTGCGCAACTGCTTTTCTTCAGCGCGCTTCTGCTGCCAGGCTGACAGCCCGTCTTTTTCGTAGACTACCTGCCATCCCAGCCAGAGCGTAACTGCCACGGCTGCCACGGACAACGCCTGAGGCCAAACACGCCGCACATAGTCCTCCACACGCTTGATCAGGGAGGGTGGAAGGGCGCGCTGTTGCCTGTCTGTGGCACTTGTTGTGGCTTGCATCTTATCGTCCCGCATGGAATCCTGGCCGTTTCTATTGGAGTACAAACTTCTTGGCAGCCTCGCTGAGCATTTCCACGTCCTGTTCGCTGCGCGCTTCTGTGTAGGCCCGCACCACCGGTTCTGTTCCGGAGAGGCGGTAGCAGACCCATGAGCCGTCCGCGAGAATCAGCTTCAAGCCGTCAGTCCTGACCACTTGCACAACTTTGCGCCCGCTCAGCTCCGCCGGATTGGCCTTCAACTTCTCAGTGAACGCGACCATGGCTGCCTGGGTCAAGCGAAAGTTCTCCCGAATCGGATAGAAGGAACCAACCTTGGCAAATAATTCCTTTAATTGCACACTCAGGCTCTTGCCGCGAGTGGCCACCATCTCGGCCACCAGCAGGCCGGCCAGCACGCCGTCCTTTTCCGGCACGTGGCCGCGAATGGTCAGCCCCGCCGACTCCTCGCCGCCAATGGCAATCTTGTCGCCATTAATCAACTCGCCAATGTATTTGAAGCCCACCGGCGTCTCGTAAAGCGGAACCTTGTGGAAATCAGCCAGTGCGTTGATGAGGTTGGTCGTAGCCACGCTCTTGGCCACTCCGTTGCGCCAGCCACGCGTCTCCACCAGGTAATCGAAGAGCAGCGCAATGATGTAGTTCGGCTGGATGAAGGCGCCATCCGCATCGACAATGCCGAAGCGGTCTGCGTCGCCGTCGGTGGCAATGCCGAGAGCCGCGCCGGTCTCCTTCATCTTCGCTCTGGCGTCGCCCAACAGGCGGTCGTCCGGCTCGGGCGCATGGCCACCGAATAAAACATCCCGATAATCGTGGACAGTTTCAACGGCAACGCCCGCCGAGCGCAGCAGGTCTGAACCGTAGCCGCGCCCCGCACCCCAGAACGGGTCGTAGACCACCTTGATGCCCGACTTGGCAATCGCTTCCAGGTCCACCAGCTCGGCCAGCCGCTTGAGGAACGCGGGCTTCACATCGGCCGTCTCGAAGCCGCTTGCGGGAGGATTTGCCTGGGGAATTGGCGCGCCGCTCTTCTCGAATGCCGCAACCGCTGACTCAATCTGTTGGGTCACCTGGGGCAGGGCCGGCGCGCCGTCGTGGGTGGAAAACTTGATGCCGTTGTATTCCGGCGGGTTGTGCGAGGCGGTAAAGTTGATGGCCCCGGAGGTTTTGAGTTCGCGCACCGCATAGGCGATAGCCGGCGTGGGCGCGGCTTCTGGAATGATGATCGGCGTGACGCCCGCCGCGGCCAACACCCGCGCCGCCACGTCCACAAAACTCTCGCCAAGGAATCTGGGGTCGCGGCCCACTAATATGCGGTGCGGCTCCGGCTGCGTCTTCACGAAAGCGGCAATCCCCGCCACCGCCAGCCGGATATTGGCCACGGTAAACTCCTCGGCCACAATCGCCCGCCAACCCGAAGTGCCAAACCTGATCCCTTTTGTCATCGCTCTTCTCCCGCGCCGATTCACTGGCCCAACTTCATACTGCCTTAGTCAAGCGCACTCGGCAAGCCGACACAATACCGAAACCGGATTTTCTTGCTTTCTATTGACCGGATAAATGGCTATCATAAAGAAGGAGAACTCTCATGGCCACCCAAACCTATGAAAGCGCGCTGCAGATGGCTGAGTCGCTGAGTCTCAAAGAGCGGCTTCGCCTGATCGAAGAACTAAAATCCCGTACCGGCGAGAGCGCGGCCTCCGAGCCACAGCACAGCATCATGGAGTTGTGCGGTCTGGGGAAGGAAATCTGGGAAGGGATCGATGCCCAGGAATACGTCAATAGCGAACGCGCCTCATGGAATGGATAAGAAAACTGTACGGAACGATCGTCGGCCTGGACACAGCGCCGCTGATCTACTTCATTGAAAGGCATCCGGTTTACCTTTCAACTGTCTATCCATTTTTTGAGGCCGCGGAGCGTGGCGAGTTTCAGGTCATCACCTCGACCCTCACTCTTACAGAAGCTCTTGTTCACCCCTACAGACACGGCAATCGAAGTTTAGCCCAGCAGTATTCACGCATTCTGCTGAATTCTCGCAATCTGAAGACTCTCCCCGTCTCCTCTGAGATCGCCACGGAAGCAGCTCGAATTCGCGCCGCTTATGGATTAAAGACTCCTGACGCCATTCAACTTGCTACCGCACGAATTGGCCAAGCGACAGCCTTTTTCTCGAATGATGATGGATTCGACAACATTCCCGGTCTGAATTTGATCCTGCTTGACCGTCTGCTGGCAGCACCTTAGACCTTGAGACGTACAACTGTTCGTAGCCCTCATTCACTGACCATAGAAGCCCCAATGCCCGAATCCACACCTCCAGCCCGCATCGTACTGACCACCACCGCCAACCCGGAGGAGGCTGCAAAGCTGGGCCGCACGCTGGTTGAGGAGCATCTCGCCGCCTGCGCCACGCTGATTCCCGGCGTTCAGTCGATCTACCGCTGGCAGGGCAACGTTGAGTCAGCAACAGAGACGCTGCTGCTGATCAAGACCGGCCCCGAGCAACTGGCCGCCCTGGATGCGCGGCTGCACGAGCTGCACAGCTATGAAGTCCCTGAATTTCTGGTTCTCGCGATCGATGCGGCCAGCCAGTCTTACCTCGACTGGATGCAAGAGAGCCTCCACCAACCCTGATGCCCGGCCCCAATGCCCGCTCTATCTGGTATTCTGAGCCAGGTTTGTTCCTATGCGCTGGTTACTGTTGGTACTTCTCGTCTCGCTCGCGGCGATGCTGATTGCAGCCGCCGGCGGGGCGCTTCACATCTGGGCCCAGCGCAGGCGAAGCCGCTTCAGGCCTTCAGCAGGCACCGGCGCAGTTCCTGATCCGGCTGAGGAAACCGACATAGAAACAGAGCTTTAGGGCCTCTGGCCAGTTTTCTGGTCATGCTACGTTGAAAGGACGTTCATTCCCCATGAGTAATCCCAATGACAAGCAGGACGCCACACCGGCTGAGATCATCGATATTTCCATCGCCCACAGTCCCGACTCCGATGACGCCTTCATGTTCTATGGTCTGGCTACCAACAAGGTCCGCGTCCCCGGCTACCGCTTCTCCCACACCCTGTGCGACATCGAGACCCTCAACCGCCGCGCCCTTGACGAAGCCTTCTTCGACGTAACCGCCATCAGCTTTCACGCCTATCCCTACTTGCAGAAGAATTACACGCTCATGGGCTGCGGCGGCAGCGTGGGCGAGGATTACGGCCCCATGATCGTCTCCAGCAAGCGGCTATCACTCGAGGATCTGGGACGCATCAAGATCGCCGTTCCCGGCACGCTGACTACCGCTTATCTGGCTCTCAAAATCTTCAATCCAGCCATTCAGACCGAGACCGTGCCCTTCGACCAGATCATCCCGGCAATTCAGGCCGGAACCTACGACGCCGGGCTCATCATCCACGAGGGCCAGCTCACCTACTCCGCCAGCGGATTAAATAAAATTCTCGACCTGGGCGTGTGGTGGCGCGAGAAGACCGGCTTGATGCTGCCGCTGGGCGGCAACGCCATCCGCCGCTCGCTGGGCGCCGAAAAGCACAAGATCATCTCCAAAGCCCTGCGCGATAGCATCCAGCATGCACTGGATCACCGCGAGGAGGCGCTGGAATACGCCATGCAGTTTGCCCGCGATCTGGATGTCCGGCTGGCCAGCCGCTTCGTCAGCATGTACGTGAATGAGCGCACCCTGGACTACGGCGCAGACGGCCGCGAGGCCATTCGCACGCTGCTCAAGATGGGCCACGAGCGCGGCATCATCACCGTTGCGCCGCAAGTAGACTTCGTCGATTGAGACTGGCTAAATTGCTTGCTCTGCCTGGAATCGCGGACGTGACTCCAGGGAGGGCACAACCGGTCTCATCAGGGGCTCATTTCGACGACTGTGAGCCCCGCCAACAAGGCGAGGTTCATCCACTCTGCAAGTCGATGCAGATGGTTTATGAGATCGGTTCCAAGCAGCACGCCAGCTAAGTACCTTAGGCACCCATATTTCCACCCAATAGTTATTGAAGGCACCCAAGAATCTTCGCGGTTCTATAAATAATTTCTAACTATCGCCGATACATCCATTATCGAGGTTGTCAGAATGCTCGCCAACTCCACGCCCGTCTACCTTCTTGCATCGCCTGATCCTGCATTGCTCGCTGACCTTGAACCGGTGCTGGCCGCCGACGGAGCGCGCGTGGAGATATTCCTCTCCGCCGAGGCCGCTCTGCTCGCATTAACCGCGGCTCATGCGCCCACCCTGGCCTTGATCGATGTCAATTTGCCGGGCGTGGCAATTGGCCAGTTGCTGGCTGCGGCGCGTGCCGAGGCTGTGGGCCGCCGCTACCCCATTGTCCTGATTTCGGACACTGTCACGCAAGAGTGGATCGACCGTCTGGCCGAGGGTATCATTGACGATCTGGTGCCGCGCTCCGCCGAGCCCTCCTTTCTGCGGCTCCGGCTGCAAGCAGTGCTGCGCGAACATCGCCGCTCGCGCGAGCTGGAAATGCTGCGCGAGGCCAACGCGCTCAACGCCCAGATGGACCATTTGACCGGCATCTACAACCGCGAGACCATGCTCTCCATGATGTTTCGCGAGACTGACCGCGTACAGCGCATGAACAGCTCGCTCTGCATGATCCTCATCGACATCGACGACTTCGGCCACTGGAACACGCGTCTTGGACCGGAGACCTGCGACGAGTTGCTCTGCGAGGTAGCGGCTCGCACCGTGCGCCTGCTGCGCAGCTACGATCTGCTGGGCCGCGCCGGCAAGGATGAGTTTCTGATCGCCTTGCCCGGCTGCAGCAGTGTGAACGCGGTCCTCATGGCTGAGCGCCTGCGCATGGATGTTTTCTCTACACCCTTCCACGTCAACGGCGACGCTGTCCGTCTCTCAGCCTGCTTCGGCATCGCCTCCAGCCTGGGCCGCTCCCCGGTGGTAGTTCTGCGCGAAACTGAACAGGCACTTATGGTTGCCAAAGCTACTGGACCCGAATCCATCCAGTGCGCCGGCGATTTCCCGGAACCCAACGACGCCCCGGTCGCCTTTCTCTCTTCAACCTCCGACGACGAGCTGCTCGCCTGGTAGGGTGGAAGCTACTGATCCGGCCCCAAAGAAATGCAACACTCCCTCCCACCCATTCCGTAAAAAGCGCGGAATGGATGGGGCACAGCTTTTCAATACTTCTAGGCCGGATCATAAATAACTGACAGGATGCGGTGTTGAATGATTTACTGTTGTGGGAGAAATCAGATGGAAAACCTCGCACTCAAAAATTCATCGCGCCGCAACTTCCTGCGCACCGCGCCCGTCGCTGCCGCCGCCGGACTCACTCTCGCCGATGCAACGCTGTTTGCCTCTTATGCGGCCGGTCAGAATGCAACGCCTGACAGCTTCCAACTGTTCACCGCACAGCGCATTCAGGATGGCATGAAGGCTTTGCAAGCCAAGCCCGGCAATGACAATCTCTTCGCCTCAAAGGAATGCACGGTTGTTCTGACCACCGAGACAAACAAGAGCGCCAAGGAGTTTGAGTGGCACGAGAACCGCGATCATGTGCTGCTGATGCTCGACGGATCAACGGTTTACGACGTTGGCGGAACGCCAAAGGACGGACGCAATACCAAGCCGGGCGAGTGGCTTGCGCCCGCGGCGGAGGGAGCCACCAAGCTGACGCTCAAGAAGGGCGATATGCTGGTGATTCCGCGCGGAACGCTGCATAAGCGGAGTACCGCGGAGAGTGTGACCTTATTCCTGATCTCGTCGAATGGCGCCGTAAAAGCGTAGCGAGCAGAACACGCTCCGGCAGACTGATGCCAACAACCTCCGAGGAGGTGTTGTGGCCTGGTAAGAATCCCCCATCCGCCTCGTTGCGGCAGAAGCCTCCTCATCCGGCGTAGGTAACTGCCTATTGAACCTGCGCCTGATGCTAGAAGCCCGGTGGACGCTCACTTGCAACTGCAAATTCCCTTTCCAACGCCAGTCCCGCCTCTGCCAGTGCGCCTTCGTCAAAAAGCCTCCCGATCAGCGTGACCCCATGTGGAACGCGGCGCGGCGGTGAGAATCGCGGCAACGGATGCTTCGGGTCCGGCGCCCAGTCGCTGCGTGCCTCCGATACTTCGACAAACCCGGCGCGGAGCGTCAGCGAGGGGTGCCCCGTGCAGTTGGAAATCACCAGCATCTCGTCTCGCAACGAAGGCACAAGGAGCATATCCACCTCAGAAAACACACGCGCCATCTCCTCGGCTACCTTGCGCCGGAACCGGTCTGTCTGGACGAGGTCTACCGCCGAAAGAAAGCGCGACTGGCGGAAGCAATTGGGCCAAGCGTCTGGCACCTGCATCCTCAGCTCATCTACCTTGTGGCTCAGGGTCAGCTCCTCAAAGGCAGCGCCCGCCTCGGCAAAGAGAATCAGGTTGAGCGAGTCATAAGGCCAGTCCGGAATGGAGACCTCGACAAGCTTCATGCCGAGCTTCTTCACTGCCTCCAATGCCGCCCGGTCCACATCCGTCGCGGGTGCCCCCTTCATCCAACCGGGAAAATAACCAACGCGCATGCCTTTCACGTTTGCCGTTGCATCAAACGCAAGCTCGCTCGGCACACTGGCTAAGTCGCGTCCATCCGGCCCGGAGATCGCCTTCAGCACCAGCACCGTGTCTTCCACGCTCCGCGCCATCGGCCCCAGCTTGTCCAGTGACCAGCACAACGTCATGGCGCCGGTACGCGGCACACGGCCAAACGTGGGGCGCAGCCCCGTTACTCCGCAACGCATCGAAGGGCTCACAATGCTGCCGCCGGTTTCGCTCCCGATGGCAAAACCCACCAGCCCGGCAGCCACGGCCGCGCCCGGCCCTGCGCTGGAACCCGAAGAGCCTTCCTCCAGCAGCCAGGGATTCATGGTTTGCCCGCCAAACCAAATATCGTTCAGCGCCAGGGCGCCCAGGCTCAGTTTGGCAACCAGCACCGCGCCGGCAGCGTTGAGCCGCTCCACCACGGTAGAGTCCGCTGCAGGCACCCGGTTCCGATAAGGCTCTGCTCCATACGTCGTGGGAATCCCAGCCGTATCCAGCAAATCCTTCGCGCCCCACGGAATTCCATGAAGAGGACCGCGATACCGGCCCGCGGCAATCTCTGTATCCGCTTGCCGGGCCTGGACCATGGCATGTTCCCGTGTCAGCGTTATGACGCAACGGAGTTGCGCGTTGCAGCGCTCCAGCCTATGCAGATAAATCTCCGTCAGACGCGTGGAGGTCAGCTTGTGGCTCTCAATCCACCGGGAAAGCTTCCAGACGGGAGCAAAGGCGAGGTCGTCGTCATTGGCCGGCAAGGTCAACCCTGCGTCGCCGCTGCGCAGGAAGTGATTGCCCCGCTTGGGATTCACCATCCCAGGCAGGCTCGGATTCCATTGCGTGGCCGGCGCAAGAGTCGCCTCCAGCTCAATCTTCCGCGGTCCTGTGCGGCGCTCCAGGAGCGGCGCCATTTGCATTCGCCAATTGCTGGCCGTAGTTGCAAGATCAACAGGGGTCATCTGCAACTGCACCAGTTTTTCCGCCTCGACAAAGGTTGCAGGCGATACCTCCGGCCCAACCGCAGGGGAGGTGCCGAATGCGGACGGCGCGCCCGGTGGCAATTCCTGCGTCTGTGCTGCTGGCGACGACTGAGCCTCAGCCTGCACGGCTGCAGCCAGCATTGCAAGCGAACTATAGGCGAGAAATTCTCTACGCGAACTGGGCATGATCCTCCTTGTTGATCCAGCATCGAAACTTGATCGAATCTATGCGTAAAACGGCTTAAGCTATTCCTGACTAATTGAGCATCAATTCCATACACGATACTCTCACCGGGCAGCATACAAATTGTCAATCTGTGAAGTTGGTGGATTCCGTCTCAAGCCCCAGAAACTCCTGAAAAACATTGTTGGATAGCAGCCGTCCCTGCGCGGTCAGCCGAACCGTCTTGCCGTCGGAAACAAGCAACCCTGCCTCAACCAGCCGCACCACAACTTTGAGCGCCGACTCGACCATCGCCGCGCCAAACTCGCGCTGCACGGCGGCTACATCTACGCCTGCGTTCAGCCTCAGGCCGAGAAACCATGCCTCTTCGTGCTGCTGCGCGGGGGTAAGCCACGTGGTTTCGACCGGCTCCGCTCCCGCAAGATACGCCGTCAAATCGTCGGTGGTGGTGGATCGCAGGACACGGTGGTCTTCGTTCGCTGCCAGCATGGACGAGGCATCGAGTCCCACTCCGAGGTAAGGCCGGCGCTGCCAATAGCGAAGATTATGACGGGAGTGGAATCCTGACCGGCAGAAGTTGGAGATCTCATATTGTTCCAAGCCGGACGTGTTCAGTCTCTCAATCGCCTGCTCGTACATTTGCGCAATGGCGTCGTCGGCTGGAACCAGGTCAGCGTGGTAGCGCGTGCCTGCGCTGAGCACTTCGCGACCAAGCCGCGAGTCCTGGTCCACCTCCAGCATGTAGACGCTGGCGTGAGGGACGCCCGCATCCGCCAGCGCCGCCAACACCATCAGCGACTCCTCCCATGAGGCAAAGGTCTGCCCGGGGAGGCCGGCGATCAGGTCAACATTCAAGTTGCAGATGCGCGCGGCACGCAGCCGCATCACGTCTGCCAGCACCATCGCGCGATTATGCAGCCGCCCGCTTGAGGCCGCCTCGCGGTCAATGAACGACTGCACGCCCAGGCTGACGCGGTTTACGCCAGCGGCAACGAGCGCCTCCAGCATCTCATCGGCGAGCTGGCCTGGCGCACATTCGACGGTAATCTCGGCGTCCGGCTCCAGGTCAAACTCAGCCCTTATTGCTCTGAAAAGCCGCGCCAGCAACTCGGGCGCCAGCAGGCTGGGCGTTCCGCCGCCCAGGTAGACCGTGTCCACGCGACGGGGAAGCTCGACTCCCATCCGCGCAGCCCAATTCCCTGCCCCGGCCATGTCCGCGATCAGGCGGTCCACGTAGCGCGCGTGTTCGCTGGCCGGATAGACTCCCGAGGCAAAGTTGCAGTAGGTGCACTTTGACCGGCAAAAGGGGATCGAGATGAAGAGGCCAAGCGCGCCACCCGTGGAAGCAACCATAGTGAGATTGTTTCATGGGCACAGCCGAGCTTGCACCCGCTCCGTTGGAACCCCAGCCACTCGCCAGGAAACCGGGCGCTAGGGCTGCAAACTCATGGTACCTGCGTCACAGAATTAAGCCGCCGTCGAGCGTTAGCATTGAACTCTGCGCTTGACCGCGACCAGAGCACCGGCATCCAATTGGAATCGAGGAGATAGCTGCAATGAGCAAGGTGAACGATGCAAACAAAGCAAACCCTGACGTGGTTCGCACCCAACTTCATGGATTCGAGTTGCTGCATAATTCCCGGCTCAACAAGGGCACGGCCTTCAGCGAAGAGGAGCGCACCGCCTTTGGCCTGCATGGCCTGCTGCCGCCTCACGTCGGAACCCTGGAAGACCAGCGGGAACGCCGCCTGAGAGTGTTGGCGAGCCGCAATACCGCCTTTGGCAAGTACAGCAACATGCGCGACCTGCAGGACAATTGCGAAACGCTTTTCTACTCGCTGATTGCGCACCACACAGAGGAGATGCTGCCCATTGTGTATACCCCCGACGTGGGCGAGGGCTGCCAGCGCTTCAGCGAGATCTGGCGCCGGCCTCGCGGCCTCTTTCTCAGCTATACGCACAAGGACCGCATCGAGGAGATTCTCTCTGACCCGCGCTATGACGAGGTGCGCTGCATCGTGGTCTCGGACGGCGAGCGCATTCTGGGCCTGGGCGACCAGGGCGCCGGCGGCATGGGCATCCCCATCGGCAAGATGGCTCTCTACACGGCGCTGGGCGGCATCCCGCCGGAGCACTGCCTGCCCATTCTGCTGGATGTGGGTACGGACAACGAAGCGCTTCTGCATGAGCCCTTTTACATCGGCTGGCAGCACAAGCGCATTCGCGGGGCAGAGTACGACGAGTTCATCGAGGAATTTGTGACCGCCGTGGAACGCCGCTGGCCGCACATTCTGTTGCAATGGGAAGATTTCGCCGGGATCAACGCGGCCATCCTGTTGAAGCGCTATCGCGACCGGCTCTGCACTTTCAACGACGACATTCAGGGAACTGCGGCCATCGTCACCGGAGCACTGCTGGCTGCTGTCCAGGCCACCGGCCTTCCACTCAAGGAGCAGACCATAGCCATGTTCGGCGCCGGCTCGGCAGGGCTGGGCATCGCCGAGCTCCTGATTGCCGAGATGAAAGAAGAGGGACTGACCGAGGAGCAGGCTCGCAAGCGCATCTACGCCATCGATCGCAATGGCCTTCTGGTGGAGGGATGCGAGGGCATCCGCGCAGATCAGGAGCCGCTGGTGCGCAAGAAAGCCGATGTCGCGGGATGGAAGCTTGCTGGAACGGGCGCGATCTCGCTACTGGACGTGGCGCGCAACGCCCATGTGACCATTCTGGTAGGCACCTCCGCCCAGACCGGCGCGTTTACGGAAGAGATTGTGCGCGAGATGGCCAACCACACCGCGCGCCCCATCATCTTCCCGCTGTCGAACCCCACTTCCAAAGCCGAGGCCACGCCGGCTGACCTGCTGCGCTGGACCGCGGGGCGCGTTCTAGTGGGGGCAGGCAGCCCGTTTGAGCCGGTCGAGGTGAACGGCAAATTGGTGCGCATCTCGCAAGTCAACAACTCGTTCATCTTTCCCGGCCTGGCCTTGGGCATCCTGGTTTCGCGGACTTCTAGAGTTTCTGATGCCATGATCATGGCCTCCGCCAAGGCTCTGGCCAGCCTGTCACCGACGATTGCGGACCCAAGCGCCCCGTTGCTGCCACCTATCGCCGATTGCCGCAAGGTGAGCCGGGTGGTGGCTGAAGCCGTAGCCAAACAAGCCATGGCCGACGGAACCGCTGAAAAGGTGGACGACAAAACCCTTCGCCAGCGCCTCCACGACTACGTCTGGGAGCCGGTCTACCATCCGTATGAGCGGATTCCGTAACCATGCGGGGCTGACACACTAGGAGTGCGCAGCGCCACCGTTTACACTGGAATTCCATGATTCCCACACTTGCCTGGACTCCGGAAGGCGTCCGTTTTATCGATCAGACGCGGCTCCCCCTCGAGGAGAGCTATGTACTCGCCGTCAACTACGAGCAGGTGGCCGACGCCATTGCCACCATGGTGGTGCGCGGCGCGCCGGCTATTGGAGTCTCGGCGGCTTACGGCGTTGCGCTGGGCGCGCTGCGGACGAAGGCCGCCACCGCTGCCGAGTTTGCGCCGGAGTTAGACCGCATCTGCGCGCGACTGGCCGCAACCCGCCCCACGGCGGTGAATCTTTTCTGGGCCATCGACCACATGAAGCGGCTGTTTGCATCGCTGGCCGGGTCGGGCACGGCTATGGCCGAGATCCAGCAGAAACTGCTGGCCGAAGCGCACGCCATGTACGAGGAAGACATAGCGGCCTGCAAGGCGATGGGGAGATTCGGCGCAGCGCTGTTGCCGCAAGAGGGCGGAGTACTGACCCACTGCAACGCCGGGGCTCTGGCGACCTGCGGCTACGGAACCGCGTTGGGCGTGATTCGCTCGGCAGTCGAGCAGGGCAAGCAGATTCACGTGTACGCCGACGAGACGCGGCCGTTTCTGCAAGGCGCGCGGCTCACAGCATGGGAGTTGATGACCGACCACATTCCGACAACCGTCATCTGCGACAACATGGCCGCCAGCCTGATGCGGGCGGGACACATTCAGGCCGTGGTCGTCGGCGCGGATCGCATCGCGGCCAATGGAGATGCGGCCAACAAGATCGGCACCTACAATGTGGCGATTCTGGCCAAAGAGCACGGCATTCCGTTTTACGTCGCAGCTCCCTGGTCCACTGTTGACATGGCCACGGCGACCGGCGACTCCATCCCCATCGAGGAGCGGCCGGCGATTGAAGTGACGCACCACGGCGGCAAGCAGCTCACTCCGAATGGCGTGGGCATTTGCAATCCGGCCTTCGACGTGACCCCGGCCAAGTACATCGCCGCCATCATCACCGAACGCGGCTTGCTGCGCGCTCCGTTCGGCGAGTCGCTGAAGGCGATGGAAAAGGCAGCGAAGTAAGGCGGAGCGGTACACGGCCTGCATCCCAGGTCCGAAAATCCGGACCTGGGGCACTCGGCCTCGAAGACCCGCTCATCGCGATAAAGCTGTCAAGTTCCATGACATGGTTTACACCTCGTTATCAGGACATCCTTTACACTCAGGAGTTCAGCGGGGAGCGTTCCACTGCAGTGGAACGCTCCCCGCTGAGGTCGATCTCCTGCACCAGGGTGCGGCAGAAGTAAACCAGCACGCGCTGATCGATGCGTTCGAGCCGGACCGTATGCGAGGCCAGCGCCTGACTCACCCTCCAACGCCGGTCGCCGATGTAGATGTGCCCTTGCTGACCAACCTTGCGCAACTCAGCTCCGGCACCGTAATCCCAAGCCTGCGGGTTGGGATCGTAGACCCGTGTGCTGGGCCACCATAGACTGGCCGGGGTACGCATGCCCAGAGCCTCATGGGGCCGCACTTGGTTGTACTCGTGACGGAAGTTGTCCAGCCAGTTTTGCGTCAGCCACTGTTCTGCACCCGCCCTGCTGCGCGCACGCTCCAGCGAACCGTGAAACCGCTCTACCTTGCCCTGCGTCTGAGGATGGCGCACACCGGAAAAATAGCAGCTTACGCCCTGCTTCATCAGCCACACCATCAACTGCGTCCAGCCGTTGGCAGAACGCGCATTCCACCACGGCACGCCATGGTCCATCAGTAGCGCGTCCGGCAACCCGCTGCTGCGGAAGGCGCCTTCCAGCCGCTCACGCACTGCTTCACTGCGCGTCGTGCCGGTCTGTTCCAGCGCGACCAGATAGCGGCTATGGTCGTCCAGCACGGATAACGGGCCGATCGCGGCACCGGTACCCTTCTGCCCCTTGAAGTCCATCTGCCATAGTTGGTTGGGCTGCTCTCGCTCGAACCGACCGGTAGCTTGCTGGCGGCTCTCTCGATCCAGCACCAGACCATGCCGGACCAGCACACGATGAACCGTGATCACTGGCAACACGATCCCTTCCCGCTCCAACAGCACAGCCAGTTTGCGTGCTCCCCAGTCCGGCCGCTGACGGCGCAGCGTGACGATGCGCTCTTCGATCCCCGCCGCGGTCCGGCGCGGACTCAGGTGAGGACGGCGGCTGTGCTCTTCAATTCCGGCAACGCCGTGCTCGTCGAAGCGACTCAGCCAGAGATAGCCCGTCGGACGGCTAATCTCGTACTCCCGGCACAAGCTACTCAGGCTCTCGCCCCGGCTGGCTCGAACCACAAACTCCACCCGCTGATCCCGCACGCCCACAAGCCTCCACGGCATCCCTTAACCCCCAACTCAAAATCGATCACCCGATCCTGACTTGTAAAGGATGTCATGATAACAACCTGTAAAGTATGTACTGATACTGAACAATAAAGCCGCGATGAACGGGGCACAGCGCCCGATACCATGACGATTGACCGTCTGCCGGTCGAATTCCCGCGCCTTGGTTTCGCCCTTTGATCGCCCAATAGGCTTGGTTAAATTGTTGAAAATAGGTTAGTTATCGGATTCACCCAGGCTTATTTTCGGGTGATTTGGGGAAAACATTTGTTGCATTTTTCGCAATCTGAGGCGCTAACTCATTAATTTTGAGTGGCTTGCGGATCCGGAGGCGGCGATTCAAGGGTGTTTTGCGCAATTGCGGGCGAGGCCGGAGCGGAGCGGGTAGGATGGACGCCCGAGGAGGTTTTCCGTATGGGTGCGGAGCGGGCGGTGTGCAGGAGACGGGCGGTGCGGGCGATGCCGAGCAGGTGATCGGTCTCCGGGTCGTAGAGCAGGTCTCGCAGGTTGGCATAGGCGACACAGGCGATGAAATCGGAGATGTTCTGGCGGCTGATGAGGGCGGGCATAGCTGCCTTGTAGGCGGCCAGGGCCGCCTCACTGGAGTCGTCTTCGCTTTTGTGGCGGCTGCGGGCGGAGAGACGAGCACGCTCGTAGGCGGCCATGCAAAGGGCGATGGCGGGTTGGTCGAGAGGCGAGGGACCGGGAGAGGCGTCGATGACGGGGTCGGCGCGGCGCTGGGCGGAGGGCTGGGTGAGAGCCTTCACGACGGCCATACGGAGTTGAGTGATGCCTGGATTAGTCATAGGAATAGTGTGGCGGAAATAGACGTAATTATCTGCAAATTATCAGGGGGCAGTTTAAAACTAAGTTGTACTCCCACCCTTGGCACATTCCGCGAAGGATTGGGCAGCCAGCACCCGTGATTCGTGCTATCCCACCCATTTCACACAGAACGTGAAATGGATGGGGCACGGAGCATCGTACACTCACCAGAAAAAGGCTCTAACGCCTGGAAGGGGGCTGTTTAGTATCCGGGAAGGCGACTTTGGGCGGGTCGGCGAGAGTAACCGAGACCTGGACGGGCATAGTTTGAGCGCCGCGCTTGACTTGATTCTCTTTGAGCGTGAGGGCTCCATTGGCAATTTCGGCATCAGCGGTCCAGCGGTCGAAGCGAGCCATGGCCGGGGGAACGACGCCTTTAGCTGCCGTGACGGTCCCATGGAGCCAATCGAAGTGGAGAGCGCCTTTGGCCGAAGCGGTCAAATCGGCGGCGGTGTAGCCAGAAAGCTCGATTTTGCCGTGGGCATCGAATGTGCCGCCGGAGAAACGCAGACGGAGCAACTGGCCGAGAGCCAGCGGGCTGAGCTTGTCGAACTGAGCTTCCAAGGCGTAGGAGGGCTTGTCTTTGGCGGTAGCCGCTGCGTGGTAAGTTCCGGTTCCGTGGATGCGGCCGCCGAGCAGGGCGGCGTCGAAGGCGGTGATGGAGGCTCCATTGGCAAGCGTTTGCAAGGTGGCCTGAGGCTTGTGGAGCGTGACCGCGCCGAGGATGAGGGATTCGGCCTTGACCGTGCCCTCCAGACTGGGCCAGGCGGGAGTGGCCGTGGAGCGAAGGCGCTGGATGAGCGTGGAGAGCATGGTGCCCCGCTCACGCGCGCCAAGGAATGCGGCCTGGAGTACGGCGGAGTCGAGCGCGCCAAACTGGAGCTGGAAGCGCGGCGGGCAGGGCTGGGGAGCGTTACAGGCGGCAGGCAGGGCGAGGCTGGCTGTTCCCTTCACCGGACCGTAAGAGAAGACGATCGGGTCCCAGCGGAGTTGGCCGGAATCCAGGTGAAGCGTGGCCTGGGAGATTATGACGGGGTTGACCAGGTAATCGGCCTTCCAGGTGGCGTTGCGCAGGGTGACTGTACCGGTGAGGCTGTCGGCTGGAGCTGTGGACGGGAGCGAGGCGGCTGTGGGCGAGAGGTCGCCCAAGGAAATTGTCTGAACAGGCAGCATCTGGACTGGTAGCATCCAGGGGCCGCTGGCAGCCATGTCCACGGAGACTGGGTCGCCGGCAAGCGCGTCCAGGGCCATTCTATTGCTGATACCGGCCACGCGCGCCAAATCCCTAGCCCGGATGATGGAGGCCTGGCCGCGCATTGTGAGCTGATAGCCGGAGAGCATAAGACGCGTGGAAACCGTAAGCGGAGTGGCTGCGCCAACGGGAATGGCCACGGTAGCCGTCAATGCCTGGCCAGTGCCAGTGGGCTGATTTGCAGGCGCCAGAATGATTTTTGGAACACTGAGGGGCTGACTGAAGCCATTACCGCTGATTTGAAGTCCCTGAATGGTGAGGCTGCCGGAGAGCGGCCCTTGCATTGCCGCATGAGCCTTGGCGGAACGTACATCGCCGAAGTGAGCCGATTTTCCGGAGATGTCGTCGATCGCAGAAGCAGCAGCATAGGAGATTTTGCCGCTTGCCAACCCGGTAATTTCAAGGCCGGGAGCCAGATCACTGCGCACGGTACGCAATGCGTCCAAGCCGGCAGCAACGGAGATGCGATCCAGCTCGACGGAGAGGCGAGGCTGGCCGCCTTCGCCGGGCAAGTTGCCGGTGAGGCGGATGTGGCCCGAGCCGAGCGGAGAATCGCAGAGCAGATTGTCGATGGCACGCGCTGAGAAGTGGGCAAGGAGGCTGCAATTGGCGTCGAAGTCCATCGGCGCGGCCGGGGCAAATTCAGATCGATGAACGCCGGTGGCGCGCAGCCGGGTTTTGATCTGGGCCGCGTCGGGGGTGCCGTCGAGGTGAAGTTCGCCGGTGAGATCGCCACGCCAGCCGGCGTCAGAGCCAAGGAGCAGGCGGGTGAGCTGGCCGAGTTGCGCCTGGCGCCAATCCAGATCCACGTGCATCGGCATCTGGCTCAGCTCTGGAGCCTGGCGCAGGTTTGCATCCAGACGGACGATGCCGGTGTCGCCCTGTTCAAGACTGAGGTCCGTGCGGGCGGGCTGACCGCGCAGCCAGACATGCCAGTTGCCGGGACTCTGCTGTTCCAGGGACATCTCGGCATTGAGCAGGGAAAAGGGCAGTTTTTCTACGCCGTTCTTGATGTTAATGCGCGAATGTGTGGCCTTGAGGTAAGGCAGCTTTACGAACTTGGCAGGATGATCCGGGTTGCCCGCATCCGATTGAGCCGGGGAAGTAGCCGTGCGCAGGAGAGAGTCGAGGTTCCAGTGACCGGGTGTGGTGCGCACCAGGTTCAGACTGGCCTCATCCACGCTGATGGTGTCAATCTCCAAGCGCCCTCGCCACAGCGAGAGCATACGAATGGAGGCGGTGACCGTGCTGGCGTGGAGCACCGGCTCGGCGCCATAGGCGGGGTCTTCCTCAACGGTGAGGTCGGAGAGGAGAAATCCCGGCGTGGGCAACAGGCGCACCTCGACCGAGGAGAGGCGAACCGGGCGTCCCAGCGAAGCTGAGATCAGCTGAGTGATGCGGCTCTTGTAGCGGCTCACGCTCAGAAATGGGGGGACAATCAGGATTACCAACAGGGCCGCCAGGGCTGTCAGGGCGAGCCAATGCCGTTTGCGCTTTTGTTGCCGGGATTGTGCGTCGTCACTCATGGCAGATATCAGTTATCAGTTTACATTTGCCGTTTACAGTAGCCCAAGGTCATTTACTGTTCGCTGATAGCTGATCACTGAAAACTGTTATTTTACCCGATGCAAAGTTCGGTTCCAGCGGGTTTCGGTGAAGAAGTGCAGCGCGATGTGGCCCATCCAGGCCAGGCTGTTGCCGATTCCGGGCTGTTCGTCCTGATCGTCCGGGGTCACAAACGACCAGTAATTGAAGATTGGCCGGCCCACGATGTTCTCCCTGGGCACAAAGCCCCAGTAGCGCGAGTCGAGGCTATTGTGGCGGTGGTCGCCCATCATGAAGTATTTTCCGGGAGGGACGACCAGATCGCCGTTCTCAATGTGATTGGGAAAATCCACAGACCAGGCCTCGGTGGCGCCCCTCTCTGTCGACGGCGGAACGGAGGGAAACTCGTCGAGAAACTCCCGGTGGTTGCCCGGCGTTGTTGGTTCAGCGTGTGGCTGCTCCTGGGCAACGCCGTTGATGCTTACAATACCGTTGTGCAAACGGATATGGTCGCCGGGAAGACCGATCAGCCGCTTCACCAGATTCGGGTACTGAGGATTTCCCTCCGCATCCAGATCCGGCACTGGCTTGAGGAAAACGATGATGTCGTTGCGCTGAGGCTCGCGATAGTGGACCAGCGGCATCCACTTCGTGGGAGGAGCGAGTGTGATGTAGTCCACAATCAGGTGATCGCCCACCAGCAGCGTCTTTTCCATCGAGCCGGAGGGAATGACCATGTTCTGGGCCACGAGGGTCGTGGCAAACAACCAAATCACGATAAACACGCAATAGCCTGCCAACGTTTCGTAAGGCGTCTCTCCCACCTTGTGTTGAGTGGCTCTGGGCTGTTCCGGCGGTGCTTCTTTCATCTTCATCTAGCCTCTAGCGCACCCGATGCAGCGTTCGGTTCCAGCGGGTTTCGGAAAAAAAGTGCAGTGCGATATGGCCCATCCAGGCCAGGCTGTTGCCGATTCCGGGTTGTTCGTACTGATCATCCGGGGTCACAAACGACCAGTAATTGAAGATTGGCCGACCCACGATGTTTTCCCTGGGCACAAAGCCCCAGTAGCGCGAATCGAGGCTATTGTGGCGGTGGTCGCCCATCATGAAGTACTTGCCGGGAGGAACCACCAGGTCGCCGTTCACGACGTTGTTAGGAAAGTCGACTTTGGACCATGAGTCAGGAACCTGCGAGATGTCTGGAGGAGGCAGAGAGGGAAACTCATCTAAAAAAATCGCATCGCGCGGATTGCTGGGAGAGTCATCCCCATCCGGTGGCAATTTCTGAGCTTTGCCGTTGATGTAAACGATGCCGTCGCGCAGATGAATGCGGTCGCCGGGCACGCCAATCAGCCGCTTTACCAGAATCAGGTACTGCGGATTTCCCTCCGCATCCTTCTCCGGTTCCGCTACCGGCTTGATGAAGACTATGATGTCACCGTTCCGGGGCTCGCGGTAGCGGACCAACGGCATCCATTTGGCGGGCGGGGCGAGGGTGATGCGGTCCACCAGCAGGTGGTCGCCGACCAGCAGCGTATTCTCCATGGAGCCGGAGGGAATGACGAAGTTCTGGCCAAGAAAGTAAAGGATGAACAGGCCAATGACCAGGATGGAGCAGATGCTGGCCACCGCCTCGTAGGGCGTCTCTTCCACGCGCTGTTCAACGGGCGGGGGCTCGGGCGGCGTCTTGGGAGTCGGCATTTTTTTCTTGGTCATGCTGTCGCTCATTTCAGAGATCAGAGAACAGAGATCAGAGATCAGTAAAAAACCCGGACACTTGACCGCTAATCACTGTTATCCAATCTGTTCTCTGTTCTCTGTCTTCAATGCACCACGCGGAAGATGCGCTTCCAGCGGGCAAATCCTGTCAATCTTGCGGAGAGCTTCCTGTCGTGTCCGAGTCTATCATCTCTGGCTTGCAGCGTAACCTGTTGAATATCGGTGGTGGAGGGCCGGGAGAGGGAGAAGTAGATGACTAGTGGGCGGGCCACGATCTGCTGCCGCGAGACAAAGCCCCAATAGCGGGAATCCGTGCTGTGATTGCGGTTGTCGCCGAGCACGAAGTACTCGTCCTGGGGCACCACCAGTTCGCCATCGCGGATAAGGCTCTGCATCTGCTTCCACCAGACCGGGTCCACCTCTGGATCGGTATAAACCCTGGCGGGAAAGTCGTCGCGGAAGAGGTTGCCGGCCACAGGCTCAAATGCTGCGTAAGGCTCGTAGAGGACGAAGCCGTTGACAATGACCCGGCCATTGTTGATGCGCAGCCGGTCGCCGGGCAGGCCCACGACACGCTTGACCAGATAAGGGTGCTGGGGATGGTGGAAGACAACAATATCTCCGCGCGCAACATCGCGGTAGGGCAAAAGATAATGGGTCAGGCTGCCGGGTGGGGCATAAACCTGTTTGTTGACCAGCAGAAAATCGCCCACCAGCAGGGTGCGTTCCATGCTCTCGGAGGGGATGAGGTAGGGCTGAAGCACAAAGATGAGCAAAAACAGCGCCACCACCACCGTCCTGAGCAGCGAGGCAAGAGCATCGGGCACGGTAGGCATATAAAGCCGCATCCGCGCAATCCAATGCGAGGACGGACCGGGCCCTGGGGTGAAGGCGCTCATAGCTCTGCTTGTCCTTCCTTGCTACCCCCTGGCTGGACCTGGGTCTCGGCGACGTCTTTTTTCCCAACTGCGTTCAACCGGTCCAGTGCACGCCGCGCCGCATCCTGCTCGGCGTGTTTCTTGGTGCTGCCCATACCGCGCGCCAGTTGCTTGCCTGGTGCAGTATCGGCTGTTTTGAGCCGGACCTCGACCAGGAAGCGCTTGTGGTGATCGGGGCCGCTTTCGCTCTTGACCCGGTAGACCGGAGTGCCTGTGTGCGTGGCCTGCAAGTGCTCCTGCAACGCCGATTTATAGTTGCCCAAAGCGGCTCCGGATCGCAACTGTTCGGCCAACTGCTCGGCGGCCTCTCCCATTACCCAGCGACGGGTAAAGGCGGAGACCGGCTCCAGTCCGCCATCCAGGAAGAGCGCGCCCAGCACAGCCTCCATGGTATTGGAGAGCACCGTGCTCTTGCGCCTGAGGCTGCCGCCCTTGTCCTCGCCACGGCTGAGGCGCAAATGACTGCCCAGGCTGATGGCCGCGGCAACCTCGGCAAGATGCTGGCGGCTGACCAACTGGGCGCGGACACGGGTCAGCTCGCCCTCCTGCCACTCCGGGTGAATCAGAAACAGGGCTTCGGCGACCACCAGTCCCAGCACGGCGTCGCCCAGGAACTCCAGGCGCTCATTATCGCCCGTACTGGCGGCTTTGATCTTGCCGCCGGCGAGCGCCTTTTCGCTGGTTGCCCGCTCGTTGGCTAAAGAGCGATGGGTCAGCGCGCGCACCAGTAGCTCGGTGCGTACAAAACTGTGTCCCAATGCTGCTTCCAGTTCGGCAAGAACAGCTTCCACATGCGCCTCGATACAACTTGAAAATCGTCAATTCATTCTAGAGAAATACCGTCGAAAAACCATGTGCGCTGCTGGGAAATGCTTTGCAGGCTGCGGAAAATGGGAAAATAACTGCCGACGCCTCGTTTCAACCTGATGCGAGAGGAAGATTCTGAGAGCCGGCCACATTTTCAAATTGTTCGATCTGGATCTCCCCTTCGGGAAAAATGGCTTTTACCTGGAGTTGCCCCCCCATGGCCTGAATGAAGTTGCGTAGAGTCGAGACATACATATCGGTACGCTTTTCCATTTTCGACACGGCGCCCTGATTGATATTGAGAACCTTTGCGAGATTGACCTGGGTTAAGCTCCGGGCTTCCCGGAGCTGATAGAGGGTCATAACACCGGCAGCTTCCCTTACTCTCCGCGCAATCTCCGCCTCGACTTCAGGCGAATGTGTTTTCCGAATATCTTTCCAATTCTTCGCCACGGCGTTCACTCTCCAATCTCATCAAGGTGTTGAGCATAAATCGCATCCGCACGACGAATCGCATCAACGTACCAATCCTTGTCTCCAGTTTTGTCGCCGCCCAGAATCAGGTATGCGTCCCGGCACGGGTCGAAAACAAACAGTATGCGGTAAGGCCGACCCTGATGCTGGACCCGTAACTCTTTCATATTTGGAAACGCTGAACCGTTGAGCGTATCCACATAAGGTCGTCCGAGGGTGGGTCCATATTCGACGAGCATATCGACCGCACAATCCACGCTCACTCCCTCTTGCTCATTCAAGGAGTCATACCACTCGATAAATTCGTCGCTGGCCTTAACTTCCCAAACCATCTTCAAATATACCTTCCAAGTGATATTCCGTCAAGGTGATAATGGCGATATTAGTCAGACTGCCAGGCTTCTCTCTGGCTGCGGATCGGTTTGTCGTCCGAATCGGATTATTGGGGCTTTTCACTCCCATTTGGCCATGAAGATTCGGGCTTATCCGGCTGAGGGCTGGCCGTTGAGGGCTTGGCCGGCGCGGGACCGGGCGAGCCGGTGTCGTCGGCATCTTCCTCGCAACTGTGACCCTTGACGGCGTAGGCTGCTTTGATGCCGCGCTCAGCAGACAGCCGTGTATCCAACTGCCCATCGCGTGTCTTCATTGCTTCTTTGTACTCGGTCAAGGCCTCGTCGCGCTTGCAATCCAGGTCGAGCATCCTGCCCAGGTAGATGTGCGACCAGGCAAGCAGGCGCATGTCTTTGCTGGTGGCCAGTGTTCGCTGGAATCCCTTGATGGCCTGATCGGGATGTCCGGTGAGGATAGCCACCCTGGCGAGGATGAACTCGGCGCGGGCGCTCACGGCGACCGCCACCAGAGAATCGGAAGAATCGGAAGAATCGGAGTTCGTGGAGAGCGCCTGGCGGGCAATAGCGCTGGCTGTAACCACGTCCCCGGCGGCAAGGCGCGCCTCGGCCAGATCAAGGCCGGTCAGCTTGCGCGGCTTACTGCGCGTGAGTACGTCGCCGTCGGCCTCCTTGTCAAAGTCGAGATTTCGGGCGCGGTGTATCTGCTGCTCTATATCCATGCTGTAGACCATCTCGCCCATGGTGTCCTTCAGGCTGACAGGATCCTTTTCAAACTGGAGCATCTGCTCATAAAAGTACTGGGTGAGAACGAATCCCTGCGTCATATCGTGGCGCATGGTGGCAATGCGGACGGCGTCCACCTTCTGCTGGTAGGCCTGACGCTCGCGCTCATAGCGCGGAAGATCCGAGCGGTCGATATTGGCTGGAATCTTGTACACGGGAATGCCGGTATCCATAATGCGCGCCTCGATAGCCTTGATGAGGCACTCCACGGTCAGGGCCACGGTGTCAGAGCGGTAGCGGAACTCCATCGGAGCATCCCGCACCTCCTTGAGGATGGGCTGCGTGCGGCTCAGGGCGTTGCTCCTGAGGTACAGCAGCGGCTCGATCATGTAGTGCAGGTAAGTGTGCCGCACATCGCTCATGCGGATCGTTCCATTTACCGGCGAAACCACCACTACATAGTCGGTTCCATAGATGCGGGCGTTGATGGTGCGCGGCGAGAGCATGGGCTCAATGACCACCACGAAACGCCTCCCGTTATAGGTCTCGGCAGGCATCTTGAGGTAGAGATTGGTGGAAACGATCATCCTGGAGAGCGGATCATGCAGTTGGTCGGCCTCTTTATCGTAGATGGGATGCACCACCAGCCAGATGCTGTGCAGATCCACGGCGGCGACAAAGTCGCGCAGGAGGGGGACGATCTCCACCACCTGCGTCGAGTCAGGGGGCATCTCGGTCAGCTCGACCGAGGTTTCCAGTTCCGGCGGCGGGGTTAGATAGAGTGCCAGAGAGATGTACTGCGCAATGTCAAGCGCACCTCCGGTCATGCGATGCTGGGCGATGTAGAGGCAGAGATGGTCGCGCTTGTTGCGGGCGTCCTCGCTGTTGGCGAGCGCCTGGTTCACCTCTTCGCGGACGCGCTTGCGGACCGGGGCGCTCTCCTCCAATCCGTCATCGTAGCCGCAGGCATTCAGCGCCGCGGCCATGAGGAAGACCGGCTCTGCGCTGACCAGCGAGATGGTGGGACCGGCAGGATCTACCAGAGAAGGGGCCTTTTCCCGTACAAATTCCGGCGAGGAAGACGAAGTCTGCTCTCCTTTGGACGGGTTGGCGGAGCTGCTGGAGGATTGGGCAAATGCCGTGGCTGGCGAAAAGCCGGCGAAAAGGCAAAAAACAGCGGCCGATAGAACGGCAAAAGATGGGAATGCTCTGAATGTCATGAAGAACCCTGTTTAATTCTAGACGCATTGGCAGGGTCAAACGGGAGCGGCACGGCGGCAAGACGATTGGCCGCGCCGAAATTGACTGACTAACGTTTACAGGACAGCCGCGAGCGTGGGATAGCGGCTCACGTGGCTGGTTTCGTAAAGGGCGAGGAGGCGCTGGCGCATCAGGTAGTAAGCCGAAGACGCCTCCTGGGCATGGAGGGGGAGGGTAAGTTGGAAACGATGCAATAAACTGGCTGGAATCATGCCCACTTCCACACGGCGGACCGCGCGGCGCAAAGATGCCGCATCCAGCCTCATCCGCTCGGTGACGATGACCGCCTCTTCGAAGTTCCAGCGCTGCGCATAGGCGGCCAGCGCGAGCATAATCTCCGCATTCTCGCGCATCCTTTTCAAGCCTTCATAACCTCCGAGGGACTCCCAGATTTCTTTCGCGTCCAGATCAATCTGGCCGCGGCGCGGGGTCAGGTAATCCGTCGCCACCGCAGATAACTCAACCATGTCCAGCCGATGCAATCCGGCGACGAGGTCGCTCCAATCCAGAAGAGCCATCTTGTGGGACGAGCGCCGGTCTGCGATCACCGCTACGGCGAACATGCAGAGCAAGACCCCAAAGACGAGATAGGGAAGCGCAAAGGTCATCGAGCAAATGTTACCTTTGTGCGCTTACCGTGTCAAGGTCATTTTTAATTTTCTGGTGCAAATCTAAGATATAGGCGCGCAACTGGGGCGAAATAGGCTGCCGGGCAGGCTCCTCCAGCCAGAATTGAACCGACCAGTAACCGAGAGCAGCCAGGTAGACGAACATCAGGACGTGCTCCAGTTCCCGGAAGTAGCGCTCAGCTCCGAAGTAACTGTGTAGCCCGTCCACAAGGATGGCAACCACCGCCCATGCCGTCCACCCGTTGCCCAGCGCCATGACATGGTTGCGCCAGCCCAGGCCCAGACTCTTCGAGGTGCGCGTCACCACGGCGATCAGCTCGCAGACCACCAAGGCGGTAAAGAGATTTCCCCGCACCTCCAAACGATGAAGCAGGCTTGCGGCCGGAGGCGTAACCAGAAACGGAAGCGCGGCGGCCAGCAGGATGCCGGCCGCGCCCCATAGGATGAACTGCTTTTTGGCGTCCCGGACCCAAGTCCCGGTGGGCCGCAGAACGATCCGCGCAATCTCCCAGACCACCCCCAATTGCAAGAGGAAATCGAGAAGAGCGTAGGTCCAGTAGATCCGCGCATACCAAACGTGATAGCCATGCAGAAATATCAGGTACTGCATTGCGGGTACGGCAGCTTCGAAGCCAATGAGCGTGGTGAAGACAGGGAACTCCCTCCACCTGTGCCGACAGATGAGGATGGAGAAAAGGACGGCCTCTCCGAGAAAATTGGCCACCCACAAAACATAATCCAGCGCCGAAAGGTTCATTCCGCCTCGCGGCTACTATTCTCGCCGATTTTAGAGGCCAAGAACAGTGAGAATTGCAGCAACGGCTACGGTGAATGCGCTGGAAACCTGAGGCTGCGGCATACCTCCACCCGGGTTAGCCAGAGCGAATGGAGCTAGGGACGCGAAAACGGCAACGGCAAGTGCAACACGCAGGGACTTTTTCATGGGGGATCTCCTCAATCTGGCGCAAGAGTGCGCAACAATAGCCTAGACTCATTTTGTATTTCTGTGAAAGGGGAACAGAAGGCGGAAATTCCGGGGAGTATATAAAATAACAATAACAAGAGGTCGCAAGTTCTTATCACGGCGTGGCCGGTAACCGCGAATTACTGCACAATCAGCGCTCTCTGCCGCTGTTTGCGCACAGAGTCACGCAGTTTCAAACCTCTCCGGCTCAACGGGCCGCGGTAATAATTTTAGATAAAAAATTTCTGCCAGCCCAGCCAGCAACTCCCATAAGCCAGCGGGCCGCACTGTGGAAAACTTGTCCGAACTACCCGCGTACAGAGACTCCGGAGAAGGAAAGCACTGCGAGTCCGTTGACCGGCTGGCCAAAGCGCCGCGCGGGCTCAAAGCGGCTCCATAGGAGCATATTCTCCACCTGCGCGCGGGTGGCCTTGTCCGTGGGGCCAGAGACGATGTGGTAGTCGTAAACTTGGCCCGCACCGTTGACATAGGCCTCAATCACGACCGGGTCGGTGACATCGCCGATGGGGTTGCCGCCTACCTCGCTGGATAGATAGAGGAATCTTGGAGCAGTGGCAGCTCCCAACGGCTCATTCGGGGTAGCCTGTGCGTTCTCCGGCCGGGTAAACATGCCAGCCAGCACGATGACTGTTCCCAACAGAAGCACAGCGGAGGCAAAACCTGCGGCGGCCTGCAACAGGAAGGGTCCCAAAGTGTTTCTCCAGGCCAGATTCAAGGCCTGGAAGAGGGGCTGGCGCCGGCGTGCCCGCTCGTGGCTGATGGCCACGCGAATGCGCAACAATAGATTCTCGGGCTCAGGCACAGGGCCCAGCGCGGCCAGCAAGGACTGCATCTCCTCAAGAGACTTCCAGTCGCCGGCACACTCTCTGCAACTCTCCACATGGGCGGCGACGCGCTGCATCTCGCGTCCGCTCAGACGGCCGTCCAGGTACTCGGTAAACTTAGTCTGCATTGCATTACAGCCGTTCATCGCGCCTCCTCTCCGAGGGGCATTTCATATCCCGCGCGCTCGGGAAGACACGCGCTCTGCGACGGAGCCGTCAGAATCGCTTTCAAGGCCGCACGCCCACGCACCAGCCGCGACTTGACCGTCCCCAGATTCACGCCCTGCATCTCTGCAACTTCCTCGTAAACAAAACCATCGATGTCACGCAGGATGAGGGTAGACCGGAATGGTTCGGGCACCTGTCTCAAGGCCTCCTCAACGCGCGTCCGGTTCTCTGCATGCAACGCCAGTTCGTACGGCGACTCCGCAGGGTCCACTAGCATCTCCTTCAGCAGCATGGGCTTGCCATTTTCGCTCTCGCCCATCTCCTGCTCGATAGGTATCTCGGCCTGCCTGTGCCGCGACCACCAGCGCCTCTGGTTGGAAGCCTCGCGCAGGGCAATCCGATAAATCCACGTCCGCAGTGACGACTCGCCGTGAAAGCCGCCCACTCCACGGAAGACCTTCACGAAGACATCCTGGGTGAGGTCGGCGGCGGCGTCACGGTCCTGAACGGCACGCGCCAGCAGCGAGAAGATCGGTTGGTGGTAGCGCGCGATCAGCGACTCAAAAGCTTCCTCGGAACCAGCCTGCAGCTCCGCAATCAGAGCTGCCTCCTCGGATTCAAAGATCAGCGCACTGGCAAGATTGCCCATGGTGAGGTCCGCCTGCATATCAGAAGTCCTCCCACCTTAGAGCATTTTCGGAATACACTTAGACTTTTTGAGAGCAGTGAGAGGTGGCTTTTACTTCCACCCCACGGACGAAAACCTGTCCGCGGGAACCCCGGTGAGGAAAAAGCCACTTGGCATCGTGCTTCTGGTCTACATTAATTCCGAAAATGCTATACCGCATCAGAAGCAAATTTGGCTGCTGCCAGATATGCACCGGAAAAAGCCCGGTTTCAGTTGCGGCCACTCGCTCCAACGGCTAAAAAAGCGCCGCCGGAAAGCCAATGCTGCACGGAGTGCGCGGGAGTCGGACACTGGCTTCCAAACCCAGTGCCCCGCGTCCCCTATTATCTTAGACACCGGAAGCCCCCTCAAGTGTTCCCGGTCACGCAAGTATTTCCGCTCAGGACAGGTTGTGGGGCTGGTTGCGGGGCTTTTCAGAGCCGCCGGGACCGGTTTCCAGATCTAAGGATTGACGAATCCTGCCCCAGCGGAGACAATAGACAAGTTGCATCCTTGCAGCCTGTGGGCCTGTGGCGCAGTTTGGGAGCGCGCTTCCATGGCATGGAAGAGGTCGTCGGTTCGATCCCGACCAGGTCCACCAATCATATCAATAATTTAGACAGGACGAACGTTCAAAGACTGAGCGTTTGTGACATGGTTTGTGTCATAACCCGCCATTCTGCTGCTTGTGGCAACGGTTTCCATCGTTGTGCGCTTGGCTTCCATGCGGACGTGGCTATACCACTCCAGCATCTTGCGACTGACGTGTCCGGCAATCGCCATGATGATGGAGTCTGCCGTGCCTCTTCCCGCAAGGGACGTGATAGCGCCGTGCCGGAGATCGTGGAACCTGAAACCGGGCATCCCTGCCTTGTTCGTCATGGAGTGCCCGGCACTTTTTGTACCAGCGAGATTAGAGAACCTGGTATGAGAGTAGCCTTTGATAACACGAGGGAAGAAGACTACGCGGAGCAGATTGTGAGTCTGCTTCGTCAGGTTCAGGTTGCAGTGGCTAGCGGGAAGACGACGGCGCAGGCGTGTAAAGAGGGAGCGATCACGGAGCAGACGTACTACCGTTAGCGCAAGGAGTACGGTGGTTTGCAGATGGATCAGGCACGGCGGCTAAAGGAACTTGAACAGGAGAACGCGAAGCTGCGCGATGAGTTTTTGAATGGGGAGATCTTCTACACGATGAAGGAACTGCGTGTGCTAGCCGAATGCTGGCGCGTCCACTACAACACTGTCAGGCCACACTACTCGCTGGTACAAAAGATCAAACAGGCCAACAGTAACCTGCAAGACGGGGCGTGAGGCATGCGCCGGCCTTACCCCGTCGCAGAAAGAATAGCCTCAAAAGATAATTCTCAGACCAATACGCGCGGTGGTAATCTGCTTGCGTGGGTTGCGCTCCATCGGGTGGAATCCTGGATGGCTGCGTCACCGGCTTGGAGTGCCTTCATAAAAGGGTACTTCGAGGCCTTTATTGATGGCTGACGCTACAGCGACTGAAAGCTATGGGGAAAGTTATGGATATTGAGATCGTTGTTATCGGGGAACCAAGCAAATGGGTCTTGAGTAATCCCCGCATTCGCATCGGGAAGGACGCAAATTGTGACGTTAACTTACCGTCCGAAAGATATCCCGCAGTAGTCAGCGAACATGTGGTACTTCAAGTGGCTAATGGCGCTGTCACTCTTGCAAGAGGCGAGAGTTTCGGTGGCGAAACCTACCTGAATGGCCATCCTGCCGGCGCGGGCGCCGCGATTCGATCCGGCGATATCCTCCGTTTAGGCGCCGGAGGGCCGGAACTCCGCATACGTCTGCTGGAACAGGCGGCCTATGCACCGCCCGTGGGATATGAGCCCACGCGCGTTATTTCACTGTCCGACGTGGGCACGTCGGAACCGCCGCATGAGTACACTCGCGTGATCTCCAACCCGACAGCCCCGTTCCCTTCCCACGCGCTACCAGTTGCGCCGACGACAGTTGGAAGACAGGGCTACTCAACCGAAGCCGCGCGCGGAGTTTCCGTCACTCCCAGGACCACTCCCAAGACTCTTCCGCCGCAATCAGTGAAGCTCGCGACAGACGAAGAAAATCTGCACGCCTTAGAGAATATGCTGAAAACCATACGCGGCATTCTGGTGCTGAATATTGCGTTTCTCGTGTTTCTGTCTGTATGTCTTATTTTGCAAGGCAGGGAACTTAATCAGACCCACAAGGATGTGCAGGACTTGCGCTTAGGCGTAGAACGCGGTCAGTCAGTTCACACCGGCACTCGATGAAAGACTGAAAGATTTTAATGATCGCATGGACGGGATGGATGCA
>Ga0302278_10001028_pt1 | contig 35036 bp, 29 predicted proteins | sample III_Bog_N3_2_FD_194543 | JGI IMG/M metagenome (GOLD analysis project Ga0302278, IMG submission 194543) | Peat permafrost microbial communities from Stordalen Mire near Abisko, Sweden - III_Bog_N3_2 | ecosystem: Environmental > Terrestrial > Soil > Wetlands > Peat | place: Sweden: Abisko... | reverse complement strand
TGGAGCGAACTCGGCACAGTGCTGGATCCGCTGGCGGACAAGCTGTTGCTGGTCTCCGGCATCGTGGTTCTGAGTTTCAACCACGCGCCGCGGCTGGCGGTGATGCCGCTCTGGCTCACGGGCACGATCATTGGCCGGGACCTGTTACTGGGCCTCGGCGTCATGGTCGTCCGACTGGTCGTGGGTCGGGTCACCGTGCGTCCGCGCCTCACCGGCAAGATTGCGACGGTGCTGCAAATGGCCGTGGTCCTGTGGATTCTTCTGAACTGGTCGGAGCGGCACGCCCTCTGGCTGAACACCCTCAGCCTCGGCGCGGCCTGGTTCACCGGTGCGTCCGGTCTGTTCTACGTCTGGGACGGTATGAAGCAGCTGGGGACGCATCCGGCCAGCCTGCCCATGAAAAAAAATTGAATCCGGCGCTTGATCTTTTCCCTGACCGGGGGTTTATTCCGGAACTATTTTATGGCCAAAGCAATTGAACTCCAACTGAAGGTCGGCAACCCCGCCCCGAAATTTTCCGGAGCGACGAGCGGCGGCGGGAAAATTTCCCTCGCCGATTACCACGGACAAAACGTCATCCTCTATTTTTATCCGAAGGACGACACGCCCGGCTGCACCAAGGAAGCCTGCGCCTTCCGCGATCACTTTGCCGACTTCAAGAAAAAAGGCGCGGTCATCCTCGGCGTCAGCACCGACCCGGTCAAGGCGCATGACAAGTTCGTGGAAAAGTTCCAGCTGCCGTTCCCGCTGCTCGCCGACGAAGATAAAAAAATCGTCGCGGCCTACGGCGTGTGGGGTGAAAAAAGTTTCATGGGCCGGAAATATCAGGGCACGCACCGCGTAACCTTCCTCATCGGGTCGGACGGAAATATTCGGAACATCTGGCCCTTGGTGAAGCCGGAGGAGCATGCGGCTGAAGTCTTGGCGGCGCTGGGATGACAATTTAAGTTTGGTATTTCACAATAAATGGTGAGCCACCTCCGGCCGGTTCTGGGAAGCTGTAGCCACTTGGTTCGGGTGCACAGCCGTTTTCTTCAGTGGACATCCTCTGTCCCGCCTCCTTGGCGGCTGTGACCCGGGCCGGTTTTTCCCGGTGGGAAAAATCCCCATTTGACAGGCGTCCGGCAAAATTGGAGAATCCCGCGTTGGCAGTTTAAACCAAACAAAACTCAAATATATTATGGCAATTCCCGTCGGCTCCGCCGCCCCTGATTTCACCCTCAAATCCAAAACCGCCACCGGCCTGGTGGACATCAAGCTCAGCGGCAACTATGGTGCGAAGAACACCGTGCTGCTGTTTTTCCCGCTCGCGTATACCAGCGTCTGCACCACGGAAATGTGCGATGTCTCCAACGGCCTGGACGCCTTTCCCGGCGCGGACGTGATCGCCATCAGCGTGGACAGCCCGTTTGCGCAGGAGGCCTGGGCCAAAACGAACAATCTCAAAATAACCCTCGCGAGTGACTTGAACAAGGAAGTCATCCGGAAATACGACGTGGTGTTTCCGATGCTCGCCGGCGTAGGCGACACCGCGGCGCGCGCCGCCTTTGTCATCGACAAGGCTGGCGTGGTGCAATACAGCGAACAGACCGCGACGCCGAAGGACCTGCCAAATTTCGCCGCCGTCAAGGCGACGCTGGCGAAGTTGAAGTAGTTCGGAATAAAGTTTCCGCGAAGAGCGAAAGGCTGGCCTTTCGCTCTTTTGCTTTGGTGGGATATCTACATTTGTAGATTTTGCGCTTGACATTATTTACGATTGTAGAGATTCTAAACGCGTGGCCAAGCCAACCGTGGAACTTACCGAGTCCGAATGGTCTGTCATCAAGGCTGTTTGGGAAACTGAACCCTGCACCGCGCCGGTCATCCAGGAAAAACTTTTCAAGCCGACGGGCTGGCATTATTCAACCGTCCGCACGCTAATGGATCGCATGGTCATCAAGGGCGTGCTCAAGGCGAAAAAGGAAGGCAAGCTGACCATCTACCAGTCTGCCGTCACGCGCGCGCAGGCGCAGAGCGGTGAGCTGTTTTACGCGCTCAAGCACGCCTTCAATGGCGCGCTCACGCCCATGCTGCAATGTCTTTTGGATAGCCAGGATTTGAATGCGGCAGAATTGGCGGAATTGGAATTACTCATCAAGGCGAAGAAAAAATCCACCAAGAAATAATCAATTCAAAAGGTGCGGCATGAATTCTTTCGATGAAACCCTGAACCAATTCGGCCAAAGCTTTTTGGGCTTCGCGTGGCCCATGCTAGGGCAATCGAGCCTGCTCATCGCGGTCGTGTTCGCGTTCGACTTTTTGTTCCGGCGTAAACTGCGGGCGTCCATCCGTTACGCGCTATGGCTGGTCGTGCTCGTGAAACTCTGCATGCCGCCGACGTTGGCGCTGCCGACGAGTCCGGCTTGGTGGTTGCACCAAGCTCCACCGCCGGTTGTCGCTAAACCGGAGACTCATTACACGGTCACATACGACAGCACACCCATGCCGAAAATTCCTCAAACTCCGCTGCCGGCTTATGTTCCGCCAAAGCCCGCGATGAATTTGACCGCGGGTTTATTTTTGATTTCTGCTGCCGTCAGTCTGGCTTTGCTTGGCTGGCTCCTCGCGCGCTGGTGGCAGATTGCGCAGCAAGTCCGCCATGCGAAAACATCCGAACGACTGGACGTGCTCGCTGACGAAGCGCAAAAAATGACCAGCACAAAATTTAAGATGCGAGCGTGGCTGACGACCAACACGATGTCGCCCGCCGTTTGCGGATTGTTTTGGCCGGTGATTCTTATCCCGCAATCGCTCGCGGAACATTTTTCGGACGAACAATTGCGCGCGGTGTTGCTGCACGAATTGATTCATCTGCGCCGGCGCGACGTGTGGGTGAATTTTTTGCAGGCGTTGGTGCAAATTGTTTACTGGTGGCATCCGCTGGTTTGGGTCGCGAACGCACGCATCCGTCGCGTGCGCGAGGAGGCGGTGGACGATGCCGTGATGCTCGCGCTGCGGGATGAGTCGGAAGCCTATGCGCCGACGTTGCTGAAAGTGGCGAAGCTGATACTGAACCGACCGCCGGTGAGCCTCGGTCTGGTGGGAATCATGGAGTCACGCCACGCGCTGCGGCAGCGCATTGAACGGCTGGTGGATTTCCGCCCGCCGCGCCGCGCCGGGCTGACGCTGGTTTCGCTACTGGGCATTCTAGCCTTCACCGCCGTCGCCGTGCCGATGGGTGAAGGACCGGGGCCGCGGGAAACATCGGCTGTGCCGGGGTCGTCTATTCCGGCGCCAACTGTAGCGGCGCAAAGCACGAACCCTCACACAACGACTTGGCCGGGTATCCTATCCAATTCAAATTTTAGCGTGGTGTTGCACGCCTTGCAACAGCGCCAAGGATTTGAACGATTGGTTGAGCCGGAGGTGCAAAATTCCAGTGGTCACGGCATCAACAGCATCACGATAGCCAACCTTTCGGTGCCCGTTTCAACCAAGAGCGCCGAACAACTGGTGAAGGACGGTAAGTTGCTTTACGAAATGGGCAAGCTGGACGAGGCGGAAGCAAAATTTAAATCGGCTCTGGGACAAGATTCGAACAATCCCGTCGCCAAATATTATCTAGGACTGGTGCAGACCATGCGTCTGAACCCGAACCACAGCCGGATCAAATCTGGCCGGCAAATGATCGTGGAGAAACTGTATCGTATCCGGCTGCCTCAAGTCAGCTTCACCCAATTGAGTTTGGAGGAGGTTGTGCGCGAACTAAACGAAGCTACGCTGCGAAACGATTCTGAAAAAATCGGCATCCAAATCTTAATCGCCACGAATTCTGTTTCCGGCCGGTTGGCAAATATTAATTCTGTTGTCGTCAACCTTGCGCCGCTGACATATATGCGGCTTTCGGATGTTTTGGACGCCGTTGTCCTCACCGCTGACAAGCCCATCCAGTATTCCATTTTGGATGATGGCATCGTGTTTTCGGAAAAAAGCCAGACTGACACTGCTGACATAAACAAGCTTTACACGCGGACGTTTAGGGTGAATCCGAATATATTCTATTCCAAAATTGAAAAAAATGGGGCAGATCTTGACGAAACCACCAATAAATTTTATTCCAACATGGGAATAACCGGAGTTGATTTCGGTGAAACCACCATTTCTCCGGCATCAACGGCACAGAAGATTTTCGCGGGCCTCGGTTTGGATTTGCAATCACCCAAAGGCAAGTCAATTTTCTACGGCGACCGACTGGGCATATTGTATGTAAAAGCAACTGCATCTGATTTGGACACCATTGAGCGTGCCTTGGTGGCCCTGAATTCCACGGCGCCGCAACTCCACATCAAGGCCAGTTTTGTGGAAGCGCCAAAGGGGACGACGGCTGGGTTTAAAAAATATTTTAATTTTACCAATGAAAGCGATGGCCGGCTGGTGGGCATCCTCTCCAGCGAAAATGCCAAAATGGCGATACCCAATTTGCAGGCGCAGGCCGGTTTCAATGATCTGGCCGAGCCGGAAGCCACCAGCCTCAGTGGACGACAAACGCAAATGCGGGCTACACAGATTATTAATGTCGTCACCAATGTGGTCTTTGAGGAAAGCTATACCAACCAAACTGGGTTTATTATTTCCAATACGATTGTGCCCCAAACCACCCGGTTTGAGACCGGTCCGGTTTTGGATGTGGTGCCTTATGTCCTGGCAGACGGCTACACCATCAATCTGGCGCTCATCCCGTCCATGACGGAATTTTTGGGTTACGACACACCCACCAATACCACGACGGCTTACAATCGCGCCGGAGAAAAAATTGACGTGCCGAAAGTTTCGCCTCACTTCACCGTCCGGCAAGTGGTGGCGACCGTGAATTTGTGGGACGGCCAGACGGCCTTGCTCGGCGGCATACCAGAAACAAACCATGTCAGTGGAAGCGTGGTTACTGGCAACTTAAAAACCAGCGACAAGGAACTGCTGATTTTCATCACCGCAACCATTGTTGACCCGGCGGGCAATCGTGTTCATACCGACAACGACTTGCCGTTCGCGCAAAAGGGAGTTCCGCCGCAGCCGAAGTAATTTTTCCGTTTCCGGTTCGTCACCGGGATTTAACCCGGCCGTCTTTGTGTTTGGCGCAGGGTAAGCTAGGTTGTCAGCATGGTGCCGCGTATCTTGATCGTGGATGACGAGGGTGATTTCATCGAACTGGTGAAATTTCGCCTGGCCAATCTGGGCTGTGAATTTTTGGTGGCGGCCGACGGCGTCCATGCCTTGAGCCAGGCGCGCGAGGGCAAGCCGGACTTGATCCTGCTCGACATCCTGTTGCCGGACTTGGATGGACTTTCCGTTTGCGAGATTCTGCGCCGGCAGCCGGCCACCAAAAAAATCCCCATTATCTTCATGAGCGCGCTGTCCAGCGACGTGACGAAACGCACCGCCTCCATGCATGCCGAGGATTTCTTCACCAAACCGCTGGACTTGGAACGGCTCGAAAAGCGCATTGGCGAGTTGCTGCATTGTGCGCCAGGGGTGAACTGACCCCGACGCGCCGAAAAAAAATGGCTCGCCTAGCAGGCGCGCCGATGTTGTTGCTCTGACAGGGTAACCGTCCGCAAGGACTCAGGACACGTAGCGGGTCACGTCCATGCTCCAGGCGCTGTAGCCGGTGTGGCGCCGAACGCCCGCACCCGCACATTGACCACCGTGCCAGAGGTCACCAATTTCATGCCGGACGCGCAAAGGTGACACGGCTGGTTTCCGGCTTTGGCCGCCAAAAATAAATTTTCCGTCTTTTCCTAAAGTCTTCCCCGTCCGCGCCGATAACACATTGCCCGCCGATAGCATCGTGCGGATGGGATCGCCGTTATTTTAGCTGCGGACCACGGCTTCATCCGGATTCTGGGATTGTTGTTAATATTTTATGACGTTGAACCTTCTCGCTGGTTTTTTGAACAAACAACGCAGGTTTTTGCCAGCTTGCATGGCTTTTACCTGCTTTATTGGCGCGGCTGCGTCCGAGTCGGTCCAGGCCGCGACCCTGACGGTTTCCGGACTTTCCGCCGCCGGAAAAATATATGACGGCACCCCCACGACGATGGTTGATTTTAGCGGTGCGGTATTGAACGGGGTTGCGCCAGAGGACGTTGGGAATGTGTCGTTGGCCACCAATGGTTACACCGCCAGTTTCAGCGACAAAAATGTCGGCGACGGAAAAACGGTAACTGTCGGCGGCTTGTCGCTATCGGGCGGCGCGGCCGGGAACTATACCCTCACCCCACCGGTTTTGAGCGCGAACATCACGGCCCGTCCGTTCGGCATCTCCGCCACCGGCACCACCAAGACTTACAATGCCACGACCAACGCCACGGTGACGCTGGGTTTATTGAACAAGATTTCGGGGGATGATGTGGCGGCTTTTTACGGCACCGCCAGTTTTACAGATAAAAACGTGGGCGTGGGCAAGCCGGTGCTGGTGGATGACCTGTTCATTACGGGCACGGATGCCAGCAATTACAATTTGACCAACACGACGGCGAGCACCACAGCCACGATTTCCGCCAAGACGTTGCGCGTGGCGGCCACCGGCCAGAACAAGCCTTATGACGGCACGACGGCGGCCACGGCGACGCTGTCCGACAACCATCTCGGGGGCGATGCCGTCACGGATACTTACGCCAGTGCGACCTTTGAGAACCAGTATGTGGGGGACGGCCTCAATATCGCCGTCAGTGGCATCGCTATCAGCGGTCCGGATGCGGGCAATTATCATTTGAACAGCACCACGGCCTCCGCCCAGGCCAACATTGAGCCCCGGACGTTGACGGTCACGGCAGCGGGCGTGAACAAGGTCTATGACGGCGGCACCAATGCCACCGTCACGCTGGGCAACAACCGGCTGACCAATGATGTCATCACGGTAAGTTTCAGCAGCGCGAGTTTCAGTGGCAAAAATGCCGGGACCAACGTCCTGGTGACGGTTTTCGGCCTAGTGATCACGGGGCCAGATTCCGACAGCTACACGCTCACCAACACCACCGTGTTCACTACGGCGAACATCGCCACCCGCGGCCTGAACGTGGTGGCTGCCGGCGTAAACAAGATTTATGACGGCACCACCAATGCCACCGTGACGCTGGGGGACAACCGCCTGTCCGGCGACAACCTGACGGATAATTATGCCGGTGCCGGTTTCACCGATAAAAACGTAGGCAACGGCAAAATCGTGACGGTGACCGGGATTTCAGTTGGAGGGCCGGACGCGGCCAATTATTCACCGGCCAGCACCACGGCCACGACCCCGGGCAATATTGCGGCATGTTCCCTGACCGTCACCGCGACGGGCGTGAACAAGGTCTACGACGGCACCACCAACGCCACCGTGAGTTTGGGTGACAACCGCGTGGCGGGCGACAGCTTGACGGACACTTACACCAGCGCCGGTTTCAGTGACAAAAATGTTGGCAATGGCAAAACTGTCAAGGTTACCGGCATCCAAGTGACCGGCGGCGATTCCGGCAATTATATTTTGAGCAATTCGACGGCCAGCACGACGGCCAACATCAGCGGCCGAACCCTGACCGTGGCCGCCACCGGGCAGGATAAAATTTACGACGGTGGAACCACTGCCGCCGTGACGCTTTCGGACAACCAACTCGCGGGCGACACGATCGCGGTGAGCTATGCTAGCGCCAATTTTGCCGACAAGCTCGCGGGCAATGGTAAAGCCATCAACATCGCCGGCATCAGCCTCGGTGGCACGAGCGTGGGCAATTATACGCTGGCCGGCACCAACGCGACCGCCACGGCGAACATCACCGCCCGGCCGCTAGCCGTCACCGCCACCGGCATCAACAAGGTTTATGACGGAACCGTGAATGCCACGGTCACGCTGGCCGACAACCGCGTGGGCGGCGACAGCTTCGTGACCAGCTATGGCAGCGCCATTTTTGCCAGCAGTTTGGTGGGCAACAACCGGTCGGTGAATGTCACCGGTATTTTCATCACCGGGACGGATGCCGGCAATTATGCGCTGAGCAACACGACGGCCAGCACCAGCGCCAACATCACGACCGAGACCGCGACCGCCACGCTGGCGTCCTCGCGCAATCCGTCCGGTTTTCGCGATGCCATCACTTTTTCCGAATCGCTCCCGGTGGATGCCACCGGCACCGTGACGTATTTTACCAACGGAGCCGTGTTCGCCTCGGGCGCGTTGAGCGGCGGCAACTGCACCAGCGGCAGCATCAGCAATCTGCTGCGCGGCACCAACAGCATCACCGCCATTTACAGCGGCGATGGAAATTATTCGGGAGCCACCAACATACTTTCGCAGGTCGTCACGAATCATCCGCCGATCACTGGCTTTTTCAGTTTCAGTGTTACCAACGGGGTATCGTTAAAAGTGAAAATTAGTGACCTACTCACCGCCGTGGTTGATCCGGACGGCGACCCCATCACACTGACCTCGGTAAGTGTCAGCACCAATGGCATGGTATCGCCCACGAACGCCACCTATATTCTTTTCCGCAACACCAATTATGTGAATGACCGTTTCAGCTATACGGTCACCGACGGCTTTGGCGGCTATGCCACGGGCCAGGTATTCGTGTTTTCCGTGCTGGCCCCGTTTACAGGCCAGAACACCACGCTCAATCCGATTGGCGGCACAAACACGGTTACGAATCATGGCATTCCGGGCTACGTTTACATCATCCAGCGTTCCATCAATCTTTTGACCTGGACGGCGATTGCCACCAACACGGCGGCCGGCAACGGACTGATTCTAACCACGGATCGCTTTACGGATTTGGGTGCGCCACCCGCCTCAGCTTTCTACCGGCTGGAATGGAAGCCTTGAGCCTTGGTCGCACTGCCAGTTGACCAGCGCAATCCAACTACCGAACCAACATGAAAAACATTTTAACCTTGACCATGGTGGGTGGCTTGGCGTTGGGGGCCTGGGGCGGGCAGACCGTGAACCCGAGCTTGGCCGTCAATGCGGCGGTTCCCGATGGCAATCCCGTCGGGATTTCAAGTTCCCTCACGGTGGGCGGATTGAGTGGCGACATCGCGACGGTTCAGGTGAGCCTGGACATCACGGGCGGATATAATGGCGATTTGTATGCGTATCTGACGGGGCCGCAGGGGCAAGTCGCGGTGCTGTTAAACCGGTCCGGCGTGAGCGGCAGCAATCCGTTTGGGTATGACAACCCGGGATTTAATATCACTTTGTCGGACATCAGCGCCAACAACATCCATGATTATCAGGCGGTAAATTATAGTCTGGATCCGGTGACCGGGCAATTGACCGGCATGTGGGCGCCCGATGGACGAAACCTTGATCCACAATCGGACGGGAGCGCGTTTGACAGTGCGCCCGAAACTTCGGCGGCGCTGGGTTCATTGGCCGGGACTTCGGCCGACGGAACATGGACGCTGTTTGTCGCCGACCTGTCGGGCGGTGGCCAGAGCACGCTCGTAAGTTGGGGCTTGACGGTGGTAACGGTGCCGGAGCCTCGGGCATGGACGATGTTGGGCAGCGGGCTGCTGCTCTTGATGTGGATCGCGAAAATTAGAAACCGCCCAAATCTGAAATAAGCAGGCCTCCCCGCTTTGGGCAAAATGGCCGGCAAATTCAACGCCCAGAGGCAAAGCCGATGGGGCATCATAGAGCGGCGTGAGGATAATCGCCCGGTATTTTAATGCCGGGCTATTTTATTTTTTTTGAAACGTTCTCGAACCCACGGGCCGGAGGCCAGCGCTCCAGAATTGCCGGTTGTCCTCGAATGGATTATGTTGGGTGGCAAAAAAGCCGACCATGAACAAGCCATCTAAGACCCCGGGCATCTGTCGGATTGACCAGCCGTCGCATCGAACACACGGGTTCTTTGTGCGGCTACAGCGTCAAGGCAAGGTTTACTCCGCCTTCTTCACTGACCTAAAATATGGAGGCAAGGCGGCGGCGCTGGCGGCGGCACGGGATTTCCACCAACAATCGACAGCCATCTTTGGCCCGCCGGCCATTTTCAGCCGCCGATGGTGGGCGGATATCCAGCGGCGGAAGGGGCGTTCGGGAATCCAAGGCGTGCAGCGGGTGATTAACCGGAAGACCAAGCCCTGGCGGAAATACTGGCAGGCATCGTGGAGTCCGGAGCCGTATGGGGCGCGAAAGAAACAATTCTCCATCCGCAAGTATGGCGAGGAACGGGCCAAGCAATTGGCCATCCGCGCCCGGCGCGATGGCGTGCGGAGCATGAAACCCTGAAATCCCACCTCGGCGAAAGGAATGTCCGCCGGATCGGAGGCCGGCGCCGCAATTTGCCGCGCGCTTCGCTTGACAGGAAAGCGCGCAGTGTTCATTTTTACCCGGTTGTTATTAAGGAACTAAATGAGCACATCACACAATCTTTTTGGCACCCTGCAAACCTTTGAACTCGGCAACGGCAAGCCCGGTAAATTTTACTCGCTCCCCGCGCTGGAAAAAGCCGGAGTCGGCCCGGTCTCCAAACTGCCGGTTTCCATCCGCCTCGTGCTGGAATCCGTGCTGCGCAACTGCGACGGCAAAAAAGTCCACGAAGCGAACATCAAGGAGCTCGCCAACTGGAAGGCGACTGAGACGCGCACGGCGGAAATTCCGTTCGTAGTCGCGCGCATCGTACTGCAAGATTTTACCGGCGTGCCGCTGCTCGTGGATTTGGCGGCCATGCGCACGGCCGTGGCCAAGCTCGGCAAGAACCCCAAGATCATCGAGCCGCTCGTGCCGGTGGATCTGGTGGTGGACCATTCCGTGCAGGTGGATTTCGCGGGCGGCGCGGATTCGCTGGCGAGGAATCTGGACTTGGAATTCACGCGTAACCGCGAGCGCTACCAGTTTTTGAAATGGGGCATGCAGGCGTTTGACACGTTCAAAGTCGTGCCGCCAGGCATCGGCATCGTGCATCAGGTAAATCTGGAATATCTCGCCAAGGGCGTTTTGAATTTGGGAGACCTTTATTATCCCGACACGCTGGTCGGCACGGATTCGCATACGACGATGATCAACGGACTCGGCATCGTGGGCTGGGGAGTCGGCGGCATCGAGGCAGAAGCAGGCATGTTGGGCCAGCCGGTTTATTTCCTCACGCCGGACGTGGTGGGCGTCCACCTGACCGGCGCGATCCGCGAAGGCGTCACGGCCACGGACGTGGCGCTGACGGTCACGCAAATTCTCCGCAAAGCGAAAGTGGTGGGCAAGTTTGTGGAATTTTTCGGCCCCGGCGCGGCCGCGTTGCCGCTGGTGGACCGCGCGACCATCGCCAACATGGCCCCCGAATACGGCGCGACGATGGGCTTCTTCCCGATTGACGCCGAATGCACGAATTATCTGCGTGCCACCGGCCGCAGCGATGAAGCCGTCAAGACCTACGAGAATTATTACCGCGCGCAAGGCCTTTGGGGCATTCCGAAGAAAGGTGAAGTGGTCTATTCGCAAGAGATCGAACTGGACCTCAGCTCGGTGTTGCCGAGCGTGGCCGGTCCGAAACGTCCGCAAGATCGCATCGAACTGCCGAAGCTGAAAAACGAATTCATCAGCGCGTTCAGCAAGCCGGTCACGGAAAGCGGTTTTGGCATGAAGGCCGAAGAGCTGTCGCGTTCCGTGTCGGTCTCGGCGGGCGGGGAGATTCATCCCGGGGGCGGCAGTCAGCAGCGCGTTCCCAATAGCCAACTGCCGCCTAGCGAGCGGGAAATGGCCATCGAACATCCCACCGCCGATCCGATTCACGCCCAGGCACCGCGACTCAATGGCCAGGTACGAAATGGTTCGGTGCTCATCGCCGCCATCACGAGCTGCACGAACACGAGCAATCCGTCCGTCATGCTGGCCGCGGGTTTGCTGGCGAAGAAAGCCGTGGAAAAGGGGCTCACGGTCAATGCCACCGTTAAGGCGTCGCTCGCGCCAGGCTCGCGGGTCGTCAGCGATTATCTGGACAAGACTGGCCTGCAGCCTTACCTCGACAAGTTAGGTTTCAACCTTGTCGGCTACGGCTGCACGACGTGCATCGGTAACTCCGGGCCCTTGCATCCGGCCATCGAGGATGCGGTCGTGAAAAACAATCTCATCGCCGCGTCGGTGCTTTCTGGCAACCGCAATTTCGAGGCGCGCGTCCACCAGAACATCAAGGCGAACTTCCTGATGTCGCCGCCGCTGGTGGTGGCGTTTGCGCTGGCGGGCCGCGTGGACATTGATTTGGCGAATGACGCGCTCGGCACCGGCAAGGACGGCAAGCCCGTTCACCTGCGCGACATCTGGCCAAGTTTGAAGGAAGTGCGCGATTTGATGCAAACGGCCTTGCAGCCGGAGGTGTTCCGCCGGCTCTACAAAGATTTCGCCGCGCAAAATCCCAAATGGAACGAAATTCCGTCCAGCACCGGCAACGTGTACGAATGGGACCGCAAATCCACCTACATTCAGGAGCCGCCGTTCTTTACAAACTTCGCGTTGACGCCCGGCAGCATCGCGCCGATCACGGGCGCGCGGGCGCTGGCTATTTTCGGCGACAGCGTGACGACCGACCACATTTCGCCCGCCGGTTCCATCAAGAAGTCTTCGCCCGCCGGAAAATATCTCATCGAGAACGGCGTGACGGCGGAAGATTTCAACAGCTACGGTTCGCGCCGCGGCAACGACCGCGTGATGACGCGGGGCACGTTCGCCAACGTCCGCATCAAAAACCTCATGGTGCCCGGCGTGGAAGGCGGGGTGACCAAGTCGCAGCCGTCCGGCGAGCAGGTCAGTATTTACGACGCATCCATTGCGTATCAAAAAAACGGCACGCCGCTCATCATCCTGGCCGGTCAGGAATATGGCACCGGCTCATCGCGCGACTGGGCCGCGAAAGGCACGAATCTCCTCGGTGTGAAAGCGGTCGCGGCCCAGAGCTTCGAGCGCATCCACCGCAGCAACCTCGTCGGCATGGGCGTGCTGCCGCTGCAATTCAAGGAAGGCACCACCGCGCAGACCTTGAAGCTCGACGGTACCGAGACCTACGATATTGTCGGCCTCGATGCGAACATCAAGCCGCAGCAGGATTTGACGCTCAAGATCACGCGCCAGGACGGCGCGGTGGAAAACGTTGCCGTCCGCTGCCGCATTGATACACCCATCGAGATCGACTACTACCAGCACGGCGGCATTTTGCCATATGTGCTAAGGCAGTTGGTTGCGAAGGCGTGACGGAGCGCAGAACTTGCTCGGCACTCCGAACGTTGTGCTGGCGCGGTCCCATCGCTTAGACTGCGGGGGATGATTCAACCCGTTCATGAGATTGCGGCGGAAGTGATCCGCCAAACCGGCAAGGACAAGCCGGCGGACGCCGCGCTGCGCGAGGTGCTCAAATCGCTCCGCGACCTTGCGCCCTTCGACGCCACGGAAGTGGCCAAGACCGTTTTCACTTATTACCGCTGGCATGTCTGGCTGCGCGAGGAGCGCGGCGTGGAGGCGAAAATGCGGCTGGCCCTGCGGTTGAACCAGCGGTTTCAAGACAACGAAGCCAGTGTCCCGTTGGCCGAGCTGCGCGCCAAAGCCGTGCCCGCCTGGACAGCGGCGGAAATGGAGGTTACCGATGACTGGCTGCGTTCCTTGCAGCGCGAACCGAAACTATGGCTGCGCGCCAAGCGCGGCACGGCGGCATCCCTGGCGGAAAAATTGCCCGGCGCGGAGGTCAGCGAGCGGTTGCCGGACGCCTTGCGGTTCGCGGGCGAATTGGATTTGTTCAAGACGCCGGAGTTTCACGCGGGTGAATTTGAGATTCAGGACATAGCGTCGCAGGTCGTCGGTTTGCTGTGCGATCCCCAGCCGGGCGAGGCGTGGTGGGACACCTGCGCGGGCGAAGGCGGCAAGACGCTGCACATGTCCGACTTGATGCAGAACAAAGGCCTGCTCTGGGCGAGCGACCGGGCGGAATGGCGCTTGCAAAAACTCAAACGGCGCACGGGCCGGGCGAAGGTTTTTAACTATCGCTCAGTGTTTTGGGATGGCGTCAAGAAATTGCCGACGAAAACCAAGTTCGATGGCGTGTTAGTGGATGCCCCGTGCAGCGGCATCGGCACCTGGCAGCGCAATCCGCAGGCGCGCTGGACGACGGAGCCAAACGATGTGCGGGAATTATCGGCCACCCAAAAGAATTTGCTGGCGAACGTTGCGCCGAGCCTGAAGCCCGGCGGCAAGTTGATTTACTCCGTCTGCACCTTGACCAAGTCGGAGACGACGGAAGTGGTGGCAGCCTTTGAAGCGAGCCAGCCGGAGTTTGAGCCGCTGGGGTTGCCGGTGATTCCCGGAAGCCCTGGCCTCCACGGACCGGGGCTGGCCCGATTTATCTGGCCGCAGGACCTGGACGGGAACGGCATGTTCATCGCCGGCTGGCGACGGAAGCGGCGCTAGCGAAACGTCGCGGTGCATCGGGGAGTGAAAAATCCGGAAAATAATGTTGCAGCCGGCGGCGGGTTTGTTATATTCCGCGCTCCGTTTCTCCAAAAGCAGAGGCGGACATATTTACCGCGAATTTTAACGCAAATGCCGACAATCAACCAACTGGTCCGCAAGGGCCGCACTAAAGTCAAATACAAGTCCAAGTCACCCGCCTTGGAGAACTCCCCGTTTCGTCGCGGGGTGTGCATTCAGGTGATGACCCGCACGCCGAAGAAGCCAAACTCCGCGATGCGCAAGGTGGCCAAGGTTCGTTTGACGAACGGCTATGAAATCATCGCCTACATCCCGGATGAAGGCCACAATTTGCAGGAACACAGCATCGTGCTCGTGCGCGGCGGCCGCGTGAAGGATTTGCCGGGCGTGCGCTATCACATCGTCCGGGGCACGCTCGACGCCGCCGGCGTGGAGAAGCGCCGCGTGAGCCGGTCCAAATACGGCGTGAAGAAACCCAAGGCGGCGAAAACCGCCGCGCCCGCGAAGTAATTTTCCGGCGCATTAACCCTTTCAACGATTTAACGAAATTATGTCTCGCAGACGTCAAGCAACCAAACGGCCCCTGGCCAAGGACGGCAAGTACCAGAACACGCTGGTCAGCCGCCTCGTGAACACCGTGATGTTTTCCGGCAAAAAGAGCACGGCGCAGCGCATCGTTTACGGCGCGTTCGAGACCATTTCGGAAAAGAATCCGGCGAGCAATCCCATTGAGATATTGCAACGGGCGGTGGACAACGCCAAGCCGCGCATTGAGACCAAGGCCCGCCGCGTTGGCGGGGCGACCTATCAGGTGCCGCTTGAAATTCCCTCGGAACGCCAGAACGCGCTAGCCCTGAGGTGGATCGTGGACTTTGCGGACGCCAAAAAGGGCACGCCGATGAAAGCCGCGCTGGCGGCGGAAATCCTGGAAGCCTATCAGGGGCAGGGCAACGCCATCCGCAAACGGGACGAGGTTCACAAGATGGCACAGGCGAACAAGGCCTTTGCGCATTTCCGTTGGTAGAGAGCTTTTCAAACACGCCCCGACGGAAATCGCCGGGGCGTTTTTTGTTCCCAGAGCAGTTTGTGATATAGTTAAAATTTGAAACCATGAGCACCATGAGCGCTGAAGCCAAATCCCCCAATTCGCCCAACCGTGAATACACGCTGGAGCGCACCCGCAACATCGGCATCGCCGCGCACATTGACGCCGGCAAGACGACGACCACCGAGCGGATTCTGTTTTACACCGGCCTGATCCACAAGATCGGCGACGTGGATGACGGCAACACCGTGACCGACTGGATGGAACAGGAAAAGGAACGCGGCATTACGATCACTTCCGCCGCCGTCACCTGTTTCTGGACGCAGAAATGCGCCAAGCCGGGCGAAGACAAGGTTTTCAAGGCGTACAACAATGTGCCGCACCGCATCAACATCATTGATACGCCGGGCCACGTGGATTTCACCGCCGAGGTCGAACGTTCCATGCGCGTGCTGGACGGCGCGGTCGCCGTGTTTTGCGGCGTGGCCGGCGTGCAGCCGCAGTCCGAGACCGTCTGGCGGCAGGCAACCAAGTATAATGTTCCGCGCATCGCGTTCGTCAACAAGATGGATCGCATGGGTGCGAACTTTGAAAACGCGCTGAACGACATGCGCACCAAGCTTAAGGCGTATGCGTTCCCGGTTTTCCTGCCGTTAGGCCAGGGACCGACCGAGGCCGAAGGCCGGCCGGTGGACGGCGGTTTTGAAGGCGTCATTGACGTCGTCAACCAGAAGACCATTTATTGGGGTCCGGGCGAGGCTAACGAAGGTCTGAATTATGAAATCCGGGACATCGCGCCCGCCGATCAGGAACGCGCCAAGGCCGCGCTCGCAGAATTGATTGACGCCGTCTCCAACAAGGACGACGCCATTGCCGAACTGGTGCTCGAAGAGAAGCCAATCACGCCGGAAGTCCTCAAGGCAGCCATCCGCCGGCTGACCTGCAAGATCGAACTGGTGCCGGTGCTCTGCGGCTCGGCGTTCAAGAAAAAAGGCGTGCAGGTTTTGGTGGATGCGGTCGTTGATTATCTGCCCAGCCCACTGGACATTCCCGGCGCGGAAGGCCACGAACTCGGCACGGACGTCGTCGTAAAAGTGCCGACGAACGACCACGAGAAATTCTGCTCGCTCGCGTTCAAGCTCTGGACCGATCCGTACGCGGGCAAGCTGGTATTTTTCCGCGTTTATTCCGGTCACCTCAAAAAAGGCGACACGATTTACAATCCGCGCACGCGCAAACGCGAACGCGTCAGCCGCCTCATGGTCATCCAAGGCAGCGAACGCAAGGACATCAACGAAGTTTACGCCGGCGACATCGCCGCGCTCGTCGGCCTGCGCAACATCACCACCGGTGACACGCTGTGCAATGAAGATTACGACGTGACGCTCGAACCGCCGACCTTCCCGGAACCGGTCATCAGCATGGCCGTCGAACCAAAGACCAAGGCCGACCGCGATAAGTTGTCGGAAGGGCTGTCCCGCCTGGCTGAAGAAGATCCGACGTTCCGCTGCTTCACCAACGAGGAAACCGGCCAGCTGATCATTGCGGGCATGGGAGAGCTGCATTTGGAAATCATCATTGACCGCCTCAAGCGCGAATTCAAGGTGGAGGCCAACACCGGTGCGCCGCAGATTGCGTATCGCGAGACCATCACCAAGAACGCCGAGGGCGAGGGCAAGTTCATTCGTCAGTCCGGCGGCAAGGGCCAATACGGCCATGCCTGCATCAAGGTTTACCCGAATGAAAAAGGCAAAGGCGTGGAAGTGGTCGACGAAATCGTCGGCGGTGCGATTCCCAAGGAATTCATTCCGAAGGTCATTGATGGCATCGAAGAAGCCATCAAAGGCGGCGTGTATTGCGGTTACCAGGTGATTGACATCAAAGTCGAAGTGGTGGACGGCTCGTTTCATGAAGTGGACTCGAACGAACTCGCCTTCCGCATGGCCGGCATTTTCGCGTTGAAAGACGCCTTCAAGAAAGCCGGCCCGATCCTGCTCGAACCCCTCATGAAGGTGGAATGTACGACACCCGACGAATACCAGGGCGATCTGCTCGGTGATATCAATCGGCGTCGCGGTACAATTGTCAGCATCGAGGCCAAGAACGGCCAGACCGTGCTGAACGCCCAGGTGCCGTTGGCCGAAATGTTCGGGTACGCGACCGCCATCCGCTCGCTCTCCAAGGGCCGCGCCTCGTACTCGATGGAGCCGCTGACGTTTGCCCAGGTGCCGAACAGCGTGCTGACGACGATTCTGGATCAGGCCGCGAAGAAGCCCGCCGCGCGCACCTAATTGCCGGTTAGCGCCGGTTAGAATTCAAAAGGCCGGACGAAGCAATTCGTCCGGCCTTGTTTGCTGTAGTTTAGGGTTGGCTGATTAGCGGTATCGTCACTTAAACCGGACATCTAAGTCAAGTGCCATTACTCGGGTTTGAGGATGGGTGCGGTGGTTCAAGGCTTGCCCGTTAGGCAAAATCCGGCTTGTCGCCGGGCGGATAATCACTACCATTTCAATTGGCTGTCGCGGAAAACCAGCCGTGAATCAAACACCGCATGAACCAAGACCTTGCTCGTTTCGCTGCGCAACTGCGCAATTTAATTGCCGATCCGCAATCTGATATCAGTCCACCACAATTTTCCGCCCTCGCGCTGGAGTTGTTTGGGCTTCAGTTCAAGCACAATCCAGCTTACCGAAAAATCTGTGAAGGTCGCCGAGTGACACCGCCGACCAGGTCGGACTGGACGCAAATTCCCGCCGTGCCCGCAGCGGTGTTCAAGACGCTGGAAATGACAAGCCTTGCGCCGGCTGAGCGCACGGCGGTTTTTCATTCCAGCGGGACGACGGAACAAAAGCCGGGCCGGCATTTTCATTCGACGTCATCGCTAGCGGTTTATAAAGCATCGCTGTGGACATGGTTTCAAAAAAACTTTCTGGATGGCGGCGGATTGCGGATTCCGGATTGTCCGCTAATTGTCCTCACGCCGCCGCTAGCACAGGTGCCGCACTCCTCGCTGGTCCACATGTTCGAAGCCGTGCGGCAAAAAATGGGCGCGGCAGAAACGGCCTTCGTCGGCCAGCTGGCGGCCGACGGTTCATGGACGCTGGATTTTGCCGCCGTCGTGGACCGGCTCGCATCCGGAGGTCCGACGCGAGGCGCCCAACCTTGGCTGTTGCTTGGCACCGCATTTTCCCTGGTGCATCTCTTGGATTACCTGGCGGATGAGCGGCTTCATTTCATTTTGCCCGCCGGTTCGCGCGTGATGGAAACCGGCGGTTACAAGAACCGTTCGCGCAGTATGCCGAAAGCGGAATTGCACGCCCTCATCACGGAAAGGCTCGGCGTCTCTCGGGAAAACATCATCTGCGAATATGGCATGAGCGAATTGAGCTCGCAGGCTTATGACACGGGAAGCCAAGCGCGCGTTTTTCGGTTTCCGCCATGGGCGCGGGTGCAAATCATTTCGCCGGAAACCGGTCGGGAAGTGGGCGAGGGTGAAACCGGCCTCATCCGCATCTTGGATCTGGCGAATGTGTTTTCGGTTGCTGCCATCCAGACGGAAGATTTGGGCGTTCTCCGGGGCAATGGCTTTGAATTGGTTGGACGGGCGTCGCTCGCCGAGCCGCGCGGTTGTTCGCTGATGACCGCATGAACTTGCCTGCTTTTTATCTGGCCGACCTGCCGCCGGAGGCGACGCTGACACCAAGGGTGGTTAGCGCCGCGTGCGACGCGCTCAAGCGCAACCGCGAAAAAAATCTACGGTCGCGGAACACGGAGGACATCGTGAGGCTCCTTTGCGAGATTGCGACCGACTGGCTTGATCCGGAGAACCGGTTCCGCCAGCTCGCCTTGGCGCAGGGACCGGCTGAGACGGGATTTTCGAAGGCCGTTCTGGCAAAGGGCTTGGATGGGTTCTTTCGTCAGTTCACACCGGACAATTTTCGGGCGTTGTTGGCGCAGGAGCTGGGCGATGCCGTGAGGGTGACGGGTGACCCGTGGCGAACGATGGAGGAGGGGATCGCGACGGATGGGGCCGCTTCAGCCCCGCGCCACTTTTGGCGCGGGCCGGAGTTGCTCGTCCACATCGCGGCGGGCAATTTACCGAATCCGGCGCTGATGAGTCTGGTCCAGGGATTGCTGACGCGCTCGGCGCAGTTCATGAAGTGTGCGAGCGGCGCGGCGCTGCTGCCCCGGCTGTTCGCGCATTCGATTTATCAGGCTGATCCGAAGCTGGGCGCGTGCCTGGAAATCGCCGAATGGCGCGGCGGCGACCGCGCGTTGGAAGCAGGGCTGTTCGCGGCGGCGGATTGCCTGACGGCCACCGGCAGCGATGGGACGCTGGCGGCGATTCGTGCGCAATTGCCGGCGCGCACGCGCTTTCTGGGTTACGGGCAACGCGTGAGCTTTGGCTTCGTGACGCGGGAGGTTTTGCGTGATGAGACGATTGGCGAGGTCGTGGCTGACGCGGCGGACGACGTGATTGCGTGGGATCAGAACGGCTGCCTCTCGCCGCAAGTCATTTACGTTGAGGAACGGGGCGCGGTGGAGTCGGATGAATTTGCCCGAAGGCTCGCGGTCGAACTGGCCAAACGCGAGGCGGCTGAGCCGCGCGGGAACATCCCGGTGGCGGCAGCGGCGGCCATCGCGTCGCGCCGGGCGATTTATGAAGCCATCGCCGCGCACCGGGCGGATGCAAAGATATGGTCGAGCCCGGACTCGACGGCGTGGACGGTGGTGTTTGAACACGACGTGCGGTTTCAGTTTTCCTGCCTAAACCGCTTTATCCATGTGAAGCCGGTGCCGGATGTGTCGGCGGTGCTGCAAGGCGCCGATGAAATCCGCGAGCAGGTCTCCACCGTGGGCCTGGCCGCGACGCCGGAGCAGAGGCGGGAACTGGCGGGGTTTTTTGTGCGCTGGGGCGCGACGCGGATTTGTCCGCTTGGGCAGATGCAGAATCCGCCGCTGACGTGGCGGCACGACGGCCGGCCTGCGCTGGGCGACTTGATCACCTGGACGGATGTTGAATTATGAAAATGGAACTGCGGAAGACCTTTCAGTTTGAAGCGGCGCATCTGCTACCGCATTTGCCGAAGGCACACAAATGCCGGCGGTTGCACGGCCACAGTTTCGGCGTGGAGATCGTCGTGACGGGCGAGTGCGACCCGAAGCTGGGCTGGCTAATGGACTATGCCGACCTCACGGCGGCGTTCAAGCCGATCTGGGAACAGCTGGATCATTATTATCTCAACGAAATCCCCGGCTTGGAAAATCCCACGAGCGAAGTCGTCGCCGTATGGATTTGGTTCAAGCTCAAGCCGCGGCTGCCGCTGCTCACGGAAGTCGTCGTGGCCGAGACCTGCACGGCGCGGGCGGTTTATTGCGGCGAATGAACGCCGCAAGTTTGCTTGCGCTTCCATCGCGAATCGCAAATCGTAGCCCGGACATGATTCTCGGCACCGGCATAGATCTGATCGAAGTGGCGCGCATCGCGGCGTCGGTGGCGCGGTTTGGCGATCGCTTTGTGAACCGGGTACTGTTGCCAGACGAGACCGCCTACTGCCGCTCGCACCAGAACCCCGCACCGTTTCTGGCGGCGCGCTTCGCGGCCAAGGAGGCGGTGTCCAAGGCGTTTGGCACCGGCATCGGCGCGCAGCTGGGCTGGCAGGACATTGAAATAATGCGGAAGGAGTCGGGCGAGCCCTTTGTGGTGCTGCACGGCAAGGGCGCGGAACTTTTCGCAGCGCGGGGTGCGCGTCAGTTGTACATCAGCCTCACGCACACGGAAAACTACGCGGCGGCCACGGCCATTTTGGAGGGCTGATTTTATTCTCGCTTCAAACCGGCGACGCGATAAGGTGTTGTTACTTTAACTTTATTGACTGAGATGAACGCGCCCAAGCCCAAGCAGGAGGTCCAGCGAATCAAGGTTCTCTGGCAATACGACATCCTCGACACCGTTCCCGAGGCGGTCTTCGACGAATTGACGCAGCTGGCCGCGCTGATCTGCGGCGCGCCCGTGGCCCTGATCACGCTCGTGGATGAGGATCGGCAGTGGTTCAAATCCAAGGTGGGCGTGGATATCAGCGAAACCACCCGCGACGTCTCAATGTGCGCGCATGCGATTTTGCAGAAAGACCTGATGATCGTCCCCGACGCCACGAAAGATCCGCGGTTCAAGGACAATCCGCTCGTCATCGCCTCGCCGAAAGTCCGCTTTTATGCGGGCGCGCCGCTGGTCACGCCGGAGGGTCATGCCCTCGGCACGCTGTGCGTTATTGACACGGTTCCGCGCCAGCTGACGGACAGCCGGAAAGAGGCGCTGCGCTTGCTCGCCCGGCACGTCATGACCCAGCTCGAACTCCGGCGGCAGTTGCGCGATCGAGGTGTTCTCCCGGAAAGTCCAAAACCAGTCCAAGCGAAGCCGGCACCGGTGCCGATAAAAACCGTTCCGCTGCGGTCAAGAAAGACTGCTCGCACGGCTTCCCGGTAAACTTGTAAACCGATTTTCCACCTGCTAAAAGGCGATTTGGTGGGGAGAAGCTCCGGCCTTCCTAAAATACAGGAACTGGCTAAATCGGGTGGGAATGATTTCCGGCGGTTTGGGGATGGTTCACTTCATAAGGATCCCGTTTAAAAAATCAACCACGCCGGCTTCCACTTCCGGCGTGCCAAACAATGGGCCGTCGTGGCCGGCGGCTTCGATCAGGATGAGTTGGTTCTTAACGCCGGCTTGGCCCAACGCGGACTGCAAGCGCCGGCTCTGCCGGGCGGGCACCAGTTCGTCCCGGCCGCCCTGCAAAATCAGCACCGGCGGACAGGCGGTGTTCACATAGGTGATAGGGCTGGCGTTCTTCGCGCGTTCGGACGGTTGATCCACCGGTTCGCCCAGCAGCTTAGGTCCGGCGTCGTGCAGCAGATGGAGGCCGGACTCCGAATGGATGGTCGTGAGGTCATCCAACATGTGATCAAAGTCGGTGGGGCCAAAAAAGTCGAGGACGGCCAGCGGCTTGATGGCGGGATCCGCGCCAAACTCCGCGTTGGTGCGCGCGAAACCCAGCAGCAATGCCAAGTGTCCGCCGGCAGATCCGCCGGCCACCACGAACCGCCGGGGATCTACGCCGTAATTGGTGGCATGGGCCAGGATGAAATTCATGGCCGCATTGCAATCCTGAATCTGTGCCGGAAACCGGGCCTCGGTGCTGAAACGGTAATCCACGCTGGCCAGGGCATAGCCATGGCGGACGAGATATTTGACGTTGTTCCAATCCTTGTCGCCGGACAGCCAGGCGCCACCGTGAATCCACACGACCAGCGGAAACGGTCGGCGGCCGGGATTTCCGGGCAGGTAGAGGTCAAAGTTTTGGCGTGCGGTGGGATGAGACAGGTAGGGAATGGCCCGGATCACGCGGGCGTAACCGTAGGGACTAGCAGCGGGTAGGATTCCGGCCGTTGGCGAAACCGTGGCCGGGGTTGGTTGGGCGCAGGCCGTCAGAGCCGGAAGGAGGCACACGGCCAGGAACGACCGGAAGCGGGCGAAAAGTTTCATGAGCATCAATTTAAAATTGGCTGGCGGGATGGTTATCAGTCCAAACAGAGCCATGCCAGACGAATGGTGTCAATGCGAAAGGTAACGGTGAAAACTCCGGACTACCGTTTTTTGCGGGATGCGAATTACCAGGTAATTCTCAATCTCCAAACAATCGCGATTGACGAACGTGCCGGCAGGGTGTTCTTTGGCGTGGTGGTGATTTGATATGACCAAAGTATTTTATACCTTCCTGCTCGCCGGTGGCGCACTGTTATGCGGTTGCGACAAGCAAACTCGCCTCAACACGGAACAGATTGCCGCACTTTCGCAGAAGCTGGTGGCGCTACAGCAGATCCAGTCCCAGCAACTCGCGACGATCCAGTCGGAACTGACCTCGCTGGCGCCGATGCTGGAACGAACCAACAGTGTCCTATTTGAAAAAAGTCACGAGGACGCGTTCTTCTATCACACCAATACGCTCTTTTTGCTGCTGCTCGTGGATAACAAGATCGAGTCGGAGCTGCAGGTGGCCGCCGCCGAACGCGAGGCCGACAAGGCCATGTCGTATGCCTACCACACCAACGAGACAGACCTGTTGCGGCTCGGCACCGCGCAAATCCAGGATGCGCTGGCCAGCCAGGAATACCGGCTGACGACGAACTTCATCGCGGAAACCAGCCGGACGGTTGCTGATCAGAACGAGGCAGTCCTGGAGCAGATCAAAGGACTGGCCCCGGACGCGGACGAGACCGCCCGGCGAAAGCAACTGGCGGCGGACGTAGCGCAGTTAAAACTCGATGTGGCGCAGATCAAGGCACACTTCGGATTGACTAATTCGCCGAGCGTCGGTCCTTGAGACTCGGGCTGATGGTTGGCAGGGGGGGGGCAGGATGAACACGGATAGATTTTCATTGAAGAGCTGGTAGGTGGGTGCTAGTTTTTTTAAATGATCAATTCCAAAGGGCGGGATTCTGGTTTTACGTTGATCGAATTATTGGTGGTGATTGCCATTATTGGCATTCTGGCCGCGTTGCTGTTGCCAGCTTTAAGCCGGGCAAAACTTAAGGCGACGCAGGCTCCATGCATCAATAATCAACGGCAATTGTCGTTGGCCTATGTCATGTATGCCGGTGATTATGGCGACAAAGTTGTACCCATGGATGACTATTCGGGAGGGTACCCAATCAATTACATCGGCGGTTTCTGGGGCGGCCCTTATCCCGGACCAATATTTACCGGGACCTCCGACCAAATGACCAGCCAGGCGCAAAAGCTGATAAAAACCCAAAACCCGCTCTATCGCTATGCCTCTAATCCCAATGTTTATGAGTGCCCGGGTGATCGACGCCTGATTCAGGGATCGCTGGCTAACGGCTGGGCCTATGGGAGTTATTCCAAGACCCAAAATGTCGGCGGCGAAGCGTACAATGAGTTTTGGGGGGAGGGAGATACCTACCGGAGTTTGACCAGCATCAAGGACTCCAGTTTAACTTTCACGCTGTGCGAGGACGTGGGCGGCGGGAACCTTGGTTTCAACAAAGGGACATGGACGGCAAAATGGGATCTTAACACCCCGGCGGCGCCACATGCCCAATCATTTGACTGGCTAGATATGTTTCCCATGAATCACGGCACGGTGAGCACTTTTGCCTTTGCCGATGGCCATGCGGCATCCCATACGTGGACGGATCCTGACATCATTGCGGCGGGGAATGCGACGGCCCAAGGTCAGGATGTCACCCTTACCGCTCCGGACGGCCCGGATTACGACTTTGTTTATGGTGGCTATCGCTTTCCCGGTTGGCAACCCTAGCCCGGCCGTGACAGGTTCCAAATTTTAAAATCGGATTTTAAAGCGCCGCCTCCCTCCACGCCGGATTGACGGGGCCACCGCGTTTTCCTAATTTTTTGGCGGAGCTAAAACAGCTTCGGTGACGTGGCGGCAGCCGTTACCTTTCACCAGGTTGTTTGCCGCCACCCAAACGCCATGCGGAAGGAGCCGTTATGAAATCATTAAATCCCAAGTTGCTGGCCATCGGTCTCATGACCGGCACCGCCGTTGCGCAGGATTTGACGTGGACCGAGCTGGCCGGCCGGCCGGAACTCTGGCCCGCCCAATGCACCGTCAAGGCGGCGATCAATTTTGAAGGCGGCGTGAGCATTCCTGCCGGGGCCACCGTGGAGGTCGTGGATTTCAAGGGCAACGAGGCGGATATGAAAACGACCGACGGCAAGACTTACTTCGCCGCGGAGCCGGATGACACCGATGTGCTGGACGTGGCGCGGGCCGCCTATGACAGGCTTACCCCAAAACAACGCGCGCTGACCTATCCCTTGATTGTCCAACAGAAAGACCTATGGCCTTATCGCGTGACCATCACACAGACATTTACCTTGGCCCCCGGCAAGGTGGTCTCGGCGGGCGACTAAGTGCTGGTGAAGCAGGTTCAGCCCGGCAAGGTGGAGGTCGTTTCGGAAAAGCTCAACGCCCGGTTTGCCGTCGCCGCGCCGGCCACTGACCTGATGGCGCAGGTGCGAAAATTCGTGGAAGGTGAGGCCGCTGGCCCGCGGCTGCTCGCCGTGCAGAAACAGGCCGCCGAAAAACTGGCCGCCGAGCAGTTGGCCAAGGCGGCGGCAATCCGGGCCGAGGGCCGCGTGGCCGTGGAGCTGGAAGGGAAACTGATCAATTCACAGACCGGTCAACCGGAACCGCTGAACACCAATGCCTGGCCACGTTTCATCGTGTTTCTGCGCGGCCAGAGCACCTGTCCCATCTCGCGTAATTTTGCGCCAGGCTTCATTCAGTATTGCCATCGCATCAAAGCCACGCATCCCGAGGTGGAGGTGGTTTACCTGACAATCGAATCGCTGCCGGACACATTTAAGTTTGCGAAGGAACTGGGGTTTGACTGGCGCACGGTGAGCTATGAAGACACCACCATGCCGTGCGTGAATCCTTACATCGACGGCCGCATTCCCCAGCTCATCGTGATGGACCGCGACGGCAAGGTGCTGGCCAACGGCATCCAGTCCACCGCACCCGACGCCCTCCAGCAACTGGACACCCTGCTAAACCGCCGTTGAACCAAGGTTGTTGTGCCTTCGCTGAGATCTTTACCGAAAGTGACAAAGTGTGCTTTCCGAGCTGGCAGACAGCGGAAAATGGAAACTCAGAAATGATCAGCCCATCACTTGGGCAACGGCCTCGTTCAATTCGGCGACGGTGAAGGGCTTGATGAGCACCCGGTCCACATTGCCCTCCAATTTACCGCTGCTTTTTAGCTCATCCGCAAAGGCCGTGGCCATGATGATGGGCAGGCCGGGCAGGCGCTGGCGGATGATTGCGGCCAGTTCATCGCCTTTCATGCCGTGCATGAAATAATCCGTGATGACGAGGTGAAACCGGTCCGGGCTTAACATGGCAAGCGCCGTCGCCCCGCTGTCGGCGGTCTGGACGGTGTGGCCAAAATATTGCAGCAGCATCCGGATGGAATCGCGCACGGATGATTCATCATCCACCACCAAAATTTGATAGGCCGGTTTTCCTGAATGTTTCATCTGACTGAACCCAAATAATAGTCTGGTTGAAAAAAATTGCCAACTTCAATTAATTTAATAAAATACCCATTCGGATGTGGCGGTAGTGCGGCCCAGCAGGCCATTTCACGCCAATCCAGAACCTCCCGCGTTTTGTGACAGTTAACCCCCGATTTGGTTAGAAGAATTCGCTGGTTATTCCCTTGGTCCCGGCGCTGGAAGACGGCGCTCAACCGGTTGGGACGCTGATGGCGCCGGGGCCGGAGGCACGATCAGGGCCAACTGGCATACCGGGCATTGCACGCGCCGGCCCGAATTGCTGCTGTTGCCGAGGATATGCTGCCCGCATTGCGGGCAGAGAAAATTGAAATCAATCCTGCCAACAGCCGCGGGTTTGCTGAACTGTAGCACCACCGCTGAAGCCAGGGAGAAAATACCGCACACGCCGGCCCCGACAGTCATGGCATGTTCCAAGAAAATGAAAAGCACCGTTGTTGCCAAGCTGATCCAGGCGATGAGGCCAAGCACCTTCCGCGCCCAAATTGCGCCTTGGAATAAAAAGTAGCTCACCACGACGCCAGCCAGATAAATGGGGCATAGCGCCGCCCGGAGATCAAGCAGAGTAGAATTTCCAGAGAAAGAATAAAAAAAACGCTCGTCCAGCAGTCGGAAAAGCAACGAGAAGCCCACGCCGACGCAATAAACGCCCCACAGTACGGCCAGGATACGGTTGGTTTTTTGCGAGCCGAAACCGTCCAGCCTCGTGCCGGTCCATTTTACCAGGGCTATGATCGGGCGGCTGATCTTTCGGCGCAACAGAAAGAGGACGACCGCGACCAGCAGCGCGCCGGCCGAGGCCAGCGTCCAGTGTACCCAATGCATGGCCATCAATTGGGTTAAACCCATCGCTAACAGCACTCGCTTGGGCATGGAGCCCGGCACGATGGTCATGAAATAATTGTGGCCCATGCCCGAGGCAATGAGCACCGGCTTGGTGGATAATTTTTCATCGCCGTACTTGAATTCGTAGATATTGCCGCCGCCGTCGGACACGAACAAATTACCCTTGCTGTCAAAAGCCAGGCTGCAGGCCCCCGTCTTGAGCCGCCGGGCGAAAACCGTTCGGACGCCGTTCGTCGTGAATTTATAGATGGACCGGTTGGAAGGGTCGGCGACAAACATGATGCCGTGCGCGTCGAAGGCCATGCCGATCGGCGATTTCAAGCCGGTGGCGAAAGTGGTCCGCGTTCCGTCGTAGGGATCAAATTGATAGATGCAGCCGGATTTTTGATCGGTGCAATACAAAGTACCTTGGGCGTCAAAAATCAGGGCCACCGGCTGGGGAAGGTCGGTGGCAAAAGTGCTGCTGGTGCTGCCGTCGGGACTGAATTTGTCGATCCGCCCATCTCCGCCCCATTGCCCTTGGTAGGGGATGAATAGATTACCTTCGCGGTCAAAGGCCATGACGGCGCTCGGGCTATCCAGCGTGGCAATCGTGTGATACTTGCCATCCATGGTGAACTTGCGGATCGAGCGCGTGTTAAAGTCCGATTCATAGAGGTTCCCGTGGGCATCCGCGCCCAGGCCGTTCACGCAGTTGACTTGGTCGCTGAAGACGATCTTGCTCCAACCCCCGGCCGATGTGTCGATTTCGTAAAGGTTGTTCCCCCGATCGTCGCCGGTGAAAAGGCGATCCGCCCGTGCTGCCGCCGGCCCCAGCCCCAGCGAAATCACGGCGAAGATCACGATCCAACAACCCCGGACCAAAGCTTGTATCAATTTTGGTTGCCAGTTTTCCCGCCGTTCGTCAAACAGCAAACCGGTTGTGGTTAGGACGACGCGTCGGTAATTCATAAGTTGGCGGAGTTTATTGAACATTTTGATCGGTCAACGGGGACCAGTCGTAATTATAAGGTGCGACCCAGTCGGGCGGTGTGGTGGCATTCGGATTACAATTATCGCAGAGGGTGAACTGCGCGTGTCCGTCCACGAACAAAAAATTGATTCCTTTATCCCCATGCGCACCATTCGGATAGGTAGGCAAGTCGTCAAAGAAGTAGGGTTGCCCGGCGACCCGGCTGGCAAAACAGGGTTGGATGATCCTTTGCGACGGGTGGGTTACTTCCGATGTCCGGTGCGGCAACGGGGTGTTCGGCATCGGCGGGCTGTCCGGGGCGGAAAGGTTGCCGTAAAAACAGAGGTAATAATAATACGAGCAGGCGATCGAGATGTCATTGGTGGTCTTGCCGTTTTGCGGCGACCAACGGCTGGCGAAGACATAGTTAAATGCCGGCCCGGTCTCCTGCGGGCAGCGGAAGCAGGCGGGGTTGTTGGCGAAATGGTTAAGCAAGTTGGGCAGGTCGAGCAGGGGCATCACCCAGAAATTATCGCCGGTGTAGGGAAAGGTGTCCTGATAATCCGAAACATACAAAAGCTGGGCGATGCCCAGTTGCTTGAGGTTGCTGATGCAATTGATGTCCTTGGCCTTTTTGTGGGCCTGGGTCAACGCCGGCAAAAGCAACGCCGCCAGAATGGCGATGATCGCGATGACCACCAGCAATTCTATCAAAGTGAAACCGTGTCGTGTATTCATTCCCGATACATGGTCCGATCCCCATCAGAATCCGTCGCCTGCGGGGTGTCCGGCCAAAACCTTTATCGGGCGGCAGGCCGGGCATCATCTTAATAGGACACCGCAAACCGAAATTTGTTACGAATTATTTTTATCCGGCCGTTTAACATATATGTCCGCCGAACGCCAAAACCGGACATTTATTTTCCTAAATCATCAACTCCGTTCTGCGCCCGGGCCTCAGGGTCGGACGCGCTGCCACATTTCCTTAATAGCCGGCGGATTGCCGTCCAGCCCCATTTGATAATAACGGTCGCCGTCCACCAAGATTTTAAATCGCGGGTGATTGCCCAAAAAACGGGTCGTGACGCCGGTGGCCGTGTCGATGGATTCGTTATAGACATTGCCCCGAAGCGTGTAGGTGCCGCCGGCGGAGTAAAGCAGGTTGGATTGCGCGTCATACATCACAACCCTCCAGTCAGTGGGCGTGAAGATTTTGAAATCGCCGTAATCCTCCGGGTAATAGTGATAATGCGTCGCGCCCCACGATTCGTTGGCCGCCATCCGCCAAGTGCCGACCAATTCCCGCCTCAACTCGTTTTCGTCGGGCGAATTGGTCGCGTTCAGAATCTTGTCGGCCACCAAGTCCTGGCTGGCCACATCCGCCGCCGGGGCGGCTAGCACCGCACTCGCGTTTACGGCCGACATGGCCCCGGGCAGGATGGTCATAAAATAATTATGCCCAAGATTCTTTGCCAGCAGCGTCGGCTGCCGCGATAATTTACCCGCTTGGTTCGTGAATTCAAACACGCTGCCGCCACCGTCGGTCATGAACAGGTTGTTCCGACTGTCGAACGCCAGACTGCACGGGGACCTCAGGTTGCGGCCGAAAATGGTCCGGTGCCCGTCCATCGTGTAGCGGTAGATCCGGCCGCGCGGCGGGTCCGCCACATACAAACCGCCGTTTGTGTCAAACGCCAGGCCGATCGGCGAAACCAAACCCGTCGCAAAAGTCGTCCGCGACCCGTCCCGGGGATCAAACTTATAGAGGCAGCCGGATTTCTGGTCTGACACAAACATCTCGCCCTGCAGGTCAAAAATCACCTGCACCGGCTGCGGCACATTCGTGGCCAGGATAGTATGGGTGCCACCATCTGGGCTGAACTTGTCAATCCTTCCAGACCGGCCCCCAAGACCCTGATACGGCACATAGACATTCCCCGCCGCGTCCACTCCCGTCGCCGCGCAGGGAGCGTCCAACCCGGCAAATACTGTATGCTGTCCGTCCGCGGTGAACTTCCAAATCGTGCGCGTACCGAAATCTGATTCCAACAAATTGCCCCGGCCATCGGCCCCCAGTCCGTTCACGCCGTGGGTCTGGCCGCAAAAAACGACTTTGCTTGGCTCGCCCACCGTCGCGTCGATTTCGTAAAGGTTGTTGCCCCAATCATCGCCGGTGAACAGGCGGTCCGCCTGCGCGGCTGTGGGTCCCAGCCATAGTGTGACCATAATTAAAATAGCCAGTTGTGAAGAGAAACCCGAGGCTTGCATGACGTGGGTTTGCCACTTTGCCGGCGCTTCGTCAATCTGCAAAATACCACTTCGGCCTTGGCCTCCAAAAGCGCCTGAAAGATGACTTATCCCGGCGAAGTGAATATTTCATAAAGGTTTTCCCCGGTGGCCGCTCGCCGGAAGCCGCACCGTTCCGTCCGCGTCCTATTGTTTAGCCGGCGTGACGACTTGGGGTGTGCCTTTGATCTTTAAAACGATTGTAGAGGAAATGGCATCGGGCGCAATCGCGGGAATTTGCACGGCCACGTCATCGCCGGTACGGATGAACTTTAACTTCTGTCCCGTCGCGAGCAGGCGGGCAGATTTCACGGGATTGGACAAGCCTGGCACGATCAGCCGGCCATTAGATGGCCAGTTGAAGACGTGAAGGTAAAGCGTTGTGGTTTTGCCGTTTTTGGCAATTTTCTTAGTGCAACGTCCCCAAGGCAATTGCGCGAACGGGCTGGCGGTCGTGCCGTAAATTGCGTCGCCGTTAATTTTAAGCCACGCACCGATTGCGGTTAACCGTTCGACTTCGGGTGCCGGGATCAGGCCCTCGCTGGTGGGGCCGACATTGAGGAGGTAGTTGCCGCCCTTGCTGGCGATGTCACAGAGGTTGCGGATCAGCGTGGCGGTGGATTTGAAGTTCTGGTCGTCGCGCCGGAAGCCCCAGGTATCGTTCATGGTCATGCAGGTTTCCCAATCGCGGCCGGGAAAACCCGTGGCCGGTATGGATTGCTCTGGCGTTTCGGTGTCGCCGTTGAAGCCGCCACCGAGCCGGTTGTTCATGATGATGCCGGGCCGGAGCTGTTCGACTTCGTCATATAATTTTTGCGCGCGGGCTTGGTTCATGTCCACCGGGGTGTCCCACCAGATCACGGCGGGGAACTGGCCGTAATGGGTGAGAAGTTCCTTCACCTGCGGCACGGCGATCTTGTCGATGTAATCATCCATGTCATGCCGTTGCGCGGGATCCCACTTGCCGGTCATGGCCGAGCCGCCGTTGTTCCAATCCTGAGCTTGCGAATAATAAAATCCGAGTTGGATGCCTTCCTTCTTGCAGGCGGCGGCAAGTTCCTGGAGCGGATCGCGACCGAACGGCGTGGCGTGGGTGATGCCCCACGGGCTGGCCTGGGTATCGAACATGGCGAAACCGTCATGGTGTTTGGCGGTAATGACGATGTACTTTTGGCCGGCGGCCTTGGCGAGTTTGACCCACGCGTTCGCGTCGAATTCAACCGGATTAAATTCCTTGGCATAGGTTTGATATTCGGCCATCGGAATCTTGCCGACGCACATGATCCATTCGCCGGCGCACGGAACCGGATGGCCAAGATAATAGGTGGTGTTCACCGACTCGCCGTGATAAAAGCCGGCCGGTACGGAATAGACGCCCCAGTGGATGAACATGCCGAACTTCGCCTCACGCCACCACGTCATGCGCGTGTCGTGCTGGCCCTTGGTTTCGGCAGCGGACGCAACGGTAGCGAGGGTAAACGCTGACAAAGCGACGCTCAGAATGATGAGTCGGGAGGGTTTCATAAATCGATGTGGTTCGGGTTTTATGTAACTGATTGGCGGGAGAAGGCAAGCCTGGTCTGTGGTCGTGTTCTATTCCAAATCATCATCGTGGTCCGCTGGGACGGGAGATTAAGATTAAGAGGCCGATTAGGATAGATCAGGCCCTGAAAGGCGTTCGTCTTGATGGACAACTTGACCGGCTTGGCGGCGGCCATTAGGCTGAGGGGCAATGGCACCCGCCAAAAAGACCAAACGCAAGGCCGCGCTGCTCGGCCTCGGCCTCGATTCCGACGGCCACAAGCGCATCACCACCGGCCCAAATTTTGCCCTCGTCGGCGGCACGCAGGAAACTCACGAAAAAATGACCGAGCAGGCCATCAAGATCAACGAAAAGCTCAAGGCGCGCGGCAAACAGCTCGAAACCGTGACACGCGAAGAATTCGACGACATCGCTTTCGAGGTTGGCTTAAAAAAAGTGACACCGCTTCCGAAGTGAGTTGATTGGACTTCGTTCCGTTGGATTATTTTTGCGTGAGAAGGGCGCATTAAGCGTCAAGCACACGCCATCAGGTGGCTTCAAATTACGACCAAGCCCAGATTTAAAGGGGTTTTCCGGTTGGCACGAGCCATGCACACCAAAAGCTGCACCAAACTTAACCCGTTATTGCTTATGATACCGGTAAAAATCCAGTGCAGTTGCGGTCAGCGGTATGCCTTCGAGGTCGAGCCAATCTGCGGTCGGATGACGTCATCGGTCGTCTGTCCGGTGTGCGGTGCCGACGGCACGCTCGCCGCCAATGAGATAATCGCATTCACCCTCGCCAGCGAGAGGTCACACCATGACAACGGCCGGGAAGTGGTGATGATCTTTGCGGTCATCGGCTGTCTGCTCGCCGGGCTGGCGGGCATCGTCAAAGCCTGCAACATGACCAGCGGCTTCGACGTGTTGCTGTGTCTGCTGGGAGCAACCGGAGCGTTTGGGCTGGCCTTGTGCGTTTACTTTGGCCGACGTTGAGTAATGCCCGACCAGACCGGCTTGGCGTGGCGCACGGTGGCAGCTATCGGCGTGACAGGCGGCGGACAATGGCATTAACTCCTCGGCCATGAGCGCCAGTTCACAGCAACGTTCCGAAGAATTTTTGCAGATCAGCGGCCAATTCAAACTCGGCGCGCTGGTCACCGAATCCTCCCACCCGGTCACCGCCAATCTTAGCGAGGTGGCCAAGACTGACCTTGCTGCGGCGCTGGGCTTGTTGTTCCAAGCGGACGGCGACGTGGTGGCAAAGTATCGCGAGTTCGCCGCCGCCGGCCGCGCGGAGCCAATCGCCGCGACCGTGCTGGCAGCCCTCAAGGCCGGCGGGAAAACCTTTTTCACCGGCTGCGGTTCAACCGGGCGGTTGAGCATCCTGCTGGACGCGGTGTGGCGGGATTTTTGGCAGAAAAAAATGAATCCTGACTGGGAAAACCGTACGTTCAGCGTGATGGCGGGCGGCGATTATGCGTTAATCAAATCGGTCGAGGGCTTCGAGGACTATACCGCGTTCGGCGAGAAACAGATCGCCGACCTGGGCGTCTCGGCGAAGGACGTGGTTTTTGCCATTACGGAGGGCGGCGAAACCTCTTTTGTTATCGGCACGGCGTGGGCGGGCGTGAAGACGGGGGCGAAGGTTTATTTCGTTTATAACAATCCCGATGACATATTGTGCGAACAGGTTCAGCGGAGCCGCGAAGTGATCCAAGATGCGCGCATCGAAAAGCTCAACCTTACGACCGGGCCCATGAGCATCACCGGTTCGACGCGGATGCAGGCCACGTCCATCCAACTTTGTGTGATGCTTACCATCTTGGAAATGGTCGTGCGGGAATTGGTTGGACAAAAATCCGCCGGCGTGGCCGATGAATTTCTCGGGCACCTGGAAACGCTGCACGCCAGTTTAGCTTCGCCGGCGATCCTCAAATCGCTGGCCCGGTTGGTGGCGGTGGAGGAATCGGTCTATCGCGGCGGCGGCCGGAACAATTATTTTGCCGATCATTTCGGCGCGGACGTGTTGACGGACACCACCGAGCGGTCGCCGACGTATTGCACGCCGCCGTTCCGCAAGTTTGATGACGTGACGGCGACCGAATCCTGGGCTTATTTGTTTTTGCCAGAGCCCGAGGCGGCGTCCGCCTGGCGCAGCATCTTGAAACGCGCCCCGCGCTGCGTGGAATGGGACGATGCAGCCACTCGCGCGCTGATGGGTGAAGACCGTTTCGTTCGCACCCGGGAAACCATTCGCAAAATCAGCGCGGCGGAACTGCTGCGGTTCCGCATCAGTCAGGATGGGGTGAACCGGCGCACGTTGGGCCGGGGTGATTCGGCGATCGCGGTATTGAGCGGAACTGAGGATACGAACTTTAGTTCAGTCGGAAATTATTTTGCTTCGCAGCTGGCCGCCGCCCGGCAGGCTGGGGCGCAAACCGGAATTATTTCTTTCGGCGGCGGGAATTCCGCGAACGGCGATCCGCATTCCGTCACGGTAGCCGTTTCCGTGCCCCGGACCGGCTTTCACCTCGACGGGGTGACGCGTGTGGCGGTGAAGCTGGTAATGAACGCGTTGTCCACCTGCACGATGGTGCGGCTGGGCCGCGTAATGGGCAACACCATGGTCTGGGTGGTGCCGAGTAATCTGAAACTCATCGACCGCGCCACGCGCTACATCACCCGGTTGACCGGACTGGATTACCCAACGGCCAACGCGCTGCTGTTTGAGATCATCGAATACGTCGAGCCGCGCATGAAGGCAGACCAGGCGTATCCGCCGGTCGTGGGCCTGGCGGTGGCCCGGGCAAAACACGGCCTTTCCAATGAGGCGGCGGAAAGGTT
>Ga0302278_10001026_pt1 | contig 35062 bp, 27 predicted proteins | sample III_Bog_N3_2_FD_194543 | JGI IMG/M metagenome (GOLD analysis project Ga0302278, IMG submission 194543) | Peat permafrost microbial communities from Stordalen Mire near Abisko, Sweden - III_Bog_N3_2 | ecosystem: Environmental > Terrestrial > Soil > Wetlands > Peat | place: Sweden: Abisko... | reverse complement strand
TACAAGACAGAAGCAGCCGCGGAAAGAGCGGTGCGAAGTTGGCGGCTGGCCATCAACTCCAATCAAGGCTACGCATTCAGTGGAATCACGGTGAATGATGTGATCGAACACTTCCGCCTGAAAGAACTTGTCGACAAAGGCGAGAACGGTCGCGCGTGGGCGACACGCGACCGGTATGAGAGTTATCTCAACCGGTGGATTGCGCCTCGCTGGGGCGGAGAGGAATTGGATTCCATCAAGGCTCCGATTGTCGAAGAGTGGCTAGAGGATTTGAAATTCGATCCGAACTGGCGGCTGAAGAAAAAATCTCGATCTTCCGAAGGGAACGCTGCGAAGCGCCCCAAGAAGAGAGCCGAAATGCAAGTGCTGTCTCCTGCCAGTAAGACCAGGATTCGCGATCTGATGGGTGTGCTTTTCAACCATGCGATTCGGTGGGGCTTCACCGATCGAAACCCGATCTCGGGACCGGTAAAGGGCTCTGGCGTTCGCCAGAGTTCGAAACGGCAGAGCATCCCGGACATTCTTGATGTGTCCGAGATGCAGGCGATCATCGCCGAACTTCAGTTGCGGGAGCGCGTATTGCTTTTTTTGGATATGGTGACCGGATTACGGCGCGGCGAGTTGGCAGGTTTGCGGTGGAGTGATATTGATCTTGGCAAGATGGAGATCAATGTCACTCGTTCGGTAGTGGACCAGGTTGTGGGCCGCTGCAAGACCGAAAGCTCGCAGAAACCTGTGCCCCTGGACGAGTACACGGCACGGGATCTGCAAGAGTGGCATCGCTTCACTCCATATCGCGAGCCGGAGGATTGGATCTTCGCTTCTGACAGCAGCCGGGCGGGAAAGAAACGCGGGAAGCAGCCGCTCTGGCTATCCACCATCATGCGTTACCACATTCAGCCGGTGATTAAGAGACTCGGCATCGACAAGCGCGTCTCTTGGCATACCTTCCGGCGCACCTACACGACGCTTTTGCAGGCGAACCGTGAAGATGTCAAGGTGGTGCAGGAACTGCTGCGGCACAGCTCGGTGAAAGTGACCATGGACATTTACGCGCAGGCGCAAATGCCCGACAAACGTGCGGCGCAGAATAAGGTGGTGGAGATGATTCGGCCTCGAATGCCCCAATCGGAGTGCAAAATTGGGGCTTAAATGCTCCGCAAAATGCTCCGCGGCGAAAACGGGGAATTTTTGCTAAGTGCTTGTAAAGATTTGGCGTCCCCGACGGGATTTGAACCCGTGTTATCGCCGTGAAAGGGCGGTGTCCTAGGCCGGGCTAGACGACGGGGACGCTTGAAGGGCCAGAATCGGCCAGAATCGGCCGGGAGCGCCCTTATGAAGGCTACCAACTTGATTGGGCTGTGTCAAAAAAAGCGCCCCGGGGACTTCCTAAGCCCTGGTGGTTTTGCTTGGGACCCAGCTACCGGGTGGAATGAAATTCGAATGGTACGGGGAACGTCCGGGGAGGGAATGCCCGGCCCGCATTTTTTGCGTCGATGGGCGGCCCTGATGCGTCAGATAAAGAAGGCTTTGTTTTCAGGACACTTCGTCTCCCTGCGGCTACGCCCGAAGGCCGGAAACACTCCGCGTGAGGGAACGTATCGAGATCAGGCTTGATCTTTCATTTTTCTTCCGTCCCACTCATTTGGGCGCGGAACTCCACGCAGAACGAATTTGGATAAAGGAATCACTGAGTGAGGAAAAGCGTGTTGAAGTGGATTCTTAGCGTAAGTTGTCTTTTTCTGATGGGTCTGGCAGCGACAGGCTGCCAGAAAAAGCAGGCGGCCCCTCCGGCAGGCGCAGGGATGCAGGCGATGCCGGTGCGGACAATCGCGATTTCGCTGTCTCCCGTGGCGCAGAGCAGCGATTACGAGGCCACCATCAAATCGCGGCGCTCGGCGACCCTGCAGCCGCAGGTGGATGGAAGGTTGATGGCGATCAGCGTGCGGTCCGGGGATCATGTGGAGGCCGGCGACAAGCTGATGGAGATCGATCCGCTGCATCAGACGGCAACGGTCGATTCGCAGCGTGCCACGGAGCGGCAGAAGAAGGCGCTCTACGACTACAACGTGTCGGAGATCGAGCGGCAGCGCAAGCTGTTTGAAGCGGGCGTGACGAGCAGAGATGTCTACGAGCAGGCGCAACAGGCATTTGAAAACAGCAAGGCGGACTACCAGTCGGCCGTGGCACTGACGAAGACGCAGGAAGAACAACTGGCGTACTACACGGTGCGCGCTCCGTTTGCCGGCGTGATAGGGGACATTCCAGTGCATGTGGGCGACTATGTTTCGTCTACCACCATGTTGACGACGGTGGATGAGAACAAGGACCTCGAGGCGTATATTTATGTTCCCACGGAGCGCGGGGGCCAGGTGAAGCTGGGGCTTCTGGTGGACTTAACGGACAATACCGGGAAGCTGCTTGAGAAGAGCCAGATCGATTTTGTGTCGCCCGAGGTGGATAGCACGCTGCAGGGAATCCTGGTGAAGGCTCCGATTCATGCTGGTCCGGAGGTTCTGCGCAATGCGCAGTTGGTGACGGCGCGCATTATCTGGAGTACGACGCCCATGGCGGTGGTTCCCATATTGGCGGTGAAGCGGCAGGGAGGACAGAGCTTTGTGTTTGTGGCGAAGCAGCAGGATGGACACCTTGTGGCTCAACAGACAGCGGTGACTCTCGGCGATACGGTGGGTAACAGCTATTCCGTCCTATCAGGGCTGAATGTTGGCGACCAGGTAGTCGTGTCGAGTACGCAGTTCCTGCTAAACGGAATGCCGGTTATGCAGTTGCCAGGCGCCTGAAGGCAATGTGACGATGCGTCCCTGCCCCAGATAAAGAGCGCACTTCGGGCCCGGAAACTGCGGTTACGTACCAACTGAAAAGGAAGGCAACCCTTGTTTGTCGATTTCTTTATCCATCGGCCCGTATTTGCCACCGTGAGCGCGCTGCTGATCATTCTGGCCGGTGCCGTGTGTATTCCCAACCTGCCGATTGCCATGTATCCCGCACTGACCCCTCCGCAGGTGGCAGTGGCCACCAATTATGTGGGCGCCAACGCCGACACGGTCGAGAAGGCTGTAACCATTCCGCTGGAAGAGGCTATCAACGGCGTTGAGGGAATGCGTTATATCAGTTCATCCAGCACAAATAGCGGTACAAGTTCCATTGTGGCAACATTCAATACCGGCTACGACCTCGACATCGCGGCTGTGGATGTGCAGAATCGCGTGGCCAGCGTGACCGGACGGCTGCCGGCGGCGGTGAACGCAACGGGCGTCAGCATTACCAAGACGAACAATAACTTCGTGTTCGCCGCCGGCTTCTATACGAAAGATGGGCGCTATTCCGAGGAGTTCATCTCGAACTATCTAGATGTATACGTCAAGGATGCGATTAAGCGCGTGCCCGGTGTGGGCGACGTGATGATTTTCGGCGAGCGCAAGTACGCCATGCGTGTCTGGCTTGATCCGGCGCGCCTGGCCGCCCGCTCGCTTACGGCCACTGACGTTGTGAACGCACTGGTGGAGCAAAATGTGGAGATTCCGGCAGGGCAACTTGGCCAGCCTCCATCGGACTCCAAACAAGCCTTCCAGGTTCCGGTGCGCGTGGTCGGACGCCTCACGAGTCCGGCCGAATTCGACAAGATCATCGTGAAGAATTCTGCAAATGGCCTCGTGCTTCTGAAAGACGTTGGGCACTCGGAAGTGGGCGCCGAGGACTACAGTTCTTCGTTGAAATACTCAGGTCACGACGCAATGGGCATCGGCGTCCAGTTGCTTTCGAATGCAAATGCCCTGGAAGTTGACCGGTTGGCGAAGGCCAAGCTGGTGGAGTTGTCGAAGAGCTTTCCCCCGGGCCTTGAGTACGCCGTCGCTTTTGACTCGACGACAGTTATCGGCGACTCGATTCGCGAAGTAATGGTGACACTGGCCGAAGCAATCGTCATCGTTATCGCGGTGATCTTCCTCTTCCTGCTGGATTGGCGAGCCACGATTATTCCCGCGGTCACCATCCCTGTTTCGTTGATCGGCACCTTTGCCTTCATCAAGCTCTTCGGCTTTTCAATCAACTCGCTCACGCTCTTCGGCATTACGCTTGCCACTGGACTAGTGGTGGACGACGCCATCGTGGTCATCGAGAACGTGCAGCGCCATATTGCCATGGAGCACTCCGATCCACACGTCGCCACATCGCGTGCCATGGGCGAGGTTACAAGCGCTGTCATTGCCACATCGCTCGTCCTGATCGCCGTCTTCGTTCCAGTTTCGTTTTTCCCCGGCACAACCGGAATCCTGTATCGTCAGTTTTCGCTGACCATTGCGTTTGCAATCGCCATTTCGGCCTTCAATGCACTGACGCTTTCGCCGGCGTTGTCAGCAATGTTTCTGCGCGGCGAGGAAGATCGCCCCAAGCAACTGGACTTCCTTCATATTCGCCCGGTCTCACGCGCGTTTGCGGGATTCGTTCATGGCGCGGATGCGACGGTCAGTTGGGTGGGACGCACGTATGGCAAAGCTGTCCACGTGGCTCTGCAACTACGCTACGTGTTGCTGCTAGTTTTCTTTGCCGGCCTCTGGGCCACGGTGTGGATCTACCAGCGCGTTCCCACCGCCTTCATTCCGCAGGAGGACCAGGGCTATCTCTTCGTGATTGTGCAGGCGCCCCCGGGCTCGTCGCTTACCTACACCACGGCGCTGGCAGACCGGGCCGAGGCTATCCTGGCGACAAACCCGGATATCGCAGGTTCCTTTTCGGTGATGGGTTTCGGCTTTTCAGGCGGATCTTCCAACGCCGGCCTGATGTTTGTGAGCACCAAGCCCGCAGATCAACGGCGCGGCAAAGGCCACTCTGCCGCGGACATTGTAGCCGATCTTTCGCCGAAATTGCAGAGCCTGCTGTTTGCTCCCAATGGCGGGCTGGTAGCCATGTTCCAACCTCCCGCTGTTCAAGGGGTTGGCAGTTTCGGCGGCTTCCAATTCATGCTTCAGGACCAGGGTGGAAACACGCTCAGCGACCTGGATCGCATTGCGCACCAGATTGTGAATGCCAGCCGCGGCAGCAAGGATTTGACTGGACTTACAACCACATTCTCCGCCAACGATCCCCAGGAACTAGTTACCATTGACCGCGAAAAGGCCAAATCTCTGAACATTCCACTCTCCCAGATCACCACCACTCTCGGGGTTTTCATGGGGTCGGAGTATATCAATGACTTTGACTACAACAACCGCACGTATCGAGTTTTCGTTCAGGCCGACCAGCCGTTCCGAATGAACGCCAAGGATCTGCATAACTACTACGTCCGCTCGGACAGCGGGCAGATGGTACCGCTCGATAACCTCACCACCGTCGTTGAGAGCTCAGGGCCGCCTGTGATCACGCATTACAATCTCTTCCGCGCGGTGGAGATTGACGGGTCTCCGGCACCGGGGTATAGCTCCGGCCAGGGAATCGCTTCCATGGAGGCTTTAGCCACGCAGAACATGATGCATGGCATGTCATTTGAGTGGACAGGGCTCACCCTGGACGAACTTGAATCAAGCGGGAAAGCGATCGTCATCTTCGGCCTGGGCTTACTGGTCGTCTATCTCACACTGTCAGCGCAATATGAGAGCTTCGCGTTGCCTTTCATCATCCTGCTGGCCGTCCCCATGGCGGTGCTTGGGGCGCTTGGCCTGGTGGCGTTGCGTGGCCAGTACAACGATGTCTATTGCCAAATCGGTCTGGTGATGCTGATTGGACTCTCAGCGAAGAACTCGATTCTTATCGTCGAGTTTGCGGAACAACTGCGGCGCAAGGGCCGTTCGATCGCTGAAGCCGCGATTGAGGCTTGCGAACTGAGACTCCGACCCATTTTGATGACCTCGACCGCGTTCATCCTCGGTGTATTGCCGCTGGTCTTCGCCACGGGTGCCGGCGCCCTGGGACGACGCTCGGTGGGTACCACCATTGTTGGCGGGATGCTCCTCTCCACTGTCCTCAACCTGATCTTCATTCCGGTACTCTACGTGATTCTTAGCCGGTTACTAAGACGTGGAGATGAGACAGCCGCGGAGCCCTCTGTGGTGGCATAAGCTCGGAGTTCACTGTTTTTCGTGGTGTGCAATTACGAAGTCTTTGATGCGGTCATAGAAGTCATCGGGGACGACGCCCATTTCCATCAGGTCACCTTTGACGCGGTAGGGTCTGAAGCGGATGATGCGTTCGGCCCAACTCCGTGTCATGCCAGGAACCTTCAGCAACTGATCTTCCGTGGCATGGTTGATGTCGATCCGCGCTTCGGGGGGCGGCGCATCTTTGGAAGTCTTTGGTGCGCCGGTGGAGTCCCTGTCTTGACATTGCGCCGGGCCGGACAGGCAAACGCAAGCAATCGCAACCGCACAAACCGTGAATCGCGTTCTTGCCCGCATCGCTCCATTGTCTACCTTGCCGTACAGGGGCTGCAAGCAGGCTGCTTCTTCGATCTGTGACAATGAGAGAATGGCTATGTCTCCCCATACTCCGGTCCCCTCGGGCGCAGTACCCTCGCACTTCTTCGGCCGGACTAGACTTTTTCTTCTTCTATCCCTCTCAGTCCTGTTCCTGCTTTGCCTGATCTTCACCTGGACAACGCGTGACGCTATGGCGCATCTTCCCTTTCTGCAGGGTAAGGGGCAAGGGCTTGTTGGAGATCAAAAAACGCTCGTCGACCAGCGCCCGTGGCAAACTGCCCAGGCGTTGGCTCCATTGGCGGTGAGCGCAGAGGAAGCCGAATATACCCGCGATGCCTTGCGTCTCGCAGATCACGAAGTGGACCAGGCTTTCGATTCGGCGCTGCGGGTGGCCAGCGAACAAGCGCAACACCGTGTCCTGACCGGCGAAGCGTCTGCACTCTCGCTGAAGTTGGCAAGCCTTCAACAACTGGTGGTTCACGACGAGGCGCTGGTGGACAGCCTCACATCGAAATCTGCATCCCCGGCAACTCCGGCGCCGGGAGCCGCCCAGCCCGATGCCGAGGGGGATGGTATCGAGGTTGCCAACGCCCAGCTTGGCCTGGACTCGGATGAATTGGCCGACGCGCAGCGGGATCTTGACCGTGCATCGGGCGACAATCGAGCCGAGATTCAAAGTGAATTGACCGCTCACCAAGCGGCGATGCACAAGTACAACAGCCAATCGAATAGCGATGCCAAGATAGCGGTTCTATCCGCCAGGCAACACGGCACGCTCGCTGGAAGGCTCAAAGCCTGGTTCGATCAGGGAGACCGTTACCAGTTGATCCAGCAGGCATTTCAACAGGCACAAGCCGACGCCGGTTCCCTGACGAAAGAACACAACGATCTTGAAGCAAAAGCCAACTCGAGTGCGACTGCAGCCACGAGTTCCGACAAGGGCAGTGCGGAAAGGCTTGCCGAACTCAAAGGCAAGCGCGAGCAGCGTCAGCTTCTGAGCATCTATGACGATCGCATTCAGACCGAGCAGCAGTTGGCCACGGTGTACGGTAAGTGGTCCGCCCAGGTGCTCCTGCAACACCGCATTGTGCTCCATCTCATCCTGCAGTCGTCGGCACTGATCGTTCTGATTCTCATCTGCATGATTCTCTGCGATGCCCTTATCCGACGAGTGATGGACAATCCCGCGCTTGACCGGAAGCGGATGCACACGCTGCGCACTGTCCTCGAGGTCAGTGTGCAGGCTCTTGGCATTCTTTTGATTCTGTTTGTTCTTTTCGGACCGCCGCGACAAATCACCACGGTACTGGGTCTTGCAACGGCCGGCCTAACCATCGCCCTGCAGGATTTCATTCTCGCGTTTTTCGGCTGGTTCGCCCTGATGGGCAAAAACGGCATGCGCATGGGGGACTGGGTTGAGATCAATGGCGTGGGCGGCGAGGTTACGGAGATCGGCATGATTTATACCACGCTTCTCGAGACCGGCGATTTGGCGGATAAGGGACATCCGACAGGCCGCCGCATTACCTTCATCAACAGTTTTGCGATCCGAGGACAGTTCTTCAATTTTTCCACCCATGGCCAATGGATGTGGGATGAAATCACCGTTCCCGTTCCCGCATCCGCGAATACGCAGGAAATGGTTGACAGCATCCAAAAGGCGGTGGTTGGGGAGACCGGAGCGGACGCGGGGGTGGCGGAACAGGAGTGGAAACGTGGAACGCGTGGCGACGGTTTGAGCCGGTTCAGCGCTACGCCGGTTGTGAATCTAAGACCGTCAGGGTCCAATATCGACATCCAGGTGCGTTATGTGACGCGCGCATCGGAGCGATTCGAACTGCGCAATCGCTTGTACCAGCATGTTATCGATCTATTGCAGAAGCAGGAACACCCATTGCCGGCGGAGCAGACGCAAGAAGTGGGGAATGCGTAAGGAATCCAGCAGATTGAAGCGTGAGCCGCGTAGGTTGACAATGCTGAATTTGACAAGACTGAGGGTCTTCCCTTAGCTTTTGAATCAGATGCAGAGCCACCGCCATCACGGTCACCACCATCATCATGGGACCTCCATGCCGGCGGACTGCCATGGCTTGAACTAAGCGGCCATCCAGATCAGAAAGATACCAAGCCCGCCGGCGACCAAGCTGGCGGGCTTTTTCGTGTTCAACCAAAAAACCAAGCAAAGACCAGGAAAAAGATGAGCAGCGACACACCGACAATAAACTTCGACAAAATGGATGGCTTGGCGCCAGGCATCGTGCAGGATGCTCGCACAGGCGAAGTGCTGATGCTGGGTTTTCTGAATCCGGTCAGCTATGCGAAAACCCTTGAAACCGGTTTTGTAACCTTCTGGAGCCGTACCCGCCAAAAGCTGTGGATGAAAGGTGAGACCAGCGGAAACCGCCTGCGCATCATTTCCGCTGCAACTGACTGCGACAACGATACATTGCTGTTTCGTGTTGAGGTGGAAGGCGACGGCCTTGTGTGCCATGAGGGCACGGTCAGTTGTTTTACCAAAGCGCTTCCGATTGGCGACGCCAACGAAAACGCGGACAAGAAAGAGGAAGCACGTGGCTAACAAACTTAGACTAGGCATTCCCAAAGGGAGCCTTCAGGATGCGACCATCGCTCTGTTCAAGCGCGCCGGTTGGAACATTTACGCCGACGGCCGCTCCTACTTTCCTTCCATCGACGATGGCGAGATTGAGTGCATGTTGATTCGAGCTCAGGAGATGGCGCGCTACGTCGACCACGGCGTGCTTGATGCGGGCTTGACCGGCATTGACTGGGTGGTTGAAAGCGGACTTGATGTCACCTCCGTCACCACGCTCACGTATGCCAAGCAGAGCCGCCGCAAAGTGCGCTGGGTGCTTGCCGTTCCTGAAGGCAGTGGCTTTGAAAAGGCTGAGGACCTGGAGGGAAAGATTGTTGCTACCGAACTGGTTGAAGTTACCAAGCGTTACTTTGCCGGGAAGGGTGTCAACGTGAAAGTGGAGTTCAGTTGGGGCGCCACTGAAGTTAAGCCGCCCACGCTTGCGGACGCCATTGTCGAAGTCACAGAGACAGGGAGTTCGCTCAAGGCCAACCACCTCAAAATCATTGACACAGTCATGGAGAGCGAAACTCATCTGATCGCCGGTAAGGGCACACTCGCCGATCCATGGAAGAACCAGAAGATCGGTCAGATCGCCTTGATGCTGCGAGGCGCTATTGATGCCCAGTCGCAGGTCGGCTTGATGCTGAACGTCAAGCGCGATGATTTGTCAGCGGTACTCGCTGTTCTGCCCGCATTGAACTCACCTACCGTTTCGCAGTTGAGCGATTCGGAGTGGGTTGCTGTGAACACCATTGTTGATGAGCGCGTGGCCCGCGACGTGATCCCCAGGCTGAAAGCCGCCAAAGCTACAGGGATCGTCGAATATCCGCTGAACAAGGTTGTGTTGTAACCGGAGACAACGATGAAAATAATCCGGACCCAAGGCCGCGGCTCCAGGCAAGCAGACGAAATTCTTGCTGCGCTTGAACGTCGCGGTGGCAGTGCGCTGAACTCGGTTCTCCCCGCTGTGAAGCGCATTGTGGCCAACGTGCGCAAGAGAGGCGACGGCGCGCTGCTGCGCTATGCTGCGCAATTTGATGGGCTCCGCGACGCAGCGAGGGTGCGCATTGCGTCAGACGAAATGGCTCACGCGTGGGAGGCCATTGGCCCTGAGTTGCGCAACGCCCTCTCCCTCGCCGCTGAACAGATTCGCTGGTTTGCGCGGCGCCAACTCCCTGAGTCGTGGAGTGCATCTCCGATGTCCGGTCTTAGCACCGGCCAGCTTGTTCGCCCGCTTAGCTCGGTCGGCTGTTACGTGCCCAGCGGTCGTCATCCGCTCCCTTCCACATTGTTGATGACCACGATTCCTGCCCAGGTGGCCGGTGTTCAGCGTATCGTGGTCGTCTCTCCCAAACCGGCACCGGAGACACTCGCTGCTGCCCACATGCTCGGCATCACGGAGTTCTACCGTTTGGGTGGCGCGCATGCGATTGCTGCGCTGGCCTATGGAACCCCCAGCGTCCCGAGTGTGGCCAAGATCGTCGGTCCCGGAAATCTCTTCGTCACCGCTGCCAAGCGTCTGGTGGCTTTTGACTGTTCGATTGACATGCTCGCCGGCCCAACGGAGATCGTCGTCACCAGCGAGCTTGGCTCCCCGGCCGATATCGCTTCCGATTTGGTGGCGCAAGCCGAACACGATCCCGAGGCGCTCGCTATCTTCATCACCACGCGCACTGATCTCGCAAAAGAGGTTATCGCTGAGGCGGCGCGGCGCAGCCGCGACAACCCTGTTGCGCGCGAGGCTCTCGACCGTAACGGCTTGGTGATCATTGCTTCCACGGTAGATGAAGCCCACCAGATTACCAATCGCCTCGCTCCAGAGCACCTTACCGTGGATGCGGCGAGCGACCTGGTCTGGGTGCAGAATGCAGGCTCTGTCTTTGTAGGCCGATGGTCTGCTCAGCCCATGGGCGATTACATTTCCGGTCCCAATCACACTCTGCCGACCGGGGGTATGGCGCGGGTGCGCGGCGGCCTGAGCGTGAACGACTTCGTTAAGCTCATTACCGTGCAACAATACACAGCAAAAGGGATTCGCTTCCTTGGGAAGCCTGCGGCCTTGCTGGCAGAAGCCGAGGGTCTGATCGGGCACGCGGAGGCTATTCGAACTAGATTGAACGGGAGGTCTCGTGGCTGAAACTGAAACATCTTTGTTTCCGGCTCCGCGCGCCCGCGTGCAGGCCATGAAGGAGTATCACCCTCCTCTCGGCAGCCGGGATGCTTTGCGCCTGGACTTTAATGAAAACACGCTCGCCTGTTCACCAAAGGTCCGCGAGGTCTTGGGTCTTATCTCAACCGCAACTCTTACACGCTATCCCGAACGCGAGCCTGTTGAAGCTGTCGTTGCTGCACACCTTGGTCTCGCCGCTCCGCAGGTGGCGCTCACCAATGGAGTCGACGAAGCCATTCACGTCCTGTTTGAGACCTTCCTTGAGGCCGGAGACGAGGTCTTGCTTCCCGTTCCGACCTACACCATGTATGAGGTTTACGCCTCGGCCACAAATGCAAGCGCTGTGACCGTGCTGGCCGGCGACGACCTGCAGTTTCCATTCGAGCGTCTGCTTGCGGCTATTACAGCCCGCACCAAGATCATCGCCATCGCCAATCCAAACAGTCCTTCTGGCAGCGTTGCCACGCGCCAGCAATTGGTTGAGATTGCCACCCGCGCACCTCACGCAGTGGTATTGGTTGACGAAGCTTATTTCCATTTCCACGGTGATACGATGGTCGATCTCATCGGTGTCATACCCAATCTCTCTATCGCGCGCACTTTCTCAAAAGCTTACGGTCTGGCAGGTTTGCGTCTTGGAGTTCTCGCCGGACCGGTTGAATCCATGCGCTGGATTCGCCGCGTCCTATCGCCTTACAGTGTCAATTCACTCGCCCTCGCCTGCCTGCCGCCTGCGCTGGAAGACACAGCGTACCTCGATTGGTATGTGGGCGAAGTGCTCGCCGCGCGCGCCGAGTTCAAAGCTGCGCTTGATGCGGCTGGGCTTCGCTCTTGGCAGAGCCGAGCCAACTTCATTCTGGTTGATATCGGCGTTCAACATGCAGAGTTTGTGCGCTTCATGCGTGGCGCGGGCGTGCTTGTTCGCGATCGTTCTGCCGACCCAGGGTGCCAGGGGCGGGTTCGCATCACCATCGGGACAAGAGAACAGATGCGGGTTGCCATAGCTGTTCTGAATGAAGCCGTGGCAGCCCTGAACCTCGGAGGGAAAACGCTATGACCAGCGCTAAGAAGGCCGCGCCCAATCCCATCTCAACGCCGCGCGCGTCCGTCGTCGAGCGCAACACCGCGGAGACGCGCATTGATCTCCATCTCACCATCGAAGGCCAAGGCCAGTACAAAGTCTCCACTGGAATTCGCTTCTTCGATCACATGCTGGAGTTATTCACGCGGCATGGAGCCTTCGATCTTGAACTCAAATGCGATGGCGATCTGGATGTAGACCAGCACCACACCGTCGAAGATGTGGGCATCGCTCTCGGCGAGGCCTTTGATCGCGCACTCGGCGACAAGCGAGGCATCCTTCGTGCCGGCTACTTCCTCATGCCCATGGACGAGACGCTAGCGATTGCCGCTGTCGACCTGAGTGGCCGCGCCGCTTTCGCCGTTGACACAAAGGTGCGGACACGCCTGGTCGGCGACCTGCAAACTGAACTGGTGACAGACTTCTTCGAGGGTTTCGCTCGCGGCGCGCGCGCGAACGTTCACGTCAAAACGATGTATGGACGATCGAATCATCACAAGATCGAAGCCATCTTCAAGGCCTTCGCGCGCGCGCTCCGCGTAGCCTGTTCACGCGACAAACAGCTCGGCGACATGCTGCCAAGCACCAAAGGTCTACTGTGATGCGCGTGACCGTGATCGACTACAAGGCGGGCAACCTCACATCGGTGATGAAGGCGCTGCGGCACCTCGGCGCAGACGTGGAGGTTACCGACGCAGATCTTGCGCCCATTGCGTCCGCTGAGTGCATCGTGCTTCCGGGCGTGGGCCATTTTGCGGCCACGGAGTATCTCGATTCGACCGGGTTAACGCCCGCCATCCGCGCGGCAATCGGACGAGGGGTTCCGTTCCTTGGCATCTGCGTCGGCATGCAATGGCTCTACTCTGGATCGACCGAAGCACCAAGTCAGCCCGGCCTCGCCCATTTTCCCGAGCAATGCGCGCGCTTTTCTGACAGCCATGAAAAGGTGCCGCACGTGGGCTGGAATTCGCTTGAAGCGAAGGCGGGCTCGCGATTGCTCGCGGGTGTCGAACCGGGCGAGTTTGTCTACTTCACGCACTCTTACAAAGCTCCAGTCACTGCCGACACCGCCGCGATCACGCACTACATTGAGCCCTTCGCGTCTGCGGTTGAGAGAGAGAATGTGATGGGAGTCCAATTTCACCCCGAGAAATCCGGCGCAACCGGCCTCAAGATTCTCAAGAACTTTTTGGAGGTGGAAAGATGAAGCTGAATTATACGATCAGCTTTGCAGATTTCAAGGCGGCCCAACGGCTCCACAGACATCAAAAGCTCGGCCGGCGCATCAGCTTCATCTTGCTTTATGTGGCCGTGCCAGTCCTAGCTGTCTTGGGCTGGTTTTGCTGGCCTCTTCCTTCCAGCACGCCTGCAGCGGTATCACTTGGCCTTGGCATATTGGAAGTTGTGTTGGTATGGTTTGCGATCTCTTTGCCCATCTCTCGCATTTACGAAACGCGCAAAGGTTTTAAGCGGCTCTTCGCTCCTACGCGGATGGACCGAAGCAACTTTGTCGAAATTGATGACGAGCGAATTCTTTACGCGACTCCTGGAATCAGCGAAACGAAGTTTTCGTGGAACGCAGTTGTGGAATTCGCACAGGATGAGAAAGTTACTTTGCTCTACGTCAGCAAGCGAGCATTCATTACTATGCCCACGCCCGACTTTTCTCCAGAGCAGCGCGCCGAACTGAACGCCCTGTTAGCTCGTCATTTGCCAAAGGGAGGGAAATGATCACTAAGCGCATCATCGCCTGCCTCGATGTGCACGGTGGGCGGGTTGTCAAGGGCGTGCAGTTTGTCGATTTGGTGGACGCAGGCGATCCGGCCACGCAGGCTGCGCGGCACGCTCGCGAGGGCGCAGACGAAATTGTGCTACTCGACATTACAGCGACTCATGAAGGACGCGCCACGCTGCTGGATACCGTTCGCCGCACCGCGCGCGAACTCTTCGTACCTTTCTGCGTTGGTGGCGGAATTCGCACAGCTGACGATGCGGCGCAGGTATTCGAGGCGGGGGCGGACAAAGTCAGCGTTAATTCCGCTGCGCTCGCGGATCCAATGTTGATTGACGCAATCGGTCGCAGCTTCGGCGCACAGGCGGTTGTCGTTGCGATCGATGCCCGCCGCGATCCCAATGCTGACGATCCTGTCCGCGACGCACAGGTGTTTGTGCAGGGCGGTCGAAAACCTGTGGGCCGACGCGTGGTTGAGTGGGCCCGGGAGGCCGAGGCACGTGGCGCCGGCGAGATTCTGCTGACTTCAATGGACTCCGATGGGACACGGGCCGGCTTCGATTGCGAACTCACCGCGGCTGTCAGCGAGGCGGTCGGCATTCCCGTGATTGCGTCCGGCGGAGCGGGAAGCGTGGCTCATTTCACTGATGTCTTCGCGCGCGGCAAGGCTGATGCCGCGCTGGCGGCAAGCATTTTCCACTTTGGCGTTTCGAACGCGCGTTCGCTCAAAGAAGAACTTGCCCGCGAGGGCGTTTCCGTGAGGCTTCCATGCTGATTCCTTCCATCGATTTGCTGGGCGGCCGTATTGTTCAGCTTGTGCAGGGCGAAAAACTTCGTCTTGCCTTCGACGATTTTGATTACTGGATCGAGAAGTTCTCGAAGTTTCCGTTAGTCCAGTTGATCGATCTTGACGCGGCCATGCGGCAGGGCGACAACTCCGTATTGGTAGCACAAATTGCAAAGAGGTTGCCCGTTCAAGTGGGAGGCGGTATTGGTTCGATTGAGCGGGCGCGCCAGGTGCTGGACGCCGGCGCACGGCGCGTCATCATTGGTTCTGCGCTCTTCTCCGAAGAGGGAACGGTCAACACCGAATTTGCATCCAAACTCGCCGATGCCATTACGCCGGATTGCGTGGTGGCCGGGATCGACACAAAGAATGGCCGCATCGCGGTGAAGGGATGGAAGGCGCAGGTGGCGCTGACGCCCGATGAGGCAATCCCTCAACTGGAGTCGCATGCGGCCGCGTTCCTGTATACGCACGTTGACGGCGAGGGCCTGATGCAGGGGTTTCCCGTTGCAACGGCTGCGCGGCTGCGCAACCTGACAGAGCGCCAACTGATTGTTGCAGGGGGTATTCGCAGCCAACAGGAAGTGGATGAGCTGGATGAGCTGGGCGCGGATGCGGTAGTTGGAATGGCCGTCTACACAGAACTGCTCGCGGTGTAGTGGATGGTGGTGGATGCTCCATCGGATATGCTGAAGGGAAGCTTCCCCAATACTTCTGGAAGGGACACGGAATCATGATGGCGAAGCAAAGTGGCATACGGCTGGCAAAGCGTCTGGACGAAGTTGGGTTTTCCGACATCGTGCAAATCCGGAACAAGGTGATGGAGTTGCGCGCGGAGGGACTCCAGGTGCACATGTTGCACGGGGGCGAGCCTTATTTTGAGACGCCCGGGGAGATCAAGTACGCGGCGATTAAGGCGCTGGTTGAGAACCAGACGCACTACGCGCCGTCCTCCGGTGTGTTGCCGCTGCGTAAGGCGCTGGTGGAGAAGCTTGCCGCGAAGAATGGCATCCACGTCACGGCTGACGAAGTGATCGCGACCGTGGGCGGATCGCAGGGGCTGTATGCGGCGTTCCAGAGCGTGCTTGATCCTGGCGATGATGCGCTGGTGTTCTCACCGTACTGGACGCCGATTGGCGACCTGGTTACAGGTGCGCAGGCGCGGCCCTTGCTGGTGCCTACGATCACCGCGCGGCGCAATGGAATCCGCAAAACTCTGGAGCAGTTTTCCACGCCGCAAACGAGGGCGGTTTATTACAACACTCCGCAGAATCCGAGCGGCCTAGTGTTCACGCGCGCTGAGGCCGAAGAGGTTGCGGCGTTTGCGATTGAGCGGGATCTGATTGTGATTGCCGACGAGGCGTATGAGGATCTTGTCTATGAAGGGAAACATTTCTCCATTGCGTCGTTGCCAGGTATGGCTGAGCGAACCATTACCTGTTTTACGTTCTCAAAGACTTATGGCATGACCGGCTGGCGCGCAGGATACGCAGTGGCCAAAGAACCTTTCATGACGGCGTTGCGCAAGATTGTGCTCTATTCCACGAATGGAGTGCCTACGCCGGTGCAGTACGCCATGATCCAGGCGCTCACTACGCCAGAGACGGAGATTGCGCGCATCCGGGAAGAGTATCGCAAGCGGCGCGATTTGCTGGTGGCAGGCCTGAATGAAGTGGGCCTTGAATGCATGTCGCCCGCCGGCGCCTTCTATGCCTTTCCTAACGTCGAAAAAATTCACAAGATCAGCAAAACAGCTGCGCAAATCCTGCTTGAAAAGGCGCATATCGCCACGATTCCCGGTTCCGTTTTTGGTGCGCAGGGCGAAGGCCATCTTCGATTTGGATACGCTATCACGCCGAAGGAAATCGAAGACTGCGTGGAGGCGTTGCGCAAATTCTTTGTACGGTAAGAGCGTATGCGCAAGTGTTCCTATTCCTGTGTCTCTCCAACTGCGTTGCTGGTTTCAACGCGCGATGCACGCAGTAGCCGCGCAATTTGCTTGAGATGGAGTTGAACGGCGTAAGCGCGTAGAATCTCGGTTTGCGAGAAGCCGATGCCAGTGGGCCGCACTTCGGTCATTCGGTTCTCCAACTGGGCAATGTCCTCTTCCAGATTCATGTTCGGTGGCGGCACATTGAATCGCCAGTGGTGAATGCGCGCGGCAACATGGAGAAATCCCGTGTGAATGTCCGTGACTAACCTGCCAAATGCGGGCTCCAACTGCTCTGCGAATTCATACTCGTTGGTCCCCTGTACCGAGAACTCCAGCGCAACAAGCGCGTCGAAGAGTGAACGGCCGAACTGCGAGAGTGTTGAAAGACCTTCCCGCCATCCTGGACCGCCTGAGGGCTCATTCCGCGCGGCTTGAAGCAGTTGATTGTTCCCTCGCAGCATGGCCAATGCATCTTCGCGCAGAACTGCCAGGTTTTCGGCAGGGGTGCCGCGAAACCCTTGCAGAATGGCCTCGAAGAAGGCCCCCAGCACCAGAAACTCCTGGGTCAGCCCGTCGCGCAGCCGCAAGCGTGCGCGGTCGGGCAAAACCAACGTGGTTACCGCGAGGGCCACTACAATGCCCAACACTACTTCGCCTACGCGGTCGAGCGCCAGGCCCCAGCGTGTGCCCGGCTTCTGCACCAGCATGATAATCGTGATGGTGACCGCAGCCAGCCTGGAACTGGCTCGCAGACCAAGCAATCCGCATACAATCACCGCGGCCAGGATGGCGACAATGTAATTCCATGGGAGGGGGCCCCAAAGGGAAAACGCGAACCCAAATACGCCGCCGATCAAGGTGCCAATGAAGCGGTCCCGCGATGCTGAGACGGTTGCGCCCATATTGGATTGCAACACGATGATGGCGCTGATTGAACCCCAGTAACCGTCGTGTAGTCCGAAGCGCAGCGCCAGCCACCAGCACAAACCCGCGGCCAGCGCTGTTTTCGCAGCATGAATCAAGAGGCGCGTGTTTTCAAAGGAAGGCACAGATTTGCGACCCGGATCCGTGAGACGCTGATTGATCTTTACCAATTGCTGAGACCACGTTTTGTCTTTCTTCAGGCGCATAATTGCGATCCACCGTCGCCGATTCTCACAGCATTAGAATGACTGAGCATGGCGCGTGTTGGGTGTGACCAGTCGCACGATCCACTTGCCGTATTCCACTCAAGGCTACCAGCTTTATGTGAGGCGCGACACAGGATGAATCGCGGCGGCCGGTTAGGATAAGTCCATGGCACCCGCATCTGGCGGCCCGGTGAAGCGCATGCTACGAGTAGGATACCCAGCAATTCTCTCTGCAGATTTGTTCAGCGAATTCTCGAAGGAAGTTGAACTCATTCCGCTTCCGGATCATCCAAATTCGGAAGTAGAAATCGAGGTGTGGATTCCGGACCCCTACGCCGTAAAAGCGAAAAAGGTCTGGCCCCACCTGCGTGGCGTGCGACTGGTGCTCGCTCTGATGGCAGGAACTGAGTGGATTCCTGAAATCGTGGGGCCGCACGTCACAATCTGCAATGCACATGGCGCGCACAACATTTCCACTGCGGAGTGGACCGTAGCATCCATTCTGGCCATGCTCAAGTATTTTCCGTTTTACCTGGATGTCCAGCATGCGGGAAAATGGAAGCTTCGTTTCGAAGCGAGTGCGAGGTACGCTGCAATCACTGGTGACAAGCGTCCGCTTTATCCTCCCGTTATGCTGGAGGAACTGACGGGCAAACGCGTGGTCATGGTGGGATACGGCGCTATCGGCAAGGAGATTGAGCGCATGCTTGAGCCCTTCCGTGTGGAACTCGTGCGCGTGGCCCGAACTGCCCGTACCGAACCCGAGGTTCACCCGGTAAGTGACATCGACAGCCTTTTGCCGCAAGCTGAGATTGTGATTCTCATTCTGCCGGACACTCCTGAGTCACACGGACTCATCGGGGCCAGACAACTAGAATTGCTGCCTCAGGGTGCATTGTTAGTGAATGCGGCGCGCGGGCCGATAGTGCAGACGGATGCGTTGGTTGAAGCGCTTCAGTCAGGCCGCATTCGCGCGGCCCTCGATGTTACCGATCCGGAGCCGTTGCCGGATGGCCATCCGCTTTGGAACTGCCCCAACCTGCTGATCACGCCGCATGTCGCAGGTTCGACCCCGCAGTTCGCGCCCCGGGCGGTGCAGACCGCCGCTGCGGAACTACGCCGCTACATAGTAGGCGAGCCACTACACAACATGGTGCAAGCCGCAATCTGAGATTCCAGATCGGGTGCCCCAGGTTTCTCGCGTTCCCCGATGACCCTCAGTTCGCAGGATGAGGGACCGGTTGCGAGACTTGGGACGCATGATGCCAATCTCTCAAACCCAGCACTGCCAGCGCCACGAGCACAACGGAAAGCACCGCTGTCATCCATAGATCCTTGTAGGCATATTCACCGACGTACACTCCATCGATCGCGATCCACAACCACCAGTTGGCGGTGTGTTTGCGAGCCTGCCACCAGCTTGCTACCAGACTGTAACTGGTCAGCGCGGCATCTAGATGAGGCAACGCCGCACCAATCTTCACCATCACCCATCCGAGCGCGATGGCTCCGGCTGCACCCGCAATCAGTCCGGCAATCCATCCCTGCACACTGAGCGGAACCACGCGCACCTCACCCTCCGTGCGCACGCCGCGCCACCAATGCCACCACCCATAAAGAGTGAAGGCGACAAAGAACACTTGCAGAAGTGCGTCGGAATAGAGGCGTGCCTGATAGAAAACAGCAAGATAGAAAATGTCCGCAGCGAGTACGACTGGCCAGCAGAGGAGCGTGCGCTGCGTCGTGAGCCAGATGCCCACGCACGTAGTAACAAAGCCTGCCAGCTCCTCCCAGTGCGCGGCTATATAGTTCGCGACGGCGATCCAGCTCATGATCCCCGGACCCCCTTATCTGGGTGAACTCGCCGATCAACCCACCGCCGAATCGCATCCAGCAACTTCCTCCCGCTCGCCTCGCGGAACCAGCGCGCGTGGCCAACCAGCCAGCCGTCGTACGCCATTCTCGCCTTCTCTTCAGAATGCAAGACACCCAGAAAGTAATCCGCCTCAGATAGCGCAAATTCCGCGTGGCACAGTGCTGTCATCGGTGCAAGCGCCGCCGCTTCAACATCACTTAGCGGACGCACGGATTCATAGCCGGAAAGCAAGGCTTCCAAATCGTCGAGATGGACGGGAATATTCTCAGGATGGGCCGTGTCCTGAACGAAAGTCAGCCACTCCACGATATTGCGTTCGATGGCGTGGGCCAGGTCATGAACGGCATTCGTGCGGTCGGCAAGGCCAAAGTCGATGATCGCCGTTGCGTTCGCATCGTCGCCGGAATCGCTCCACAGAAGATTTGAAGCATGCAGATCGTTATGAGTCCACAGCGGCTTTAGCTCAGGCAACAGCGGACGCAACTCCCCATGAAACGGGGAAAGCAGTTCCAAGGCTTCATTGCAGCAGTTCCGTACTGTCTCACTTTCAGCCAGGTGCGGTCGCGTGGCCAAATAGCGATATAACGCTTCGTCTGCATCTTGCGCGGCAAAGATGGTGAAGCTCGCCATCAGGCTGCGGGGCTTGCGTTGCGGTGCGTCAAAGCTCTCTGAAGAGAGATGCAGTCGCGCCAACTGCTGTCCCGCGGAATGAGCGTGAGCGACGCTTCGGAAAGGTGTCCATGAGATAGCGTCTCCATATAGATCCACACCCAATGGCGTTTCGTGCACCTCGTATGTCCACTCGTCGCGCTCGATCGCTGTTTCTTCCGAAGAGTTCTCAAACACGCGAGGCACAGGCGCTCCATGCGCCAGCAGGTGGGCAAGGAAACGATGCTCCTCAAGCAATCCCTCCCTGTCTCGCACTGCCCGATGATGGCGCTTGATAAACACATTGCGATTACCTGTACGCACCACGCTTGCTGCGGAGAAAGGCCGCGGACTCGTTGATAGAATTTCGATCGGCTCACCGAGAGCGGGGAATTGCTGCAGCAAATCGCGCACCTCTGCCAGGGTCAGTGGCGCCCAATCGGGTTCAACCAGGCTCCCGTCGAAACTGTGCGTGATTGCAGTCGTACTCAATCCAGTAATTGCTCCTACTCAAATCGAAAGGCTAAAACGTGTAATGTGCCGAGAGTCTCACTGTGGTGGGTGCACCCAGCCATAGGAATGTATCGCCATAACTCGCTCCGGTGTCGCTCCAGTAGCGCTTGTTGGCAATGTTATTGGCATAAATGTGGAAGGTTACTCGGCCTTGCTCGCCACCTGGTGTATAACGTGCACCCATGTTGAAGATGTTGACGCTGGGCACGTACACCACATCATCGCGCGTGGCCTCCTTGCGTCCGGAATAGCTCCAGCCGGGCATCAGGTGCAGTCCGCGAAGGCGTGGAACCGTCAGGTCCGCAAACACCGTCGTGTGCAGGTGCGGCACATTGATTACCTGCTTGTTGTCGAAGGACGGTGTGCCTGTGTCGTTGGAGATTGCATTGATGGCCGCGGCCGACGCTGTCAGCCGTAGCCAATTCGCGGCCTTCCCCTGGGCATTCAGTTCGATGCCGTTGTGCGTTTCACTCCCTTGCGGGGTAAAGTTGAAGCCGCCTGCTCCGTCGCTTTCTGGATAGTAGAACGGCGCCTTCATGTGAAACAGCGCTGCCGTCAACAGAATGCGGCTGCCCGGCTCGTACTTCGCGCCAACTTCCGCCTGGCGCGTCATGAAGGGCGCAAGAAACTGGTTTGCGTTGTCGACCCACCATGGCGCCTGCGGCCCCAGGGACAGCAGGACGCCATAGTTGCCGTAAATGGTCAGGATGTTGAAGGGATTGTAAGTCGCCCCGTATTGCGGCAGCCAGAGCAGTTTGTTGGTAATCGTTGGCGGCGTGGTCGGGCTGGTTGCCGTAATTGAGTAGTTGTTGTCACGCAGAGAATCGTACCGTCCTCCTGCAATCAGTTGAATGCGCCCCGGCAGATGAATCCTGTCCTGCACGATGGCAGAGGACTGATGGTTGTCTTCCCACAATGCTCGCGGGCCGGCCGATTCAAGAGGGCTCTCGATGGGAACGGGCACGATGGGTTGATAGATATTCTCCGAACCCACGTAGCTGTAAACCGCGCCATCCTGCACTGTGGAAGGAGCATTCGCGGGCGGTGCTCCGGGTTGTTGCACACTGCGGAGAAAGACTGCGCCGCCAGCAGCCAGATCCTGCGAAATGGCGCTAGTCTTGATGTGGCCGGTCAACATTGCTTCCGCCTGAGCATCGATCCGCAGTTCGCCGGGGTCGCGATAATCGTAGATGCCGTAGGTGCCATCCGGACAGAAGAAGTAGGCGGGAGCATCCGGCGCGCCGGGGCAATCGACGTTGCCCAATGCGTCGAATGAAGCCCCGTACGCATAAATCACGTTGTCTTGTATGAGCGAATGACTAAGGCTCGCCGCAGCGAAGGCCAGCCAGTTGTGGGGCACGGTGTAGTCCAGCCGCGCGCCGGTATTGAATGTGTCGTAGGTGTCGGGCGGTCCCCACGGCTGATCTCCGAGCATCGTCGATGGGTAGATTGCGTGGATGTCCGGCAGCGCGGTGCCGCCGAGCAACTGGTAGCCGCTCCCATCACGTTCCGTTTTGTGCTGGTATTCGAAATCGCCCTTCAAGATCGCGCTGGAATTCAGCTTCCAATCGGCCGCGCCCGCACCCATAGCGCGCCAGCCGTTGGTGTCGTTCATGTAGCTGGCGATCCTTTCTCCGGCCAGATTGACGCGTGCGCCCACTTGCTTTTGGCTGCCGAACAGTCGTCCAAGGTCCACGGCTCCATAGGCACTCCCGCGATGATCGGTAGCCAGATCGATAGCCTCGATTGTTGCCGGACGCTTGGTTACGTAGTTGATCAGACCGGCGGCCGACGCCACGCCACTCTCAACGCCGGCGATGCCTTTCAGTAATTCCACGCGTTCCTTGTTCTCCAGCGGCACGTCCTGTTCGCCGGCGATGGTCATGCCGTTGATCTCAAGCCCGGTGGCCAAGTCGATAGGAAAGCCGCGAATCTCATAAACACCGTAGTAGCCCACCGGCACATAATCGTCGCCGACGGAAGCGTCATTCTTCACCACGTCGGAGAGCAGACGCGAAACTTGGTCGCTGAGCAAATCGCGCGTTACCACTGTGGCCGATAGCGGCGTCTGTGCCAAGGGCGCGCCATCCAGCGTACCCACTGTCACCTCTTCCGGAAGATAATTGTCCTTTGTCTCGCCGTGAACCACAACCGTCGTCGTCACTGGCCCTACTTGCTGTGCGGCCGGCTTCGACGCGGTAGAGCTTGTGCCGCTCAGTGTCTGCTCACTCGCCGTCGGGGTCGCAGCGCTCTGCGCAACCGAGGGAACCGGAGCAGCCAGCGCGCACACAACTATTGCCGCCGCCACAAGCGAGCCGAATCGGGCGTTGCCAGCGCGCGCCTTCCAGGCAAGAACGCCATCACTGCCGCGCGCAGAACCAGCGCCGTCGTCGGTTCCAGAAGACTGATCCAGAGTGTGGTTGGTGAAAGCGGTTGCGGTATCGAGCATGGTTTCCCCTTGTTTCCACCTGCATGAAACAAGAGAACTCACGCCACGATTCGAAAAGGAAGGCTGCTTCGCTTCCGAAACTTCCCACGCCGGTATTATCCGGATCGGGTTCGAGGGTATTTCTCAGCCCCACTCCGTGGAGCACCCCTGTTTCAATATTCAGATTGAAACACTCCGACGGGGAATTTGCAAACCAGGGCCGCGGCAGCATTTTGTCGGGTGAAGCAAGGGGCGCCGAAAAGCCGATTCAGCTCTCAATTCGACGGCCTGCGCCGCCGTGTCAAATCCCTCAAAAAATTAACTGCAAGAAAGAGACCCTTGCGCCCTTCAACAGGCGCTACATTTGTAAAGAAAACATTGATTAGGCGAAGAGAAATCGTCACTAGCTTGAATTCTTCTTGAAAGGGAAACCCCATGCGTCCTTTCTTCTCCCCTGGCTGTGTCCGCTGTGCTGCCGCGACGCGCTGGATACTTGCTTGTTGTCTTCTTCTGATTGCGGGCTGCCCGGCTATTGCACAATCCACATTCGGCTCTATTGTCGGCACTGTGCGTGACTCCAGCGGCGCGGTTGTCGAGGGGGCCCAAGTCACGATTTCCAATGCCGGCACTTCCGGTTCTCGCGTGCTGGTTTCCGATTCGACCGGCAGCTTCGGGTTTAAGAACATCGATGTGGGAACTTATACGCTCACCATCGCGGCTCGCGGGTTTGAGACGGCGTCGCTGCCCGAGATCGATCTGACCGCGCGTGAAACTCGCCACTTGGATGTGGCGCTGAAGGCGGGTGCTGAAAACCAGACGGTCATGGTTGTCGACAACCCCCTCCCGGTGATCACCACCGATGTTTCCAATCTGGCCGAGACCAAGACCGGCGCCGAACTGGTCGACCTCCCCGTGGCCATCTATTCTCGTTCGACGGGGTCAACGAGCCCCATCTCGACGCTGACGACCGAGGCCGGGGTGCAGACGGACGACAGCGGCGAACTGGCCGTGGCCGGCACCACGGCGGCTTTGCTTTGGGTCACCGTGGACGGCATTTCTTCTGTTGGAGTGGAATACTCCGGCCCCGTGAACGAGATGTTTCCCTCCTTCAACTCCATCGAGGAGATCCGTGTCTCCGAGTCCAACAATAGCGCGGAGTTCGGTGGCGTGGCGGACATTACTACTGTCTCCAAGGCGGGAACCAACCACTACCACGGCGGTCTGTTTGAGAATCACGAGAACACGGTTCTCAACTCCAACAACACCTTTGCGCTCTCCAAGCCGAAGATCATCATGAACGACTTTGGGGGAACGCTCGGCGGCCCGGTGCAGATTGGGCATCTTTTCAACGGACACGACAGCACCTTCTTCTTCATCAGCTATGAAGGTCTACGGCTACCGCGCGAGACTCCCATCGTGCTTTCAGTTCCGTCGATGGATATGCGCAACGGTAACCTCACCAGCTACCTCTCCGGCCAGGGGGTAAGCGCGATTTATGAGCCGGATGGCGTGACGCCTATCGACCCATCGAATGTGCCCATTACCCCAATCTCGGCCAACCTGCTCCAGGTTCTTATGCCCACACCGAACCTGGGTCCGGCGGACTCGTACGCCAATAACTACGAGATCAACTTTCCCTCGCCTATCTCTTCGAACCAGGGAGATGTACGCCTCGATCACGTCGTCTCTTCAAAGCAAACGGTATTCGCGCGCTTCTCCTACAAGAACCGCCAGGTGACAACCGCGCCGTCCGCTGCCTGCACATTTACCTACTGCGCGGAGGCAGGCAGCCCCTTGCAGGGCGCATACAACACGCCTGAGATCGACGAGGGAATGACCTTTGCGCATAACTACGTGCTCACACCCAGACTGCTGAACGAGTTTCGCGGCGGCTACAACGCACAACACACCTCTGAGACGCAGAGCTACTCCACAGCCGCAATCCTGAATCAAACCGGCATCGTCGTTCCGCAGCCCGACCTCGAGTGGCCCGAGGCGCCGCAGGTGCTGATCAACGGGTTCATGTCGACAGGCGCGGGCAACCCAGGCGCGCAGCGCGGCCAGATCATCCAGGCGCTGGACAACGTGAGCTGGTCTCCCGGCAAGCACTCGTTCAAATTTGGCGCGGACTTCAAGCGGCTTTCCGATCACGACGACAACGTGTTCGGCAACTATCGCTCGGGCTGGTATGTCTTCAACGGCAGCTCATCCGTGGTGCAGTCCATCGGTGACCCCTATACGGCTTTTCTTCTCGGCAATCCCGATTACACCGAGGTGAGTTCCACCAACAATCCCACGATGAACGGCCTGGGCTACGCTTATGCCGGCTTTGCTCAGGACGACTGGAAGATCACGCCCAGTCTCACGCTGAACCTTGGCCTGCGCTATGAGCTTCATCCTCCACTGAAGGAGCAGGACTACAACACGGCTACTTTTGAGCCTAATTATTCGGCCGCCACCGGCAGCGGGCAGGTGAGCGGCGCCGTGGTGGTTTCGAATGCGCAGGCCGCGTCCGACGCTTCTTCCGCCTTTCTCAGCGCGATTGCGCCGACTCCATTGCTTACGGCATCGCAGGCCGGCGTTCCGGAAGAATTGCGATTCACAGACAAATCCGATTGGGGCCCAAGGATCGGATTCTCATGGCAGCCCTATCGCAACGGGAGAACCGTCGTACGGGGCGGCTGGGGGCGATTCATTGAAACGCCGCTCGGCTTCGCGCTGGTTTCCGGCTGGGCGGTTCACTCAAGCTACGTGGGCACATACAACCAGGGCTATGCTGCCGACGGCGTGACGCCATTGCTTTCCTTTGCCAATCCTTTCAACACCGCTGCCGGCAGCTCGACAGGCACAGCCGGGTTTTACTACGCTTTTCCGGTCCGCTATCACGACCCCAACGTGCAACAGTGGAACCTGACCCTGGAGCAGGATTTCGGTCACTCCCTTGGCGCGCGCTTCTCTTACATCGCGAGCCACGGACAGAACCTTGAAGCCATGGTCGATCTCAACCAGGTGCAGCCAAACCCTTACGGCTACTTCAACACCGATTCGGCGCCCGCGGCCACCGGCGCCTGCGTGGCCAGCGGGTCGTCGCAAACCGTGGGCGCCCATGCACCGGGCACCTGGGTTGCCGATCAACGGCCTTATCCATGCTGGAGCGTCATCCAGAGCGTTTCAAACCAAGCGGAGAGCAATTACAACAGCGCTTCCGTCGAATTATCTCGCCACAGCGGCAAGTCGATCACGTTTGACGCCAGCTATACCTACACGCGCGACCTTTCGAACGCCGGCGGCGCCACGCCCAACGCGTTTGCCGTTGCCGGAGGGAGCTTCCTTACCAACCGCTTTCATCCCGGCCTCGACTACGGCAATGTCATCTACGATCGCCGCCATCGTTTCCTGGTCACATACCTTTACAATCTCCCTTTCGGGCACGGACAGCAGTGGCTGAACGAAGGTTCGGCGCTCAACCGGGTGGTCGGCGACTGGCAACTTGCCGGCGTCACCATCCTGCAGAGCGGCCCGTTTCTTACGCCATACGAACAGAGTGTGGACCCGGCCAACACGAACATACTTACCACCATTGGCCAAGCGCGGCCGGACCAGTTAAACACCGTTTCGGTCTACGCCCCGCAACGCAACACGACGCAGTGGCTCAATTCAAACGCGTTCCCGTACATGAATCTGCAGGCGCCGAGCGGCTACGGCATCGGACGGTTCGGCAATGCGCCGGTGGGCGGAGTCGTTGGTCCCGGCACCGACAACTTCTCGCTGTCGCTGTTGAAGAATCTATCTCTCTCTGAGAAGGGCAAGTTCCAGTTCGGGCTTGAAGCGGCCAATGTCTTCAACCATCGCAACTACGAGCCGCCCAACATGCAGGTTGATTCTTCCGGATTCGGCTCCATCACTGCGCTGCAAACCGCCGAAGGCGCGGGGCCGCGCAGCCTGGAACTTACCGGGCGCATCAATTTTTAGCACTGATTTTCGGCAAAAAGTCGACAAAATGACGCGATTTGATGCGAAAAAGCCCTGTTCTTTGGGGTCTTTGTTTACCACATGGATAACACGGATGCCTTTCCGTAAATGAAGATAACGCTTTGATTCGAAGCGGCTTATGCAAAATCTCCAGGCGAATGTTTTGCAAAGAAAAACATGTGTTTCCGGGGGGGGAGGGGTGGGGTATTTATTCGAAATGAGGTACAAACCGGCCAGATATATGACATTTTGAATGGGGCGCGGTTGGACTAAACGGGCTTGCACAGGTTTTCTCCTGCGACCATCATGCGCCCTGAGGAGGAAATCATCTGCAAACGCCACCTGCGGTGGGGCGGAAGCTCGCGGGAGACTTGCATCGGCGTACTGCTTCCCGCCCTTGCGACGGTAAAAAGTCGCACCCCGAGGGTACCCTACGGGGCACGGGGCTTCTGTGGATGCACCGGCGGGGGCATTCCGGGCACTGGTCGCTGCGTTATTTTCCGGTTCCTTCGGTGATGGTTACGATTCGATCCACGCCGGGCACGGTGAAGTTTTCTACTTTGCCGCTGGGCCAGTGCACTTCAATCGCATCCGCTGTTGTTGCCTGTCCTAAACCGAAGTGAGGCCGGGGATCATTGGTGGAGAGATAGCTTCCTCCGCTGATTACATCGCCGCGCTGCTTCATGCCGTTGGCGGTTACATACACCGTCGTCCCGACCGCGTCCCGCGGGCTCTTCGGTCCACCGACAAACTTCAATTCCAGCCAGTGGTTCTTGTCAGGGTTCACATTCCTTAGTAGCACCGGGTGGCCGTCGATCACGTTGATGACCGCATCGAGCTTGCCGTCGTTGAAGAGGTCGCCCACGGCCATGCCGCGGCCTGCGATCACGTCGGCCAGGCCCGAGCCCTCGACTGCGGGAACCACCTCGAACTTCTTGCCCTCAAGGTCGTGGAAGAGCAAGGGCCGTTCGGCCCAGCTTGTCCCCCAGTTATACTTGTCCGCCTCGGGGTAGACGTGACCGTCGGACATGAGCAGGTCTTTCCAGCCATCGTTGTCGTAGTCGAAGAATGCATCGCCCCAACTGAGGAAGGGAACCGAAGGCTCGGCGATGCCCAACTGGTAGCTGATATCGGTGAGATTGCCGTCGCCTTCGTTGCGGTAGAACGGCTTGTAGTCGTCGGAAAAGGTGGTATCGAAGACGGCAAGCTGCCCATTGTTCTGGTAGTCGCCAACCGCGATGCCCATGGAGGCCGTCTCGCGTCCCGCCTGGTTCAGCGCGAATCCTGAGGCGTAACTGACATCCTCAAAAGTGCCGTCGCCCTTGTTGATGTACATATAGTTCGGCGTTGAATCGTTGCCCACGAGCAGATCGACCTTGCCGTCGTTGTTGATGTCGACGAACACTGCGCCGAGGCCGTAATAGCCGGGCTTGTCGCCGACACCTGCCTTGACGCTTACGTCGGTAAAGGTCCCGTCGCCGTTGTTGTGAAACAGATGGTCGGGCTCACCCTTCAGTCCTCTTGGCCCGCAGGCAACGGACTCGCCACGGAAGGTGCAGAACGCGTTGTTTCCGCCGCTCTCCTTGCTGTCCGGCAGGTTGTTCCAGTCCCAGTGAACGTAGCCCGCGACAAAAAGGTCCAGGCGTCCGTCGCCATCGTAGTCGCCCCAGGTTGCACCGCTGGACCAGTTGCCCAATTGCACGCCGGCCTTCTCTGTCACATCGGTAAATGTTCCGTCGTGATTGTTGTGGTAGAGGCGGTTCTTGCCCACGTTGGACACAAAAATGTCGGGCCAGCCGTCGTTGTCATAGTCGGCAATGGCCACGCCTGTTCCCCAGCGATCGTTTGTGACGCCGGCCTGCGCTGCTACGTCGGTAAACGTTCCATCGTGGTTGTTGCGAAACAGTGCCGCATGCGGCGGAGTGGCCTTGCCTGCCAGCGCGTCCACAGTGGAGCCGTTGACCACGTAGATGGAGAGCCAGCCGCTGTGGTCGTAGTCGATGAGGCCAACACCGGAGCCCTTGGTCTCGACGATGTAGCTTTTGGCCGGGGTGCCCATTTTGTGGGTCCAGTGGGTCAGTCCCGCCTTCTCGCTGATGTCTTCAAAGACAACGGGGCCGGACTTTACGAAACCGCCCGCGGTGATGGGCCGATGCTGCGCATCAAGGAGCGGAGTATGCGGTAGTCCGTTCTCCGGGCCGCTCGTGGGCTTTTCGGTTTGCTGGCCTGGAGGAAGAGCGCCTGGACCTGCGGCCTGTGCAGAAACAAAGGGGAGAATTCCTGCCGCCAGGAGTCCAAGGAAAGTGGTCGTACGCAGCACCTGAAACATAGGGAGCAGTATACGGGGCGGGGTGGGGCCAGGTATCGACCGAAAGGTGGAGTTCAGCGCAGACGCGGTGCTGCATTGCCTGAACTGGTCGTGACTTTCAATTGCGTAAATGAGGAGGATGCAGAGGCCGGGACGTGGCTTGGTGTGAGGAACGTCATTTCGGAAATGACGGCACTGGATAGAACATCGAGCATTGCTCGCTGAGCCTTAGCCCAAACAAGATGCGCGGGGCAACCTCTCGATCGGCCGCAAGCCCGTGGCGAGATGAGGCAGACGTTCAAGTGGATGGGGCCATCGATGGCTTCGATCACCTGGCGCATTGAAGCCCGGCGGCCGCTGGGCAGGATCTCAAAACCTCCCGCCTGACCGCGCAGCGACGTAATCAGCCGGGCCCTCGACAAGGCTTGCAGAACCTTTGAGAGAAAGCTTTCCGGAGCTCCCGTCGCCTCGGCCAGCGCAGGCAGAGATGCGCGTTCATGGGCCGGCAGCGTGGCCAGATGAATCATGACGCGCACCGCATAGTCAGCCGCACGGGTGAGTTGCATGGATGAGTTGGTTCTTTTCATGGGACATTCCTGCTGAAAAGGTACGGCGCTCGTCAGCAGAGTAGCCGAGTGTGTCACGCACAAATGTGTTTTGCATCACAGACCGTCACTCGGCCGAAACGTTAACTTTTTTCTTCAAAACCAAATTGGAGAAAAACGGTCCAAAATGCCCCTGTCTCCCGAGATTTTCACGGCGAGCGAAAGGAAATTCCAGAGCGCCATGCAACTTTATCCCGCTGTCGATCCAATTCCTCTGCCGGCTCCAATATGGCTGCTGAAGCTGCTGCATATCGTTACCCTTGCGCTGCATTTTGTTGCTGTTGAAATGCTGCTGGGCGGGCTGCTTCTGGCGGTTCTGCTTAGTGTGTTCAGCAAATCGCCGCTGGCAACAGTCACCGCGCGGGCACTGGCTCGCCGGCTCACCGTGGTGATGACTTATGTGATCAATCTTGGTGTTCCGCCGCTTTTGTTTGCGCAGGTGCTTTACGGCCGGGCGCTTTATACCAGCAGCGTGCTGATCGGCATTTACTGGATTTCGATCATCGGCATCCTGACGCTGGCCTACTGGCTGCTTTACCGGTTCTCGGCACGGCTTGAGGCGGGCAAGTCGGCCTGGTGGGTGGGACTGATTGCGTGGCTGCTGGCGGGCAGCGTTGCGCGCCTGCTTTCAACCAACATGACCTTGATGCTGCGCCCTGAAGTGTGGCGCGACATGTACTCCGCTTCGTCGATGGGCGCGTATCTGCCCACCGGCGATCCCACGCTGACGCCGCGCTGGCTTCTGATGATGGCCGGGGGATTGTTCATCGGCGGACTCTGGCTGATTTATCTTTCTGGACGCAGCACGTTCACCGCGGATGAAAAGCAGTTTGTGGCCGGACTGGGCGGCAAGGTCGCCGCGGGGTTTGGACTTGTGTATCTTGGCGCAGGTTTTTGGGCTGCATCGGTGCAGCCGGACGCGGTGAAGTCCGGACTCGTAGCGCATCCGCTTTATAAGTTCGCGGGATTCGCCGGATACGGTTGGGGAATCCTGGTACTGGTTGCCGTGCTCGTGTCGGCGTTCGCCGGCTTCGCCAAAGTCTCCGCGGGCTTGTCAGGGCTGCTTGCCTGGTCCGCAGTTCTGCTTGGAGTGCTGGTGGAGATCACATTCACCGTTTACCGCGATGGCGTGCGCGATCTGACGCTGCTGAGCAAAGGCTACGACGTTTGGGATCGCGTTGTGGTGACCAATTGGAGCGTGGTTGGACTGTTCCTGGTCCTGTTTGTTGCAGGCCTGGGCGTGGTTGGGTGGCTCATATCCGTCGTGGCGCGTGCACAGAAATCCATGGAAAGCGCAACACAATTCCCACAGGAGAGCCTGCGATGAGCGATCAGGTGGTTTTAGTCGACGAAGGAAAGCTTGAACTCACGTCCGAGGGAGCCGCCGAGCGAAATAGCCGCCGCGCATTCCTGGCAGCGGCCGGCGCAGCGGGTCTTTTGTACACCGCGGCCCTCGCGTATCCCATCTATCGTTATCTTGCTTCGCCGGAGGAGATGGCGCTAAGCGCAACTGCCATTACAGAGGTGACGCTCAAGGACGCGCAGAAGCTTCCGTTGGGATCGGTTCTGATGTTCCGGTTTGGTCCATCCCCGGCAATGCTGATTCATCACGCGGATGGACGATGGGTTGGACTTAGCGCGGTCTGCACGCACCTTGGCTGCACTGTGCAATATGAGTCGCAGGCGGACCGCATTCACTGCGCTTGCCACGGCGGCGTCTATAACGCCTATACCGGCGCCAATGTCAGTGGGCCGCCACCGAAGCCGCTGACGCTCTACAAGGTTGCAGTCAACGAAACCGGCGTGGAAGTGAAACGCGCTTGACGCAGAGCTTTTATTTTTCAGTTGTGTTCTCGAAAAGGATTGCCGAATGTCCACCAAAACCATTGCCGTTCCGAAGACCGCTGCCGGCGCCGTCTACGATTGGGTCGATGAGCGCCTGGGACTGAGCGAACTGGCCGCGTTTGCGCGCCACAAGACAGTTCCCGTCCACGCCCAGTCGTTCTGGTATTACTGGGGCGGAATCTCGCTGTTTCTCTTCCTGGTGCAGTGCTTTACCGGCGTTCTGCTGCTGGTCTATTACCGGCCCGGGGTTGAAGCCTACGAATCCGTACGCCAGATCACTTTCGTGATGCACTTTGGCTGGCTGATCCGTTCAGCGCACGCATGGTCAGCCAACCTGTTGATTTTTGCCATCCTGGTGCACATGTTCTCGGTTTACTTCATGAAGGCCTACCGCAAGCCGCGCGAATTCGGCTGGCTCAGCGGGATGGCGCTGCTGGGGCTGGCGTCGGTTTTCGGATTTTCAGGATACCTGCTGCCGATGGATGAACTGAGCTACTTTGCCACAAAAGTAGGGTTGCAGATTCCGATGGCGATTCCGTGGATCGGGCCGATGGTTGCAAGTATGTTGCGCGGCGGTCCTGAGGTGAGCGAATTCACAGTGCAGCGATTTTTTGCCCTGCACGTTGTGGTTCTGCCCGCGCTCTTTCTGCCGCTACTCGGGTTTCATCTATGGCTTGTGCAGCGCTATGGCAACGCAGTTCCACCGAGCGAAGAGGTCAAGCCATTGCGGGAACGGAAGAGCATTCCGTTCATGCCCAACTTCCTGCGCAAAGATCTGGCCATGTGGCTGATCTCGCTGAACATTCTGGCTCTGCTGGCGTCGGTGTTCCCGTGGGCACTTGGCAGGCAGGCAGATTCCCTGGTACCGGCACCGGCGGGTATTCATCCCGAATGGTATTTCATGAGTCCTTTTGAAATGCTCAAGTTGCTGGGGAATGTGTTACCTGGGGAGTTCGGTGAGATCGCGGGAATTCTACTGTTTACCCTCGGCATCGGGCTTTGGATTTTGATTCCTTTCTACGACATCAAGAGGGAATCCGGTCAGCGCGCGCGTGCCGCGCACTACTTTGGTCTGCTGGCGGTTTTTGCGCTGCTGGCCACGACAGTCATTGGATATTGGACGATTCGGTAAGGCAGTGGACAGTGTGCAGTGGACAGTGAACAGTGGACGGGGAGCAGTGGCCAGTGAGTGATGCAATGACGGATGCGAGCGTACCAAGGGTGAAATCCTTCCGCGATCTGCTCGTCTGGCAGCGGTCGATGGAAGTGACCGTCGTCGTCTATCGCCTTACTCAGGGCTTTCCGCGCGAAGAAGTATTTGGACTCACAAGCCAACTGCGACGTGCTGCTGTTTCAATTCCCAGCAATATTGCGGAAGGGCAGGCCAGGCTGAACACACGCGAGTTCAGGCAGTTCCTGGGTATCGCGCGTGGATCGAATTGCGAATTGCAAACCCAGTTAGAAATCTGTCGCGCATTAGGTCTGGGTGATCCCAGCCTTCTCGACCATGCGGAGAGTCTTTCTCACGAGATCGGCAAAATGATTTTCACGATTTTAGGAAAGCTGAGGACCTGAGCAGCGACAGGTGGATTCTTATCCACTGTTCACTGCGCACTGTCCACTGGAGTAACAATGAACTATCCATTCTGGAACATTCCCTATCTCGGCTCGGGTTGGGTGATCGGCATCATCGCGATCTTCCACGTGATGATCTCGCAGTTCGCCGTGGGTGGCGGTTTCTATCTTCCAATCGCCGAGCGCAAGGCGCTGCACATGACAGACCCGAAGATGCGCTTTGTCTGGTTTGAACAGTTGGTGAGGCACTCGAAGTTCTTTCTGATTCTCACCGGGGTCTTCGGCACCGTCTCGGGTGTGGGCATCTGGTTTGCAATCGGACTCACGCATCCGGAGGCGACCAGCACTCTGATCCACAACTTCGTATTCGGGTGGGCGATTGAGTGGGTCTTCTTCATGGTGGAGCTTTCAACGGCCGCGGTTTACTACTACACATGGAACAGGATCGACGAGAAGCTTCATCTGGTTGTGGGCTGGGTTTATGCCGGCGCTTCACTTTGCACGCTCATCATTATCAACGGTATTTTGACGTTCATGCTAACGCCGGGAGACACGTGGCTCGCGGTAGCCGGCACTGGACATGAGGCGAGCAAATTCTGGTTTGCCTTCTTCAATCCCACCTATTGGCCAAGCCTCTTTTTGCGGGTCTGTGTTTGCACGTCGCTGGCCGGAATCTGGGCTCTCATAACTGCCAGCCGCATCGACGGCGACAAGCACCCGGCTCTCAAGACTTCGCTCGTCAAGTGGAGCGTCAAGTGGTTGGTTCCCTCCTTCGTCGCCATACCGTTCCTCATGATCTGGTATCTGTGGATGGTTCCCGAGTCGCAGCGCGCGCTTCTCTCACTGGGCATCGACACCATCGGCGCCGGCACATTTTCCATCATCACGCGCATTGCGCTGATCATCATTGTCACTTCGGCCACGATTGTTGGAGTCGCTTACTTTCTGGCTTATCGCAGCCCCAAAGACTTCAATCTTTCGCACGCCCTGGCGGTGCTGTTGCTGGCTCTCATGGCTACCGGATCCGGCGAATACGCGCGCGAAATGCTTCGCAAGCCTTACGTCATTGGGCGCTGGATGTACTCGAATGGAGTTCGCGTGAACAACGTGGCAAATCTGAATGAGCAGGGGTACCTGACAAACTCCGAGTGGGTTTGGCACGAAGCCGGAGCAGGCGGGCAGGAGGAAGTTTCCAGCTACTCTCGCGGCGAGGCTATTTTCCGCGGGGAGTGCGGTTCCTGCCACACGCTGCGGGGGTATCGCTCGCTGAATAACCTGCTTGCCGGCCGCGACCGCGCCAACATCGGCAACTTCATCACCATGCTGCATGAAAACCAGACATACTCTCCCTATCGCCGCTACATGCCGCCAATGGTTGGCAGCAAGCAAGATATCGAGGATCTCGCCAATTTCCTGAATGCGCAGGTCAACC